>Ga0302198_10005354_pt1 | contig 11936 bp, 9 predicted proteins | sample II_Bog_N2_2_FD_193521 | JGI IMG/M metagenome (GOLD analysis project Ga0302198, IMG submission 193521) | Peat permafrost microbial communities from Stordalen Mire near Abisko, Sweden - II_Bog_N2_2 | ecosystem: Environmental > Terrestrial > Soil > Wetlands > Peat | place: Sweden: Abisko, Stordalen... | reverse complement strand
ATTCCCAATAAAATATGGCGGAGAGAGGGGGATTCGAACCCCCGATACCTTTTGGGTATTCACGCTTTCCAGGCGTGCGCGTTAAACCACTCTGCCACCTCTCCACGCATTGTAAAAACAAGGGCTTCGTAACGGCCGGATCGGCTGCGGTTCGACAAGCTGAAACTGCAAACTGATACTGTCTGCATGAAAAAGGCCAATATCGAGCAGAAAGATTTGATCTGGTAAAAAATACTTGGCCCCAAACTCGTCCGTTACGTTCCGTCCGGGTTTTTATTCGCACGAATACGGGCCAATGGCAAGCTCATTCGCCGATTTTTGAAGCTCAAGACCTTCGCCGTTGGCAAGCTTAGGCCGTGGGGCGCAGGGGTTAGCCGCCGATAACCAAAAGCAGGCAGCGGGGATGGTCCGCACTGCCTGCTTGCCTGATTTAAAGGTCGGGCCGGCCTATTTGTTCGCGTAATACTTGGTGGTGTATTCCTTGACCATGCGGTCGGTGGTGAACTGGGAGACGAGTGTGGCCATGGAATGCCGCATCCGCTTGATCCAGACGCGCGGAATGCCGTTGGCGTCGCGGTTGTAGAATTCGGGCACGACCTGTTCGGTGAGGGTCTTATACAAATAGGCGCTGTCCACGCGATCCTGCTCCTCGATATTGTCGGGGTGCGAGTCGGGACCGATGGAAAAGCCGTTGTCGCCGTCGTAGCCTTCGCGCCACCAGCCGTCCATGATGCTGAAGCCGAGGCAGCCGTGGCAACTGGCTTTCATGCCGCTGGTGCCGGAAGCCTCGAGTGGGCGGCGGGGATTGTTCAACCAGATGTCGCAGCCGGAAACCATCTGGCGTGCGACGTGGATGTCGTAGTTCTCGAGGAAGACGAGATTGCCGGCCAGCTCGCTGTGCTTGCTGAGATGGATGATTTGCTGGATGAAGCGCTTGCCGGCGTCGTCGCGCGGGTGGGCTTTGCCGGCATAGATGAACTGGACGGGGCGCTGCTTGTCGCGGATGAGTTTTACGATGTTGTCGAACTGCTGGAAAATCAGCGGCGCGCGCTTGTAGGTGGCGAAGCGGCGGGCAAAGCCGATGGTCAGGGCGTCAGGATTCAATAGGTGATCGAAACGAATGTATTCGCCGGGGGTGACGCGCTGGCTCTGGTGGAGCAATTTGCGGCGGGCGAACTCGACGAGTTCGCGGCGCAGTTTGTAGCGGAGGGCCCACAGTTCTTCGTCGGTGACGAAGGCGGGATCGGTCATCTTGGCCCAGAATTCCGGGTGGTTGATGGCGGAGGACCAGTCGGAGCCGAATTTTTCGCGAAAGAGCTTGGCCTCGCCGTTGTGGGATTCGTTGAGTTTGTGGCGCCAGAAGGTGCGGACGGGGCCTTTCATCCAGCCGAGCAAATGAATGCCGTTGGTGATGTGGCCGATGGGGACATCCTTTTCGGGGACGTTGTAAAGGGACTGCCACATATGGCGGCTGACCTGGCCGTGCAACTCGCTGACGGCGTTGGCGGCGCGGCAGAGTTTTAAGGCGAGGACGGTCATGCAGAAAGGCTCGTGGCTGTCCTCGGGTTTCACGCGGCCAAGGCCAAGAATGTCGTTGAATGGGATGAGCTGGCTAGCGAGATAGCGTTGGAGGGCGTAGTTCACCAGCTCGGGCGTGAAGCGGTCGTGGCCAGCCTCAACGGGGGTGTGGGTGGTGAAGATGCATTCGGGCTTGGTCAGCGCCTTGGCCTCGTCAAAGGTTTTGCCGGCGGCCATCTTCTCGCGGACCAGTTCCAAGGTGAGGAAGGCGGCGTGGCCTTCGTTCATGTGGAAGGTGGAGGGCGCGAGGCCGAGCGTGCGGAGCAGGCGGACACCACCAATGCCCAGAAGAATTTCCTGCATGATGCGGGTGGTGCTGTCGCCGCCATAGACGCGAGTCGTCAGGTCGCGGAAGAGCTGTTCGTTCTGGGGCAGGTTGGTGTCGAGAAGGTAGAGGGGAATCCGGCCGACGTTGACGCGCCAGACCTGAAAGGCGACGGCGTTGAGGCCGATGTCCACGGTGCAGACGAGGCGCTCGCCGGCGGCGTCGAGGAGCGGCTCGACGGGAACATTGAGCGGGTCCACGGGATTATAGTATTCGGTCTGCCAGTTGTTGCCGTCAATGGCCTGCTGGAAATAGCCCTCGCGATAAAACAAGCCGACGCCGACAAAACCGAGGCCGAGGTCGCTGGCGGACTTGCAATGGTCGCCGGCAAGAATACCGAGGCCGCCGGCGGCGATGGGCAGGGACTCGTGCAGGCCGAATTCGGCGGAAAAATAGGCGACGGGATTTTTTTTGAGCTTGGGCGCATGGGTGTTGCCCCAGGTCTTGGGCTCGTTGAGGTAGGTGTCGAACTCGCGCAGCACGGTGCGGGCGCGGGCGGCAAACTCGGCGTCCTGCAACCGGGCGCGCAACTCCTGATCGGAGACTTCGCGCAGGACGGCGACAGCGTTGTGGAACATATTTTGCCAGCCGCGCGGGGACAGTTCGTAAAAGAAGTTCTGGGCTTCCTGGTTCCAGGTCCACCAGAGATTGCGGGACAGCTTTTTGAGGCCAGCCACGATGTCGTTGATTTCGGCGCTTGTGAGCGGTTTGTTCATGAGTAAAGAGTTTTCCTTATTTGGGCACCGGTCTCCACCCGGCACGGGGCGGATACTAATTTGCCACGCCGGTTACGGCAAACAGATTTTTCCAGCGGGACGGAGTGATTGGGCTTTACGCCCGGCCGGAAAACAGCGAAAAGATTGCGCCCGCGGATGAAAAAATATCTTCATGTCATCAACATCGGCCTGCAGAACAATTTGCAGTATCGCTTCAATTTCCTGACGCGGACGCTGTTCAGCTTCATCCCGCTGTTCGCGATGCTGTCGCTCTGGCGGACGATCTATGCCGGCAATGAAAGAGCAGGGGAGCATGACGGTTTCACGCGGGAGCAGATGATTTTCTACTACCTGCTCGTGGCGGTGGTGGACGTGTTCACGGCGGTGAACGAGGACGACTGGCAGATCGCCGCCGATATCCGCGAGGGGAACATCAGCCAGTTCCTGCTCAAGCCGGTGGACTATCTGTGGTATCGGCTGGCGCTGTTCTTCTCCGGACGCATCGCCTTCGTCGCCATGGCGGCGGTGCCGCTGGCGGTGTTCATCTTCTGCTTCCGGCAGTATTTTCTGCCTCCACCCGACGCGGGGACATTCGTCATCTTTGTGGTTTCGCTGGTGCTCACGGCGCTGCTGCAGTTCTTCATCTCGTTCGGCATGGCGATGCTGGCGTTCTGGCTGCTGGAAATTTCGACGCTCATCTTCATCCTGTTCGCCTTTGAATATCTCGCCAGCGGCCACCTGTTTCCCCTGGACATCCTGCCGGCGGGTGTCAAACAGATTCTCTTCCTCACGCCGTTTCCGTATCAGCTCTATTTTCCCATCCAGATATATATGGGCAAGGCGACCGGTGCCGGCCTGTGGTCGGGGCTGGCCATGCAAGGGCTCTGGGTCGCCGCGGCCTATGGGTTCGCGCGCCTCATGTGGCGGCGGGGCGTCAAGCGATATGGGGCGTTTGGCGGGTAAGGCGGGACAACCTTCGGGCAAATGTTGCCATGAGAATGGCAAAATAAAGTTAGCGCATTATTGCGGGAGGTGGCACTGTGGCGTCGGCACCGAACCAACGAAGTGCCGCGCGGTTAAATATAGAAAAACAAGTTCATGCTGCTGTGGGACGAAAAATTTGCCACCGGTTCGCCGGAAATTGACGAGCAGCACCGCCAGTTGATCCGGCATCTCAACAAGTTTGAAAGCCTGCTGGTGCAGACCAACCCGACCGCCGAGGAGATCGCCTTTATCATCAAGTTTTTGGATTTTCTGTCGGACTACGTTGACTCCCATTTCAGTTACGAGGAAAAGTGCATGGAACGCTACCGCTGCCCGGCCTACGAAAAAAACCAGGAGGCGCACCAGAATTTCAAGCAGATGTTCCAGCGCTTCAAGCTGAATGTCCACAAGGAAGGCTTTCGCCTCGATATGCTGAAGGAACTGAACCAGACCATCAACGTCTGGATCCAGGACCACATCCTGCGCGTGGACACGCAATTGAAACCCTGCCTGGAAAAACCGGCCGCCGGCTAAGTTTGCGGCTGGCATCGGTGGGCGGCCATCCGTTATGCTGCCATCGCCGACATGATGAATCTCAAGCGCTATCTGGTTCTTTACGCCGCGCTCTGGAAAAATTCCGTCACGCGCGAAATGTCCTTCAAGGGCAACTTTCTTCTGTGGATCGTCGTCGAGCTGCTCTGGTTCGGACTGCAGCTCTGTTTTGTCTCCGTGCTGTTCACGCAGACAAAAACCATCGGCACATGGACCCAATGGCAGATGGTGCTGTTGGTCGGCGCGAGCAATTTCATCCAGCAGCTATATCAGGCGTTTTTCCTGACCAACTGCACGAACCTGTCCGAGTTGGTTCGCACCGGCAAGCTGGATTTTTTCCTGCTGCTGCCGGTCAACACGCGCTTCCTCGTCTCGCTGCGCGTCGTGGAACTGGGTGCGTTCGTGAACGCGATCTTCGCTGTATGCGTAATGGCCTATGCCGCCAGGAAATTGGGACTACATCCGACCGCCGGCCAGTGCGCCGGCTTCGCCGCGCTGTGCGTGGTGGGAATCCTGATCCACTACTCGCTGATGTTCATCCTCGCCACGATCTGCTTCTGGACAGTGCGGGCGCAAGGCATTGTCTGGGGCTACTACAACCTGTTCAACATTGCGCGGATGCCGGATGAGGCGTTTCGCGGCGCGTTCAAGGCGGTGTTCACCTTTGCGCTGCCGGTGCTGCTGGTGAGCAATGTCCCCGCGCGCGTGCTGGCGGGCAAGTTCTACTCGCCGTCCGCGTGGCTCCTGCTGATCGGCGTCGGCGCGGCGTGGGCGGCCATCGCCGAATGGTTCTGGCGCATTTCCGTGCGCCGCTACACCAGCGCCAGCTCGTAAGAAGATTTTGGCCGCGCCGCGCTGCCAAGCGGATTATGGCAAATAGGGCAGGAAAACTGGATGTTGGTCCGGCGGCCGAATTATTACGACGATCACGGCACGATGTGCGCCGGATCTACGGAGTTGCTCAACGAACATGACGGATACGCGCCGACCGCCGGCATCTGATACGTTCCGCCCGCCGGACAAACCGGAATTTCGCCAACGCGGTTGAGCTTGATATAAGGCTTCAAATCCGTCGGATAATTGATGGGGTCGCCGGTTTTCTTGCCGGTTTCCAAGGCGAACTCGTTGGCCGCCGCCTCGATTTTGGTGAGATTGCTGATGCAGGCACTGGCCTGGCCTGAGGCGCGCTGCTTGACGTAATACGGAATCGCAATGGCCAGCAGCAACGCCAGAATGGCCACCACCACCATGATTTCCACCATGGTAAATCCCGCCAGCCGACCAAATTTTGATTTTAAGCGCATTCCGCAATCGCTTTTGAGCAAATACCATACCGGAACCAGCAAACCCAATCATTTAACCAACAAGCATAGCAGCTTTTGAATTAGGGCGTGTTAACACTAATTGACTCAGGCGTGTATTTGGTTAAAATGGGCGGGTGGAAATCAATGAGCATCAATATCTGCGGCTGGCCGATTGTTTACCGCGCCAGCGTGGGAACGTGAGCTTGAGCAATCTGCAAGTGCTCAATGCCATTTTATATGTGGCCGAACACGGCTGCAAATGGCGTGGATTGCCAAAACACTTGGGGAATTGGCATACGATTTACACCCGCATGAACCGCTGGAGCAAGGCGGGCGTGCTGAACCGGGTCTTTGCCCGGCTACAGCAAGAACAAATCATCGCCATAAAGTTTGAGGCGGTTTCCCTGGACAGCACGACGGTCAAAGTGCATCCCGACGGCACCGGGGCTTTAAAAAAACGGGGCCGCAAGCCATCGGCCGTTCCCGTGGGGGCTGCACCACCAAGATTCATCTGGTTGCCGCGCATGCTCGGTGCGCCCTGAACTTTTCGCTTTCCCCAGGCCAAGCAGGAGATGCGCCACAGGGGCGGGAGCTGTTACGCGCTGGCGGACCAGCTCCAAGCGGTTGCCATCTGATTATGGATCGGGCTTACGAAGGCGATGAAACCCGCGATTTGGCCGTGAAACTGGGCTATATCCTGGTCGTGCCGCCCAAGACCAATCGGCGTTGCCCTTGGGAATATGATCGCGTGATGTATCGCCGCCGCAATGAAATCGAACGGCTCTTCCGCCGGCTCAAGGGTTTCCGCCGCGTCTTTTCCCGCTTCGATAAACTCGATGTGATGTTCGCCGCCTTTGTCCTCTTTGCGCTAATCGTAGATGCTTTGCGCTTTAGTGTTAACACGCCCTAGTTGCACGCGCAAACGCCATTGGTGCTGTCTTCCCTTTCCCATAGCGCGGTTCAACTTGGCAAATCGGCTTCTGCGTCCAGCCCGAGTGACGCCTCACTTGGGTCAGATGAATGTGCAGCTACGCCAGATGCACGCGCAACTGACAAAAAGGTGGCTTCACCGACCGTGTTTGAACGTGCAAACGCCAAATGAGGCGCATCCCAACGAAAAATGTATTAAAGTCATGGCTCTGGATGGCGTCGCCATGAGGGGAAAGAGCCGTTCTCCATTTGGCCTGCGGTGATCGGTTTCCATCCTTCGAGAAAAGTAACCTTCAGCGGTTCGCCGGGCGTCTCGCCCCGCCGAATCGGTGCTTCATATTTGCGGATTTTAGAACCTCGTTTCTAAACGCACCTCTATTACCTTGGGGATACCCTAAAATGAGCCAGGACGAGACTGAAAATTATTGTCCTTGAAAGAAGGTTCGAGCGAAATTAAAGAGAGGCACCATTCCATCAGTTTCTGACAGCCCTGGTTTCAGCAAACTTCCTTATGCAGAATAACAGAAAGTAGGAACCGGAATAAATTCCTGCGTTCCTGCTTTCCTAATTTGGTTTTGCTTCCGTGATTACAGCGACTTGACCTTCTTCACAATCGCCGCCGCGTCAATGCCGAACGCGGCCATGAGTTCCGCCGCGTGGCCGGAACGCGGGATGCCGACAACCGCCAGTTTGTGAACCTTGACGCCTTCGCTCGAAAGCTCGCCCGCGACCGCGTCGCCGAGTCCGCCTTCGGAATAATGATCTTCCACCGTGATGACGGTGTTGCCGGTCTTTTTCGCCTCGGCCAGAATTTCCTTTTTGCCGAGCGGCTTGATGCTGTAAGCGTCAATGACCGTGACGTTGATGCCTTCGGCCCTCAATGAATCCGCCGCCTTCAACGCCTCAAACAGCGTGACGCCCGCGCCGACAATCGTGACCTTGTCGCCGGTGCGCAGCACTTTCGCGCCGCCGACGGGGAACTGTTCGTCGTTGCCGTAAATGACCGGGGTCTTCGGGCGCGAGGTGCGTAGGAAGGCGACGCCTTTCAGAATCGCCATCTGTTCGAGCAATTTTTCCGTGGCCACCGCATCGGCCGGATACAAAACGGTGCTGCCGACGACTGCCCGCATCATCGCCAGGTCTTCCAGCGCCATCTGCGACGGGCCGTCTTCGCCGATGCTGATGCCGACGTGCGAGCCGACGAGCTTCAGGTTGGCCTGCGAAATGCCGGCGACGCGAATCTGGTCGGCGGCACGGGTGAAAAACGTCGCGAACGTCGAGGCGAACGGCACATGGCCGCGCGTGGCGTAACCGACCGCGACGGCAACGAGGTTCTGTTCCGCGATGAAACATTCGGTGGAACGTTCGGGGAATTTCTTGAAGAACTTTTCCGCGAAGGTGGAATTCTTTGTGTCGCCGTCCATCGCGTTGATGCGCGGATCGGCCTCGCCGAGGCGGACGAGCGCGGCACCGTAGGCTTCGCGCGTGGCAATCAAATCGCCGAGCTTGTAGCTGATGGCCGGATAGCTGGCGGGTGCGGCCAGATTCGGCGCGGGCAGCGCGGTCGGCGCGGGAATCGCGACACCGAGACCGGACTTGGCGCTGGGCGCGAGTTCCGCGATGGCCGCCGCGGCTTCTTCTTTGTTCAACGGCTTGCCATGCCAGCCGTCCTTGTCCTGCAAGAAGGAAACGCCGGCACCCTTGTAGGTTTTGGCGATGATGGCCAGCGGGCGTTCATCGAGGCCGACGCCGCTCAACACTTCCATGATTTCTTCCATGTCGTGGCCGTCGTCGAGCGTTTCAACGCGCCAGCCGAAGGCTTGAAAGCGCTTCACATAGACGCTGATGTCGTGGCCGAACGCCGTCGCCTGGCTCTGGCCGAGGCGGTTGGCGTCCACAATTGCGATGAGATTGCTCAATTTGTAAAAGCCCGCGAGCGACGCGGCTTCCCACACGGCGCCTTCGGCGATTTCGCCGTCACCGAGCAGGACGTAGGTGTTGAAATCCAGCTTGTCCTGCTTGGCCGCGAGTGCCATGCCGACGCCGACGCCCAGGCCCTGGCCGAGCGAACCCGTCGCCACATCGGCAAACGCAAGCCGCGGCGTGGGATGGCCTTCGAGGTCGTTGCCGAACTGGCGGAGCTTCAGCAATTCAGGAATCGGGACGAAACCATTTTCCGCCCACGCGGCGTAAAGCAGCGGCGCGGCGTGGCCCTTCGAGAGAATGAAGCGGTCGTTGTTGTAGAAATGCGGGTTCTTCGCATCATACTTCATGTGGCCGAAGAACAGCGCCGCGACAACATCCGCCGCCGAGCAGCAGGACGTTGGATGGCCGCTGCCCGCCGCCGTGGTCGCTTCGATGGAGTGGATGCGCAGTTGGTTGGCGATGCCCTTCAACAATTCGATGTCGGTTTCAATCATAAATTTTAAGAGCCGAGAGATTAGCCGACGGACGGCGAAAGCCAAGAATGAAAATTGCCCGCCGGCGGTGCCGCCAACAATGCTGCTCAAATGCCGCACCCCGACAATGCTAAATCGCCCTTCTCGCCAACGGCTTGAAGGCTTTCATTTTCGCGCCTCCTGAATCCTGCGCCCCAGCTGAAGGCGAATACCGTGGCGGACGGCAGACTAAGGGTTGGCGAGGGCGAAGAGCATGTAAAGTTGATGCCCGTTCTTGGCCAGTCCCCGACACCGCACATTCCGATGCCGGATGGCAAGCCCAAACCCCGGCACCAACCGGTTGTCAGTTTCAACTTTGAACCGCCGTGCCGACTTGCTACGTTGCAGTCATGGCAAGAAAGTCGGGAGACGATTCCAGTTCCAAAAACGGTTTTAACGACGTCATCGGCATCGCGCTGCTCGCGCTCGCGCTGCTGTTGGTCGTCGCGCAACTGTCGTTCGACCGCTACGACCTCGCCTCCGTCCGCGTCCCGCCGAACAAGGAAATTCACAATTGGATCGGCACCATCGGCGCGTATCTCGCGTGGTTCACCTTTCTGCCGTTCGGCATCGCGGCGTATTTGCTGCCGTGGATATTCGGCGCGTTTGGCGTCGCCTACCTGCTGAATTTTCTCGGCTACCTGCGCGAACGCCTCCGCTGGTGCGTGCTGTGGACCATCTTAATGTTTGTCGCGCTCACCGGTTTGCTGCATCTCGCCGGCCGCATTGACCTCATCAACGACTGGCGTCTTAGCCTCAATGCCCATTTCGCCGGCGGCTGGCTCGGCTACCTGACCTACGGCCGAGTTTCCAACTACGACTACGGCTTCGTCCTGCTCGGCCGTCTCGGCGCAACGATTGTCTATGCCGCGCTCGGACTCATCAGCGCGCTGTTCCTGACCAATTTTCAATTGGGACACTGGATTCGCGCCCTGATGCACAAGGAAAAATCCTCACCGGAAAGCGAATTCAAATCCGCCGAGGAACTCGCCCTGGAAAAACGCTCGGCGGAACTGGAAAAACAAAAACGCAGGCTCGAAGAGGAAGTCGGACGCGGCGAAAAAACCGAAAAGACCGCCAGCGGACTCGGGGCCGACGGGTTGCCCGTGCCGGAACCGACTGTGCGCGACTTGAGCTATCCCCAGGCCAAAGGCCCGCGCTATCGGAAGAGCACTTTGCCCGAGCCGCCCAAGGAAATCGCGCCTTTGCCCGAACCGGTGGAAGTGGGAGAGGTCATTCCCGCCAGCGAAATCCGGCCGGCGTCCACAGACGAAATCTTAGGCCGCAAATCCGAGGCATCAGCGAAGCCTGCCGAAGAAAAAATTGAGAAGGCCGAGACGCCCGCCGCTGAAACGGCGGAGCCGCCCAAGCCCGCCGAGCCGAAACCCGAGCCGGTCATCACGATTGCCGACGGTTCCGCCGCCGTGACCGCGCCGCGCCCACGCCCCGCGCCGAAGAAACCGAAGCCGATGACCGTGGCCAGTGTGCCGATGATTGGCAACTATCAGTTGCCGCCGATGGATTTTCTCCAGCACGCGGACATGACCATCAAGCCGACCGAATCCAAGGAAGAGCTGATGGCCAACGCGCGGATGATGCAGCAGACGCTCGCGCAGTTCGACATCGAGGTGTCGCTCGGCGACATCACGAAGGGGCCGACGATCACGCGCTACGAACTGCATCCCGCGCCCGGCGTGAAGCTGGAGAAGATCACCGCGCTCTCAAACAACATCGCGGCGGCGCTCAAGGCCGAACGCATCCACATCCTCGCACCGGTGCCGGGAAAATCTTCTGTCGGCATCGAAGTTCCAAACCTCATCAAGACGAAAGTCATCATGCGCGACCTCTTCGAGTCGGACGAATGGCGCAACACCAAGGCGCGCATCCCCATCGCGCTGGGCAAGGACGTCTATGGCCACCCGATCGTCGCCGACTTGGCGGAGATGCCCCACTGTCTCATCGCCGGCAGCACCGGTTCCGGCAAATCCGTCTGCATCAATTCCATCATCGCGTCCCTGCTCTACCGGTTTTCGCCCGATCAGCTTCGCTTCGTAATGATTGACCCGAAGGTCGTCGAGTTGCAGCAATACAATGCCCTGCCCCACCTCGTCGTGCCCGTGGTGACCGATCCGAAAAAGGTTTTGCTCGCGCTGCGCTGGGTCGTCAACGAGATGGAAAAGCGCTACAAAATTTTTGCGCGCGTCGGCGTCCGCAACATCAAGTCCTTCAACGAGCGTCCGAAGAACAAGCCGCTGCCCGAACAGGAAATGGAACTGCCGCTCTCCGTCAAAAAGGAAAAGGTCGAGGCCGGCGCGGGCGGGTTTGCCGTCGAAGTGGACGAAGAAATCGTCGTCCCACGCGAGGAAGACATCGTCATCCCGGAAAAACTTTCCTACATCGTCGTCATCATTGACGAGCTGGCCGACCTCATGCTCGTCGCGCCGGCGGATGTCGAAATGGCCATCGCGCGCATCACCCAGATGGCGCGCGCGGCCGGCATCCATTGCATCGTCGCCACCCAGCGGCCGTCGGTTGACGTCATCACCGGTGTTATCAAGGCCAACATCCCGGCGCGCATCGCCTTCCAAGTGGCGAGCCGCGTGGACTCGCGCACAATTCTCGACGCGATGGGCGCGGACAAGCTCCTTGGCAAGGGCGACATGCTTTATCTCCCGCCCGGCTCCGGCAATTTGAAACGCGCCCAGGGCGCGCTCATCACCGACAAGGAATTGGAGGACATCGTCAACTTTATCGCTCGGCAGGGCAAGCCGAGCTACGAAATGGAAATCCACCAGCAGTTGTCCAAGCCCAGCGCGAACACCGACATCGAGAGCGGTATTGACGAGGATGAGGAACTCATCCAGCAGTGCATTGAAGTCATCCGCAGCGAACAGAAGGCGAGCGTCTCGCTGCTCCAACGCCGCTTGCGCCTCGGCTACACCCGCGCCGCGCGCATCATGGATGAACTGGAAGGCCGCGGCATTGTGGGCGAGAGCAAGGGCGCCGAACCACGCGAAATCCTGATTGACCTCGACGGCGGCGGTGGCGACGGCGGCGGGCAGAGCGCGGTCTAAGTGGTCAGAGAAAACATTCAACGCTCAACCTTCAA
>Ga0302198_10005351_pt1 | contig 11942 bp, 10 predicted proteins | sample II_Bog_N2_2_FD_193521 | JGI IMG/M metagenome (GOLD analysis project Ga0302198, IMG submission 193521) | Peat permafrost microbial communities from Stordalen Mire near Abisko, Sweden - II_Bog_N2_2 | ecosystem: Environmental > Terrestrial > Soil > Wetlands > Peat | place: Sweden: Abisko... | reverse complement strand
CGTCGTACTGCTCACCGGCGTAGATCTCCGAAGAGAGAATGGGCGAGGCGGAGGTCTTCCATTCGGGCGAGGTGGCGATGGTCTGGCGTGTGCCGTCGGTGAAGACGATCTCCAGTTGTGCGAGCAGCGCGGGTGAGCCGGGGAAGTTGCGGGATCCTGCCCAGGTCATGGGGCTGGCGAACCAGCCGTCGCCGAGGATGCCGCCGAGGGTGTTGCCGCCGCGATGCAGGAGCGCGGTGACGTCGTAGGTCTGATAGGCGAAGCGGACGCGGTAGTCGGTGAAGTCGGGTGTGAGGTCGGTTTCGCCGACGCGATGGCCGTCGATGGAAATGCGGTAGCTGCCTGCGGCGGTGACGTAGAGACGCGCTGCGCGGATGGGCTTGTCGAGCTGGAAGTTGTTGCGCAGAAGTGCAGCGGGTTGCGGCGGAAGGCCGGGGTCGGCGCCTATGCGGGGGTCGTTGAGTGGAGCGATTATCTGTGCGGGCGACCATGGAGACTGATAGTCCGCGGGCACACCGGACTTGCCCTGCCAATCGCTGTCCGCGTTGAGGGTCTGGACTGCGCCGTCAGGATCGGTGAGGCTGAGCTGGGCCGCGAAGCCTGCCGCAACGGTGTCCGCGGTGCCGCCTTGCAGACCGGCGAAGGTCTTTGATGGCGCGAGTGTGGTGACGACGATCTGCACGAGGTTGGTGCCGGAGTGGAGTATGCCGGTCAGGTCGGTGCGGTCAAACGACCCCCAGCCTTTCTTGTGGTCGATGAACTGGCCGTTGATGCTGACGGAGATCTCTCCGCGGGCTGCGACGGAGATGGACGCGCGGAACGGGGAGTGGTCCAGGTTGACGGTGCGGCGGAAGGTCGCGGTGGAGTGCGGCGCGGTGTGCAGCGCGTCCGTGTTGCCGAGCCAGACCCACTGGAGTCCGGCGGAGATTTGATTGCTGTGATCGGTGGCTCCGATCCATGAGGCGGTCCAGTCGGAATTTTGTAGCAGGCCCATCTCCCACCACGCCGGATGCAGGGCGGCGTAGCTGTGGCCGTTGACGTCCCAGACGGTGACGGACCAGAAGTAGCGGTGGCGGGAGTCGAGCGCCGGGCCGGTGTAGGGGATGTCGACCGAGGCGGCGGTGTTCTGGCGGCCGCTGTCCCAGACGTCCGCCTTGCCGGCGGCGGCGAGCTCGGGGCGAGTGGCGACGAATATCTGGTAGGCGGACTGCTGCCAGTTGCGCTCGGTGTTGTCGCTCTGCCAGGAGAGATGCGGCTGCACGGTGTCGATGCCGAGCGGGTTGGTCTGATAGTTGCAGCGAAGCTGGACCGGCGAGGCCAGAAGCGATGGGCAGAGTACGAGACAAGCGAAAGCCATACAGAGGATTGCTGTGGCTGGGAGCTGCGGGTGCTGCTGTTTCATGAGGATCACTCCGTGCAAGGGCCGTGGCTTTGCGGCGTCCCCACTATAAGGCCGGAGGGCGAAGTTGGGCGAGAGTGCTAGGCGAGGGCGGGGTGGTCGTCGGGCTCCATCCAGAGCTTGCCGATGGCGATGAGGATGGCGAGCATCAGGGTGCAGAGCGCGAAGACGCCGCGCACGCTGGTGTAGTCGGCGAGCACGCCGGAGACGATGAGTCCTGCGATCTGCGCGCTGAAGATGGCGGACATGACGGTGGAGCCGACGCGGCCCATCAGCTCGGGTGGGGTCTCCTGCTGGATCATCGTCTGTGAGGGCACGATGATACCTGCAGCTGAAAAGCCGATGAGAAAGCAGCCGATGATGCCGGTCGCGACGAACGGGATCAAGGCGAGCAGAGCGGTGCCCAGCGCGATGCCTCCGAGGCCGAGGTAGACCTGCAGGGTGTTCTTCATGCGCTTGCCGAAGGTGTTGAGCGCGTTGACGCCGACCAGCAGGCCGAAACCGATCATCGCGATGGTGACGCCGTACGTTTTCGTGGAGGCGTGCACGGTGTCGCGCACGTAGACGGCGATGAGCGGGCCGAAGCAGCCCATCACGAACATGCCCGCTGCGAGAGCGACGATGACGAAGAGGAGTGCCGTGTGATGGAAGATGAAGCCCGCGCCCTGCTTCATGTCCTCGAAGATGTGAGCGAGGCCGGATTTTTCTTCGGCGATGAGTTCGGCGCGCGATATCTTCGGTTTGCGCGGAACGATGAGCGAGAGCGATGCGATGAGCGAGCCCGAGGCGAGGAAGCTGGCGGTGTCCAGCAGGTAGCAACTGCGCGCGCCAAAGGCAGCCACCATGAAGGCCGCGGCAGAAGGACCGATGATGCGCATGATGAAGAAGACCTGCTGCATGAGCGCGTTGGCCGAGCGCAAGCCGTGGAACGGGACCGCGGAGCGAATCGCCACACCTTGCGCGGGGCCGAAGAAGCTGGAGATGATGCTGATGGAGGCGAGCACCGCGTAGAAGCCGTAGACGTTGTGGACCAGCATCAGGAGGAGAACGAGGCCGGCGCGGAGGAAGTCGCTGGAGACGAGCGTGATCTTGACCGGCCAGCGGTCGACAAAGACGCCGCTGATGATGCCGAGTAGCGCGATGGGAAGCAGATAGGCGATCTGCAGGCCGGTAATCTGCTGCGCGGTGGCGTGCAGCTTGAAGGTGATGACGGTGATGACCGCGAAGAGCGCGAGGAAGTCGCCGAAGACGCTGACGATCTGCGCATACCAGAGGCGGCGCATGGTGGCGACGCGCAGCACCGCGCCCATCGACAACGGTTCCGGGGAGTTGGGCGCAGGAATGGGGATGGATTCGGTGGTGTCGGTGTCGAGTTCAGCGTCGAGTTGGGTGAGGGCTTCGTCGCTCATCTGGTTTTACGGGTACACATAGTTTATGCAATTCTTACACATGGAGGCAAACATGCGAACCAACATCGAGATTGATGACGAGTTACTTGCTGAGGTGATGAAAAACTCAGGAGCGAAGACCAAGCGCGAGGCCGTGGATGCTTCCCTACGCACCGCTCGGCGGTTGCAACGGCAGGGAGATGCGATTCGGAAACTGCGCGGGATCGGCCAGTGGGAGGGTGACCTGGAACAGTCACGCTTGTCCAGGTTCGTGGATCCGGTATGACGGTCGTTGACTCCTCCGTTTGGATTGATTACCTGGCTGGCCGGTCGTATCCGTGGACGGAGTGGCTGGAAAAGAATATCGGAACCGAGGAACTGGGCCTTACCGACCTGATTTTCTGCGAGGTCCTGCAGGGATTCAGCGATGAGCGGAAGTTCCGGGAGATTCGACTCAAATTGTCGAGCCTGCCCATTTTTCCCAGCGGCGGGCAAGAGATAGCGCTGGATGCTGCAAACAACTATCGTTTTCTCCGCTCGAAAGGATTGACCGTTCGGAAGACGATCGACTGCTTCATTGCGACCTTCTGCCTGGCTGAGGGGTATTCTTTGCTGCACCACGATCGCGACTTTGACGGCTTCGAGAAACATCTGGGGCTGAGGGTCATTCACCCGTAAATGCAGATGCAATTGTTCCATGTGGAACAATTTGCTCCTTCTCAGTCGGCGAGTTCGACGAGAATGACCTGCTCGTCGTTGTCTATCTCTTTGAGTTTTACTTCGATGATCTCGCGGCGGGAGGTGGGGACGGTGCGGCCGATGAAGCGGGCTTCGATGGGGAGTTCGCGGTGGCCGCGGTCGATGAGGACGAGTAACTGGACGCTCCTGGGGCGGCCGTGGTCGAAGAGGGCGTCGAGCGCGGCGCGGATGGTGCGGCCGGTGTAGAGCACATCGTCCATCAGGATGATGTCGCGGCCGTTGACGTCGAAGCCGATCTCGCCTTTTTCGACGACCGGGCGGACGTCGCGGGTGGAGAGGTCGTCGCGATAGAAGCTGATGTCGAGCACACCGGTCTGGACGGGTGCCTTCTCGATGGTCTCAATGAGTTTGCCGATGCGCTGGGCGAGCGGCACGCCGCGGCGCTTGATGCCGACCAGGCCGAGATTGGCGGCGCCGTTGGAGCGCTCGACGATCTCATGGGCGAGGCGGACGAGGGTGCGCTCGATCTCAGAGCCGGACATGAGGCGGCCCTTCTCGCGCAGGCGGGGTGCAGAAGGGGTGGACGTGGTGGCTTTCGGGTCACTCATCTTGACTGTGATGATAGCGCAGGGAGGGCCGGTGGAACCCTCAGGGGCGTGGCTGCCGACGCGAGCGCAGGTAACCGCCGAAGGCCCCGGCCGCCGAGCAATAGATGAGGTAGCAGGCGAGCATCATGGCCATGGAGGTGAGCATAAATCCGGCGCGAAACTCGGGGATGTTGAGCACGTCGAACATGGGCTGGACCGCGGCAGCGCCGGCCTGCTGTGAGTACTGGGCGAGCATGGCGCGGGTGGGCGCGAAGGCCTGATTGACCCAGGCGTCAATGGGCGCGGCGTCGTGAAAGGCGAAGCGGGCGAGCACCAGACCAACGGCGATGAGCACCATGGTGGCGATGGCGATGGACAAGCCGGAGAGCAGGCCCAGGCGGGCGCCGAAGCCGGATTGAATACGGGTGCGGGGGAAGCGCACGGCGTAGACGCCGAGTACGACGATAGGAGCGGCGAGGCTCCAGAAGAGACTGAGCAGCGAGACAGGCGGGAGCGGGAAGGCCAGCAGCGCGAGCACTGCAGCGACGGCTCCGGCCAGGGCCGCGCACTGAATGGCGCCAGGCCAGACGACGGCTTCGGGTTCGGTGACACGATCCACCGGAGGGCGCGAGCCAGGAGGCACGTCGGGATCGAGGCTGGCAGCAGCGGCGGCAGCGGCCTGCTGTGCGGCCTGCTCAATCATCTCCTCGGAGAGCCGCACCTGGGGCGCGCCGCAGTGTGGGCAGTAGACGAGCACGGCGTCGTCCTCGGGTTGCAGGGCGTTGTGGCAGCGAGGGCAGAGGCGTTGGTTCACCACTCGAAGGCTATCAGAGGGGAGAGAAGAAGGGATAAGGGATAAGGGACATGGGATAAGTGGTTCAGTACGAACGACGCGCAAACTCCTAATCCCGCTTGGCGGATCTACTCGCTGTCATTCTTGTCGTGGGTGGTGAGGTGGGAGGGAAGGTCGAGGTCGACGAGGCCGATCTTGGTGCCTCCGTCGTGGGCCTCGATGTCGACAATGTGCTGGTGCAACTCAGAGCCGGTGCGGAGCTCCACGCCGTGGTCGCCGGTGCTGATGTGGGCGCCGTGTTTGGTGTCGCAGGAGAGGCCCTGCGAGGTGCGAGTGGGCTGGCCGATGGCGGTGTCGTTCGCACACTCGATGACGTCGCCGTAACGGGCGAGGTCATTCTTGTAGAAGGCGACGACCTTGTCCTGAGAGTCTGGGGTCTGGAATCCGGCGGCTTTGACGCCGAGGTGGAAGCTGCCAAAGCTCATGTTGATGTCGGCGGAGTTGGAGTCCTTATCGTTGTCCTTGACCGGGACGGCGCCGGGGTAGGCGGCGATGCCGATGGCCGAGGTGTCAGTGTTGTTGTTGGTCTTGACCTGCATGGAGCCGAAGGGCGTACCGATATCGACGTTGTCGTTGTTGCCGTTCTTATGGTCGGAGACGTGGCAGCCGGCGAGGAGAAGGCAGGCGAACGTGCTGAGAGCCAGGGCTGGTGCGATGCGGTGAATTGAGCGGTGCATGGTTGGCCTCCGTCCGGACAGAGCCGTAGCGGCCCTATGGCGGACACGGAAAGGATACGCCGATCGGAGGGAAAGGTTCCGTCAGATTCTGAACCGCGCGAGAAGGTTGACGCGTCTTTTTCGGCAGCTGGGGTTTACACTTTGGGCTTCAGACATAAGCCCACAAAGGAACGACCTGCCATGCGCGACTCCAAACACCTTAACCGCCAATACCTCAAGAAGATGCTGCCGCCAGTTGCGGCTGCTTTGCTGCTGTTCGCTGTGTGCGGAGCGCACGCGCAGGACTACTATGGCCAGCCGACGCCGCAGCCGGGTCAGGATCCTTCGGTGGACGCGCAGACACAGGCAGGAGTGGATCCTCCATCGCAGGTGGGGCGGATCAGCGTGGCGCTGGGTAACGTGTCTGTGGAGCCGGCCAGTGTGGACCAGTTCAGTGCAGCGGAGGTGAACTATCCGCTGACGACAGGCGACAGGCTGTACGCGGACAGTGGTTCGCTGGCCGAGGTGCAGACCGGGCAACTGGCGTTGCGCGCTGGCCAGCTTACGGACGTGACGGTGACGGCGCTGACCGATACGCTGGCACAGTTCGGGCTGGCGCAGGGCAGCGTGCATCTGCGCACGTACAGCATTGACGCCGGAACGACGGTCGAGCTGGACACGCCGAATGTGGCAGTGACGGTGTTGCAGCCCGGTGACGTGCGCGTGGATGTGGATGCGGCCAACGATCTGACCGTGGTGACGTTGCTGAGCGGGCAGGCGGAGGTGGACGGCAACGGCCTACAGCAGTTGATGCAGCCGGGCGAGAGCCTGCAGGTGAGCGGGAGCAATCCGGTGAGCGCGCAGAATGTGGGCGCGCCGCAGCAGGATGGGCTGGACCGCTTCTCCGGGGATCGCGACAGCGTGTATGCGAGCGAAGGCAGCGAGGCGCTGGACCTGAATCCGGAGACCATTGGTGCCGAGGACCTGACTGGCTACGGCCAGTGGGATAGCGATGAAAATTATGGCGCGGTGTGGTATCCGAGCGGCGTGGCCGCCGATTGGCAGCCCTATCGCTATGGCCACTGGACGTGGATTGCTCCGTGGGGATGGACGTGGGTGGAGGCCGAGCCGTGGGGCTTTGCGCCGTTCCACTACGGGCGCTGGAACCGCTTCGGGGATCGCTGGGGATGGATTCCCGGGCCGGTGTTCGTGCGTCCGGTGTACTCACCGGCGCTGGTGGTGTTCCTGGGTGGTGGCGGATTCGGCGCGGGGCTGACAGGGTGGTTTCCGCTGGGGCCGGGCGAGGTCTACACGCCCTGGTACCACGCCAGCACGCTGTATGTGAACCGCGTGAACGTGAGCAACATCTACAACCGCAACCAGCGCGAGGTGCGGAACAACTACAACCAGCGCACGACGAATGTCTATGGGAATGGAAATCAAGACAATCGCCAGTATGTGAACCGCGGTGTGGCGACGGTGGCAATGTCGCAGGGGAACATGGCGGCAGGACGGCGCGCCGACCAGAGCAACGTCCGGGTGAACGCTGGACAACTGGCGGGTGCGACGGTGCTGCCGCATCCGCTGGTGACGCCGGAGCGCAGCATGGTGACGGGCGAACCGGCGCGCGCGGTGCCGATTCGGTCCGAGCGTCCGGTGCTGGCCTCGCATGAGGACACAGCGATTCACGCTGGTGGCTCGATCCCGCAGCGTGGACCGGTGATGACCAGCCAGCCCGCGCCTGTTCAGCGGCAGAACCCGCAGCCGGGTCAGCAGGGTCAGCGTCCGGGGAACTCCTACCGTCAGCCGATCGAGCAACAGACGCAGCCGTCGTACCAGACGCAGCCACAGGTGCAGCAGCAGGCGCAACCGCAGCCGCAGGGAAGGCCGACGAACTCCTACCGTCAGCCGATCGAGCAACAGACGCAGCCTTCGGTGCCGCAGCCGCAGACTCAGGAGCAACAGGCGCCAACACAACGGCCGGCGACCTCCTACCATCAACTGGACCAGCAGCGGAACCAGCCTGTGGTGCAGCAGCCTCAGACGCAGGAGCAGGTCCCGGCGGCGAGCCAGAGTTCGCGGCCGTTGTTCAACAAGGCCGTGCCGCCGGAGCCGCGGCCCAGCTTCGACCAGCAGCAGCAGGCGATTCAGGCGACCGATCCGGGCCGTCCGCTGAGTCCGCAGCAGATGAACAATGTGCGCCAAAACCAGCCGGCGGGACCACCGCAGCAACGAGAGATGTCGCATCCGGCACCCCCGCCAACTGCTCCACACTCAACCCCAACCCCAACCCCGGCACCGCGCAGCACGCCGCCGCAACCTGCGAACAAGCACTAGCGACTGAGTCAGGCTCCGCGTGTCGCTGAGCGATGCGCGGGGCTTGCCGGTCTTTGATGGACTTTTGAAGGTGCGCCGGCTCTCCGCGAGTACACTGGTATGGCGTTTGTTCCAATACCAAGGCGCGCCCATGAGTGCGCCCGCAATCCCAACTTTGAGGACAGAATGACCGAACAGCAGCAGCAAGATGCACTCGACCAATTGTCGATCAATACGCTTCGCTTTCTCGCCGTGGACCAGGTGGAAAAGGCCAAGAGCGGCCACCCCGGAGCGCCGCTCGGCTGCGCTCCCATCGCCTACCTGCTGTACCACAAGATCATGAAGTTCAACCCCGCCGATCCGAAGTGGAGCGATCGCGACCGGTTTGTGTTGTCGAATGGCCATGCGTCGGCGCTGTTGTACGGCGTGCTGCACCTGACAGGCTATGGGCTGCCCATCGAGCAGTTGGAGCAGTTCCGGCAGTGGGGATCGCATACGCCGGGGCATCCGGAGTATGGCGAGACACCGGGAGTAGAGGTGACGACCGGACCGCTGGGACAGGGATTCGCGATGGCTTGCGGCATCGCGACCGCAGAGAAGCACCTGGCTGCGATTTACAACAACGCAGGCGACAACCATGCAGGCGATACGAAGGACCAGAGCAACACGCCGGTGGACCACTACACCTATGTGCTGTGTGGGGACGGCGATCTGATGGAAGGCATCAGCCACGAGTCGGCGTCGCTGGCCGGGACGCTGGGGCTGGGCAAGCTGATTGTGCTATATGACGACAATCTGATCTCGCTGGATGGACCCACCGAGCTGAGCTACACCGAGGACGTTACGAAGCGCTTTGAGTCCTACAACTGGCAGGTGCAGATGGTGCACGACGGCAACGACCTGGTGGCGATTGAGAAGGCGATCCTGGCAGCCAAGGCGGAGACGACCAAGCCGAGCCTGATTCGTGTTCGCACCGTAATTGGTTATGGCTCGCCCAAGGCGGGAACCAAGGGTGTGCACGGTGAGGCGCTGGGCCCTGATGCGGTGAAGGCGACCAAGAAGAACCTCGGCTGGCCGGAGGACAAGAACTTCTATGTGCCGGAAGAGGCCGGCAAGAACTGGCTGCAGGCTGTCGAGAAGGGTAAGAAGGCGCAGGCGGAGTGGAATACGAAGTTCGCCGAGTACAAGAAGGCCTATCCCGCGCTGGGGGCGCAGTACGAGCGCACGTTTGCCTCGAAGCTTTCCGATGGCTGGGCGGCGAAGATGCCGACCTTCCCCACGGACAAGCCGGTGGCGACGCGCAATGCGGGCCAGGTGGTGATGAATGCCATCGCGGGCGTGGTGCCGGAGCTGTTCGGCGGCGCCGCCGACCTGACCAGTTCGACGAAGACGATCTTCAAGGACTCGCCCAGCTTCCACGTGGACCCGAAGGGGCGCAATGTGTTCTTTGGTGTGCGCGAGTTCGGCATGATGGCGATGGTGAACGGTATCGCCGCCCACGGTGGGCTGATTCCGTTCGGGTCAACGTTCTTTACGTTTGCGGACTACTGCCGTTCGGCGTTGCGCATGGGCGCGCTGATGAGCACGCACTCGCTGTATGTGTTTACGCATGACTCGGTGGGCCTGGGCGAAGACGGTCCCACCCATCAACCTATCGAGCACCTGATGAGTCTTCGCGCGATTCCGCAGCTGACGGACTTTCGTCCGGCGGACGCGAATGAGACGGCGGCGTGCTGGCAACTGGCACTGGAGCGGAAGTCGGCGAGCTTTATGGCGCTGAGCCGGCAGGACCTTCCGGTGCTGGATGCCGTGAAGTACAAGACAGCCGCAGGCTGCGCGAAGGGCGCGTATGTGCTGGAGTCCTACGGCAAGGATGTAGTGCTGGTTGGTACGGGCTCCGAGGTGAAGGTGGTGCTGGCTGCTGCTGATGAGCTGAAGGCCGCGGGGATTCTTGCGACGGTGATTTCGATGCCGAGCTTCAAGATCTTCGAGGAGCAGAGCGACGAGTATAAGATGAGCATCTTCCCGCACGGCGTTCCGAAGGTCTCGGTTGAGGCGGGAGCGACGATGGGCTGGTGGAAGTACGTCGGGCGCGATGGTGCTGCGATCGGCATTGACCGCTTTGGCGCATCGGCACCGGGTGGAATTGCCTTGGAGAAGCTGGGGATTTCCGTTGCGAATGTTGTGGAACACGCGAAAAGGCTAGTGAAGAAGTGAGTAAGGAGTAAGGAGTAGAGGGCCCCCCGCTGCTCCTTACTTTTTGTGAGGCGCGTGGGGCTATCTTCAATGCCCGGCGTTCACTACTCCTTACTCACTACTCCTTACTCCTTCGAGGAAACCGAGATGACCCAGGATGAAGCCAAGGCGCTGGTCGGCAGGCGGGCCGCGGAGATCGTCGAGGATGGCATGGCCGTGGGCCTCGGCACCGGCACGACCTCGGTGATGTTCATCAAGGCGCTGGGGGAGCGGGCGCGGCAGGGGCTCAAGATTCGCTGCGTGGCCTCGAGCGATGCGAGTGCGGCACTGGGGCGATCGCTGGGGATGGATGTGGTGAGCCTGGTGGAGCTGCCGGAGCTGGATGTGTACATCGACGGCGCAGATGAGGTGGGGCCGGGGTTATCGCTGATTAAGGGCGGTGGCGGTGCGCTGCTGCGCGAGAAGATTGTGGCCAGCTCAGCGAAGAAGTTCATCGTAGTGGCGGATGCGACCAAGGTGGTGAAGGTGCTGGGGGCGTTTCCGCTGCCGATCGAAGTGATTAAGATGGCGCTGCCGCTGGTGGAGAAGAAGCTGAAAGGGATGGGGCTGCGTCCTGTGCAGCGGCTGCATAAGGATGGGAGCGTGTATCTGACCGACGAGAATAACTACATCCTGGACTGCGGGTGTGGGGAGATCGTGAATCCGGCAAAGACCGCGGAAGAGATTCGGGGCGTGGTAGGGGTGGTGGAGCATGGGCTGTTTCTCGGGATGGCCAGCCTGGCGCTGATTGCGGGCGATGGCGGCGTGACGGAGCTGCGGGCATAGGGTTGCCGGGATGGGCGAAGAGCAAAGGCTTTAACGTAGAGGACGCGAAGGAAAGACGCAAAGGCCGCAGAGGAAATGCAAGGGTCTTGCATCGCGAGGGGTGTGGGGAGCGTCTGTTGTTGTATGGGGAATTCTACTGCGACATCACAACAGGACAAGGTTTGGTTTATTACCGGGGCATCCACGGGATTTGGGCGCCTGCTGGCGGAGTATCTGCTGGCTGCGGGTGCGAAGGTAGTGGCCACGGCGCGCAAGCCGGAGCAGGTGCAGGACCTCGAAGCAAAGTATCCGGTGACCGCGCAGGCGCTGAAGCTGGATGTGACCGATCAGGGCCAGGTGGATGCCGCTGTGGCTGAAGCGCTGGCTCGCTTTGGGCGAGTGGATGTGCTGGTGAACAACGCCGGCTATGGCGTGAACGGGGCGATTGAAGAGGTCAGTGAGGCGGAGTACCGTCCCATGTTTGAAACCAACGTGATTGGGCTGGTGCGGGTGACGCAGGCGCTGCTGCCGCAGTTTCGCACGCGGCGATCGGGCAACATTGTGAACCTGTCGTCGATTGCGGGTCTGGTCGGCGGGCCGGGATGGGGCTTTTACAACGCGTCGAAGTACGCTGTGGAGGGTCTCTCGGCTGCGCTGGAGGGGGAGATGGCGCCGCTGGGTGTAAATGTCACCGTAGTGGAGCCGGGGCCGTTCCGCACGGACTTTCTAGGGCGGTCGGGCGTTGAGGCGAAGGCCGAGATTGCCGACTACCGCCAGAGTGCGGGCAAGGCGCGCGAGTACTTCCAGACGCAGGCAGGTAAGCAGCCGGGTGATCCGCAGAAGGCCGTGGAGGCGATTGTGGCTGCGGTCGAGGCGCCGGAGCCTCCAAAGCATCTTTTATTGGGCAAGATGGCGTTGACTCGCTGGCGGACACGGCTGGCGGAGTGGCCGAGGGAGCTCGATGCCTGGGAGGCGACGACGCTGGGCGCGGACTTTCCCGAAGGCACATAAACTCGATGAGTTTTCAGTTAATTGTGGCAAAGA
>Ga0302198_10005350_pt1 | contig 11943 bp, 9 predicted proteins | sample II_Bog_N2_2_FD_193521 | JGI IMG/M metagenome (GOLD analysis project Ga0302198, IMG submission 193521) | Peat permafrost microbial communities from Stordalen Mire near Abisko, Sweden - II_Bog_N2_2 | ecosystem: Environmental > Terrestrial > Soil > Wetlands > Peat | place: Sweden: Abisko, Stordalen... | reverse complement strand
GCAGAAGATCTGCGCCTCCAAGACATTCGACAACGCCACCTCGTGCTCGTCGGAAAATGCCGTCGTCATCGTCGACCGGGTCTACGATGCGGCGATCGAGGCCCTCGAGAAGGCCGGCGGCTACCTGGTCGATGGCGCGCAGAAGACGCGGCTGGTCGGCGAATTGTGGAAAGGCGGCAAGCTCAACCGCCATCTGATCGCGCGCGACATGCCGGTGCTGGCGGAAAGCTTCGGGCTGCCCGCGGCGGCGGCGGCCGCGAAATTCCTGCTGGTGGAGGAGACCGGGATCGGCAAGGCGTTTCCCTTGTCGGGCGAGAAACTGGCGCTGGTGCTGACGGTCTACCGGGCGAGCGATTTCAAGGCCGCGACCGAAACCGTGCGCAAAATCCTGAATTTCCAGGGGCTCGGCCATTCCATGGGTCTGCACACCAGCGACATGGCGCGGGCGCGCCAGCTCGCCGAGGACCTGCCGGTGGTGCGGGTGCTGGTGAATTTCGCCCATACCTTCGGCAATGGCGGCGGTTTCGACAGCGGGCTGGAATTCACCCTGACCATGGGATGCGGCTCCTGGCAGAAGAACAGCATCTCGGAAAACCTGAACTACAAGCACTTTCTCAACATCACCCATCTCGTGGTGCCGATCCCGGAGGACAGGCCGTCCGAAGAGGAACTGTTCGGCCCGCATTGGGCGCGCTACGGACGCTAGGACAGCATCGCCATGAACCTCGAGGAATACGCCGCCAAACACCATGTGCTGCAGCCCGCCGGGATATCGATTCCGAACGGCACGGTCTGCACCACGCCGGAACAGGCGTCTGCCGCCGTCGCCAGGATCGGGCCCTCCGTGGTCAAGGCGCAGGTGCCGGCCGGCAAGCGCGGCAAATCCGGCGGCATCCGGATGGCGGACAGTGCCGAGGACGGTGCGGCCGCCGCGCGCGCCATCCTCGGCATGACGATCGGCGGCAGCCGTGTCGAGCGGGTATTGATCGAGCAACGCTGCCCGATCGAACGCGAACTTTATGCCGCGGTCCTGGTCGACGTCGCCAGCCGCAGCCCGCTGGTATTGTTCTCGACCGAAGGCGGAATGGACATCGAGGAAGTCGCCGCGCAGAAGCCCGATGCCATCCGCCGGCACATCGTCGATATCGGGCGCGGTTTTGCCGCGGCGGATGCCGCGGCGCTGCTCGATGGCCTGCAGCTGGGCACGGCGGCGGACGCCGTCGGCGACGTGCTGGTCAGGCTCTACCGGGCATTCGACAACACCGACGCCGAACTGGTCGAGGTCAATCCGCTCGCGATCCTGCGCGGCGGCGCGGTGGTCGCGCTGGACTGCAAGTTCGTTCTGGACGACGCCTCGACGGCGCGGCAGCCCGAGCTCGCCAGCTTCGCCTCGCCGCCGAAGATGACGGTGCTGGAGGAGCGCGGCGCAGCCCACGGACTTCGCTTCATCCAGCTCGACGGCAATGTCGGCGTGCTGGCCAACGGCGCCGGCCTGACCATGACGACGATGGACGTGATCGATCATTTCGGCGGTCGGCCGGCGAACTTCCTCGAAATCGGCGGCGAGGCCTACACCAAGGCCGAACTGGCGCTCGACCTCGTGCTGTCGAATCCGGGCGTCAAGAGCCTGGTGGTCAACTTCTGCGGCGCGTTCGCCCGAACCGACGTGATGGCCGACGGCGTGGTGCGCGCCTGGGAGAAGCTGAAACCGAAAATCCCGGCGTTCTTTTCCATCCACGGCACCGGCGAGGACGAAGCCGTCAGGCTGGTGCGCGACCGGCTTGGCATCGAACCCTTTGATCTCATGGAAGACGCCGTGAAAGCGGCGGTCGAGGCGGCACAATGATCTATCGGCGCGGCCAGAAAGTTCTGGTCCAGGGCATTACCGGCAAGCAGGGCTCGTTCTGGGCCGCCAAGATGATGGAATGCGGCACCGATGTCGCGGCCGGCGTCAATCCCAAGCGGGCCGGCGACAGCCATATCGGTGTTCCCCTGTTCGGCTCCGCGGTGGAAGCCACGCGGCAGACGCCTTGCGACATTTCGGTGATCTTCATCCCTCCGGCCATGGCCAAGGATGCCATCATCGACGCGATCGATGCCGGGATCGGCACCATCGTGGTGCTGACCGAACACATTCCGGGGCATGACGTGCTGGAGATCTTCGCGCGCGCCCGCGGCTCCAGAAGCCGCATCGTCGGTCCCAATACCGCCGGCATCGTCACGCCGGGCGAAGGTTTCGTCGGCATCATGCCGGGCCACAATCCCAATATCTTCATGCCCGGGCGGGTCGGCGTGATTTCGCGCAGCGGCAGCCTGGGAACATTGATGTGCCTGAACCTGACCCGCGCGGGTCTTGGGCAGTCCGCCTTCATCGGCATCGGCGGCGATCCGATCATCGGCACCACCACCCGCGACGCGCTCGAGGCGCTGGATCGCGACGAGCGCACCAGGGCGGTGGTGCTGGTCGGCGAGATCGGCGGGTCGATGGAAGAGGAAGCCGCCGAAGTTGCCCGCGGCATGAACAAGCCCGTGGTGTCCTTTATCGCCGGCCGCTCCTCGCCGCCCGACAAGAAGATGGGACACGCCGGCGCGATCGTGACCGGCGGCCGCGGCGGATACGCCGCCAAGCGCGCGGCGCTGGAGCAGGCGGGCGTCCGGGTGGCGAATACCCCGATCGAGGTCGCCGGCTTTCTCGCCGATGTCGGCGGTCTGAAGGCTGCCATGCCGGTGGATGGCTAGTATATCGTTTCCGAAGTTCGTATCGTTTTCCGGGGCGCGCTCTGGCGCAAGTCCGGAAATCCATAACCCCGGCCGGGAGTATGGATTCCGGGCCTGCAAGTCGGCCACCGCCGGCTGAACCGCATCCCGGAATGACAAAGGATTGATCAGGAGATCGGTTTCTTGCAATCGATCGGCTGGATCGCGGACGGCGTCTCGAGCTGCGGGAAATCGAATGGCAACCAGGCATGCGGCATTGCCGGCGAACAGCGAAGATCCGGACAACGGATTGGCCAGGTTCGGAATCGGCCAGCCGATGCCGCGGCTGGAGGATCGGCGGTTCATTACCGGGACCGGCCGCTACGTCGACGATGCCGATGAACCGAACCTTCTTCACGCGGCCTTTCTGCGCTCGGTGCACGCCCATGCCGAGATCGGCCTGATCGATACGGCCGCCGCCCGTGCCGCCCCGGGGGTCGTCGCGGTCTTTAGCGGCGCGGACTGGCAGAATGCCGGCTTTTCGGGACTGCCGTTGCGGCCGTCGATCAAGCAGGCCGACGGCTCGGCGATCGCATCGACGCCGCGACCGGGACTGGCGGTCGGGCGGGTCCGCCATGTCGGCGAGTGCGTCGCCATGGTCGTGGCGGAGACCGCGCGACAGGCGCAGGACGCGCTCGAGCTGCTGCGGGTCGATTACACCCCGCTCGGGTGTGTCGTCGAGGCGCGGCAGGCGCTGGAGCCTGGCGCCCCCGGCATCTGGGCCGACAATCTCGGTTTTATCTGGCGGGTCGGAAACGCGGAGAAAACCCGGCAGGCACTTGCCGCCGCCGCACATGTCGTGACGCTCGATCTCGTCAACAACCGCCTGGTGCCGAACTCGATGGAAACCCGCGGCGCCGTGGTCCGGCGCGACGGCAAGACCGGCCAGCTGACGCTTTCAGGCTCCATCCAGAATCCGTTCGGCTTCCAGGGATTGCTTTGCGAGCTGTTCGGCTGGCCCAAGGAAAAGCTGCGCTGCAGGGCGGACGATGTCGGCGGCGGTTTCGGCTGCAAGAACCAGCTGCAGCCCGAACACGCGATGGTGTTGTTTGCCTGCGACCGGCTTCACCGCAACATCAAGTGGATCAACGACCGCAGTGAATCCTTCGTTTCCGACGCCCATGCCCGCGATCTCGTCTCCACCGTCCGTCTCGGCCTTGACGGAAGCGGGCGCTTCGTCGCGCTGGCCGTCGACACCGTCGCCAATCTCGGCGCCTATCTCTCGACCAATGGCGCGCTGATTCCGACCTTGCCGACCGCCGCGGTGCTCGGCGGGGCCTATGCGATTCCCGCGATTTCCATGGAGGTGCGGGCGGCCTTCACCAACACCGTCCCGGTCGACGCCTATCGCGGCGCCGGCCGGCCCGAAGCGATCTATCTGCTGGAACGCACCATCGATGTCGCCGCGCGGGTGACCGGGATTTCGCCGATCAAATTGCGCCAGAAGAACCTGATCAAGCGCCATCAGCTGCCGTACCAAACCGCGCTCGGCCGCGACATCGACGTCGGCGATTTCGACACGGTGCTGCGGCGCGCGACCGAGCTTGCCGATGTCGGCGGATTTGCAAAGCGCGCCAGGCAGGCCGCCAAACGCAACGCCCGCCGCGGCATCGGGGTGGCCTACTACCTCGAGGCCACGCTTGGTCCGCCGTCGGATGCGGCCAGGATCGCCTTCGCGCCGGATGGCAGCGCGGTGCTGTCGGTGGGAACCCAGTCCAACGGGCAGGGCCACGAAACCACTTTCGCGCAGATCGCCGCAGCCGAGTTCGGCATGGCGCCGGACCGGATTGCCTTTCGCCAGGCCGACACCGATGCGACCCCGGAGGGCGGCGGACATGGCGGCTCGCGTTCCCTGCAGATCGGCGGCACCGCGGTGCTGCTGGCGTCGCGCATGATCGTCGAAAAGGGCAAGCGGATCGCCGCGCATCTGCTCGAGGCCGATGCCCGCGATGTCGACTACAGGCCCGGAGAATATCGGGTCGCCGGCACGGACCGAAAGGTTTCATTCCTTGATGTGGTCAGGGCGTCGTTCGATGTCGCGCGATTGCCGCCCGGGGAGAATTTGCAGCTCGACGAAACCGCGCGTTACGAGCGCGAGGATTTCAATTATCCGAACGGCTGTCACGTCTGCGAGGTCGAGATCGATCTCGCAACCGGCGTGGCGCGCATCGCCAACTATACGGTGGTGGACGATTTCGGCCGCATCATCAATCCACTGATCGTGCGCGGCCAGGTGATCGGCGGCGTGGTTCAGGGAATCGGCCAGGCGTTGTTCGAAGACACCTGCTACGACGCCGGCGGCCAGCTCAAGACCGCCTCGTTCATGGATTATTGCCTGCCGCGCGCCGACAACCTGCCTCCGATCAACGTCACGCTTTACGAGGATGCGCCGACCCGGACCAACCCGCTGGGGGCCAAGGGTTGCGGGGAGGCCGGCGCGACCGGATCGCCGCCGGCGGTGGTCAATGCCGTCGTGCACGCGCTGCGGGAATTCAACATCAACCACCTCGATATGCCGCTTACCCCCTTGAAGATCTGGCAAGCCTTGCAGGCCGGGCGGCAACAGCCGGTGTAGCGGCGACGCGCCGGAAGTGGCGTTCTCCCGCCACGCGCGGGCGGCTCGCATGCCCATTCAGGCGTTGTCGTTGCAGCGGCGCTGCGTTATCAGGAGACTGGCCCGGAAGGCTGGCAAATCCGGCGCCGTTGAGAGTCTCGATGCAGGATCACACCTCCCCGCAATACCCGGCGGCGGCCGCGCAAGACACGCGGGTCGGGCAGCCGGTCCGTCGCAAGGAAGACGACGTGCTGTTGCGCGGCAAGGGCAGCTACACCGACGACTTCAATCTGCCCGGACAGCTTTACGCCTGGATGGTTCGCAGCAGCCACGCCCACGGCATCATCCGCGCTATCGACAGCTCGGCCGCCCGCGCCATGCCGGGGGTCCGCGGAGTCTGGACCGGCGCGGATCTCGCCGACGCCTACGCGCCCTTTACCTGCGGCATGCCGCTGAAGAACCGCGATGGCTCGCCGCTGCTGCAGACCAGTCGTCCGGCGCTGGCGACCGACAAGGTGCGCTTTGTCGGCGATCCCGTGGCATTCGTGGTGGCCGATTCCGTGGCACAGGCGCGCGACGCGGCGGAGGCGGTCGTGCTCGACATCGAGCCTTTGCCGGCCGTCACCGGGGCGGCCGCCGCCGCCAGGCCCGGCGCTCCGCTGCTGTATGCGCATATTCCCGGCAACGTCGCGCTCGACTTCCATTACGGCGACAGTGCCGCGGTGGATGCCGCGTTCGCGGCCGCCGACCATGTCACCCGGCTCGACATCGAAAATACCCGCGTCGCCGTGGTCGCGATGGAGCCGCGCGCCGCGCTCGCCTCGTGGGACGATCAGGCCAGTCGCTATACCATCCGGGCGCCGACCCAGGGGGTGGCCGGCAACGGCGCGGCGCTGGCGCAACTCCTGAGGGTGCCCCGCGACCGGGTTCGGCTGCTCACCGGCAATGTCGGCGGGTCGTTCGGCATGAAGAACATCCACTACCCCGAATATGTCTGCATCCTGCATGCGGCCAGATCGCTCGGCCGCCCGGTAAAATGGACCGACGAGCGTTCCGGCAGCTTTCTGTCGGACAGCCAGGGTCGCGCGCAGCAGATCCACGCCGAACTGGCGCTGGACCGCAACGGCAAATTTCTCGCGCTCCGTATCGGCGGCTACGGCAATCTCGGCGCCTATATTTCCAACGTGTCGCCGAACCCGCTGTCGGCCAACATTGCCAAGAACATCGCCAGCGTTTACGCCACGCCGCTGCTGGCGGTGGACATCAAATGCGTGCTCACCAACACCACGCTGATGGGCGCCTATCGCGGCGCCGGACGCCCCGAAGCCAATTATTTCATGGAGCGCCTGATCGATCGCGCCGCGCGCGAATTGGGGATCGACCGGCTGGCGCTGCGCCGGCGCAACTTCGTCAAATCGTCGCAGATGCCGTTCAGGGCCGCCTCCGGGGTCACCTATGACAGCGGCGACTTCGCCGGCGTGCTCGGCAAGGCGCTGGAATTGTCCGACCATGCCGGCTTCGCCAAACGAAAAAGGCAGAGCCGCAAGCGCGGCCGGCTGCGCGGCATCGCGGTGGGGTCCTATCTCGAATCCACCGCGCCGCCACGGGCCGAGCTCGGCAACATCGTGTTCCAGCCGGATGGCACGGTGACGCTGGTGACGGGCACGCTGGATTATGGCCAGGGTCACGCGACGCCGTTCGCCCAGATCCTGTCGGCAGAGCTTGGAGTCCCGTTCGAGAAAATCAGACTGGAGCAGAACGACAGCGACATCGTGCACAGCGGCGGCGGCACCGGCGGATCGCGCTCGGTCACCGCCAGCGGCATGGCGATTGTCGAAGCATCCGCGCTGGTGATCGCCAAGGGCAGGCTGGCGGCGGCCCATCTGCTGGAAGCCGCCGAGGCGGACATCGAGTTTGCCGACGGCCGTTTCACCATCGCCGGCACCGATCGCGGCATCGGCATCATGGAGTTGTCGCGCCGGCTGCGCGAAGCCAGGATGCCGGAGGGATTGCCGGCCTCGCTCAGCGTCGAGCACAGCAGCAAGGAAGTCCCCTCGACCTATCCGAACGGCTGTCATGTCGCGGAAGTCGAGATCGATCCCGATACCGGGGTGGTGCAGGTCGTGCGCTACACCGGCGTCAATGATTTCGGCACCATCATCAACCCGATGCTGGTCGCCGGGCAGCTGCATGGCGGCGTTGCCCAGGGCATCGGACAGGCGCTGATGGAAGAGGTCAGCTACGACTCAAGCGGGCAGCCGGTCACCGGCTCGTTCATGGACTATGCGATGCCGCGCGCCGGCGATATTCCGCCGATGATCGTCGGCGATCACCCGTCGCCCGCGAAATCCAATCCGCTGGGCACCAAGGGCTGCGGCGAGGCCGGCTGCGCCGGCAGTCTTGCCACGCTCGTCAACGCGGTGATCGACGCGCTCTCCGAATTCGGCGTCACGAAAATCGACATGCCGCTCACGCCGGAGCGGGTGTGGCGCGCTATTGATGACTCCCGCAAGGCCAGGGCAGCCTGAGGTGCGATGGCCCTCGAGGCCGGTCGCCGGTGGCGCCGAAAGGGGGCGACGACCGGAATGTGCTGGATCCTGATCGGGTACGATTCGACGATGCCGTTACCTCTGGGCGACCGCGATGCTGAAAATCAATGATGGAGCCGGATTGACGGTGCTGGAGCGGATCAGACAGATCATCGATCGAAGCAGCTCGCCCCACGCCTTGACGCGCATGCGGGTGCTTCTGCGCAGCAACGAATTCTACCTGATCCCGCTTGCCCTGCTGATCGGGGTCGTCACCGGCGCCATCGTGACGCTGATGAGCGAGATCGCCCAGATTGCGCATGTCCTGATCTATGGCATCCCGATCGACGTCCGGCTGAGCGCAAACGCCTTTGTCACGCCATGGGTGGCACTGGTCGCGCCGGCGGTCGGCGGTCTTTCGCTTGGCGTCATGGAGTGGTACCGCCGCCGCTGGAAGATCTCGCGCGCCGTGGACCCGATCGAAGCCAATGCGCTGCGCGGCGGCCTGCTCTCGCTGCGCGACAGCGTGGTGGTGAGCGGCCAGACCCTGATCTCCAACGGTTGCGGTGCATCCGTGGGGTTGGAGGCGGGCTATACCCAGATCGGCTCCGGCGCGGCATCGCTGATCGGACAGTTCTTCCACCTCCGGCGCAACGATCTGCGCCTGATCGTCGGTTGCGGCTCGGCCGCGGCCATTGCGGCGGCTTTCGGCGCCCCGATCACCGGCGCCTTCTACGCCTGCGAGCTGATCGTCGGCGTCTATTCGGTCGGCAGCGCCGCGCCGATCCTCGCGGCTTCGCTGGCCGGCGCGATTACCGCAAAGTGGCTGGGTGGCGCGCCTTATTCGCTCGAAGTGCTGCGGGTCGGTGACGTCGGCGTGGAACAGTATCTGGCGCTGGTGGTGCTGGCGCTGATCGCCGGCGCGGTCGGCATCGCGGTGATGCGCAGTTCGCCGGTGTTCGAACGGATTTTCACCCAGCGCTGGATCCCGGTCTGGATCAGGCCCGCGATCGGCGGCCTGTGCGTCGGCGCCATGGCGATCGTCACGCCGCAGGTGCTGGCGGCCGGTCACGGCGCCATGCTGCTGGATCTGCATCACGAGATGGCCACCGGCCTGATCGCGCTGGTCATCGCCCTGAAGGTGGTCGCCTGCCTGATTTCGCTGGGATCGGGATTTCGCGGCGGCCTTTTCTTCGCATCGCTGTTCGTCGGCAGCCTGATCGGGAAATTCTTCGCCGCCATCCTGCTGCTGCTGCCGCCGGACCTGGCCGTCGATCCCCAGGTCAGCATGCTGACCGGGATGGCGACCCTGGGCGTCGCCATCGTTGGGGGACCGCTCACCATGGCGTTCCTGGTGCTGGAAATGACGCGGAACGTCGACGTCACCGCCGTCGTCCTGGCGGCCTGCATCGTGACCAGCATCTGCGTCCGCTCGATGTTCGGTCACTCGTTCTCGACCTGGCGGCTTCACCTGCGCGGCGAAACCATCCGCAGCGCCAACGACGTCGGATGGCTGCGCAATCTCACGGTCGCCCGCATGATGCGAACCGACATCGCCAAGATCTCCTCCACCGCGACGATTGCGTCGTGCCGCCGCGAGTTCGCGCTGGGCTCCCTGCAGGCCGTCATCCTGGTCAACAGCGCCGACGACTATCGTGGGCTGGTGCTGCTGCCCGAACTGTTTTCCGGGGATCTGGATACCATCGCCGACGAGATCCAGGTGGTCGAGCTCGCCCGCTATACCGATGTGGTGCTGCTGCCGGAAATGAACGTCAAATCCGCGATGAAGATGTTCGACGACGCCGAGGCGGAGCTGCTCGCCGTCATCGAATCGGAGAACAGCCGCAAGGTGATCGGTTTCCTCAGCGAGTCCCTCGCGCGACGCCGCTATGTCGAGGAAATCGACAAGGCCACCCGCGGGGTTCTTGGAGCGCTGACCTAGTTCAGCGATTTCGAGATTCGAATCATTTCGGTTTGTAGCGACGATTAACAACAATTGTCATTCCGGGGCGCGCTCTTGCGCCAGCCCGGAATCCATAACCCCGACCGGGAGTATGGATTCCGGGCCTGCGCCTCAAGTCGGCTATCGCCGACCGAAGTCGCATCCCGGAATGACAAAGGCTGGATCATAGGGTCGGTTTCACAAAATCGATCGTCTGGCGTCGAGCGCTTTGGGCTTTTGCCTGGTCGAGAAAATGCAAGTGCTCGATATGGTTTGCGCAGGGCAAGCCGACTGCCGCCGCCTCGCATCCCTCAATGGTTGCTCGGCTCCGGACACCAGTCGAGCTGGATCGGGGTAGCTCCGATATGGGGGTCGGAGGATTCCCTGAGCTTGCTCCATTCGGCGGCTTCCGCCAGCCAGTATTCCATTTCCTTCCTGGCAAGCGCGGCGCGCTCGCGGCACATGGCTTCCAGAGCAGCGAACTGGCTTTTCGAATTCATGTCGCTTTTCCCAGGCTGGCCTTGCGCAGTGTAGGCCGCTTGCCGGCAAGACCAACTTACCATTTTGTAACGGCTTGACGCATTCGTGATTCAAACGACGCAATTGCGTCGCCGGGTTTGTGCCGGCACGACGATAGCGCGGCTCGATGACATGATCCTGAATAACGTGAAAGGGTTGCAACGCATGCTGAATTTCGTGGTTTGCCGTCATGGACATCAGCCTCGGCCTTTTGCTCAGCCCTGTTCTTCGCCAAGGCCGTATTCCCGATAGATCAGCAGCGGATCGACGTCGGGAAACAACCGGCATTTGGCCTGGGCCAGATGCAGGTTGACGGTGCCCGGCTGGCATCCGGCGGTCAAAAGCTTCCGGATGTCCTCCATGTGAGGGTGCGGCCGGTGAACCGGCGGAAGCTGCTCCAGCGCGATCAGCGCCGTCGCCAGGGCCTCCGTGATCACCCATTGATCGTGGCCCGTGATTCCCTTCTTGGGCATGCAGCCCTCCCATCCTGCCAGACGTGGTCTTCGTTGCCGGAAGCATCAAGCCCAGTGTAGCGCGGGCTCGCCGCGCACGGTCGGAATAGTCGCCGCGCGATATTCACCGACGCATGCCTGCGGGGAACCCGACGATGCGGCATTGGTCGCGCTCGCAGGGGGCTACGTGTTGCATTGCGATGGCGGTCGCAGGGACAACGATGCTGCCACTTTCCTCACGACAAATTAACCCGCCGGTCAGGCCGGGATTATGCTACATTACAAAAGTCAGGTTGGCTTCACACCACAGGAGTGGAGTTCATGAACAAGCTCGTTGAAATCCGCAGCCTGGAATCGATGTGCCGGGAGCGTGCCGCGCTGGATTCGGAGCGCAGGGTGTTCTGGCTGGCGAAGGCGGAAGAGTGGGAACAGCGCGCGCTTGACGAGATCGCGTTTCACTTCCGGGAATGCAACCTGGATTGCGGCGATTCCCGGGCCGCCTAGAATCCCGTCGCCGGCCAACTTCTGATCTCAGGCCATCGACCGCGCGAGCGGCGGATCACCGCGTGCGCATGCCGGCGCGGCTATTCCTTGCGGAATGACGGGCTCGGGGACCGAGCTCGTTAATGCGGCCGTTCGGGCCTGGTGACGGTCTGCCTGACTTCCGCGCCGCAGTCGGAACACTCATAGATGAAGTCGATCTTCGCCAGGCTCCAGTGGGGTTCGACGTCCCGGACATACATCGGCAGCAGTCCTATGCAACCGGGGCAGACCATCGCGGCTGGCTCGGCATCGCGGTGTTGCATGTAGGCTGGCATGTCGGCTCTCCTTCACAGCGGAAGCACCCTTCAACCCCGCGCCAAGCCTAGCCGCGGATCGCAGATGGTCCTCATCAACTCTTTCGAACGAACTAAGAACGGCGGCACATTGTTCGCGCTTGTGGCATTTGCGTAACGTTTTTCTTCCAAAGCTGCTGCCGCGCGCCGCGGCCCGCGGCGCTTGAGAGAGAAATTGCGGCGTCATTGTGTCAGATGAAGGCCGATGCCGCTTCAACGGGCATCGATTTCCGATGCAATCGCGACCCGTTCATCCGCGCGTCGAGCGCGTCGAGGCGCGGGTGAGACGAATCCGGCCGTGGGTTCGCGGAAGAAACTGGGCTCCCCTGGCGCTGAGGAAATCCAGCATCGCCTG
>Ga0302198_10005345_pt1 | contig 11950 bp, 12 predicted proteins | sample II_Bog_N2_2_FD_193521 | JGI IMG/M metagenome (GOLD analysis project Ga0302198, IMG submission 193521) | Peat permafrost microbial communities from Stordalen Mire near Abisko, Sweden - II_Bog_N2_2 | ecosystem: Environmental > Terrestrial > Soil > Wetlands > Peat | place: Sweden: Abisko... | reverse complement strand
GTTCGCGTTGTTGCAGGTTCCGGCAACCTCCGACTTCACGATCGTGATCGCGACCGAGCCCGATGGCGCGGCGCTTGTCGACCGGGAACAGGTCGACGTCTGGGTCGCGGAATGGGGCATGTGGCTTGCTGGTCTCAGTGACGAGCCGGGTATTGAAGCCGTGTCGGTGTCGATCGAGACCGCGCCTGACACTGGCACACGGCTTCGCCGGGAAGTGAACGGCAGGGTCGACCCGGATGCCCCAACATTCGCGAAAGATCTCCTGCGTGACATCGTTGAGCAGTACCCGGCCGGGTCCGCAACGATCAAGGCGTTTGTGGCTATCACCTTCAGTGCCGCCGCACGCGTCGGCGGGAAGAAGCGAACGCCGGAGGAGATGGGCCGTGAGCTCGCATCCCGTCTGCCCGGCCTGACCCAAACATTGTCGGCGACGGGTGCCGGAGCGACGAGGCCGCTAAGCGCACAAGAGCTGTGTGAAGTAATCCGCGTCGCCTACGACCCGGCTGCCGCGCGTCTGATTGATGAAGCGAATGCGGCAGGGGAGCCGCCGGAGCTGTTCTGGCCGGAGGTCGGCCCTACGGCGCACCAGGCGAATTGGGATAGCTACCGGCACGACTCTGCCTTGTCTGTGACGTGGATGATGAGCGGGGCGCCGCGAGGCAACGTTCCTTCGAGCGTCCTCGCCCGACTACTCGCGCCCCATCGGGATATTGCCCGCAAGCGGGTCACTCTTCTGTACCGGCCGATCGATGCCGGCAAGGCGGCTGCGATCGTCGAGGCGGACGTCCGTGCGGCGAGCTTCAATCTTGCCTCCTCGGACAAGCCGACCGCGAGAAACATGACCGCGACGCGGGCGGCGTTCGCCACCGCCCAGGAAGAGGCTTCCGGTGCGGGCCTCGTCAATTTCGGGATGCTGGTTACAGCGACGGTGATCGACGCCGCGCATGAAGCCGATGCGAAAGCAGCGGTCGACAACCTCTCCGCCACCGCCCGTCTGCGGTTGAGAGTAGTGCACGGTTCCCAGGACTCGGCCTTCGCTGCTGCCCTCCCACTCGGGCTGGTCCTGCCGAAGCATCTGCGGATCCCGACCGAGGTCAGGGAGCAGCTGTAATGCCGGCGATCACTGAGGGGCGCCGCAGTTCGAATCGCAAGGTGCCGAAGGCGAAAAAACCCAAGCAACTGAAGGACGTGCAGGAGCGACGCCCGACCGTTCGCCGACCAGGCCCGCGAGGGTGGCTGGGTCGGGGCCGCGGCGAGGCGAACGTAATCCAGCCGGTCGACGAATGGCGGGGCACCACCATTCAGGTGTGCGGGCTGCACCCATTTTCCGTGGGCACAGGCACTCCCATGATCGGAGTCCCACTGGGCCTTCAGCTTTTCACCGGGGCCACGGTCTGCGCAGATCCGATCTCGTGGTTCCAGGATGCCGGCCTAATCTCCAACCCCTCCGTCTTCGTGCTGGGCCTCCCGGGATTGGGCAAATCAACGCTGGTTCGACGCATGGCAGCCGGCGGGGCCGGGATGGGGAACCTCCCGCTGATCCTCGGGGATCTGAAACCCGACTATGTGGACATGATCCGAGCTCTCGGCGGACAGGTCATTACGCTCGGCCGCGGCCGGGGACATCTCAACATCCTCGATCCAGGGGAAGCGACGGCCGCCGCAGAACGCCTCCGCGTAGCAGGCAAAGAGAAGGAACGCCAACAGGTGTTGGCCGACGCACATGGTCGCCGGCACACCATGGTCTCCGCTCTGCTGACGATCCTCCGCAAAGAACCACCCACAGATAGAGAAGAATCGATCGTCGACCGAGCTCTCAAAGTTCTCGACGAAACCCACGAGGGTGTTCCCGTCCTCGGCGACCTGCTCCGGGTGATCCAGGACGCTCCGCCAGAAGTGCGGGCCGTCGCTCTCGACCGCGGCGACGACACCCGCTACCGTGCCATCACCGAAGATCTCGAGGCATCGCTAATCAGCCTCACTTCAGGTGGTCGGCTGGGAGAAACGTTCGCTCACCACACCGATGTGCCGATGCTACGCGACCGCCCCGTCGTCTACGACGTCTCCTCGATCGATGACTCCGACACTGACATGCAGGCGGCAATGCTGCTCGCGTGCTGGTCGGCCGGATTCGGGACGGTCAATATTGCCAATGCCCTCGCGGACGCCGGGCTGGAGCCACGCCGGCACTACCTCGTTGTCCTCGACGAGCTCTGGCGGGCGCTGCGTTCCGGCCGTGGCATGGTCGACCGCGTCGACGCGCTCACCCGCCTGAACCGTCAACGCGGGGTGGGACTGGCGATGATCTCTCATACGATGAGCGATCTTCTCGCCCTACCGAGCGAATCTGACCGAATGAAAGCCCGTGGCTTCGTGGAACGCGCCGGCATGGTGATCGCCGGCGGTCTGCCCGGTGCGGAGATGCCGATGCTGACCAGCGCCGTCCCGCTGTCCCGGGCCGAGCAGGAACTCCTCACCTCGTGGCAGGACCCGGGGGCCTGGGACACTGGCACCGGGCGAGAGACCGAGCCGCCTGGTCGCGGCAAGTTTCTGATCAAGGTAGGTGGGCATCCGGGGATCCCGGTCAAGGTCGAGCTGATCGAGTCGGAGCGGGCGATTAACGACACCAACAAGCTCTGGCATCCAGAAACCGTATTCCCGGAACCTGACGAATCGAATCCGGTCTTCGGCCTCGACAACGCCGGCAACGTCGACACGAAAAGTGGGGGAGTCGGGCTCGAGGAGGGTGCGGCGTGAGAGACACCAACCGTCGCCACCAAAGCGGCATCGAACCACAAACACTTTTGCTTCTCGCCGCCGTGATCCTGCTACTCCTTCTATTGGGCGTCGTTTGGGCGTCGGTAGCGCTTGGCGCGGCGATCGACCACACTGCAGCTCCTCCCCCCGATCCGTTCGCGCTGCTCTTTGCCCTTCTGCGACACACAGTGGGGTGGCCGCGTTCCGCAACGTGGATCGTCATCGTCCTCGCAGCGGTGGTACTCGCGATCGCGACCGGGGTTGGCGCCGTACTCTCCCGGCGGGCCCGAAAGCGCAGCAACGTTGATGGCGCCGCACCATTCATGGGACGCGGGCGCGATCTCAATGCACTCTCCACAGCCGGAGCTCGAGCAACGGCCGCACGGCTCGGCGTCGACAATTGGCTCGGCGTCCCCATCGGGGTCACCGTGACTGGGCGTCGCCAGCTGTATGGGTCGCCAGAGGATATGCACGTCGATATCTGGGGGCCGCGGACCGGTAAGACCACCAGCCGTGCGATCCCCGCAATCCTTTCTGCCCCAGGCGCAGTCCTTGTCACGTCCAATAAACGGGACGTTCTGGACGCCACCCGCGACGTCCGAGAATCGGGCGGGGGACGCGTGTGGGCGTTCGATCCGCAGGCGATCGCGCTCGAGCAGCCCAACTGGTGGTGGGACCCGCTGAGCTATGTCACTGACGATGTGAAGGCTGCCCGCCTCGCGGAGCATTTCGCTTCTGGCTCCCGGGCTGGGGACTCCCGAGTTGATCCCTACTTCGACAATGCAGGACAAGAACTTCTCGCCGGCTTCCTGCTCGCGGCAGCTTTGGACGGATCCCCGGTCACCCGTGTGTTTACCTGGACTACGACGCCCGGGGATGAAACACCGGTCGATATCCTTCGGGCCCACGGGTATGACCAGATGGCCGACTCCGTTGCCGGGCAAGTCAATGGGGAACCGCGGCGTCGCGACAGCGTGTACGGGACTGCATCCCAGATGGCATCGTGTCTGAAAGTGCGGGCGATCGCCTCCTGGGTTACCCCGGTCGCGGGCAACAAAGACGCCGATCGGCGCCCTCAGTTTGACCCGCACCAGTTCGTGCAAAGCCGCGACACCCTCTACAGTCTGTCCAAAGAAGGGCGCGGCACTGCGGGCCCGCTTGTCACTGCCCTCACCGCTGCGACGGTGGAAGCAGCGGAGGAGCTCGCAACCACACAGCCCGGCGGCAGGCTCGCGGTCCCGTTGCTAGGTGTGCTTGATGAGGCCGCGAACGTGTGCCGCTGGCTGGCACTGCCGGACCTCTACTCGCACTACGGTTCTCGCGGCATCGTGCTGATGACAATCCTGCAGTCCTGGTCGCAGGGCGTCGACGTGTGGGGCCGAGACGGTATGCGGAAGCTCTGGTCAGCCTCAAACATCGCCGTGTACGGCGGGGGAGTGAAGGAACCCGAATTTCTTGGCGAGCTCTCGCAGATGATTGGCGACTACGACAAGCACACCTACGCCACCAGCATCGGCCGAGGCAACCGCTCAACCTCCCACCAAGTGCATCGTGAGCGCACGCTCGACATCGCTGACCTTGGGGCTCTTCCTCGAGGTCGCGCGATCGTGTTCGCCTCCGGCGCTCCTGCGACACTGATTGAGACCGTGCCCTGGATGAAAGGACCAAGGGCGGCCGATGTACTCGCGTCCATCGCCGCCCACGACCCCCTACAGCAGAACCGGACGACGCCTACCTTTGCGCTTGAGCCGGCCGATCCTGCCGCTGCGACGAATGCGTCAACTCCCTGGCTCGCAGAGCCGCTCCGGAAAGATCTCTCATGAGCTACGTCGAGAGCATCCGCGGCGATGATGACGATGATTCAGAGGTCGCGGACGAGAGTCCACGACTCTTCTACGGATCAGTCGATGAATTCGTGCGCGAGCGCCTTATCCATATGTACAAGCGGAAAGTTGGACCGCAAAACGACGGGCACTTCCGTTGGGCGGCCGATTGGTGGAACTACCCCGAAGCACTGGCACGCCTAGAGGCGATGTGGCGGGCATGGGAACACCTCCGCCTGGACGGCGCCACCGGCTCGAGCATCTGGTGGATCGAACACGCCGACCACCACATGCCCATACTCCTAGATCCCGACGGTCCCTTTAACAAGTCAACCGATCGAAACAAGCACGGTGATCCGCTGCCGTATACCCCGCCACCCGAAGGTCTCTTCCCCGACGTTAGAGAATAGTCCATTTTGTTGCTGCCCCGGAGATGGCAGGAGAACTCCTGCGCCACGCGCAACAGTTAGTCGATGAGGGGGACGCCGGACTTGTACCACTGCTCCACCGTCAGCGAATTTGACCTGTCCTGACTTTCCCGGACACCTGAGTTGGGGCGATGATCGTCCCGGAAGGAGTCCGGAATTATGCCTGCTGCAAAACCTGAGGAGTTTCGTCGCCGAGCGGTGGAGCTTGCTCGTTTAGGTGAGAAGCCTGTCGCTGAGATCGCGAAGGATCTTGGGGTGAGCGAGTCGGGGTTGCGTCGTTGGATGGCGCAAACCGATGTTGATGATGGGAAATCGCCGGGCCTGACCCGGGACGAGCATGCGGAGTTGGTTCGCCTGCGCCGCGAGAACCGCGTCCAGGCGATGGAGATCGAGATCCTGAAACGCGCGTCGGCGTATTTCGCGAAGGAGAACGTGCTCCCAAAATAGGGTTCCGGCTGGTCCACGAGCTGCGCTGCGACTTCCCTGTCGCGGTGGCCTGCCGGGTGTTGAAAGTCTCAACGTCGGGATACTACGGGTGGCGTTCCCGTCGTCCATCGGACCGGGATATCGCCGACGCGCACCTGATCGATGAGATTCGGGTCCTGCATGCCGCCGCGCGGGGAACCTACGGGGTTCGCCGCGTCCACGCCGAACTCGTCCTCGGTCGGCGCCAGCGAGTCGGGCATTGCCGGGTCGAACGGTTGATGCGGTTGGCTGGGCTGCAGGGAGTCCATCACCGCAAATGGCGACACGGTGCTTCCGGCCGGCTGCCGGCCGTCTTCGAGGACCAGGTGAAACGTGTGTTCGCGGCCGACGCCCCGGACAAGCTTTGGGTCACCGACATCACCCAACACCGCACCGGGGAAGGCTGGGTTTACTGCGCCTGCGTGATCGACGTGTTCTCCCGCCGTTGCGTTGGCTGGTCGATCGCCGATCACATTCGCACCGAGCTGGTCGTCGACGCGATCGAGATGGCGAGGTGGCGACGCAAACCCGTCGGAACCATCGTCCACTCCGACCGAGGAGCTCAATTCACCTCCTGGCTCTTCGGAGCCCGGCTTCGCGAAGCAGGGCTGATGGGATCGATGGGGAAAGTTGCCTCCGCCTACGACAACGCGCTCATGGAATCATTCTTCGGCTCCATGCAGATCGAGCTCCTCGACCGCCGCTCCTGGGCCACCAGGGCCGAGCTCGGGAACGCGATCTTCGAATGGATCGAAGCGTTCTACAACCCCGTCCGACGCCACTCCGGCATCGGCTATCACAGCCCCAACCAGTTCGAAGCACTTCACACCGCCGCCCTCCAGGCGGCATGATCAACACAAAGAAACCGTCCGGGAAAGTCAGGACAGGTCAATCGTAATTATCGTTCACATGCTCGTCGGAGGCGGCAGCACCCTCCGTGACACGTTCCTGATTTTTGGCGGCTTCTCGATCGGTTGGGTCGCCACTACAATCGCCCGCTACGTTTACCCACCGGCACGGCGCTGGCAAGAGTACTACCGCCGCGACAGCTAGACCCTTCGTCTGCGCGCGGCCATCGATTTCGGGCAAGCGGGACTAAAGGCCCTTACCGACCCGCAGCGCAGCGAGGACGATGAAGGCGTCGGGTGAGCGCTCGGCGTTTGTCTGGAAGGTCGTCCCATGTCCCGTACCTACGTCGTTACCGGTGCCGCAAGCGGAATCGGTAAGGCCACCACAGAACTCCTCGAAGAGCGTGGCGAGAGGGTTATCGGCGTCGATATCCACGATGCGGATGTCGTTGTCGACCTGTCCAGCGCGGCTGGCCGAACCGAACTCGTCGAGAGGGTCTCGGTGTTGAGCGGCGGCAAGATCGACGCCATCCTTGCGGTTGCCGGTCTGGCCACACCGACGGCGAAGACCGCTGCGGTCAACTTCTTCGGCACGGTCGCGACCCTTGAGGGTCTTCGCCCGCTGCTCGCCGGTTCGACCGCGCCTCGCGCCGTGGCCGTGACTTCGATGGCCTCGCTATTTCCGCCGGACGATGAGTTGCTCGCCGACTTCGCGGCAGTAAATGAGGACAAAGCGCTTGCTCGTGCGTCGGTGCTTGAGGCTGGTGGTGCCGAGTCGGGCGGGCTGATCTACGGCACGACGAAGCGCGCGCTGGCGCTGTGGATCCGTCGACACGCGGCGACCGCCGAGTGGGCCGGGGCCGGGATCCCGCTCAATGGAATTGCGCCGGGGATCGTAGAAACGCCAATGACCGCGGACATGATCCAGACGTCCGAAGCACGCGAGGGCATCCTGAAAATGGTGCCAATGCCGCTAAACGGTATCTTCGAGCCGCGCTCAGCCGCGTACTTGCTGGCGTGGCTCTCGAGCGAGGAGAACGCACATCTTTGCGGGCAGATTGTCTTCATAGACGGTGGCTCTGACGTCGTCATTCGTGGCGACAGCACCTGGTAAACGGATGTCGCGAAAGTTGTCGGCCACGCCAGGCAGTGGGGCTCGTCCGTCTAGTCAGACGCGACTCCCGCGGAATGGGCCGCGCGCATGAGTCTCCGATCGAAGCTGCGCAGTGGCTGGCTGTTCATAATCAATCACAGCCTGAACCGGCTGACCGGACGCATGGCCCTTCGGGGCAACAAGCATCTGTCGATCGTGCGGACAGTGGGGCGGAAGAGCGGTAACACGTTCGAGACGCCGATCATGGTGCAGCCGGTAGAGGGCGGCTTCGTGTGCGAACTCACCTACGGTCCAGAGGTTAACTGGTACCGGAACTTGGTCGCGGCCAACGGCGGGGAGATAGTGCGCCAGGGTGTGACCACGAAGATCGTCGGGCTCGAACCAATGGCGACCGCCGAGGGGATCGCCGCGTTCACCGCGTTCCAGCGTCGTGTGCTCAGGATGCTAAAACGTACCCAGTTCGTGAAGCTGATCGCCGCCTAACAAGCTTGGTGCCGGGCCATGGTCGATTCCGTCGAAGCGGCCACTTTCAGTGGGACACAGCAAGCCTTTGGCCTTCTTGGTCAGCGGTACGTCCAAGGAATAGCAGCGCGGCTGCCGTGGAGGTGAAAGCGGCAACTGCCCAACGTGCGTAGCGCGATCCAGCATCTGGGGAAATGGACCAGCAGAAGTTGTTGGTGGCATGAGCAAGAACGGCTGGCCAGATCGTTGCCCCGATCAACCCGTCAGCCTCACCAGGAAGACCCGGAAGACAATCGTGAACGCGCACCGGCAGAGGATCCACCAGACGGAGTTACCGGCCTCCCAGTAGGGAATGGCGTGCCATAGTACCCGGGACAGTCCTAATAGAGGTGCGCTCGGCAGTTCACAGAACAGGGGCAGGAGGAATGCGTGCGCGAATCCGGTCCAGTCGACTTCTTCGCCGAAAGCACTGACCAAGTAAATGGCCCCGAGCAAAATCGGGGAAATCCAGCCAGTGAATAGGAGAGTGCAGAACCCCGGTGGAAGACGATGAAATCACAATCACGAGGGCATGACCGGGGCTGCTGAACATCAGGGCTGTTCCTGGCACGTTGGCCCGTGTGATCGCTGAGAGGCCGCCGACCATCGGCCCGGCGACGTAGAACACTCCACCGAATAGGAGGACGAGCGCCCCTTACTGCCACAGATCGCGCCTGTCGAGAGTTCGGCTACTCAATTGCGTGGACAGCGCGTTACGAGCTGTCCCGGTGAGGCCTCACCTGGACGTAGTGAATTTCGAAGACCGGGTAGTCCGCTGAAATGGGCTCGAATTTCGCGATCGGCTCTCGTCGATCAACCGGAACGTGGGGTCGGGCGCCAGGTGCTCGTGCCAGGTATGCCTTGAGTATCGGCGCACGATTCTCTATGGCAACCTCTTCCAGGAGGACATGTCGGTGGCGCCCGGCGTGGATGATGGCACGCCCCCCGGCGGCTCGGATGTTGAGCACCCATTGGGAGCGCTGTCCGAGCATAGACACCAGGTAGTCGCGCTGCTGGTAGCGGGCGATCGCGATCGGGAGCGTGACGGGTTTACCGGATTTCCGGCCGACTGTTTCCAGAGCGACCGCCCAATGGGGTGTGAGGCCGAGGGCGAAAATCCGCGCGCCGAGACGGTTCGTGAATCGAGCCCGCTTGTTGGGCCTCCCGCCGGCGTACATGCGGCGAAGCGACTCATCCGGAGTCATGAATGCTGGCCAACATTCCGGGCCAGCACGACTGGTGCAACGGTAGTGCCGAAACAGCGTTTGATCACGGCTGCGGTGTGCATTAGCCGGCGGTCCAGCTCGGGTGACCAGCCGTGACGGCCTCGAGTGCCTGGACGAGGACGATGCCTCCGGTGATGATCACTACTATCGCCGCGACGCCCGAGAGGACCGAGAGGACCGAGAGGACCGAGAGGACCGAGCCGATGATCATCCCGCCGGTCCAGCCCTTTTTTCGCGGGCTCAGTACTTTCCAGATCGTCGCGAGCACGACTTCGATGTCGCCCCTCGCCGCGACGTTGGTATCGAAATCGTGCTGCGATAGTGCGGCCGCGATCGCGTCCTGCCTTTTGGCGGCAATCAGCAATATCGCGCCTTGCGGGCCGGCGAGCATGCTGAGGAATAGGTTGAGCAGGATGTACGGGTAGGGATCCCACCCACCTCGCATGAGTGAGTTTGCGAGTGCCCAGACGATCATGATGAGGATGAATCCACCGGCGAATCTCCAGCTGCCCATAAAGTTTCGCATGCGATCGGCGGCACGCTCACCGGTAGACAGGTGCGCCTTTTGGGCTGCATGCCAAGTCTGAGACGGAAGCGTCCGTGCGCTCAGACGGCCATAGACGCTCACGCGACAGCACTAATTCTGAGTGGTGAACTCGGTGCTGCAGCTTGGCCGCGCAGGTCACTTCGCACTTCGCGTTCGACCATGATCGGAATGTAGGCGCGGATCCGGGCGCCTGAAAATTCGAGGTAGCGACGGTTCACGAGGGTTTCGATTGTCGAGTGCGATGTCAGTGGGAAACGCGACTGAAGAGAGTCAATGAGTCGGGACATTTCGTGGCTGCCCAACACGGGCTCAACAATCAGGGCCGATTTCTCAGCGGTCTTTGCGGTTGTGTTTATCGGTCAGTCTCAATGAACTATCAGGACAGGGCAACTTGCCCTCTCAGCGCACCTGGCACTTACAGAGCCCAGCAGTAAGCCAGCGATTCCGCCGTGACCGCGGCTGCCGATGACGAGCATTTGCGCACCCACACTTTGCTCAATCAGGACGTCTGCCGCCGCACCTTCGAAGGTGGCCGTCGTAAACCAATCAGGAACCTTGGTACCAAAAACAGATTTGACTGCGCCGCTGAGCATGGCGTGCGCATCGTCCTCGGGGGAGTATTCGAATGCCCCAAGCGTGGCGTATCCGGTAGGCATGCGCCAACTACAGACGGCCTCGACGGGAGCGCCAAGGGCAGTGGCGATTATCACAGCTCGGCGCATAGCCGAGACCGATGCTTCTGAACCATCTAGTCCGACCACGATTCGGCGGTGGTGGGCGATGGGCTCGAGAAGGTCAGCTTCAACGGCGGTGAGCGGATCGTTGTCTTGAATTGCCCCGGCTGCGGGAATCTGGCGGGGTACGGCGGCTGCTTGGGCGCTGAGCTGATTCATGACACCAGTCCATCTCGAGCCTTTCGGCGGAAATAGGGACTTTCGTCACCAGTTTCGCCTGCGCCAAATCTAAGCGGACTATCGCTCCAGCACGCGGCGAGGGTGTGGTAGCGCTCCGAGAAGAATGGGACCCGGTTTGGGCGGCAGAAGTCGACGACTTGCGCGAGTTCCAGCGTGGCCCTTGTCGGATCGATTCACCGACTCGTCCGTCACCATTCATAGATGCGGGAAATGATTTCCTTGCGGGCTGCGCGCTCGGGGCCAGGGTAGCTGATGAGGACGGGCATGTCGTCTGGGTCGCGGCCTTCCATCATTTCAAAGCCTTCGTGCTTTGTCAGTGCTGCTTTCGGGGAAAGTCTTCGCAGTTCGTCCTGACAACGTGAGAACTCTTCTTGAGAACCAGCACTCCACAAGATGTACTGGACGCCCAAGCCTCCGAGTGGATGTGATCCTCGAGTTCCAATGTCGCGTAGATAGACCTGGTTTCCATCCGCAAGCACCAGTAAAGCCGCGGTGTCATCAATCACGGTTACGTCAGCGCAAAGTAGTTTTCGATAGAACGAGACGGAGGTGTCAAGGTTGGAGACGAACATGACCAAGGATGCGAGACTCATCCCGACAACGGCGGGGAGGTCCTCTCGGTGTAATCTCTCGAGGACCGCAGGCGATGGCAGCAGGGTATGGAGATTCGCCGTTTCGGCGGCTGGTATCTGTGGAGGTGTCATCGCGTGATCCGAGTCCTGTTGGGTTGGGGGATGCGTTTCGGGAGGTGTGCCGACCTGCTGCGTCGGCACCCCTCCCGCGGTGCGCGTGCTAGTACGAGCTAACGACGAGTTCGTTTTTGATCCGGCCCACTGCCGGTGCTGACCAAGCGGCGCGGCCGGCACGGCCCTTTTCGGCCCAGGAATGAACGGTTCCGGTGAGCGTTGCCTCGTCACCGTGAATGGTCACGGAGATGGCGTCGGCGTCGAGAGTTGCGTCGCGGACGAATGCCTTCTTGATGACGCTTTCGGTTCCGACTGCGGTGGCGCGTGGCTTGAGGTGCACGCTGTTGTCCACCCACAGGACCCCGACGATGCGTTCAATGGCGCGTGTTGCGGCATCGCGCTGGTAGTTCCAGTCGACGGTTCCGGTGAGGGTGACGATGTGATCACGCACTTCAGCCTTGATGCTGTTATCCGGGATCACAGTCGACCATGACAGGACTTTGGCGACCGTCTCGGCGAGTTCGCTGTCGGTGCCAGTGAACTGGTAGGAGCTTTTGATTATGAGCTCGTCTGCTACGGCGGTGACTCCTTTGACTCGAAGCACCGCGTCTTTTGCTGCGATCCGGTCGCTGTAGCTGGCG
>Ga0302198_10005339_pt1 | contig 11961 bp, 5 predicted proteins | sample II_Bog_N2_2_FD_193521 | JGI IMG/M metagenome (GOLD analysis project Ga0302198, IMG submission 193521) | Peat permafrost microbial communities from Stordalen Mire near Abisko, Sweden - II_Bog_N2_2 | ecosystem: Environmental > Terrestrial > Soil > Wetlands > Peat | place: Sweden: Abisko, Stordalen... | reverse complement strand
GGACACCACACCACCGCACACCTCCTTGTCGGACATACGTCCGAAGAAGGCTCCCCGGACGCTCAGTCCAGGTGGCGGATCACCCATGTAAGTGCCGGAAGGGGGCACCACTCCCCGGCGATCGGGAACGGTGAGCCGCTTCCGTAGCTGCCCTGTCGCAAGACGGGAATCTGCCCACGCGGTGGCATGCCATCCTCGACGCCGCACCTGCACCGCCGCCGGTGACGGAGCCGGTGACGTGCGGTTCCCCCACACACCTAAGGTGCCGACCATGTTGTTCGATGGCTACAGGGAACTGTTCGTCGTCATCGCCACGTCCGCCGCCACGCTGATCGGCCTCCTCTTCGTCGCCGTGTCCGTGTCGAAGGGACGCTCACAAGCCCAACCCCAGGTCATTCGGGAGTTCAGGGCTGCCGCCGCCCTGCTGGCCTTCACCAATCCCTTCACCGTGGCGCTCTACAGCCTCGTCCCGGGGACGGGTGTGGGCTACCCCGCAGCAGTGGTGGGAGCGATCGGCGTCGTCTTCGTGGCCGCCGGCATCCGCGCCACGGTGGCACTGCCGGCGCCATTGCGCCAGCGCGGCCCGCAGGCCTTCCTGATCCTCGGCCTTCTGGTCATTTTCGGCCTGCAGATCTTCTTTGGCGTCGCGCTCGTCCTCCACCCCCATGAGACCGGGGCGCTCAAAGCAATCGCCTATGTCCTGGTGGCATCGCTCCTCGTCGGCATCGGGCGCTCATGGGAGCTCGTCGGAGACTGGGACACCGGTCTCTTCGCCTCCATGGCCCGCCTGCTCGGGGTCGGCGCCCACCACGAAGCCCCCGCAGCACCGGACCCTGAGACTGGGGGGCTCACGACCAGCGCGGACGGGACCCTGGGTCAAGACACCTGACGCTCGAACGGGTGGCCGGCTGCGTCGTCCGGTCGAGAACGCGGCCGGAGAACACTGCTAGCGGAGCAGGTCCTCCAACAGGCCCAGCACCAGCGAGACCCGCTCGGGCAGCGAACCGGCCTCGGGCCCGAGCACCAGCTCGGGATTCTGGGGCACCTCGTAGGCCGAGTCGATACCGGTGAAGCCCGGGAGCTGTCCCGCCCGGGCCCGGGCGTAGAGACCCTTCGAATCGCGGCGCTCGCACTCCTCAATGGAGGTGTCGACGAAGATTTCGGCGAAGGCGAGCCCGGCCTGCTCGTGCAGGGTGCGGATGAGCTGGCGGTCCTCGGCGAAAGGACAGATCAGCGCAATGAGCGCCAGCGTCCCCGCTTCGGCGAACATGGCCGCGACCTCGCCGGCCCGCCGCACGTTCTCGGTCCGGTCACGGTCGGAGAAGCCGAGGTCGGCGTTGAGCCCGTGCCGCAGGTTGTCCCCGTCCAACAGGAAGGCGGGTCGCCCGCCGCGCACGAAGGCTTCCTCCACGCCGGCAGCCAAGGTCGACTTCCCGGCGCCGGACAGGCCGGTGAACAGGAGCGTCGCCCCCGAGGTGCCCAGTGCGGCGAAGCGCTCCAGCCGGGAGAGCCGGCCGGCTTCGTGGCGCACCACGTTCGGGCTGGCGTGGGCCGTGGCGATGACCCGGATGACGCCCGCACCCACCGTGGCGTTGGTGATCGGGTCGATGATGATGAAACTGCCGGTGGATCGGTTCGTCGTGTAGTCGTCGACCAGGAGCGGCTCGGTGCAGCGGAAGGTCAGGCGCCCCACTTCGTTCAGGCCGAGGCTGGCCGCCGCCTCGTCGCGGTGCAGTCCGTTGACGTCGAGGCGGTAGTGCAGGGTCTGCGCCGTGGCCCGCACCGTGCGGGTGCTGTGCTTGAGCAGGTAGGAGCGCCCCTCGGCCAGCGAGGAGCGCTCGTCCATCCAACACACGGTGGCCTCAATGTCGTGCGACACCGTCGGGCGGTTGTTGGGCCGGCACAGGATGTCGCCCCGGGAGACCGCGATGTCGTCCTCCAGGGTGATGACCACGGCCATGGGCGGGAAGGCCTCGGCCACCTCGCCGTCCGCCGTCTCGATGGTGGCGATGCGCGAGGTCGTGCCGGTGGGCATGACCAGGACGTCGTCCCCCGGGCGCAGCACGCCCGACGCCACCGTCCCGGCGTAGCCGCGGAAGTCGGGGTTCTCCGGCGTCTGGCTCCTGATGACGTACTGCACGGGGAAACGCGGGTCGATGAAGTTCTCGTCGCTCCCGATGTAGACCGACTCCAGGTGGTTCAGCAGCGGCGAGCCGTCGTACCACCACATGTGCTCGGACCGCTGCACCACGTTGTCGCCCCGCAGCGCCGAAATGGGGATGAACGTGATGTCGTGCACGTTGAGCCGGGCGGCGAACTCCATGAAGTCGGACTTGATCCGCTCGTAGCGCTCCTGGTCCCAATCGATCAGGTCCATTTTGTTGATGCAGACCACCATGTGCGGCACACCCAGCATGGAGGAGAGGAAGGCGTGCCGGCGCGTCTGCTCGATCACGCCCTTGCGGGCGTCGATCAGGATCAGGGCCACGTGTGCGTTCGACGCGCCCGTGACCATGTTGCGCGTGTACTCGGTGTGCCCCGGGGTGTCGGCGATGATGAACTTGCGCTTGGGCGTGGCGAAGTAGCGGTAGGCCACGTCAATGGTGATGCCCTGCTCCCGTTCGGCCCGCAGGCCGTCGGTCAGCAGCGCCAGGTCCGTCTCGGTGCCGCCCCGCTGCTCGCTGGTGCGGCGGATGGCCTCGAGCTGGTCCTCGAAGATCCCCTTGGCGTCGTACAGGAGGCGGCCGATCAGCGTCGACTTGCCGTCGTCCACCGAACCGGCGGTGGCCAGGCGCAGGAGCTCAGCCATTAGAAGTACCCCTCCCGTTTGCGGTCCTCCATGCCGGCCTCCGAAATGCGATCGTCGGCCCGGGTCGCCCCGCGCTCGGTCATCCGCGTGCCCGCCACCTCGCCGATGACGAGGTCGATCGTCTCGGCCATCGATTCGACGCACCCCGTGCAGTCGGCGTCGCCGACCGTCCGGAAGCGCACCATGGTCTCGTAGGCGGGGTCATCCTCGCCCGGCGCCAGGTGCTCGGTGACCGCCATGAGCATGCCGTCGCGTTGGAACACCTGCCGACGGTGGGCGTAATAGATCGACGGGACGTCGATCTGCTCGTCCCGGATGTAGTTCCACACGTCGAGCTCGGTCCAGTTCGAGAGCGGGAAGACCCGGATGTGCTCGCCCTTGTTGTGCCGGGCGTTGTAGAGGTTCCACAGCTCGGGCCGCTGGTTCTTGGGATCCCACTGCCCGAACTCGTCGCGGAAGCTGAAGATGCGCTCCTTGGCCCGCGCCTTTTCCTCGTCGCGCCGGGCCCCGCCGAAAACGGCGTCGTGGCGTCCCTCGGCGATGGCCCGCAGCAGGGTGGGCGTCTGCAGCCGGTTGCGCGTCGCTCCGGGCGACCTGTCCTCGACCGTCCGACCGGCATCAATGTCGTCCTGCACCTTCGCCACGTCGAGGCGGACGCCGAGCTCGGCCGCGTGGCGATCCCGGAATTCGAGGACCTCTTCGAAATTGCGCCCCGTGTCCACGTGGAGGATGGGGAAGGGCACCGGCGCCGGCCAGAAGGCCTTCTTGGCCAGGTGCAGCATGACGATGGAGTCCTTGCCGCCCGAGAACAGCAGGACAGGACGCTCGAACTCGGCCGCCACCTCCCGGAAGACGTGGATGGACTGGGCCTCCAGGGCCCTGATGTCGGACAGCCGGTAGTGGCCCGTCCCCACCGGCGCGCCAGCGGCGCCGTCGGTGCCGGACGCCACTCGCGGTGTAGCCATCGGACCCCTCCCCTTCGTCTTCCGTCGAACGGGGGAAGTTTAGGCTCCGGCCTCCGCTGCGCCCGTCTCGGGGATCTCGGACGCCGCGCCGGCGTCGCCGGCATCGGCCACGACGATGGGGTTCCCGAAGGCGTCCTCGGCTGTCGGGGCCGCACCGAGCCAGCTGGCGTCGATGGAGGAATCGAAGGGGTCTTCGCTGATCCCCTCGCCCATGTCACGCAGCCAATTGGCCAGGTCCTCGGTGTCCGACTCGCCCGAGCCCATGGCCCAGAAGGGCATGGCCTCGGCGTCGGGCATTTCGAGCCGGATGTTCCGGTAGTGCTCCATGCCCGAACCGGCCGGGATCAGCTTGCCGATGATGATGTTCTCCTTGAGCCCGAACAGCTGGTCGCTGCGGCCCTCGATGGCCGCCTCGGTCAGCACCCGGGTCGTCTCCTGGAAGGAGGCGGCGGAGAGCCAGCTCTCGGTGGCCAGCGACGCCTTGGTGATCCCCATCAGTTCGGGGCGACCTTCGGCCGGGACGCTGCCGTCCTCCACCAGGGTGCGGTTCACCTCGGCGTAGATCTGGTTGTCGACGCGCTCACCCGGCAGGAAGGGCGCATCGCCCGGCTCCGCCACGAGCACGCGGCGCAGCATCTGGCGCACAATCAGCTCAATGTGCTTGTCGTGGATCGACACACCCTGGTCGCGGTACACCTTCTGGACCTCTTCGACCAGGTACTGCTGGGTCTCGCGGATGCCCTTGACCTCCAGGAGCTCCTTGGGGTCCTTGGGCCCTTCGACCAGCGCGTCACCCGCGCCGACCTCCTGGCCGTCGGTGACCTCGAGGTGGGCGCGTGGCGCCACCAGCGTGGTGTCCTCCGTGCCGTCGTCGGCCACCACGGTGATGTGGCGACCGATTTCGTCGTCCACCACCCGGACCACGCCCGAGTGGTGGGCCAGCACCGCGGCACCCTTGGGCGTGCGGGCCTCGAAGAGCTCGACCACACGGGGGAGGCCGTGGGTGATGTCCTCACCCACGACGCCACCAGTGTGGAACGTCCGCATGGTCAGCTGGGTACCCGGCTCGCCGATGGACTGGGCGGCAATGACGCCGACCGCTTCCCCGAGCTCGATCATGGAGCCCGTGGCCAGCGACAGCCCGTAACAGGCGGCACAGACGCCCTGGGGCGACTCGCACGTGAGCACCGAGCGAACGCGGATCCGCGTCACGGTCTCGTCGTCGCGCATGGCGGCGATGTTGACGTCGTCGAGCACGGTTCCGATCGGGTACACGGTGCCGTCGGAGAGCTTGACGTCCTCCGTGAGCAGGCGGCCGAAGGCACGGGTCTCGAGGTAGTTGCGGTGTCCCGGTCCGTCGGGGGCCACGCCTTCGATCCAGATACCCCTGGTCGAGCCGCAGTCGAGGATCCGGATGATGAGCTCCTGGGCCACGTCGACCAGTCGACGGGTCAGGTAGCCCGAGTCGGCGGTGCGCAGAGCGGTGTCGGCCAGTCCCTTGCGGGCACCGTGGGTGGAGATGAAGTACTCCAGCACCGACAGGCCCTCACGGAAGGAGGACTTGATCGGGCGGGGGATCATCTCACCACGGGGGTTCGACACCAGGCCCTTCATGCCGGCGATCTGGCGGATCTGCTGCGAGTTCCCTCGGGCACCCGAGTCCACCATCATGTCGAGCGGGTTGAAGGCGATGGTGGCCAGCTGGGTCTCCATGGCCCGTCCCACCTCGGAGTTGGCCGACGTCCAGATTTCGATCTCCTTCTGGCGGCGCTCGTCGTCGGTGATGATGCCCCGCTTGAACTGCGTCTCGGCCTTCTCCGCTTCCTTCTCGTAACGGTCCAGGATGGCCACCTTGTCGGGCGGCGTCTGCACGTCGTTGATGGAGATGGTCAGGCCCGACTGGGCGCCGAAGCGGAAGCCGATCGCCTTGATGCGGTCGAGGCTCGCCGCCACGGCGTTCTTGGGGTAGTTCGCAGCGAGCTCCTCGACGATCACGCCGATCGGGATGTTGCGCTTGCCCACCACGTCGTTGACGAATGCGAAGCCCTCGGGCAGCGTCTCGTTGAAGAAGACGCGGCCCGGCGTCGTCTCGTAGCTGAGCACCCCGTCCTCACCGGCCACCACGCCGGCGGCGGCCAGGCGACCGGTCAGCGTGGATCCCGGCGCCGGACGCAGGGTGATCGGCACCTGCAGGCCGACATCGCCGGCCTCCCACGCAGCCTCGAGCTCGTGGATGTGGCGGAACGTCCGACCGGCGCCGATGCCCTCCTCCACGCGCAGCGTGAGGTAGTAGGCGCCGAACACCATGTCCTGGGTGGGCACGGTGATCGGGCGGCCGGTGGCCGGCGACAGGATGTTGTTGGCCGACAGCATCAAGACCCTGGCCTCGGCCTGGGCCTCGGCGGACAGCGGGAGGTGGACGGCCATCTGGTCGCCGTCGAAGTCGGCGTTGAAGGCCGTGCAGACGAGCGGGTGGACCTGAATGGCCTTGCCCTCCACCAGGACGGGCTCGAAGGCCTGGATCCCGAGGCGGTGCAATGTCGGGGCGCGGTTCAGGAACACCGGGTGCTCGCGGATGACACCTTCGAGGACGTCCCACACCTGGGGCCGGCGCCGCTCGACCATGCGCTTGGCCGACTTGATGTTCTGGGCCAGCTCGGCGTCGACCAGCCGCTTCATGACGAAGGGCTTGAACAGCTCGAGGGCCATGAGCTTGGGCAGGCCGCACTGGTGCAGCTTGAGGTTCGGGCCGATCACGATGACCGAACGGCCCGAGTAGTCCACGCGCTTGCCCAGCAGGTTCTGGCGGAAACGACCCTGCTTGCCCTTCAACATGTCGGAGAGGGACTTGAGGGGGCGGTTGCCGGGGCCCGTCACCGGGCGGCCGCGGCGGCCGTTGTCGAACAGCGCGTCGACGGCCTCCTGCAACATGCGCTTCTCGTTGTTGATGATGATCTCGGGCGCGCCGAGGTCGAGCAGCCTCTTGAGCCGGTTGTTGCGGTTGATGACGCGGCGGTAGAGGTCGTTGAGGTCCGACGTGGCGAAGCGGCCACCGTCGAGCTGCACCATCGGGCGCAGGTCGGGCGGGATGACCGGCACGGCCTCGAGGATCATGGCCCGCGGGTCGTTGATGCGCCGGCCGTGGTCGTCGCGCCGGTTGAAGGCGGTGACGATCTTGAGGCGCTTGATGGTCTTCTGGCGGCGCTGCGCCGAGAGCGGCCGGCGGCCGTCCTTGGCGTCGATCATGTCGCGCAGCTTGATCTCCTCGGCATCGAGGTCGATGCGGTCGATCAGCTTGAGGATGTACTCGGCGCCCATGCCGCCCTCGAAGTACTCGTCGTAGCGCAGGCGGAGCTCGCGCCACAGCATCTCGTCTTCGATGATCTTGCGGCCGTGCAGGTTGCGGAACTCGTCGAGGGAGCGCTGGGCGATCTCGGCGTCCTCCTGGGCCCGCTCGCGGGCGGACTGGATCTCCTTCTCGACGGCGCGCTGGCGCGCCTTGATCTCGGCGTCCTTGGCCCCGTCGGCCTCGAGGGCCTTCAACTCGTCCTCGAGCGCCTTGAATCGGCGGTCGATGTCGAGGTCGCGCTTCTTCTCAATGTCGGCGATCTCCTCGGCCATCTCGTTCTCGAGGCTGGGGAGGTCCTGGTGCCGCTTGTCCTCGTCGACCCAGGTGACCAGGTTCGCCGCGAAGTAGATGACCTTCTCCAGCTGCTTGGCCTTGAGCTCCTCGCGGGGCTCGGTGCCCATGAGGAGGTAGGCCAGCCACGAGCGGGTCCCGCGCAGGTACCAGATGTGCACGACGGGCGCGGCCAGCTCAATGTGGCCCATGCGGTCGCGGCGCACCTTGGAACGGGTGACCTCGACGCCGCAGCGCTCACAGATGATGCCCTTGAAGCGCACGCGCTTGTACTTGCCGCAGTAGCACTCCCAGTCCTTGGTCGGACCGAAGATCTTCTCGCAGAAGAGCCCGTCCTTCTCGGGACGCAGGGTGCGGTAGTTGATCGTCTCGGGCTTCTTGACTTCGCCGTTGGACCAACCGCGAATGGAATCGCCCGTGGCCAGCCCGATACGCAGCTGGTCAAAAGTGTTGACGTCGAGAGCCATTAGGAAAAGCTCCTCTCTGCGGCGCGCCGCTCGTCCTCTTCGTCCGAGCCGCGTTCATTGCGGCTGATGTCGATGCCCAACTCTTCAGCAGTGCGGAACACGTCCTCGTCCAGCTCGTGCATCTCGATCTCCCGGCCGTCCACGGCGAGGACCTCGACGTCGAGGCAGAGCGACTGCATTTCCTTGATGAGCACCTTGAAACTTTCGGGAATCCCCGGTTCGGGGATGTTCTCGCCCTTGACGATCGCTTCGTAGACCTTCACCCGGCCCAGCACGTCGTCGGACTTGATCGTCAGGAGCTCCTGGAGGGCATAGGCGGCGCCGAACGCTTCGAGCGCCCAGACCTCCATCTCACCGAAGCGCTGGCCACCGAACTGTGCCTTCCCACCCAGCGGCTGCTGCGTGATCATGGAGTACGGGCCGGTGGAGCGGGCGTGGATCTTGTCGTCGACCAGGTGGGCCAGCTTCAGGATGTAGACGAAGCCGACCGAGATCGGGTTGTCGTAGGCATCACCGGTGCGCCCGTTGTAGAGCGTGACCTTGCCGTCGGTGCCGATCTGCACGTCGCCGTTGGCCGAGTCCGAGTTCAGGGTCCCGAAGATCTTCTGGATCGTCGGGTGGGCCCCGGCGTCCTCGACCTCGTCCCAGTGGGCGCCGTCGAAGACCGGAGTCGAGACCCAGGCCGCCGGCTCGGTGCGCGGGCGCGTCTTGCGCGCCGCACCGTCGCCCTTGGCCGAAGTGCCCACGCCCTCGTTGACCGTCACACCTTCCCAACCGTGGCGGGCGGCGTAGCCGAGATGCGACTCGAGCACCTGGCCCACGTTCATCCGGCTCGGCACGCCGAGGGGGTTCAGGATGATGTCGACCGGGGTGCCGTCGGACAGGTAGGGCATGTCCTCCACCGGGAGGATCTTGGAGATGACGCCCTTGTTGCCGTGACGGCCGGCCAGCTTGTCGCCCTCTGAGATCTTCCGCTTCTGGGCCACGTAGACCCGCACCAGCTGGTTGACACCGGGCGGCAGCTCGTGGGACTCCTCGCGGGAGAAGACCCGGACGTCAATGACCTTGCCGTACTCGCCGTGCGGGACCTTGAGCGAGGTGTCACGCACCTCACGGGCCTTCTCGCCGAAGATGGCGCGCAGCAGGCGCTCTTCGGGCGTCTGCTCCGTCTCACCCTTGGGGGTCACCTTGCCGACGAGGACGTCGCCCGGCTCCACCTCGGCGCCGACGCGGATGATGCCGCGGTCGTCGAGGTCGGCCAGGATCTCCTCCGACAGGTTGGGGATGTCCCGGGTGATCTCCTCGGCGCCCAGCTTGGTGTCGCGGGCGTCGACCTCGTGCTCTTCGATGTGGATGGAGGTCAGCACGTCGTCACGCACGAGGCGCTCCGACAGGATGATGGCGTCCTCGTAGTTGTAGCCCTCCCACGGCATGAAGGCGACGAGCAGGTTCTTGCCCAGTGCCAGCTCGCCGTTGTGGGTCGAGGGACCGTCGGCCAGGAGGTCACCGGTGACGATGCTCTGGCCTTCCGCCACCAGCGTGCGGTGGTTGATGCACGTGTTCTGGTTGGAGCGGCGGAACTTGGACAGGCGGTACACCTTGCGACCGAGCGACGTGCCGAGGCGGTCCTTCTGCCCCGAGGCGTACTCCACCGTGATGGCGTCGCCCGTGATCTCGGTCACGGTGCCGTCGCCTTCGGCCAGGATCACGTCGCCGGCGTCGCGGGCGGCGCGGGCCTCGACCCCGGTGCCGATGTACGGCGCCTCGGGTGCGACCAGCGGCACGGCCTGCTTCTGCATGTTGGCGCCCATGAGGGCCCGGTTGGCGTCGTCGTGCTCGACGAAGGGGATCAGCGCGGTCGAGACCGACACAATCTGCTTCGGCGACACGTCCATCAGGTCCACCTCGGACGGCGGCACGAAGTCGATCTCCGATGTCGTGCCGTAGGAGGTGTTGACGGCGCCCATGCGCACGCCGGTCCCTTGCGGGCCACGGCGCACCAGGACGCGCTCCTCGGTCAGGCGCCCGTCCGGGGAGACCGCAGCGTTCGCCTGGGCGATGACGTGCTCCTCTTCCTCGTCGGCCGCCAGGTAGCTGACCTCGTCGGTGACCCTGCCGTCGACCACGGTGCGGTACGGGGTCTCAATGAAGCCGTACTCGTTGACGCGGGCGTAGGTGGCCAGGGCGCCGATCAGGCCGATGTTCGGGCCTTCCGGGGTCTCGATCGGGCACATGCGGCCGTAGTGGGAGGTGTGGACGTCCCGGACTTCGAATCCGGCGCGCTCACGGGACAGACCACCTGGCCCGAGGGCGGACAGGCGGCGCTTGTGGGCCAGGCCCGACAGCGGGTTGTTCTGGTCCATGAACTGGCTCAGCTGCGAGGTGCCGAAGAACTCCTTCACCGCGGCGACGACCGGGCGGATGTTGATCAGCGTCTGGGGCGTGATGGCCTCGACGTCCTGGGTCGTCATGCGCTCGCGCACGACCCGCTCCATACGGCTCAGGCCCACGCGGACCTGGTTCTGAATCAGCTCGCCGACCGAGCGGATGCGTCGGTTGGCGAAGTGGTCCTGGTCGTCGATGCGGTAGGTCGACTCGCCGTCGGCCATGTGCTGGGCCAGGTGGAGCATGTAGGTGGCCGAGGCCAGGATCTCCGAGGGGCTGAGCACCGACTGGCCCGGGACGGGCTTCTCGATCTCAATGCCGAACAGGTCGCTCAGGCGGTCGAGCTCCGGGCCGAGCTTGCGGTTCAGCTTGTAGCGGCCGACGCGGGTGAGGTCGTAGCGCTTCGGGTTGAAGAAGGCGTTCTCGAAGTAGACGCGGGCGGCCTCGGCCGAGAGCGGCTCGCCGGGACGGGCGCGCTTGTAGATCTCGAGCAGGGCCTCTTCACGGGTCGGAGCCAGGTTGCGCTCCTTCTCCCACTGCCCCTCGAGGAAGTCGAAGTGGCGCACGAAGCGGTCCAGGAAGGCCTCGTCGCCGTAGCCCAGGGCGCGCAGCAGCACGAAGAGGGAAAGACGGCGCTTGCGGGCCACGCGGCAGCCGGCGGTGACGTCCTTGCCCGGCTTGGCTTCGATGTCGAGCTCAATCCACTCACCCCGGTACGGGTGGATGGTGCCGGTGAAGACCGTCTTCGCATCTCGACCGGGCTGGAAGATCACGCCGGGCGAGCGCACCAGCTGGCTCACCACGACACGCTCGGTGCCGTTGACGATGAAGGTGCCGCGGTCGGTCATCATCGGGAAGTCCCCCATGAAGACCGTCTGCTCCTTGATCTCACCCGTGGTGGCGTTGAGGAAGCGGGCGCGCACGAAGACGGGCGCCGCGTACGTCATGTCCTTTTCCTTGCACTCCTCCACCGAGAACTTCGGCGGTGGGCGCAGGTCGGCGTCCGTGGGGTCGAACTCGAGCTCCAGGCTCAGCTGGCCGGTGAAGTCCTCGATCGGACTGATGTCGTGGTAGGCCTCGGCCAACCCCTTGTCGAGGAACCACTGAAACGAATCGCGCTGAATGGCGATCAAGTCAGGAAGCGGCAGAGCCTCGTTGATATTGGCGAACGAGACTCGTTCGGGACTGCGGGACCGTGAGGGCAACGGTCAACTCCTCCCAGGAGAAATGCGGCGGGTGAGGGCGGTGAAGCGAATCGGGGCGGACGAGGACGGGACGGGAATCAGGACGGGGATCAGAGCTGCGCGGGCGCGCGTCGATACCCGGGAATTACGGAATCGAAGACACGGAGACGCACGGCAACCGTGCATCTTATCGTGGGGCGTGCCTGGATACAACCCCTTGGGCCTGGTCGGCCGAACGGGCGGTGCCCGGGGTCCCCGACAGGGTAAAGGTGGCCTCCCCCGCAGTCAAGGATCCTGGTCTGAGGGCCAGGTCGGAACGGGTGTTCCGCCCGGCCCCCGGACCGGGGACTACTTGATCTCGACGGTGGCGCCGGCGCCTTCGAGAGCCGCCTTGGCCTTCTCGGCGTCCTCCTTGGTGGCCTTCTCCAGGACAGGCTTGGGAGCGGCCTCGACCAGGTCCTTCGCCTCCTTGAGGCCGAGGCTGGTGAGGGCACGCACCTCCTTGATGACC
>Ga0302198_10005336_pt1 | contig 11963 bp, 10 predicted proteins | sample II_Bog_N2_2_FD_193521 | JGI IMG/M metagenome (GOLD analysis project Ga0302198, IMG submission 193521) | Peat permafrost microbial communities from Stordalen Mire near Abisko, Sweden - II_Bog_N2_2 | ecosystem: Environmental > Terrestrial > Soil > Wetlands > Peat | place: Sweden: Abisko... | reverse complement strand
CTAAAGCCCGCGCTGATTCTGTTGCACTTGCGGCACGACTGAAGTCGTGCCCTGATACAAAACCTGGCTCCTATTGAGTTTTTCCGCAGCCTGTAAAGTCGTGCCCTGATACAAGGCCAGAGCTTTCCAGGAAGTCGTGAAGCTCACCATCGCCTCACGGACGGCTTTCTTTCAAATGAAATACGCGCTAAGCGTCAGCACCAGGAGAATCAACCCGATTGCGATGGCTGTATATCCCACGACTTTGGAAAAATTGATCTGCCAGATTCCTGGCGCCGGCGCGATTCTCTTCTCCAGTTTTCCCTGGCTGGCGAGCCGCGCGTACTCCATTGAGCGCTTGGTCTTGAATTCTTCCTCGCTCTCCACGCCGGTGAAAATCACCAGATCCATGGGAAAGCTGTCCGGGCGCAAATGAGTATTGACGAAGTGGATGGAGAAGATGAAGAGAATGGCCAGCAGTCCTTCTTCACTGTGAATCACAAGCACGGCATTCAACGCCCATCCGGGCAGGAAGTGCGCGAAGAATGGAGCAAACCACATGGCATATCCTGAAAAACCAATGACCACCATCCCCCAGAAGACCGCCCAGTAGTCGAACTTCTCCCAATAGGCGTAGCGCTCGAACTGCGGCTTCGGTCCCAGTCCCAGGAACCAGCGAAAGTGCCCAAAAAGGTCCTTCACATCCTTCCAGTTGGCCACCATCGAGGTCGCTCCCCAAAAGACTCCCTTTTCGCGATGGACCAGCGCGCGCGTGAAGATGTCTTTCACGTGGTACAAAAACGCCAGGGTGAGAACCACGGCGCAAAGCTTATGGAAGAAAAGAATCGCTCCGAATCCGCCGACGGCTTTGGCCAGGCCGCGCGCCCAGATGCTCTCGCTGAAGCGCATGGGCAGTCCGGTCGCCGCCAGTCCAAGAAACGTGGTGAACAGCGTTGCATGGAGGTATCTCTGCGCCCGCGTGAAGCGCATGAAATACCGCTCCTTTGGGTGGTGTTGCTCCGTGCTTTCTTCTGCCGCGTTCTCCAAATCAGGCATTTTCTCCTCCATTTATCGACTTTTTCTTGATCTGGTCGTATCGCGAACGGATCAGCCACAGTATTGTGTGAATCACGAAGAATGTTAGTGTACCGGCCAGCAGAAGGTTCATGAACAGCCGGACAAAGTAGAGGGCCGGATTGAGTTTGCGATTGTAGGCGTTGGCATGAGGCTGATACTGCACGAAGCTGGCGTTGGCGCCCGCATGGCACCTGCCGCAGGTCGCCACCAGGTTAGCCGGAGCGATCGGTGAGTTGGGATCGGATGCAGGCAAGACATCATGCGCTCCGTGGCAGTCCCAGCAACGCGCCGTTTCGACATAGCCGCCCAGCGAACCCAACTGCGAGTGGAAGGTATCGCGGTAAGTGGATAACTTCTCCTTGTGGCATGAGCCGCAGATGGGCGTGGATTGCATGCGGAAGGCCGCCGCCGTCGGCTGCAGGATGGCGTGAGCCGTGTGGCAGTCCGTGCAGACCGGCGCTTTCAGGTCGCCGGCCGCGACGGCCTTGCCATGCACGCCGTTCATATACTCGGCGGTGATTCCCGCGTGGCAATTCCCGCACGTTTTGGGAATGTTGGTCTTATAAGTCGCACTTTGCGGATCCTTGTGGCTGAGGATGTGATGCGATCCGTGGCAGCTCTGGCAGTTCGCAGCCACCAGCAACCCTTCCTTGCTGAGAGCGAAGCCATGGATGGAGTCGATGTACAACGGATAGACATTTGGCAGGCCGTGCTTCTTGGCCATCGCGGCGTTGCCGTGACATGCGCCGCAGGTGCGCGGAACATTGAGCGGGTAAACCGCAGAGCGTGGATCGTCCTTGGGGAAGATGGAGTGGGCGTCGCCATGGCAACTTGTGCATGGATGCTCGGCCCGGTTTGCATGAACGCTTCCCACCAGCCCAGCCGCCTGATCTGCGTGGCAGGTCTCGCACTTGACCGGCGTGATTTGATCCGGATGCGGATAGTCCTTGATGGTGGCGTGGCAATCGCCGCATTTCAGGCTGCCGTGAATGCTTGCGCCGAAGGTCTGCCCATCCACGCTGATACGGTGGCCGGAGGCATCTTGCATGCCCTTTTCCCCGTGGCAGGCGAGACAATCCGTCTCCGCCTTGGCGAGGCGCGGCCCTCCTGTGGCCAGAAGCGCCCCAAGAGCGAGCGCAAGGAACGAAGCAGTCTTCATGTGCAAGCTCCTGCAAATCCTTTCATTTCCAGACCATTCCCGGCCAGGCGCGGGAGAGGACGGACTACGACCGTTCTCTCCCGCGCCTGGCCGGGCAGCCTGGGCAAACTCCAAGCGCGCTGCTACTTCTGCAACGTCCGAATGTAGGCGATCACATCCTTGATCTGCGCATCGGTCAGCTTGCCTTTGTATGCGGGCATCATCTTGCCCTTGCCGTCCGTGGTCGAGGCGATGAACTGAGCATCGGAGGCCTTGACCATAGCCGGATCCTTGAAGGATAAAACCTTCATTGCCTTGGCCATGGGAGTGGCAGCCAGCCCGTCGGCCCCATGGCACTTGGCGCACTGGGCTTTGTAAGTGTCTGCTCCGGACCCCTGCGCGAAGGCAGGGACCGCAATGAAGGCGGCCAGCAGGATGATGGCCGCAGCTTTGATTCCTTGCATCATGATGTTGCTCCTTAACCGGACAATCAAGCACCGGACCTTAGTGGGCCAGTCGCCTGCAGGTTTCCCAGTCAAGTACCTGTCATATAGGCTGCGTGGCGCGGTGGGAAGTGACGCCGGTCACAGCTTGAGGGGCACCTTCTTCGGCCTCAAGCAAAAAATTCACAACTTCTTGAGAGACGATTGCTGATTCTTCCGGTCTGGTCAGGCAGATGAGCAGGCCTTTGGAAGTGATACAGGTCACATGCTGTAGTGCGCCCGGTCAAGCATACTGTGGGCGCTGCTTGAGGACACAATTTATGGGCACGGTTGCAGTACCCGAGTCAAAGACGATGCTGACCATCCCTGGCGACGCGGTGCGCCAGATTGAATGGCGATTTGCCGACCGATTCGACTTGCAGATGCTGGTGCAGTCGGCGCGCGGCGTGGCGCGTGGAACCGTGGCGCGGCTGGTGGCGGCCGGGGAGCGCAACACCCACGAGTGGACGCCAGGGAAGGCCGAGATGATGGAAGCCTTTGACCGCGCCGGCGTCACGGCGGCCTTTATGGAGCCGGAAGAGGGTGGATTCATCAGCGGACCGAAGAACCTGGCGCTGGCTCTGTCAGCCTTCGAGTTGGCCTGGGTGGACGGCGGCGCGGCCACGGCCAGCCTGGCCGGATTCTTGGCCCTCTCACCCATCCACGAACGCGGCACCGCGGATCAGGTGCTCCGCTACAAGAGCCTCTCCGCGCCGCCGCAGCCTGGCGAGGATCGCAAACCCTGGCGCGGCGCTTTTGTGCTCACTGAACCCCTCCCCTATGTGGGCGTCGACACCGGCATGCTGAGCGGCAGGCTGCGCGTAGCTGAGTGGAAAGATGGCGAGGAGCCCTGGATACGGGTGGAAAAGCGGGGCCGCTTCATCACCAACATCGCCTTCGCCAACTTCGTCACCGCAGCAGTGATCTCCGACGATCCGCGCATCAAGGGCAGTTGCATGGTGATTCTTGAAGAAACTGATGAGGGCACATTCGACCATGGGACACCAACCAAGAAACTCGTTCACCAGCTCTCGTCGACCGGCGATCCGATCTTCAATCTCAAGGTTCCCGCCAACCGTATCGTAGGCGGATACACGGTGAAGGACGGAATCATCGTCCCAAACTACAACCACGGCGAAGTCATCGAGGCGGTCTTCCGCCGGACTCGCGTGCCGGTGGGCATCATGACCGCAGCCAAGCTGCTTTCCGCTGTCGAGCCTGTCATTCGCTACCAGCGCGGGCGCTTCCGCGGAGCCGAAGGCACAAAGCCAGGTTCGGTGCGCTACGAGCAGGGCATCCAGCAACGCGAAGACGCGCTGCACCGGCTGGTGGACGTTTGGGCCACTGGCGAGGCGGCCGCCTCGCTGGGCTTTGCAACCGCACGCCTCTTTGACGAACTGGACCCGATCGAAAAACAGAAGGCTGCGCTTTTGAGGGAGCGCGGCATCGCGGGTGGACGCGCCGAACTCAAGGCGCTCAAAGAGAGCGAACAGAGGGCCATTGAACTACTGTCGCTGGACAAGAACGACTCACGCCGCGCAGAACTCGAAGCCGATCCCCTGGTGCAGTACGTGTTGATGGACGCCGCGGCCAACGTGCTCTGCCCAGCCACGAAACTGTGGAACACAGGCCATGGGACCAACCTGCTGCGCGAGGCTGTCAGCCTCATGGGAGGCTACGGCATCACCGAGGACTGCCCGGGGTTCCTGGGCAACAAGTGGATGGACGCCCAACTGGAAGCCACCTACGAAGGCCCCGAAGCGGTGCAGCGCCGCCAGATGACCGTCACCATGACGTCTGAGGTCTTTCTGGCCCAGTTCCGCGCCTGGATCGCCGAGATGCGTCTCATCGCCTCCTCGCGCCCCGGAACCGGCGCCTGCACCCTGGCCTCAGCCATGCAGATGTGGCAGTGGACGCTGAACCACTTGCAAAAGGCCACCGACCCCGGCGGCAACAAGCTTTATCACGGACAGCGCCAGGGCGTGACCTTTGCCTTGGCCGACGCGCTCTGCTGGCTGGTGGCTTCGCGTGCCCAGATTATCGACGTGCTCGAACTGGAAGCGCGCGGCCCCGCCGATCCGGTGGCCTCAGAGGGCCTGGAAGGAACCGTCCAGTTCCTCAGCGATCTCTGTCACACGCAGGCGGCAAAGGCGGCAGGCGAGGTTTCGCGCATCTCGGCCGAGCTGGTCTTTGGTTATAACTGCCATCCCTCCTGGGACGAACAGGAGCACCGCAGCTGTTTTCTGGCTAGCGAACTGGAAGAGTACGAAGAGACCATGCCGGGAATCTCCGCCTTTGCGCTCGATGTGCTGGCGGCTGACGGCAGCCATCCGCAGAAGGCCGGCCCCTGCGCGGGCTGTGCAGGCAATGACGATTTTTTGCGACTGCAAAGCAGATTAACGGCCTGCCTGACCGGCTCGCGCTTAGCAAAAGACCGCGCCGCGGAGACGGTGAGCAAGGTCATGATCCCCGAGGCGCTGGATTATCCGGCGTAAGGACAGTTGTCAGTTATCAGTTGTCAGTTGTCAGCTTGACCTTTGCACAAACTGGGGACCTCGGGTCCAGATTCTTGGACCTGGGATACTACGAACCCAAACCGGCAATGAGGAGACGCGAATGAGCGTGGAAGCCACACCAAGCGAAGCCCCGGAGGTCGAGCGCCAGACGATGGAAGTGGACTTTGCCTGCGCCGGCTTTGGTCCCGCGATGGGCGGCTTTCTGACCACGCTGACCAATGCGTGGAACGAGAATCCCGCCGACCCGGCCTTCGAGAGCAAGGCCACGCCGGGAATGCCCTTGCAGGTCCTCTGCTACGAACGCGCCGACGACATCAGCTCGGGCGTAAGCGGCGTGGTTACGCGCGGTCAGGCGATCCGCACGAGCTTCCCAGAGCTCAATCCGGCTGAGATTCCCATGGCCGTCGAGGTCAGAAGCGAACGGGTGATGTACCTGCTTGACCCGGTCGGCGCCAGCCGGCGTTCACTCACTCTGCGCGCGGCCGATGCGGCTCTGCGCGCTTTTGGGCGGCTCGCGGGTGTAAAGGACTACGCATTTGAGCTGCCGTGGACTCCGGCCTTTCTCAACAAGCACGGTGGCCTGGTGTTGTCGATTGGGCAGTTCAACCAGTGGGTTGGTTCGCAACTGATGGCCACCGGTCTGGTGCAGATCTGGCCGGGCACGCCGGTCAGCGAGCCGCTGCTTTCCGGCAGAAGAGTTGAGGGGTTGCGCCTTTCCGATCAGGGCGTGGAGAAATCCGGCGCTCCGGCCGACGGCTTTATGGCCGGCATGGATGTCCGGGCGCAATTGACTGTCGTCGGCGATGGCCCGGTCGGCGCGGTCGGCCAGGCTCTCGACGAAAAGCTCGGCCTGCCCGAGGGCCATGCACACCGCGAGTGGGCGCTGGGCATGAAGTTCGTCATCGAGCTGCCGGAAGGGAGCACGTTGGAGCCGGGCACCGTCTGGCACAGCTTCGGCTACCCCGAGCCGGAGATCTTCGGCTTCCTCTACGTACATCCGGAGCGGCTTGTCTCGGTGGGCATCTTCGTCCCCTCCTGGATGCACGACCCCTCGCGCACAGCCTACCGCTACTTGCAGCACTATATCCAGCATCCCGCGCTATGGAAGTACCTGAAGGACGGAACCCTGCGGTCGTGGGGCGCGAAGTCGCTGGAAGAGTCGGGCCGGCACGGCGAGCCGTTTCTCTCGGGCGACGGCTTTGCGCGCATCGGCGAAGGCTCCGGCTCGACCAACATGCTCACTGGCTCCGGCGTGGATGAGGCCTGGGCGACCGGCACGCAACTGGGCGAGGCAGTCATCGAATTGCTTCGTGCCGGTAAGCCGTTTACGAAGGAGAATCTGGCCACCACCTACGAAGCCCGCCGCCGCAAGAGCTGGGTCGAGCGCGGCGCACGCGAAGCGGAGAACGCTCGCAACGGCTTTCAGGGCGGCGTCGTCAAAGGCATGATCGGCATGGCGCTGGCCGGACTGACCGGCGGCAAGCTCTCGCTCGGCGCGCACATTCCTCCGCCGCACAAACAGGTTCGTCCCTTCGCTCCCCGTTCATTCGACGGCCTCATGCTGAAAGAGGCCGTTGCGGTGGCTCTCGAAGATGGGCGCCCGCTGCATGATGCCTTGCTCTCGGTGCGCGGCTGGCCGGAGATTCCCTTCGATGGCCGCCTGCTGGTCACGCAGCAGGACGCGCTGCTGCTCGGCGGCAAGGTACAGGCCATTCCGGGCTTTGCCGATCACGTCGTCTTCCGCGACGCGGGGCTCTGCATCGCCTGTGAGGAGAAGACCTGCATCGCCATGTGTTCCGGCCAGGCCATCACGCTCGGCGAGAGCGGCGCGCCCGTCTTCGAGCGCGAGAGGTGCGCCCACTGCGGCGCATGTTTGTGGAACTGCGGCCAATCGCCGGACGGGGTTCACTCGAATATCGAGTTCCGCGCCGGTGCGGGCGGGCTGCACTCGGCAGAGAATTGACGCTCTGAGCTATTAAACTGGTCGATAAAGGAAAACTTCATGGCAAATCTCTTGCACATCGTAGTTTGCGCGGGGATCGTTCCCGATCCGCTGCAAACTTTGGAGCCGGTCACCGGGCCAACGGGTCCTGGGCTGAAGAACGAGATGGTCCTGCCCGCGGTCCTCGACCCCTGGGCTGCCAGCGCGCTCTATGAAGCGGCGAATCTGGCCGCGAAGAATCCCGGCAGCAAGCTCTGGCTCGTTTCGCTCGGCCCCAAGGCCAAACTGCAACAGGTGATGATGACCGTCGCTCAGAAGGCCTGCTTCGAACTGGTTCCCATCGATGGCCCCATCGGCGGCTTTCCCGACGCGCACTCGACGGCAGCCGTGCTGGCCGAGACCATCGCCGCGCTGCCCGGCCTGGACCGCGCGAAGCTGCTGCTCTTCGGCGGCTGGGAGTCGGCCACGCGGGGTGCGGGCGTCACACTTCAGCTTATCGGCGAGCGCCTCGGCATTACGGATCAATTCCAGGGCGTGGACCAGATCGAGCTGCGCGAGGACGGCAGCTTAGAAGTGCTGGAGCGCGTCGAAGGCGGCAAGCATCAGGTCTCAGTCTGCGCCGGAACCCCTGCCGTGCTGGGCTGGGCCACTGGCAATCTGGCCGAGCCGCGCAACAATCCGCAAATTGGAATGGCCAACATGCGGACGATTATGCCCGCCCTGCAAAAGGCCAAAGTTGCCAAGCTCGACGCCAACGGTCTTCGGTACGTCTCGGCGAGCCTGCCCAAGCAGCAGCGGACAACCCGCGTTGTGAAAGACCTTACTCCCGACGAAATCGCCGTTGAACTGGTCGAGTGGATTGGAGCCGAATGATGGAAACGATTCTTGTACTGACTCATGCAGATGAGAGCGGCTCGGCATTGACTAAGGCGTCTCTTGAAGCTGTCACCGCCGGCCAGGAACTTGCGGCTCGGCTTTCCGCTTCCTTGACTATCGGCATCGTTGCGGTCGATGGCCCCTCCGCGGCCGCTTGCCTCGCCTCAGTTGGAGTGCGTCTGCTGGCCGTCTCCGGCGAAGCGGTCGCCCAGGCGCGGTATGCGAGTGATGCCGCCGCCTGCGAGGCCCTTTGCCGTGCTGCAAACGCCTCCATCGTTGTTGCTCCCGGCAGCTCTCGCTTTACGCGCGTGGCTGCCAGTGTGGCGCATCGTCTGGGCGGTTTCATCGATACGCACATTACGGCTCTCGGTGGAACTGATGCGGTCGAGGCCACGCGCTGGTTTTATCGCCAGCGGGTTGAAGCCGTTCTTAGCCGCAATGCGAGGCCCTGGTTTCTGCTGCTCGACGCGGGAACCCATACGGCCTTTGCCGGCGAGCCCGGCGCTGCTCAGGTCGAAGAGGTTGCAGTTCAACTCCCGGAGATGCGCACCACCGTCAGCGGACTTCGAGCGCCGGCGCAGGGAGCGCAGACCATCCGGCCGGATGCCAGGCTGCTCTTCGTGGCCGGGGCGGGATGGACCAAGAAGCAGCCAGACGGCCAGGTGCATGTCGGCGAAGCGGGCGAGTTGATTTTGGGCTTCCTCGGCGCGAGCGGCGCGTCGCTGGGCAGCAGCAAGTCGCTGGTGGATCAGGGCGGCGAGGGCGAGCCGGTGCTTCCCTTCCTCACCCACATGAACCAGATCGGGCAGACCGGCTCAACGCCGCGCCACGCCAAGGGATTGTCCACGTGTTGCCACGGCGAGGAGCCGCACGTGGTGGGCTGGCGCTTCATCACCGACCGGCGCGCCATCAGCCTGGACCCCAACTGCGGCTGGACACGCGGCAAGGCTGACGTCGTCTACATTGCCGACGCCTTCCCGGTGATGGCCAAAGTTAACGCGCTGCTGGAAGCGAAGAAGGCGTAAAGGGCCCGGAAAGAGGAGTCTTTCTCCTGATCGAGGCCATAGGCGCCGGTCTCGGCATCAAAGTGCGATGAAGTTCACAGTTTCACGGTTTCACCGTATATAGGGGGGTGGACTCGCTACCATTTGTCAAGGTTGCCAGCAGAGACTCGACCGCCCGCCACCCCCTGTCTACTGTGAAACTGTGAACTTCATCGCGTTCCGGGTTTTGATCGCCTTTTGTCCCGGAACGGCAATCCTTGAAATACCATAAGGCTGCGATTGGGAATCGCCGAAAAACTCTGTCTTGCAATGGCCATGCAGGTTATCGGCCCGGATATCTTCAATCAGGAAGGAACGAAAGTCGAAATCTTATCTGCTTGTGCTGTGATTCCAGTCACTGCGGTTTATTCTGCCGAAGAATCTCCTCAAGGGTGTGAACTCCGTCAGAATTATCTTCACTCAAGCGATTGCTCTATCTCTGTTCTTCTGCGCCTGTGCAGCTCGCGCCGAGCATAAGCTCAGCGACCAGGATTGCCTCGCCTGCCACTCCGACTCCACTTTGACAGCGGAAGTAAATGGAAAACAAGTTAGCCTGTATGTGGACCCAGGCAAGCTGAAGCATTCGATCCACGGCGATATCCTGGCCTGCGTTGATTGCCACAAGGATGTCAAGAGCCTGGTCCATGAGAGCACGCCGCAAAAGGTCACCTGCGCCCAGTGCCACGCGGATGCTCAAGAGGCTTACTTGCGCAGCCTGCATTCCAAGGCGCCCAAGCCCGGCCAGGGAGCGGCAGCCAACTGCCAGGATTGCCATGGAGGCGCGCACGAGATTCTGGCCGCTGATGACGCCAAGTCGCCGGTCAATCACGCCAACATTCCCGTTACCTGCGGCCGGTGCCACGGGCAGAAGTTTCTGATGGAGTCGAACGGAGTTAGCGTTCAGCCCTTCATCTCTTACCAGGAAAGCGTCCATGGGCACGCCACCGAAAACGGATCGACGAAGGCTGCGGTTTGCACCGATTGCCATGGCTCGCACCAGATACTTCCCGCCAGCAACGCCAGTTCTCCAATCTATAAATTCAATGTTCCAGCGACCTGCGGCAAGTGCCATGCGGCAATAGCAGATACCTTCGCGCAGAGCATTCACGGACAGGCAATTGCGCGTGGGAATGGGTCGGCTCCGGTTTGCACCGACTGTCACGGAATCCACTCGATCAAGGCGCATTTAGACCCTAACTCGCCAGTCTCAGAGCAGAACGTTTCCAGGGATACCTGCGCCCGCTGCCATGAGGGCGTGCGGCTTTCGCAGGAGTTTGGCGTGCCCGGAAACCGCGTCACAACCTATTTTGACAGTTATCACGGACTGGCCACGGAAGGCGGCTCCCTGGTTGCCGCCAACTGTTCTACCTGCCACGGCGTGCATAACATTCTGCCATCAAGCGATCCGCGCTCCACGATCAACCGCGCCAATCTAGACGCCACCTGCGGCAAATGTCATCAGGGAGTTACCCAGAAGTTTACTCTCACTCCCGTGCATCTGGGAGATGGCGTTCATCCCAAAGACATTGGTTCGCTTGCTGTGCGCTGGATTCGGCTGATTTATTGGGTTCTGATTATTGTTGTAATAGGCGCGATGTTTTTGCATAACGCAATCATCTGGCGCAGCAAGGCGGTAGCCCGGCGCGCAATGCAAAACCCCATGATGTTCCGCATGAGCGTCAATCAGCGCTGGCAGCATCTGATTCTGCTGATTAGTTTTATTATTCTGGTCATTACCGGCTTTGCTCTCAAGTTTCCTAATTCATGGATCGCCGAAGTGCTGGCCATGGGCGAGAAGCTCCGTAGCATTATTCATCGAGTCGCCGGAGTTATCCTGATCGGCGCCGGCATCTATCACATCTTCTACCTCGCGGCGGCCAAAGAAGGCCGGCGACTGATTCGCGACATCGCGCCGCGGCCCAAGGACGCCTTCGATGCTATAGGGACGATGCTCTACTATCTCGGCCTTAGTAAACAAAAGCCTAAGTTCGGCCGTTTTAGTTATGCGGAAAAGGCAGAGTACTGGGCGTTGGTCTGGGGCACTGCGCTGATGGCGGTTACAGGCGTGATGATGTGGGCCAAAGTCTGGGTTGGGGATCTGCTGGCGCGCTGGTGGGTTGACGTGGCAACGGCGATTCACTTTTACGAGGCGATTCTGGCCACCCTCGCGATTGTCGTTTGGCATCTCTACCAGGTCTTCTTCGATCCCGATGTCTACCCGATGAACTGGGCCTGGTGGGATGGCAGGATGCCGGTCGAGCACTATCGCCATGAACATGAACTGGACACCGCGACACTGGCTGAAGCCGAAGAGAACGCCGCAGCGTTGAGACAGGATGGTTCTACGGGAGCGCATGCGGACAAGCCAGAGACGGGGCCGCCGCAAAAGTAGAATGGTTCGCGCAAAGGCCGCCCATCAAGGGCGGCCTTCGAAGCAAGAACTTGAGAATGGCTGCAATCCCTACGCGTAGTTAATGGGATGCTTGTCGAGCCAGCGTTCATCGCGCACCTTGCCCATATTCTTCCATGCGCTACCCGCGACACTCGCGCTGAGATGGCGGCTCTTCCAGGCGATGCCCGTGGTCAGCCCGATGGCGCCGCCCAGCAAACCATATGCCATCGTCACAGCCGAGGACTTCCGTCGCCAGACCGGATAGCCAGCCAACACGCCCACGCACACGCCAATCGCGGCAGGCAGCAAAGCGCTCTTGACAGATTCGCCGAGAAAGGGAGTGAGAGGTTGGCCGTCTAGAAACTCATCTTGACCGGAACGCGCTCCCTCAATTCCGGAGTCCACCAGCCGCCGGCCATAGTCGACATTGGATTTCACCCACTCGCCCAGTTCCATGGAACCCCCTCACATTTCTGCAAAACTCTACCAAGTCTATCAGATTTCCAGTCTCCCGGTTA
>Ga0302198_10005332_pt1 | contig 11972 bp, 12 predicted proteins | sample II_Bog_N2_2_FD_193521 | JGI IMG/M metagenome (GOLD analysis project Ga0302198, IMG submission 193521) | Peat permafrost microbial communities from Stordalen Mire near Abisko, Sweden - II_Bog_N2_2 | ecosystem: Environmental > Terrestrial > Soil > Wetlands > Peat | place: Sweden: Abisko... | reverse complement strand
TGAGGAGGGTCTTGGAGGCCCAGAAGCCGAGGCCTATCTGCATGATGTGGTCGGGCCGTAGGTCGTTCATTGGCGGCGTCATCCTGGATTGAATTTTATCTGGGGCCGGTAAGCTGGGAGGGTTCCGGTAGAGCATACACCAGGGCAGCGGCGCGCGGTATGGGCCGCTTGCGGGCTGAGTGAGGGTGGGTTATGCGCGGGTTGTGCGCTGCTCTGCGAGGGATTCTCTTTCGAAGAAGGCTGCTGCCTTGCGCGTGATCGATTCGGCGGGCTCATCGCGGTCGCTGGCAATTTCGAGGATGCCAGGGGTGGTGGCAGGCAGAGCTGCGAGTGACGCGGAGACGGCGGTCCAGTCGATGTCGCCTTCGCCGGGCCAGAGGTGCTCGTCCTTCATGTCGGTGGAGGCGCTGAAGGGGCCGTGGTTGTCGTGGAGGTGGAGTTGCGCGATGCGCGAGCCGAGGAGTTCGATGGCGGCGCCGACGCCTGAGTCTTTGGGCGCGCCCGCCACGGGCATGGAGAGGTGCAGATGTCCGATATCGAGGCAGACGCCGACGGAGTCGAAGTGGCCGGTCTTGAGGATGTAGAGGAGATGGGCGGGGGTGGTGACCTCGTTCTCCATATTCTCCAGCAGCAGGCGAACGCCGAGCGGCGAGGCGAAGGCCTTCAGGTGCTCGATGGCAGTGAGGGAGTGCTCGACGGCGGGCTCGTCCCACGGGGAATGATTGAGGCCAAGCGAGAGGACGACCGCGGTGAATGGCACCTGTTCGGCGGATTCGAGCGCGCGCTTGATCTCATCCATCGCGGCGATGCGGTTGAACTTCTCCGGCGCGATGAGGTCGAGGTTGGGCGCGACGTGGCGCGACCACTGCGTGTCTGCACGGTCGGTAATGTAGATGGGCTGATGCAGGACGGCGCGGACGTCGTTGGAGCGGAACCAGGCGGCGAGTTCGCGGACGGCGGGCGTGTCGGTGTAGTCGAAGTGGTGGCGCGCGGCGAAGACTTCAATCGTGCGTGCGCCGGCAGCGGCGAGAGCATCCAGCAGGCCGGGGTGCAGGCGATGCTGGAAAAAGACGTGGGTGGAGAGTCCGGGTTGCATCGCTTGTTAGGCTATCAGCCTGCGGCGCCGGATGTTAGTCAATTGGCGAAAACCGCTTGAGTGGTGGACACTCCGCAACCCTCAGGACCGTGACTTCGCACATGGTGGGACGGCCCTGTTGTGCGGCTTCTTCAAGCACTTCGATCAGTTGGCTAAGCTCGGACTTGCCGCGCCGGCTGAGATCCACGAAGGAGACGCCAAGTCGCCAGTGGTCTGGCGCACGGTGGCGGACTCTACCGAGGGCCCGAAAGGTAACCGTGTCTGTGCTGACGCTCATGTCGACGACCGTACCGATTTCGAAGCCAGTCAGACTGGGCACCATCAGCAGGCAGCCCTGGGCGCTGAGGTCGATAACTCGGCCGGGCATGGTGATATCGGTTTCAAGTGGCCGCGCGGTCGCTTCGCCGCGGAGCCGGTAACGCCTCGCTTGCCGCTGGTCCGCCGATCCTCCATTGCCGCGCATCTGGATTTCTTTGCCCACGTTCACCCCGGCTTGCTAGCGGCAGTATATGCCGCCGATTACTGGATTTCCCACAAGAATCGGTCGATCGGGAGCTGTTCCAGCACGTGAGCCGCTGAGCTAACCGCGGGCCCAGCCAGCTACAATCAGGTCGCGGATTCTCCCGGAGGGAATGCACCATGAAGACTTTGCTGCGGACATTGGTTTTCGGTGGCGTCGGCTTTTGCACGGTAGCGGGCGGAGCGCAGACTGCACCGGCGCCTCCGGCCGCCACACCGGCACAATCGGCGGCGGCAGCGCGTCCCACGCCGACCGTGGAGCAGCAGCTGGCGACGCTGCAGAAGCGCATGCTGGACTGGGCGCAGCTGGGTTACTACCGCGAGCGGAATGAGGCGCTGGCAGCTCCTGCGGCGGGCGAGCAGCGGGTCGTGTTCTTCGGCGACTCGATTACGGAGATTTGGGGGCGGAGTTGGAAGGAGTCGTTTGGCGACAAGCCGTATGTGGACCGCGGCATCAGCGGGCAGACATCGCCGCAGATGGTGGTGCGATTTCACCAGGATGTGGTGGACCTGCATCCGGCGGTAGTGGTGATCCTGGCTGGCACGAACGATATCGCGGAGAAGACCGGCCCGATGACGCAGGAGGCGACTCTGGATGACTTTCGCGCGATGGTGGAGATGGCGCGGGCGAATGAGATCAAGGTAGTGGTGGGATCGATTCCGCCGGCGGACGATTTCTATTGGAACAAGGGGCTGGAGCCTGCGCCGAAGATCAAGGCGATGAATGCGAAACTGGAGGCTTGGTGCAAGAGCGAGGGCGTGGTTTGGGTGGATTACTACTCCGCGCTGACGGATGAAAAGGGTGCGATGAAGCCGGGGTTGAGCCTGGATGGAGTGCATCCGACTCCGGCGGGGTTCGCGATCATGACGCCACTGGCGGAGGCTGGGATTGCGAGGGCGCTGGGGAAGTAGCGCACTGTAATGGGATTACGATATCGAGTCGGTTGGAAGATCTGTCGGAAGTTGTGAGTGGCTCGAGGTCTCCACTTCGGCGGCTGCAATTCTTTTCCGTGCCTGTTGAATTGAACGAACGAAGACTCCGATGAAAAAGATAGCAATTGCGGCACCTGCGAGCCGTCGGAGCAAGGGCGCGTCGCGGGTTGCCCATGCGGCATAGACGAACGAACATACGAAATATACGACATATATTCTCATGGCCTTGACGCTGCGGCGAAGGCGCTGAATCGCAGCGGCATCAAGTTTTTGGGGCTCAGGAAATCGCTTTTTTGCCCTACGGAACAGGATGAATAGTGTGACAAAGCCAACAACGTAAATGGCGCCGCCAACGATACCGAATTGGAAGGAGGTGATTCTCTTCGTTATAAGGAGCCACGTAAGCGCCAGCAAAATCACCGCATAGCAAGGGACGAAGATGAGGATAACTTTCTTGATGTAGGGTTGCATTTCAGTATCCCGCTGCCTTCCCGAACTTATGCCGCTGGTCGTCGGCGCCTAGCAACGTGCCGGTCTTTGGGTCGATGTAGATCATCTCGCTGACGCCCCATACTCCGGGGTTCTTTTCGTCCGCCTCGTTGTTGCGAGTGACGGTGTACCCGTCAGCCTTCAGCTTGTCGAGGACATCCAGCGGGAACGCCTTCTCCACCTGAATTGCGTCGGGCAGGAACTGGTGGTGGAAGCGCGGAGCGTCGGCGGCCTGCTGCACGTTGAGGCCGTTATCTAGGATCGAAATGATGTCGTTGGCGACGGTGGTGATGATGGTCGATCCACCGGGCGAGCCGAGGACTAGCAGCGGCTTGCCATCCTTCAATACGATGGTGGGCGTCATGGCGGAGAGCGGGCGCTTGCCGGGGGCGATGGCGTTGGCCGGGCCTTGGATGAGTTTGAACTGGTTGGGCACGCCGACCTTCGAGGTGAAGTCGTCCATCTCGTTGTTGAGCACGAAGCCGAGTGAGCCGGCGGTGACTCCCGAGCCGAAGTAGCTGTTGAGCGTGTAGGTGCTGGCGACGGCGTTGCCCTCGGCGTCGACGACGGAGAAGTGGGTGGTCTGGGTGGGCTCGGGGGACGATTCGACTTTGGGCGGCGGCGGCATGAAGCCCGCGGGACGGACGAGCGTGGCGGAGGGCGAGGGCTTGACGGGATCGATGCTGCTGCGCCAGGCGGCGGCGTAGGCGGGGTCGGCCATCTGCTTCAGCGGCATCGAAACGAAGTCGGGATCGCCGAGGTAGTCGTTGCGATCCATGTAGGCTCGGCGAAAGGCTTCGACGATGAGGTGAACCTGTTGCGGCGTGCGGTCGCCCATCTTCGCGAGGTCGTAGCCGGAGAGGATGTTGAGGATCTCCAGCAGCACGATGCCGCCCGAAGATGGCGGCGGCGCGGTGACAATGTCGTATCCGCGATAGCTGCCGTAGAGCGGCGCGCGGTCTTTGACCTCGTAGCCGGCGAGGTCGGCTGAGGTGATGAGGCCGCCGCCCTTCTGGACAGATGCGGCGATCTCGGCGGCCATGGAGCCTTTGTAGAAAGTAGTGGGATCGGCGGCGATGCGCTTCAAAGTGGCAGCGAGCTCGGGCTGGAGCATTAGATCACCGGGCTTGTAGAAGTTTCCGTCGCGCTGGTAGAGATGGCGAGACTCGGGAAATTGAGCTAGATTGCGAGCGGTGCGGATGTTGTTAGCTACTTCCTCGGGAAGGATGCAGCCTTCGCTTGCGAGCTTGATTGCGGGGGCCATGACTTTGGCGAGGGTGAGCTTGCCGTAGGTCTTCTCGGCGTAAACCAGGCCAGCGACGGTGCCGGGAACCCCGATGGCTTTATAGCCCAATGTGGATAGGCCGGGGACGACATTCTTCTGTGCGTCTAGATACATGTCGGCGGTGGCTGCGGCTGGCGCCTTCTCGCGATAGTCGAGGAAGTGGGCGTTGCCGGACTTCATGCGGATGAGCATGAAGCCTCCGCCGCCGAGGTTGCCGGCTTGGGGGAAGACGACGGCGAGCGCAAAGCCGACGGCGACGGCAGCGTCGACTGCGTTGCCACCCTGCTTCAGCATAGCGAGGCCAGCATCGGAGGCGTCGTGGTGGATGCTGACCACCATTGCGTGTTTGGCAGGTGTGGGCGGTGGGCTGACGATGGCGTAGGGATTGGGCACGTTGGTTTGGGGTGTTGCCTGCACGCCACTTTGGGCCGCTATCGACGAGCATGACACAGCTAAGGCAACAAAACCTGCGGTGACTCGTGCGCGTAGACGCATGCGGACCCTCCGGAAGGTGAGGATGAATGGTTGAGAGGCTGTTGCCAGAATATCTCGTCTGTTTAGATAGTGTCCTGCCGGACGGGCGCCCTGCGCGGGGAGCGGTCACTTCGTGACTTTTATTGGGCTTCGCGTGTTACTCCCTACGGTCGCAAGCCGAATTCTGTGCCGACCGACGGGAGGACTAACGCGAAGCAGTAAAAAGGCGTGTGAACGCCCCAAAGAAATGTGAACGATTCGCTGCGCGGGCCAGTCTTAGGTAGTGAAGCAGGAACTGAGGTCGAATGAGATGGGTCTTCCGGTTCGGGCGTTGACGCGAGATGCTGGAGGCGCGGTGGCTGAGTTTCCCCTTGACCCCGGTTTTGAGGAGGACGAATCGGCGCGCGTTGCCGCAACGTCTTCCCTCGACGACGCCCAGCGCGACCGGCGTTTTGCGGAGATGGCGGAGCGGCATGCGCGCTTCATGTTTCGCGTGGCGCATGGACTGCTGCGGAGCGTCCAGGACGCCGAAGACGCGGTGCAGGAGTCGCTGCTGAAGCTTTATCGCACCGACGGCTGGCTGCGCATGGAGGACGATAAGGCGTTTCTGGCGCGGACGGTGTGGCGCGTTGGGCTGGATATTGTGGCGCGGCGCCCTCGATTGACAGAGGGTTTGGAGGACGAGGCGGGGCGCGAGCTTACTGCCAACGGCGAGTCGGCTGAGCAAAGTTTAGTGGGGCACGGAGAGCGCGAGTTACTGCGGCGGCTGATCGAGGCGCTGCCGGACGATCTGAGGCAGCCGCTGGTGCTGTCGGCGATCGAGGAGATGTCGTCGCGCGAGGTCGCGACGGCAATGGGGATTCCCGAGGGAACGGTGCGGACACGCGTGATGCGGGCTCGGGCGGAGTTGAGGCGGAGATTCGAGGCAATGCAGAAGAGCGAGAGACAAGGACGACCACGGATTGACACGGATTAGCACGGATTGAGAACTGAGAACAAGGATGGGAGATAAGGCGATGACGACGGAGATGCGGGGTACGCAAGGGGTGCTTGGACCCGATGAGTTCGATGTGCTGTTGAATGACGTGCTGCGGACAGTGGCGAATCCGGAGATCCCGGAGCGGGTGCGCGTGCATGTGCAGACGCGGGTGTGGGTGCGGGAGAGGAAGCAGCGACGGCCCAGCGCCGTGGTGTTCGCTCCGGAAGTTTTCCTGGCGCAGATGTCGCCAAAGCGCGACACGCGGTCGACGGGAGCGGCGGCGCTGCTGCATGTCGCTGCCATTGCACTGCTCTTCTGGGCGGTGAAGGCGCATGTGCCGTTCGCGAGTTTCCAGAAGGCGATGCAGGTGACCGCGCTGACGACTCCACCGCCGATGGCTCCGGCAAGAGACACGATGGGTGGGGGCGGAGGACAGCGTGGAGCGACTCCGGTGACTCAGGGCCGCTTGCCGAAGTTCGCCGACACGCAGATCACGCCGCCGAAGGCTCCTCCGCTGGAGCAGCCGAAGATTCGTATGCCGGAGGCGACCATCGAGGTTCAGAAGGACCTGAAGATGGCGACCAACAACATGCCGAACATTGGCTTGCCGAACTCGCCGCTGATTGGGACATCGATGGGGAACGGATTGGGGGCAGGTCTTGGCTCTGGCAGCGGTTCGGGGCTGGGGCCGGGCTCCGGAGAAAATTTTGGCGGCGGGCTGGCAAAGGTTGGCGGCGGGGTTTCGTCACCGGAACTGATCTTCAAGGTTGATCCTGAGTTCTCCGAGGAAGCGCGGCGAGCGAAGTTCATGGGCGTTGTGCTGGTGAACCTGATCGTGGACCAGCAAGGCCGGCCGGTGAATGTTCATGTGCTGCGAGGCGTAGGCATGGGGCTGGACGACAAGGCGGTCGCGGCAGTGAAGCAGTACCGGTTCAAGCCGGCGAGGGAGGCGGGCAAGCCCGTCGCGGTGGAGTTGAACGTCGAGGTGAACTTCCAGATCTTCTGAGGCTGCGGGCGCGAGTGGTGGGTAGAATCAATGCGATGGCTACGCGTGTTCGTTCGTACTCGAAGATTAATCTGGGGCTGGCGATTGGGCCGGTGCGGGCGGACGGTTTCCACTCCCTAACCACGCTGTATCAGACGCTGGCGCTGCACGACGTGGTGACGGTGGAGGCAAGGCTGGCGCCAGGTTCGAGGTTCGAGGTTCGAGGTTCGAGGGAAGGCGGGGAGCTTGTCCCCGGGGCTAAAGCCCGCATCGATTCCGCCCCTGGGATGCCGGGATTGAAGTCCCGGCCTATCTCAGAAACGATCACGTTGACGACCAATCATCCTGGTGTTCCGACCGATGCGCGAAACACGGCCTGGAAGATGGTGGAGCTGGCGCTGGCGCGGATGGGCGTGGCAGCCGAGGTCAGCATTCACATTCAAAAGGAGTTGCCGGTGCAGGGCGGGTTGGGGGCAGGTTCGGCAAACGCGGCGGCGGCGCTGATTGGGCTGGAGCGCGAGTTGGGGTTGGCGTTGCCGGAAGCGGAGCGGCTGGCGATCGCTGCCGAGGTTGGTTCCGATGTGCCGCTGTTTCTTGTCGGTGGCGCGGTGTTGGGGACGGGCCGCGGAGATTTGGTGGCCCCCATGCCGGACCTGCCGTCGACGTGGTGTGTTGTCGCCGTGCCCGACGAGGGGGTTTCGACGCCGAGGGCGTTTCAGGAATGGGACGGACTGTGTGCAGAGAAAGCCTCCGGGTTGACTTCCCCTCCACAACCCGATAGGCTAGAGGAGTTGAGTCACGTGTATGCGTCTGTTTTTGGAGTTCGCCCTTATTTTGGGGTTGGGTTCCAGCCAGAGCTAGCGTCTGACACATCCGGTATCGTTCGTAGCCGCCAAGATTCTTTCAGCTCTGGGACAAAACAGGGTGGTTTAGAGGGGCAAAGTAAAACCTCTGAACAGGGCAGCGCACTGAACGGTCTGGCCGGGAACATTCTTCTCGCGCTTGTCCGCACCGGGATCGGAAACGACTTTGAACAGGTCGTCTTTCCTCAGTATCCCCTCCTGCGTGAAATCAAGCACGAATTGATGGGACCACCGGCTGACGGGCTTCGTGAAGGCCGTCCGGATGACTTGAGCGGCAAGGCTTTGTACGCTGCGCTCTCGGGTTCAGGCTCCGCTCTGTTCGGACTTTACCGGTCCGAGACAGATGCGAAAGCAGCTCAACAGCGCGTTCAGGCCTCCGGCTGCAAGGCAATCCTCACGGAAACCTTGCCAAGAGCGGAATACTGGGCGACGATGTTCGCAGAGTGATGTTCATCGGGTGGGAACACCGATGACGTACTGGGCGATCGACTAACGGTAGGTCATCTGCCTTTGACGCAGACAGTCCAGGTTCGAATCCTGGTCGCCCAGCCAAAAAGTCGACGCTCAGGAAACAACGCGAACAAGCACTTAGGGTTCTTTTCGTCGGCAGCAACATGCCGCGGAAGTTGGACGGATTTTGGATTTTGCAGAGTATGCCGCAATGGGCATGAATGTAGAGGTTCAGAAGCAAGAAGTTTGAAGGGCATGTCTCGGGTATTGGAGTTTCCAGCCTGATATTTCGCAGGGCGAAGTAGCAGCGCCGCAACAAGGCGCTGTAAGACGTAAAGCAGCAGGAGCTATCAAGGTCAACCAGCCTGGAGGGTTTCGACGTGAACAACCAAGACACGACTGCGGTCCTTTCCCCTATTTCAGGTCAGGCTGAGGAGCCAGAAAAAAATCCTCAGCCTGCACCAAAGTCTTCGGCAGATGGAATCACGCCAAAGGCTGCTCCCGAGGGAGCAAAGCCAGCTACGGAGCGGAAGCGCTCTCCCAAGCTGAGTGAAGACAAGCGCTTCAAGATTTTCAGCGGATCGTCCAATCGCGCATTGAGCGAAGAGGTCTGCAAATTTGTTGGTGTGCCGCTGGGCGAGTCGAAACTACAGCGGTTTGCCGACGGCGAAGTTTACTTTCAGTTGCTCGAAAACGTACGCGGAGTGGATGTATTTGTCGTTCAGCCCACCTGCCGCCCCGTAGACGAGCACCTGATGGAACTGCTGATCATGATCGACGCGCTGAAGCGTGCATCAGCTGGCAGAATTACGGTTGTAATGCCGTACTACGGCTACGCAAGGCAGGATCGCAAAGATCGGCCCCGCGTGGCAATTACGGCAAAGCTGGTGGCGGATCTGCTGAGCACGGCTGGTGCAAACCGGGCCCTGCTGGTCGATCTGCATGCAGCGCAGATTCAGGGGTTTTTCAATATCCCGGTGGACCACCTGTTCGCCAGCCCGGTGCTGGTAGGGTATGTCCGGGATCTTGGATTGCCCGATCTGACGGTCGTTTCGCCGGATGCGGGAGGCGTGGAGCGCGCGCGCTTCTTCGCCAAGAAGTTGGAAGTTCCGTTGGCCATCGTCGACAAGCGGCGGACCGACATGAACGTAACTGAGGTGATGAACGTGATCGGCGATGTCGAAGGCCGCACGTGTTTGATCCTCGATGACATCATCGACACCGCCGGAACGCTGGTGGGAACGGTGGAAGCGCTGCTGGATCAGGGCGCGAAGAAAGTTTACGCATGCGCTACGCATCCGGTGCTTTCGGGCCCGGCGATTGAGCGTATTGCCAACTCACGATTGGAGCAATTGATCGTGACCAACACCATCCCGTTGCGCGACGAGGCGCTCCGGGTGCCGAAGATCAAGGTACTCTCCATCGCCGGTCTTTTAGGCAGGGCAATTGAGAGCATCCACATGGAGACCAGCGTCAGCACGCTGTTCAACTAGAAGCAAGTGGCTAGTGATCAGTGGTAAGTGGTCAGTTAGAAGCGAAAGCGCAGTTGAGATTTAGCGGCAAAGCCGCAAAGGGAGCGAAGTAAGACGGCGATTGGGGTCTTTTCTTACCACTTATCACTGACCACTTATCACTGTCTTTCCCGTGCCCGAAAGGATGATTCATCATGGCAGCAACCTCCAGCATTCCAGCCGTCGTCGCCACCCCGCGCGAGGGTAAGTTCAACAAGAACGCCGCGCGTCGCGTGCGCGTTAGCGGCAAGATTCCCGCCGTCGTCTATGGCGCCGGACAGGACTCGGTCGCCGTCACCGTCGATCCGAGAATCATCACCAAGATCCTCCACTCCGACTCCGGACACAACACCATCTTCGACCTCGACGTAACCGGGGCCGCCATCGCCAAGGCGATGATCGTCGACTGGCAGCGTGAGCCCATCAAAGGCGCATTGCTGCACATCGATCTCAAACGCATTGCGATGGACAAGGCGATGCGGGTCTACGTGCCGATTCAGTTGGTTGGCGTTCCGGTCGGCGTCAAAGCGCAGGGCGGCATCCTGGAGCACGTGCTGCGTGAGGTCGAAATCGAGTGCCTCCCCAGCGACATTCCAAGCCATCTCGACGTGGATGTTTCGGCGCTTGAGATCAATGGCTCGATTCACGTTTCCGATCTTCCGCACTCTGGCTCGATCAAGTTCCTGGCCGACGAAGGCGCGACAGTTGCGCATGTCAGCCTGATCAAGGAAGAGGTTGTCGCGGTTGAAGAAGTTGTTGCCGCGCCGACCGAACCCGAAGTTGCCAAGAAGGGCAAGGGCGAGACCGACGCCGCTCCGGCCGCCGATGCGAAGGCAGACGCCAAGCCAGAGAAGAAGAAGTAAGGAGAACAGTTCTCAGTTGTTTGTTCTCAGTTGTCAGTTGCAGGTTGTTGGGAGCAGCAGCGGGATGTATCCCGCGGAGAATGACCAAGAGCCACTATGGGGCTTTAGCCCCGGAGTTGTTCGCACAGAGGACTACGCGGCGTGAAACTGATCATCGGTCTCGGCAACCCCGGTATCGAGTATCAGTTCACGCCGCACAACGCCGGCTTTCTCGCCGTGGACCGCATCGCTGAATATTGCAATGCGACCATCACGAACCGCCGGTGCAGGGCGCTTACGGGCAAGGCAAAGCTGGCGGGACATGAAGTCCTGCTGGCCAAGCCGGAGACGTACATGAACCTGAGCGGGCTTTCGGTGGCCGCGCTGGTGAATGAGTTCGAAATCATGGTCCCGTCCACCTCAGCAATACCGGACTTGATCGTGATCTACGACGAGCTGGACCTGCCGCTGGGCACGATTCGCATCCGCGAGCGCGGCTCGGCGAACGGGCACAACGGAGTGAAGTCCATCTCCGGCGCGCTGGGTACGGAAGAATGGCTGCGCATTCGCATCGGGGTAGGCAAGCCTCCCCTTGAGGATGGCAGAGAGGTGAAGGCAGGCGGCACGGATTACCTGCTTTCGCCGATGCGCAAGCAGGAGCTTGCAGTGCTGGATGAAGTGCTCGACCGGGTACGAAGCGCAGTCGAGGCAATACTCACCAAGGGCCCCGGGCCCGCGATGAGCGAGTTCAATAGAAGCGAGTTGTAGGTTGTCAGTTCGCAGTTGTCAGTTGTCAGTTGAAGACAAAACGCAGTTCGGCTCAAGGTTCTCGACTGAGCACTGAGAACTAACAACCGAGAACTTCGTAGTTAAACATTCCAGACCGGGCCGGCAGAATACACGCCGGCACGGTGCGAAGCAGAACTTCGCAGAAAGAAGTAACCGAATGAATCGCACTTACGAAATCATGTTTATCGTTCGCCCCGATGTTGAGGAAGCCGATCTCGACAAGCTGATCGAAGGCTTCTCGGCGAACATCGCTACAGGCGGAGGCGAAGTGAAGGCCGTCGAAAAGATGGGACGCCGCCGGCTCGCCTACACCGTACGCAAATTCAACGATGGTTTATACGTGCTGCTCACCGTGGCCGCGCCTGGCAGCCTGATGATCGAGATCGAGCGCCGTCTGCGCGTCTCGGAGCCCGTCATCAAGTTCATCACCGTACGCATGGACGAGGAAGAGAAGCGCCTGGCCAAGGTCAAGGCCCTGCGCGATACCAAGGTGAAGCGCAGCGCACAGCCGATTCCGCCGCAGGCTGCACCCGCACCTGCACCCGTCGCCGCAGTTGAGCCGGAAGCGCCCGCCGCCGCAGTTGAGCCCGAGGCGCCTGCTGCTGAGGTGGTTGCGCCCGCTGCCGAGCCTGTCGCCGAAGTGGTCTAAAACCGCTGCGGCACGACACCAGATCGCCCTTCGGCAAATGCCGCATGGCACCGAACCAAGACATGAGAGGAATTCCCAATGGCTGACGAAACAAGCACTCCGCAATCT
>Ga0302198_10005330_pt1 | contig 11974 bp, 7 predicted proteins | sample II_Bog_N2_2_FD_193521 | JGI IMG/M metagenome (GOLD analysis project Ga0302198, IMG submission 193521) | Peat permafrost microbial communities from Stordalen Mire near Abisko, Sweden - II_Bog_N2_2 | ecosystem: Environmental > Terrestrial > Soil > Wetlands > Peat | place: Sweden: Abisko, Stordalen... | reverse complement strand
GTTCTCCATTGGCTAACAACATCAACGCAGTCGGCAATGATCTCATCTGCATCACCCAAACCGACCCGAAAAAAGCCGGCCACCTCTCTGGCGAGCTCAAGATCCAGAGCGTTGTCGTACTCGGTGATATTGAGCTTCAGACCGTCGCCATCGGGCACGGGATTCAAGTCGTATGCATCGGACAGGCGCCAGCCCTTGCCTGGCTCAAGGATGAAGCCATGATTACGTAAGTGGTCGTCCGTATTCGAAACCAGAATGTTGAACACTATGCGCGTCCAGAGCTCTTCCAGATCCCGCTTGGTATCTGAGCCATTTCGCATCAAGACTTCGGCCAATTCCATATAGCTGACACCACTGCCAGCATCGTCACCGTCCACATGGCCGGTGAGCGTCATGGCGGATGCAAAATGGAGGCGGCAGCCCGTCGCGGTTCGGTCGAAGCGCTTGACCATGAAGCAGTGATAGTCGCTCGCATAGCGCTTGGCCGTTGCCGAAGCGACCTCCAGACCGCAGGCTTTCGCGAGCGAATTGACCACCAACTCCCACCCACCGACATCGTAGGTGTCTCGCGTAGAAGGGAACTTGGCGATCCACAAATGCCCGTCATCGTCAGCCACACTAGCTTTTGGCCGGGCGCCGCCGAGTGATCCACCGGGTGCGATCAACATGCGCAACCATTCCCGGCCATCCGCCGCCCTGTTGTCCGGGTCGAGCTCCAACTCACGGCTGGCGCGCTCAAGAGCGTGAACTTCAACGAAGGGTGGAGCGGCTACATTGTATTGGTCGTCGAGAAAATTGCCCTCGTCATTCAGCCGGTACCGGAGGGCACCCACCCGATAGAGGTCATGGACACCGAGCAGAAAATCCGACTCACCCAGTCTCTTGTTCGCAGGAGCCAAGCCGTCACGGATATCGCGCTCCAGGCGACGCTTCATAAGTAGTCGGCCCCAGCGATCAGGACAGGAGTCGCCAAATACACCGAACATATCGCGGCCACCGCCTGGATACTGGGCTCCCGCGTAAGGGCCAATACTCGGGTCAATCTGAACGGTGCTCAATGCGGGATTTTTCAGCGCCAGCGGATCATTTTCGTACTCGAACTTCTCCGATTGACGAGTTTTTCGGACATGCAACCAGCCGAGACGCTGCGGCCCATCCAGCCCGTCCCAGTCGGCGTAAACCCCAATCATGGTGCTCATTACTTGTCAGTCCTCCGACGAGGCGGGATCAAGGCAGCCAGTGAGTCGCTACTGATTGCTCCACTGTCGCTTCGGATTACAACCTGGGAGGCCGCCGGTTTCTCGGAGGCACGCACTTTGTGAGCCGCGACTTTCCCCAACGGATCCTGCGGCGCGCTCCTTTGAGGCGTTGGCGCTTCGCCCGGGGCTCGTACAGCGGTAAGTGTTTTCTTCTTGCCCGGAAGAAGACTCACATCCTGAAGATGGCGGCCAAGCTCATCCTCGCCAGCGAGCTTGGCCAGATCCTTCTCAAATCCCAGCACCTGCATTATTGCCAAGTAGGCACCGATGGTGCTGCCGGACGAGCCGTGCTCCAGGGCGCGAAGGGTCATCTGGGACATACCGGCGCGCTCGGCGGCCTGTTTGGCCGTGATTTTGCGTCGCAACCGGGCAAGCTTAAGCCGCTCGCCGAGGTCAGCAAGCAGGCGTTCGGTTGCCGGCAGAAGCGGCGCAGTTTTCTTTGCCATGCTGTTATTCCTTCACTTAAACGAAGTAAGTGCAAGAATAATAGCACTTCACCGGTGCCACTCAAATGCAATTATTCTTGCTATATTGACGCCTAGATACCAATTTAATTGCACTTTTACTCAGCCCTCCGGGACGGACGCCTTCCCTGATCATCGTTCGCCTCAGAAATCTCCAACGGCCCTGGCATGGCGAACGCCCCCCCGATGAACCAGACAACGAATCGTCTCGACACATAAAAGCCCCCAAGCCCCTCCCCCACTCAACTAGTCTTCCAGAACCGCAGGAAGCGGCCCCTTCGCGTTCAAGGAAAGAACATGTCCCTGGCCATCGTCCATAGTCGCGCCCAGGTGGGCGTGGAAGCCCCCGCCGTCACCGTCGAAACCCATCTGGCCAACGGCTTGCCGATGCTGACGCTGGTCGGGCTGCCCGAAACCGCCGTGAAGGAAAGCAAGGACCGGGTCCGCAGCGCGATCCTCAATTCAGCCCTCGATTTTCCGGCACGACGCATCACCCTGAACCTCGCCCCAGCCGACCTACCCAAGGACGGAGGACGCTTCGACCTGGCGATTGCCCTCGGCATCCTCGCTGCCAGCGTGCAGGTACCCGCCCTGACCCTGGACAACCTGGAATGCCTGGGCGAACTGGCCTTGTCCGGCGCTATCCGCCCGGTGCAAGGCGTACTGCCGGCGGCACTGGCCGCTCGCGCCGCCGGGCGCACGCTGGTGGTGCCACAAGCCAATGCCGAAGAAGCCTCGCTGGCCTCCGGGTTGACGGTGATTGCCGTCGACCATCTGCTGCAACTGGTGGCCCATCTCAACGGGCATGCGCCGATCAAACCCTTCGAATCGAGCGGCCTGCTGCACCTGAGCAAGCCCTACCCGGACCTGAGCGAGGTGCAAGGCCAACTCGTCGCCAAACGCGCCCTGCTGATCGCCGCCGCCGGAGCGCATAACCTGCTGTTCAGCGGCCCGCCCGGTACCGGCAAGACCCTGCTCGCCAGCCGCCTACCTGGCCTGCTACCGCCACTGGACGAACAGGAAGCCCTGGAAGTCGCGGCCATCCAATCGGTCGCCAGTCATGTGCCGTTGAGCAACTGGCCCCAGCGGCCCTTTCGCCAACCGCATCACTCGGCCTCGGGCCCCGCGCTGGTGGGCGGCGGATCGCGGCCACAGCCCGGTGAAATCACCCTCGCCCATCACGGCGTGCTGTTCCTCGATGAACTGCCGGAATTCGACCGCCGGGTATTGGAGGTTTTGCGCGAACCGCTGGAGTCCGGCCATATCGTGATTTCCCGCGCCCGCGACCGGGTGCGCTTCCCGGCACGCTTCCAACTGGTGGCGGCGATGAATCCCTGCCCCTGTGGATATCTTGGCGACCCCAGTGGACGTTGCCGCTGCACGCCGGAACAGATCCAGCGCTACAGCAACAAACTCTCCGGCCCGCTGCTGGATCGTATCGACCTGCACCTGACCGTCGCCCGCGAAGCCACGGCGCTCAGCCCCAGCCAGCAAGACGGTGACAACACAGCACAGGCCGCCACCCGGGTCGCCGAAGCCCGACACCGTCAGCAACAGCGCCAGGGATGCGCCAACGCGTTTCTCGATTTACCGGCATTGCGCACGCACTGCAAGTTATCCACAGGCGACGAAAAATGGCTGGAGACGGCCTGTGAACGGCTGACGCTTTCGCTGCGGGCAGCCCATCGACTGCTCAAGGTCGCACGCACCTTGGCGGACCTGGAGCAGGTGGAAAACATAAGCCGGGAGCATCTGGCCGAAGCGTTGCAGTATCGACCAGCGTCCCAATAGAAGTGGCATCACTTGAAGAAGGCCTGACCGATACACGCCATCATCGGCCAGCCCATCCCCACCCGGTTATTCCTTGCTCAAATCCACCAACGGCGTGCCCCGCACCTCGGTCTTGCGCCCGTCCTGGATCTGCGTCACCCGCTGCACCGCCTTATCCACAGCCGCCTTGTCCGCCAGCAGGCTGTAGCTGATCTGGAACTGACGCTTCTGCCCGGCCTCGATGGTCGGCACCAGCCCCAGCGGACGCTGGTAATGGCGGTTGTAGGAGAAGCTGGTCCCCGGCTCCAGCCCGGTGACATAACCCTGGCCCTGGGTATCGGTGTTTTTCCACAGGGAGAACACCGGCAGCTGTTGGGTATTGAACCCGACCGAAACCCCGAGACTGCCGGCCTTGTTGTGCAACACCGCCAGGGTGTCGCCCTTGGCATCGGCATAAGGCACGACGTTGTAGACGGTCTCGTCATAGTCCTTGGTCGGCGCGCGATAGGTCTGCCAGTCCGGCAGGTCGCCCTTGGCCTTGTCGTTGAACGGCGAAACCTGCTTCACCGGCGCCACGAAACGCGCGCCCTGCTCCAGGAACGGGGTGCTGAAGTTGCTGTGGTACAGCGCCTGGTATTCCTTCGGATAATCGCCGTTGTTGGTCAACGTATCGTTGAGCGCAAAGCTCACGCTGCCAGGCACCGTCAACAGTTCGGTAGCCACGGAGAAGTCGACTTTCTTGAACGCCTGCTCCTTCAGCTCGCCTTGCAAACGGATGGCATAAGGCGGCTTCTCATCGATATGCAGGGTGACCTTGCTGGCCGGAATATTCGCCGCGCGGCCATGCAAGGTCAGCAGTTCGCCGTTATCGAGCCCCGGGTGCCCGACCCACTCATAGCCGCAACGCACCACCATCTCGTTGAAACCCTCCAGCCAACCCAGGCCGCCACGGCCGTTGAGCTCGATAAAGGCTGGATTGACCACTTCCTTGACCGGCGAGTCCCACCCCATGCGCACATTGCCCACGGACGCGTGCAGAACGTTCATGCCCCGCGTCGGGACCACCGAGAGTTTCATCGTGCCATTGTCGATATCGACGATGCTGACCCCTTCCTGGCGGCCGCCATGCAAGGTGCGCATCGTGATGGAGAAGGGTTTGTCGGTCTTGATCCCCAGTTGTTGGCTGGTGATCTGACGGTTCTGCGCGGGCGTGTCGCTGTCGAGCAGCACGTAGTCCCAGGCCATGGCGTGGGAAGCAGCGGTCAAGGCGGTAACGCCGAAGAGCAATCGGAGAGAAGTCATGGGCTGTCCTTATTGGAATTGTCCGACTTTTATAGCCTTGATGAAACGATTCAGCAAGTCAGTCGAAAAAAATGCGCGCCAGCCCGAGGACCGCGCGCACTACAGCCTGTATTCCAGCGCCTGCGAATAAGAGGCTGCTCTCAGCGAAAGCGATCCACTTCCTGGCGCAGCTCCGCCGCCAGTGTCTCCAGCTCCCGGGCCGTGATCGCCAGGTTGGACACCACTTCACGTTGCTCGCTGTTGGCCAGGGCAATGCTCTGCAGGTTGCTGCTGAGCAACGTCGCGGTGCTGCTCTGCTCCTGGGTCGCGGTGGTGATGACCGCGAACTGCTGCCCCGCCGACCGGCTCTGCTCATCAATCTGCGCCAGGGCCGACGCCACATTGGCATTGCGCGACAGGCCTTCCTGCATCAGCCGATTGCCCTCTTCCATGGTGCTGATGGCATGGCCGGTCTGTTGCTGGATACTCTGGATCATGCCGGAAATCTGCTCGGTGGCTTCACGGGTACGCCCTGCCAGGCTGCGCACTTCATCCGCCACCACGGCAAAGCCGCGACCCTGCTCGCCGGCACGGGCCGCTTCGATGGCCGCGTTCAGGGCCAGCAGGTTGGTCTGGTCGGCAATCGAGGTGATCACGCCGACAATCCCGCCGATCTCCTCGGAACGTTGCCCCAACGCGTTGATCACTTGCGCGGTGCTGCCAAGGGAGCCGGCAATCTGTTCCAGGGACGTCGAAGCCTCCTCCATGGCAGTGCGGCCGATTCGCGTCTGCCGGGCATTTTCCTGGGCCAGCCGTTCGGTATTGCCCATGTTGTCGGCGATATTCAGCGAAGTGGCGCTGAACTCTTCCACCGCGCCGGCCATGCTGGTGATCTCGCCGGATTGCTGTTCCATCCCTTCATAGGCGCCGCCGGACAAGCCGGAGAGCACCTGGGCACGGCTGCTGACTTCGCCAGCCGCCTTGCGGATGTGCTCGACCATGGAGGACAGCGCCTGCCCCATCTGGTTGAAGCTGTCGGCCAACTGGCCGATCTCGTCATGGCTGGACACGTTCAGGCGTACACTCAAATCCCCCGCCCCCAGGGCTTGCGCCTGGCGCACCAGGTCGTCCAAGGGCCGCAACTTGCTGCGCAGCAGCCAGATCGCCGCACCGACCGCCAACAGCATGGCCAGCAGACTGCCGATCACCAGTTGAATGCCGACGCTCCAGGTCACGGCGCGGATCTCGGACTTGGGCATGCTTGCCACCACGGTCCACGGCCCGCCGTCAAAGGTCACCGCGACACTGTAGAAGTCCTCGTTCTTGTCATTCCAGAAACGCCCACGACCCGGTTGCCGGGCCAGATCGAGAATCACCGGAGTCGCCTGTTCGAGATCCGTCACCCCGGCCGGCGGCACCAGCCAGTGTTTCTGCTCATCAAGCAAGGCCAGGGAACCGGCCGTGCCGATGCGAAAGCGCTTGAGGTTGTCGAACTGGGCATTTTGCGCATCGGTGTAGTCGAAACCGACGAACAGCACCGCGATCACCTTGCCGCCGGCATCCCGAACCGGTGTGTACTGGGTCATGTAGGAACGGTCGAACAACACCGCCCGCCCGACGTAACCCTGCCCCGCCAGCAAGCGCTGGTAGGCCGGGTGCTGGTGATCGAGCAAGGTGCCGATGGCACGGCTGCCGTCCTGCTTGGTCAGGGAAGTGCTGACTCGGACAAAATCTTCGCCGCTGCGCACAAACAGGGTCGCAACACCCGCGGACATCTGCTTGAACTCGTCCACCTCGGTGAAGTTGTTGTTCAGCAGCTCATTGCCCAGGTAGAGGCCCGGCGCTTGTACGCTGCCCACCTTGATCAACTCCTCGGGCCGCACGCTCAAGCCACTGCCGAAACGCTTTTCGAACAGTCCGCTCAGGCGCTGGGTACTTTCGCGCAAGGTGCTGTGGAAGGTGTTCAACTGGTCGGCGAGCAAACGCGCTTCGCTGGCCAGGTGCTCTTCGCGGGTGTCGAGGTTGGCGGTGTCCAGCGAACGCAGGGCAAACACGGTACTGCCACTGATTACCAACGCCAGGATAACGGCGAGTGCCAACCCCAGTTGCGAGGCTATACGGGCACGAGGTCGAGACATGATACGGCTCCTGGGCGGGCGGCGAATCCTGTGGGTACTTCAGGCCGCACGGAAACATTTCCAATGAACAAAATATGCGCGAACCGTTTTTTGACGCCGGTTCCATGTCGGTAGATTCGGCGGCGCCGGAGAATACTTGAGTTATTTGGATGGATATCAGTTTCCGCCAAAAACAGCGTATCAGCCCAGGCGCTCGACATCGGGCAAAACCATGGCCGCGACCTCGCCCTGGAGGAAATCGCTGAGCCGCCGCAGGCGCTCCCCGCCCGGTCGGGTTTTCGGCCAGACCAGGTAATATTTCTCACCGCTGTCGACGGCGGTCGGCCACGGCAGGCTCAGACGTCCCTGGGCCACATCCTCGGCCACCATCAGCAAGTCGCCCATGGACACGCCGTAACCCCGCGCGGCGGCAATCATCCCCAGTTCCAGGGTGTCGAACAGTTGCCCACCCTTGAGCGAGATCCGTTCGGACAGCCCCATGCGCTCCAGCCAACTGCGCCAGTCGCGCCGATCGGGCGTCGGGTGCAGCAGTTCGACGCTGGCCAGACGCTCGGCATCCCAAGGCTGCTCATTGAGCAGCGTAGGTGCTCCCACCGGAATCAACCACTCGGAAAACAGGTAGCTGGCCTCCCAATCGGGCGGGAAATGGCCGTTGCTGAGCAGCACCGCACAATCAAACGGCTCCTGGTTGAAATCCACACTGTCGACATCCATCCAGGCACTGGTGAGCTGCACCTCATTGCCTTGCTGCAAATGCCGGAAGCGGCTCAGCCGCGCCAGCAGCCAACGCATCGTCAGGGTCGAGGGAGCCTTCATGCGCAGGATGTCGTCTTCGGCGCGCAAGGTATTGCAGGCCCGTTCCAGGGCACCGAAACCGTCGCGGATACCCGGCAGCAGCAGGCGCGCCGATTCGGTCAGTTGCAGATTGCGCCCGTTGCGCTGGAACAGTCGGCAGGCAAAGTGCTCTTCGAGCGTACGAATATGTCGGCTGACCGCACTCTGGGTAATCGACAATTCCTCCGCCGCCCGGGTAAACGAGCTGTAGCGGGCCGCCGCTTCGAAAGCGCGCAAGGCATAGAGAGGAGGCAGACGACGGGACATGGGGAGCGCTCCGATAACGCAATGCGCCAACCCTAGCAGAAACCGCCTTGCATGAGTTTTTATCATGCGAGCAATCGGTTTTATCCCTTTGTGCAAATGCCCGGGAACCTTGAGAATCCACGGTTCTCACTGCCTTTCACCTGTCGAGCCTGATGATCATGAAGCATTCAGCACGCACCGAACTCTGGGCCATCCTGCGGCTGTCCGGGCCGCTGATCGCCTCGCAGTTGGCGCATATGCTGATGGTGCTGACCGACACGCTGATGATGGCTCGACTCAGCCCCGAGGCCCTGGCCGGCGGCGGCCTGGGCGCGGCGAGTTATTCGTTCGTGTCGATTTTCTGCATTGGCGTGATCGCGGCCGTCGGCACCCTGGTCTCCATTCGCCAGGGCGCCGGCGATATCGAAGGCGCGACCCGCCTGACCCAGGCCGGGTTGTGGCTGGCCTGGGCAATGGCCCTGGTGGCCGGCCTGCTGCTGTGGAACCTCAAGCCGGTGCTGCTGATGTTCGGCCAGACACCGACCAACGTGCACGCCGCCACACAGTTCCTCACCGTGCTGCCCTTCGCCCTGCCCGGCTACCTGAGCTTCATGGCCCTGCGCGGTTTCACCAGCGCCCTGGGCCGCGCCACCCCGGTGATGGTGATCAGCCTGTGCGGGACCGTGGCCAACTTCGCCCTCAACTATGCCCTGATCACCGGGATGTTCGGCCTGCCGAAGCTGGGCCTGGCGGGTATCGGCCTGGTCACGGCGGTTGTCGCCAGCTGCATGGCCCTGGCGCTGGCCTGGCATATCAAACGGCACCCGGCGTACCGCAACTACCCGCTGCTGCGGGGCCTGTCACGGCCCAACTGGCAGTATCTGCGCGAGCTCTGGCGCCTGGGCCTGCCGATTGGCGGCACCTATGCCGTGGAGGTCGGGCTGTTCGCCTTCGCCGCGCTGTGCATGGGCACCATGGGCAGCACGCAACTGGCGGCGCACCAGATCGCCCTGCAGATCGTCTCGGCGGCGTTCATGGTGCCGGCGGGGATTTCCTACGCCATCACCATGCGCATCGGCCTGCACTACGGCGCCGGGCAACTGCTGGACGCACGCCTGGCCGGTCGGGTCGGTATCGCCTTCGGCGCTGCAGCGATGCTGGCCTTTGCCGCGCTGTTCTGGCTGGCACCGAATCAGTTGGTCGGGTTGTTCCTGGATCGCAACGACCCGGCGTTCCAGCCAGTCATCGAGCTGGCCGTCCGGCTGTTGGCGGTGGCCGCCTGGTTCGAGCTGTTCGACGGCACCCAGACCATCGCCATGGGCGCGATCCGGGGACTGAAAGATGCCAAGACCACCTTCCTCGTCGGTCTCGCCTGCTACTGGCTGATCGGTGCTCCAGCGGCGTGGGTGCTGGCGTTCGACTTCAACGGCGGCCCGACCGGCGTCTGGTGGGGCCTGGCGCTGGGCCTGGCTTGCGCGGCAGTGAGCCTGACGCTGGCGTTTGAATGGCGGATGAAGCGGATGCTCGGACGTCATGGGGCGCAGAGCCCACGGCGCAGCGTCATGGATGCAGCCTGAACCGACAGGCTGCCTCCCGCGGCGTCACACCACTTCCTGTACCGCCGCCTGGGCGGCACCGAACGTCAGGAATTCCACCAACTCCGTCAGTGGCAGCGGCTTGCTGATCAGGTAACCCTGGGCCTGGTCGCAGCCAAACTCGCGCAGCAAGGCCAGTTGCCCCGGCGTTTCCACCCCTTCGGCGACCACTTCCAGATGAAGGTTGTGGGCCAGGTTGACCATCGCATGCACCAGCTTGCGGTTTTCCTCGCGCTGCTCCATGCCGCCGACAAAACTCATGTCCACCTTGAGCAAGGCAATCGGCAGGCTGTTGAGGTGCACGAAGGAGGAAAATCCGGTGCCGAAGTCGTCCAGGGAAAAACGCACCCCCAGCCGCCTCAGGGCATCCATGGTCTGCTTGACCAGGTCGCTGCGGCGCATCACCGCGGTTTCGGTGAGTTCGAATTCCAGCCACTGCGCCTCGACACCACGCTCGGTAATCAGCCGGCTCAAGGTTGGCAGCAACTGGCTGTCCTGGAACTGCCGGAACGACAGATTGACCGCCATGTGCAACGGCGCCAGGCCGCGCTCGCGCAGGGCCTGCATATCCCGCAGCGCGCGGGAAATCACCCAGTAGCCCAACGGCACGATCAGGCCGCTTTGCTCGGCCAGGGGCACGAACTCACTGGGCGGCAACAGCCCGCGTTCGCCATGGCGCCAGCGCACCAGGGCTTCAAGCCCGACGATCTGGCCGCTACGCAGGTCCAGGCGCGGCTGGTAATGCAGTTCCAGTTCATCGCGGCGCAGGGCCCGGCGCAATTCGCTTTCCAGGTCGGCGAGGCTGCGGGCGTTGCGATTGATGCGTTCATTGAAGATGTGAAAAGTGCAGCCCTGGGTGCTCTTGGCCTGCTGCATGGCGATATGCGCATGCCACATCAGCGGGTCGGCTCCGGCATTGGCGCGGGTATGGGCGATGCCCAGGCTGCAACCGATCAGCAGGCTCTCGCCATCGATCCAGTAAGGTTCGGCCATGGCCTCGACAATCCGTTCGGCCACACACTCGGCGCGCTGGGGGGCGCGACGGGTATCGATCAGCAGGGCGAATTCGTCGCTGCCCAGGCGCGCCAACTGGTCACCGGCCTCGAGCTGGCTCTTGAGCCGCGCGACCACCTGCAGGATCAGCCGGTCGCCGGCCTGGTGCCCGAGGGCGTCGTTGGCATGGCGGAAATTGTCCAGGTCCAGGTGCCCGAGGGCCAGGCCGCGCCCTTCGTTCTCGGCCAGCCGCGCCGCCAGCAGGGTCTGGAAACCCTGGCGATTGGCGATCCCGGTCAGCGGGTCCTGCTCGGCCAGGCGCTGCAAGGTGTTTTCCAGCACGCCGCGTTCACGCACATGGCGCAGGCAGCGGCGCAGGGTCGACGCATCGAGGCCCTGGCGAACCAGCCAGTCGCTGACGCCCAACGGCGCGATCAGCGGTTCTTCGTCCAGCAACAGGATGGTCGGCAGATGGCAGCGCCCCGGCGCCGGCTGCAGGTTCGGCACCGTCAACAACAACGCCGTGCGGTCGGCCTCGAACAGGCGGCTGACCACCTCCCAGGACGGCGCATGGATCAGCACGGCCGAATCTCCCATAGGAGCCAGACACTCGCGCAACAAGGCCGCCCACTCCGGCTCATCGGCCAGTAGCAGCAAACGCAAGGGTTCCACAGGCGTAGACAAGCTGACTCCCTAGACTCTGCAAAAAACGTTGACGATCAACATTGCGACACGCTTCGGGGCGACTTCAAATACGAGTGATTATCAAGCGCTTCGTTGTGTAACACAAAGGTGAACAATAGCTGTAATTACGCCGCGCATCCTGCGTGAAAGTAACAAAACCGGCAAATTTAGATAGAGCGGCACGTCACAGTGTCGGAGAGACGCAGCAGAATCCTTCCAGCCTGTTAAAATGCCCGCCCTTTTCGCAACAGACTCCTGACTCCGTCATGTCCCGACTCAATCCCCGGCAGCAAGAAGCCGTGAACTACGTCGGCGGCCCTCTTTTGGTGCTCGCCGGTGCCGGCTCCGGCAAGACCAGCGTGATCACCCGCAAGATCGCCCACCTGATCCAGAACTGCGGCATCCGCGCCCAGTACATCGTCGCCATGACCTTCACCAACAAGGCCGCGCGGGAAATGAAGGAACGCGTCGGCACCCTGCTCAAGGGCGGCGAAGGCCGTGGCCTGACGGTGTCGACCTTCCACAACCTGGGGCTGAACATCATCCGCAAGGAGCATGCGCGGCTGGGCTACAAGCCGGGCTTCTCGATCTTCGACGAGGCCGACGTCAAGGCCCTGATGACTGACATCATGCAGAAGGAATACTCGGGCGACGACGGCGTCGACGAGATCAAGAACATGATCGGCTCCTGGAAAAACGACCTGATCCTG
>Ga0302198_10005327_pt1 | contig 11978 bp, 10 predicted proteins | sample II_Bog_N2_2_FD_193521 | JGI IMG/M metagenome (GOLD analysis project Ga0302198, IMG submission 193521) | Peat permafrost microbial communities from Stordalen Mire near Abisko, Sweden - II_Bog_N2_2 | ecosystem: Environmental > Terrestrial > Soil > Wetlands > Peat | place: Sweden: Abisko... | reverse complement strand
TCATCTGGACCGACGAGTCGCGTACGACCGAGCGGACGCGCTTCGCCTTCCCCCGGCAGGTCGAGGACCCCTACCTCTGCATCGCCGACTTCTACCGGACCGTCGACTCGGGCGAGCCCGACTTCGCCAGCTTCCAGGTCGTGACCATGGGCTCCCGCGTGTCCGAGGAGGCCGCCCGTCTGTTCGCCGCCGACGAGTACAAGCAGTACCTCTACCTGCACGGTCTCGGCGTGGAGATGGCCGAGGCGCTGGCCGAGTACTGGCACCATCGCATCCGTGAGGAGCTGGGATTCGCCGACGAGGACGGTCCGACGCTGACCGGGCTGTTTCGCCAGAAGTACCGCGGCGGGCGCTACTCGTGGGGATACCCGGCGTGCCCCCGGCTCGAGGACAACGCCAAGGTCGTCGAGCTCCTCGGTGCGGACCGGATCGGTGTCGAGGTCAGCGAGGGGTTCCAGCTCCACCCGGAGCAGTCGACCACCGCGATCATCTGCCACCATCCCCAGGCCAAATACTTCGTCGCCTGACGTCCTGGCTGTCCGGCCAGTCCGGCTGTCCTGCCAGCCGGCCGTCCTGGCGTCCTGACGTCCCCCCGTCCGGCAGTTCCCACACCCTGACGTCCTGGCTGTCCGGCCCGATGGGTGCAACCGCGATCCCGAGGTGACCCACCGGTGTCAGTAGATTGGTCGGTGTGGAGGGAGTCGCTCCGATGGGAAGCGGGTTGGACGCATCGATGACGGGAAGCGGTCGCCTCGAGGTCATCCTCATCGGCGCCATCGTCGTACTCGCCGTCGTCCTCCTGCTCTACCGTTTCCTCCGGAGTTCGAACCACAGACGCCGCAAAGGCGCCTCCACGTACTTCGACAAGAATGCCGCCGACCGGAGTCGGTCGGACAGCGACGCGTCCACAGGCACCGCTGTCTATCCGACCACCCGGCCCGCCATGCCCCAGCCCATGGCGCCCACGTTGGCCGCGCCCCGCAGGGGGACGTCCCAGAAGGACGCGGGTGCCAAGCAGGGCCGGTCCGAACCGATGACCCCTCCGGATCCCAGCCGTTCACTACGTTCCCCGGGCACGGCGCCCGCTCCCCCACCGTTCTTCCCGCCAATGCCAGCGCCCGGCATGCCGCCGCGCGCCACTCCTCCGGTCAGTTCACCCGTCCTCGATCCCACGCCGCCACTCCTCGCCGAAGGGGTGATCATGCCGCCGGATCGACGGTCGGCTGCACCAAACGCCGGAACGACCCCGGGGCCGCCGGCGTCCCGCCGCACCGCTGTTCCGGCCAACCTGCCGCCGCTCGCTCCGCCTCCTTCGACCGATGAGCCTCCGACGCGGTCGACCGTCGGTGAGGCGGGTTCCGAGGGTGGCTCGAGCCGGGATGCGGAGCACGATCCGACCTCGGAGTCGGAATCCGGTGACACGCCTGGCCCCTGACGCCGACCCCTCCTACAGCGCCAGTGTCGATCCCCCGTCGACCACGATGGCGGCGCCGTTGACGAATCCCGCCTGGGCCGAGCACAGGAACGCAGTGACGGCTCCGAAGTCGGCCGGGTCGCCCATCACCCCTGCCCCGCCCAGCTGCTTCATCCGATCGGTGGCGTGTGGGCCCGGGCAGACCATATTGAGGGTGATCCCGCTCGGCTCCGAGGCGAGGTCCTGGGCGGCCGTCTTGATCCACGCCCACAGCCCGGTGCGGGCCGTGTTGGAGAGCGCCAGCATGGGTGCCGCCTGCTTGACGGTGTACGACGTGATGCAGCAGATCCGGCCCCATCCGACGGCCCGCATGTGCGGCACCGCCTCGCGCACCAGTCGGACCGAGGTCAGCAGGTTGGCGTTGAGCGCCGCTTCGAGCTGCGCATCACCAAGGTCCAGGGCCCGTCCGGGGGGCGGACCGCCGGCGTTGGCCACCAGGATGTCCAGACCACCGAACCGCTCGACGGTGGCCGCCACCAGGCGTCCCGGTTCATCGGGATCGGTCACGTCACCGGCGCGGATGTCCGCGGAGGCGCCCAGGGAGGCGATCTCGTCCCGGGTCGCCGCCAGCGTGGACGCGTCCCGGCCGGAGAGCATCACGTGCGCGCCTTCGGCGGCGAGTGCCAGCGCCGTGGCCCGTCCGAGGCCCTTCGACCCCGCGGTCACCAACGCCACCTTTCCCTCGATACCGAGATCCATTCCGTCCCTCCTCAGTGGTCCACGACGACGAGGCCGTGATCGACGGTGTTGAGCCGATCAGGCCGTCCGTCCTCACCGATGACCACGATGTCCTCCAGGCGCATGCCGAACTGTCCGGCGACGTAGATGCCGGGCTCGACCGAGAAGGCGTGACCGGGTACCAGCGTCTCGTCGTTCCCAACCACCAGGTACGGGTCCTCGTGCTCCTCGATGCCGATGCCGTGGCCGGTTCGGTGCACGAACAGGTGCCCGAAGCCGGCGGCGTCGATGACATCACGGGCGACGGCATCGACCGAGGCGGCGCTCACACCGGCCACGGCCGCCTCGACCGCGGCATGCTGGGCCGCCTCCAGCACCTCGTAGGCCTCACGCACCTCGGGCGCCGGCTCGCCCGTCACCACCGTCCGGGTGATGTCCGAGCAGTAGCCGACGTCGCCGTCGAGCGACAGCGTGCCGCCGAAGTCGCACACGACCGTCTCGTCCGGTCCGATGATCCGCTCCCCCGGCTCGTGGTGAGGACTGGCTGCATTCGGACCGCTGCCCACGATGGCGAAGTTCACGGCCGTGTGGCCCTCGGCGATCAACCGGGCGCCCAGGTCGGCGGAGACCGCTGCCTCGCTGCGGCCGAGCAGCGGGATCGCACCTGACTGCAGCATCGCAGCCACCCGGTCGGCTGCAGCACCTGCGGCCCGGAGGGCGGTGATCTCCCCTGCGTCCTTTACGGCCCGGATCGGTGACGTGACGGTGGACGCCTCGATCCACCGGGAATCAGGCAGGCGACGCTGCAGGGCCAGTGCCGTCGTGGCCCATGCCCGGTCGGACAGTGCGAGCCGGCGCGACGGCATGCCGGCCAACCGGGACACGACGAGGTCGACGGGATCCACGTCGTCCGCCCAGGGCAGCAGTTCGAACAGTCCGTCGGCCCCCGGAACCCGTGGCGCCTCCAGGCGGGGCACGACCAGGACCGGGTCCCCGACCAGCGGGAGGACCAGGAGCGTGAGGCGCTCCAGTGGCATCGCCCGGTACCCGGTCAGCCACGGGAGATCGGCCCCGTGGGAGAGCAGGAGGACGTCCACCCCGGTCTCGTCCATCCGGTTCCGCACGCGGGCCAGGCGGGACCGGCGGGACTCGAGGGCCCGTGGGCCGAGCTCGTCCGTCATCGGCTCAGCGGGCCGACATCGAGACAGGCACGGGCGCCGGGGCCGAGGTGCCGGTCGAGGCATCCGCCGCTTCACGTGCGTGGTAGCTGGAACGGGTCAGTGGCGATGCCTGGACATGCGCGAAGCCGAGTGCCGTGCCGGCCCGGCGCAGCCCGTCGAACTCCTCCGGGGTCCACCACCGCGCCACCGGGAGGTGCGTGGCACTCGGACGGAGGTACTGCCCGAGGGTGACGACGTCGACGCCGACGGCACGGAGGTCGGCGAGCGTCGCGAGGACCTCGTCCTCCCGCTCGCCCATACCGAGGATGATGCCCGACTTCGTGGTGAGGCCGGCGTCGGCCGACCGGGCCAGGACGGTCAGGCTCCGGGCGTACCCGGCGGACGGACGGACGGCCCGCTGCAGGCGCGCCACCGTCTCGATGTTGTGGTTGAGCACATCGGGACGGGCCTCGAGGATGATCCCGAGCGCATCGCGGTCCCCTTTGACGTCGGAGATGAGTACCTCGACCGCGGTGGCCGGGCTCTGGGCACGGATGGCGGCGATGGTCTCGGCAAAGGCCCCTGCTCCGCCGTCGGCGAGGTCGTCGCGGGCGACGCAGGTGATCACCGCATGGGCGAGTCCCATCCGGGCGACCGCCTCAGCCACCCGGGTCGGCTCACCCGGGTCGAGCGGAAGCGGGTGACGGGTGTCGACCTGGCAGAACCCGCAGGCCCTGGTGCAGCGCGAGCCGTTGATCATGAAGGTCGCGGTGCCGTCCGCCCAGCACTCGTAGATGTTCGGGCACCCGGCCTCCTCGCAGACGGTGACAAGGTCGTGATCACGGATCGAGTGACGGAGGTCGAGGTAGTCCTCGGCCATGGTCGCTTTCACGCGCAGCCACTCGGGCTTGCGGGCCGAAAGCGCCACACCGGCGGCGGGGTCGACACCCGATCGGGCCATCCGGCGCTCGAGGGCCGTGGCCGAGCTGACCAGCGTGACGGCCACACCACCCGACGCCGCGTCGCGGGCGCCGTCGGTCACCAGTGCGACATCATCGACCGGTCCCCAGATGCGTGCCGCAGCGGCGATGACCGCTTCGACGGTCTGGGCCATGGACACCGCGAATCCCTCGGCGGCCAGCGATGTCATGGGGTGGTCGGCGATGCCACACGGCACGATGTGGTCGAACATGGCGAGCTCGGTGGAGACGTTGAGGCCGAACCCGTGCGTCGTGCGGCCCCGTGACGTCCGCACCCCGATGGCGGCCACCTTACGGGGACCGGCGATTCCGGTGCCCGCTGCGCCGGGGTCGATCCACACGCCCGGATAGGTCGGCATCCGACCGATCCTGTCCGCCGGGACGCCGAGGGCCACCAGCGCGTCGATGACCACCTGTTCCACCTGGCGGACATGCTCCGGCCCGTGGTGGGGTCCCCGCCCGACCGAACGAATCGGGTAGCCGATCAGCTGCCCCGGCCCGTGGTAGGTCACGTCACCGCCGCGGTCGACGGCCAGGAGGTCAGCGCCGACCTCCGACGGGTCCACCAGTACGTGGGACGGGTCGGCGTTCGATCCCAGGGTGTACACGGGCCCGTGCTCCATCAGCAGCAGGTAGTCGTCATCCGATCCGACCGCCACCGCCCGCTGCAGGTCCCACGCCTCCGCATACGGCACGCGACCCAACCACCGGGCCCGCAGGCTCCGCTGGGGCAGCTCGGCCGATCGGCGGTCGTCCTCCACCGACGGGCTAGAGCTCGCCGACCCAGTCGCGGTCGTCGAGGATGGCCGACAGCCGGGACAGGAACCGGGCAACATAGGCACCGTCGACGGCCCGGTGATCGAAGTTCATCGCCACGAGCCCGACCGAGTGGATGCCGATCGACTCGGTGCCGTCCGGCAGTTCGACCACCACCGGCTTGCGGGACACGCCGTCGGTGGAGAGGATCGCCACCTGGGGCTGGTTGATGATCGCCCCGGTGATCAGCGTGCCGAATGGGCCGGCGTTGGTGATCGAGAACGTCCCACTGCTGATGTCGTCGAGGCTCAGGCGCTTGGTCCGGGCACGGTCGGCCACATCGCGGATCCGGCGGGCCATACCCCGAAGGTTGAGCTCCTCGGCGTTGTGCACCACGGGAACGATCAGGCCCTCGTTGTCGAGGTCGACGGCGATGCCCAGGTTGATGTCGTGGTGGACGATGAGCTCGTCGTTGCCCACCGACGCATTGAGGTGCGGGAACTCGGCGAGCGCCTCGACGGTCGCCCGCGCCACGAACGGCAGGTAGGTGAGGCTGAAGCCCTCCTCGTCGCGGAAGCGTCCCCCGTGGGCCCGACGGACCTGCTCGACGCGCTCGTAGTCGATCTCCTTGACCATCAGCGTGTGGGCGGAGGTCGCCTTCGACCTGACCATGTGCTCAGCCGTCCGCCTCCGGATGTTGGTGAACGGCACCACTTCGTCGCGCTCACCGGTCCGTACGCCGTCGCTGGTGGCCGCCCGGGCTGGCGCCGGCGGGGGCGGGGTGGCCGACGGGGCCACCGGCGCCGGGCGCTCGGCGCCGATGCTGGGGACCGCCGCGGGCGGTCCGCCGCGTTCGATGACGGCTTCGACGTCGCCCCGGGTGATGCGGCCCTCGAGGCCGGTGCCCCGGATGGTCGCCGGGTCGATGGCGTGATCGGCCAGGAGCTTTCGCACGACCGGCGAGAGCACCCGGGCCTGGTCCGCTCCGGCGGGAACGGTCGGGAGGCTGGCGGTGGGGGCAGCGGCTGACGGGCCCGGCTCGTCGGGCAGCGTCGACAGCGGCGCGGCCGCCGAGGGCGCCGGCGTCGGTGGGGCCGGCGGCACAACTGCAGCAGGTGCAGGTGCAGGTGCAGGTGCAGGTGATGCTGCCTCTGGCGCAGCTGCCGTCACGGGAGCCGCCGCACTGGCCGCACCGTCGCCGTCGATCACGGCCAGCGCGACGCCCACGTCGACCGTGTCCCCTTCCTCGACCAGGATCGCGGTGAGGATTCCGCCGGCGGGCGACGGCACCTCGGAGTCGACCTTGTCGGTCGACACCTCGAACAGGGGCTCGTCGCGGGCGACGGTGTCGCCGACCGCCTTGAACCACTTGGTGATGGTCCCCTCGGTCACCGTCTCGCCGAGCTGCGGCATGGTCACGTCAGCCAACGTGCAGTCCCCTTCCGGTCAGTGCCAGCACCGTCTCGCCGAATGCCTCCGACAGCGACGGGTGCGGCTGGATGAACTGGGCGACCTCGTCGGCCGTGGCTTCCCAGTTGACGGCCAGGTAGCCGGCGCCGAGTTGCTCGGTCACCCACGGTCCGACCATGTGCACGCCCAGGATCCGGCCGGTCGACCCGTCCGGGCGCCTCTCGGCGATGACCTTCACCATGCCCTCGGTGTCGCCGATGATCCGGGCCCTGCTGTTGCCACCGAAGGGATCCTTCTTGACCACGATGTCGAGGCCGGCAGCCTTGGCCGCCGCCTCGGTCATGCCGGCAAAGGCGACCTCCGGGTGGCAGTAGATGGCCCACGGCACCCGGGTGTAGTCCACGGCGGGCGCGGGCTCACCGAGGATCGACTTGATCACCACGATGGCCTCGGCGAACGCCACGTGGGCGAGCTGTGGGGTGCCGGCCACGACGTCACCGACCGCCCAGACCCCGGGGGCGCTCGTCCGCATGGTCGCGTCGGCCACAACAAACCCGCGGTCGTCGATCGTCACGCCGGCCTCGGGGGTCACGAGGCCCTCCGTCCGGGCCCGTCGGCCCACGGACACGACCACGGCGTCGACCGTCAGCTGGCCGTCGTCGCCGTAGGAGACGACCGTCCGGTTGCCCGAGGCGTCCGGCGTGTGCCCGTTCAGGGTCACGCCGGCCTTGACGTCGATGCCACGCTTCTTGAAGGAGCGGCCGATCGTACGCACGACGTCGTCGTCGCAACCGTTGAGGATGGTGGGCAACGCCTCGAAGATCGTCACCGACGAACCGAGATCGGCGAACATCGACGCGAACTCACATCCGATGGCCCCACCCCCGATGACCGCCACCGTGGGCGGAAGCTGGTCCAGGGCGAGCACCTCGTCCGACGTCAGCACGAGCGTGCCGTCGACGTCGAAGCCCGGAATGGTCCGTGGTACCGAACCGGCGGCCAGTACGACGTCGGTCCCGGTGACCTCGATGGTCGCCCCGTCGTTCCCGGCGATCCGGACCCGGTGATCCCCCAGGAGGGTCCCGCTCCCGCTGAACACCGTGACGCCCCGTCCCTTCAACAGGCCCGAGAGCCCGTTGAACAGTTGGTTGACGACCTGCTGCTTGCGCTCCTGGCTCACGGCGAACTTGACCGTCGGCTCCGACTGGTCGGGTCCGGCCGAGATCCCGAATTCTGCGGCCGAGCGCACGGTCCGGTTGACGGTTGCGGTCTCGAGGAACGCTTTGGCGGGCACACAACCGCGGTGCAGGCAGGTGCCTCCCACCTTGTCGAGCTCGACCAGCCCGATCGACAGCCCGGCGGCGGCGCCGTAGAGGGCGGCCGCGTAGCCACCCGGCCCACCCCCGACGATGACCACGTCGAAGTGCTGTGCTCCCCCCGAACGACTGTCCGTCCCCCCCGTCGCGGTCTGCTCCGTTGCCACCTCGGGTTCCGTGGGAACCACCTCCATCAGGATGTCGTCGTCTGTGTGCGAGCGCCCACCAGCCTACCGGTCCCCACCTGGGGTCGACTCCGGCGCGGCGTCGTCGGCGTGCGGCCGTCGGCCACGGGTCGACACCATCGGTGCCGTGGCCACATCGAGCCGTCCGGACGCCAGGTTGGCCAGGTGCCGGTCCACTTCCTCGTCGGTCGCCAGCCCGGCAGCGACCAGACCGGACCGGGTCTGCTCGACCGTGGCCCGCTCGAGCGCCGCGCTCACCGGAGAGGTCACGGGGAAGTAGGCCTCGGCCTCGACGTCGACGAGTCCGAGTGCCCGCAGCAGGCGTGGGAGCGTGCGTCCGAAGGCCAGATCGGCCCCACGGCCGGCCAGAAGCGACCGGAAGCCGTCCCGGACCCGGTTGGCGAGCACCTGCTCGGGGCCGTACTCGTCGATGCACGCCAGCGGTTGGAGTCGGGGGTCGGCATCCTCCACGATGAGCCAGCCGCCCGGGGCGACGAGGCTGGCCAGCACGCTCGCCACCTCGGCACGACGGGGCAGGTGGACGAGGAGCAGTCGGGCGTGCACCAGATCGAACGGACCGTCCGGGAGCGGGTCCGTCGTGACGTCATGGCGGGCGACCGTGACCTGCGCCGGGACCGCGCCGTCCGGCCACGCCGCGTCGGTCAGCCACGAGGTGTCGAGATCGGTGACGAGCACGCGGCCGGTGGGTCCCACACGGCCGCCCAGCCACGAGGAGACGCCCGGACCGCCGGCGCCAACTTCCCAACACCGCCATCCGGGACCGATCCCGGTGGCGTCGATGGTCCGGAACGTCGCGGCGTCGAACAGCTCGCCGATGGCGGCGAGGCGGAGACCGGCTCCGGCCTGCCGGTTGTCGAGCAAGTACCCGGTCGTCGGCGCCGGTCCACCGTCGGCACCCACCCCTGTCGGTCCGCCGTCGGGACCCGCCCCCACCGGTTCGCTCAGGACAGCACCCGCCGTCGGAAGTTCCGCAGCCCGATCCACAGGAAGACGGTGAGGAACCCGACGAGGACGGGGTAGATGACGTACAGCGGCATGTGCGGCGCATCGGTGAAGGCCGCCCGCATGCCCTCGTTGATGTAGATCAGCGGGTTGATGAGCACGATCGTCTGCAGCCAGTGCCAGCCACCGGCCTCAACCGGGGCGAGGCGGGTGAATGCGTAGTAGGTCCCGCCGAGGAACGTGACCGGCAGGATGATGAATCCGAACATCAGCCCGATGTTGCGCGGCTCGAAACTGGTACCGAGGAGGAGCCCGAGCGAGGCCATGGTCACACAGGCCAGAGGCACCACGGTCACGATGACCCACCAGTGGAGATTGAGGTGGGCCTCGACACCCTTGGCGTGGACGACCGAGGCGATGGGCAGCACCAGAGCCGCCGAGATGAGCCCCTGGACGGCTCCGGACAGGACCTTGGCCATGGCGACCAGCCAGATCGGGCAGGGAGCCTGGACCCGGTCCTCGATCTCGCGGGTGTAGCCGAACTCCTGCGACATCGTGAGTGCCACCGACTGGACGCCCTGGAAGAGGATGGAGATCCCGACCACGCCGGGCACGAGGATCGTGGCGAACTCGGACTGGGCCTTCGGGCTGGCACCCCCGATGCCCTGCCCGATCTTCGGGAACACGTAGAGGAAGACGAAGCAGAGCAGGAACGGCTGGATCAGGGTCCGGGCCACGAACTCGAACAGGTGCTTGCGGAGCACCAGCAGGTCACGCAGGATGAGCGCCCACAGGGCGGTACGCCCCGCCGCGAAGGCCGAGTGCTCGGGGCTGAGGTGGACAGTGGGGCCGGCCACGCCGGCGTCGACGACGGCCATCAGTCCCGCAACTCCTTACCGGTCAGGTTGATGAACACGGTCTCGAGCGTCGGTTCGGTCACCGACACGTCGAGCACCGGGAAGCCGGCATCCTCGGCACCGTTGACGACCGCCGGCAACAGGCGGTCCGTGCCCTTGACGTGCAACTCCACTCCGCCGTCGATCGGCCGGGTCTGGATCACGCCCGGAATCCGCTCGGCGAGCGCCCGCCCGAGCTCGTCACGGTCACCCGTCGCCGTGACCGTGACGATGGTGTCGGCGTCGACCTGGTGCTTCAGGGCGTCCGGGGTGTCGAGGGCGAGCAGCTTCCCCTTGTCCATGATGGCCACCCGGCCGCACAGCTGGTCGGCTTCCTCCATGTAGTGGGTGGTGAGCAGGATGGTCTGGCCGCCCCCGTTGAGTTCACGCAGGATCTCCCACAGGGCCAGTCGGCTCTGGGGGTCGAGGCCCGCGGTCGGCTCGTCGAGGAACAGGACCGCGGGCCGGTGGAAGATGGCCCGGGCCACCATCAGACGCTGGGCCATGCCACCGGACAGGGCGTAGACGGAGGCGGAGGCCCATTTCTCGAGCTGGAACTGCTCGAGCAGCCGGTCGGCCTCACGCCGGGACTCGCGGGCGGGGATCCCGAACAACCGTCCGTGGAAATACAGGTTCTCCCACACCGTCAGCTGGCGGTCGAGGGTGTTCTGCTGGCTGACGATGCCCAGGATCTGCTTGGCCACGGCCGGTTGACGCACGACGTCGATGCCGGCCACGGTGGCGGTGCCTGACGTCGGGACGACCCGGGTGGTCAGCATGCCGGCGGTGGTCGTCTTGCCCGCGCCGTTGGGTCCGAGCAGTCCGAAGATCTCGCCTGCGCCGACCTCGAGGTCGAGGTGGTCGACCGCGGTGAATTCGGAACCCGGGTAGACCTTGGTCAGTCCCACGGTCCGGATGACCGGCTGGTCGGGTACCGACCCGGCCGCCGGTCTGTCGCTGGGAGAGGTGGGGGTGGTCACAGTCATGGTTCTGACGGTGACACTACCCCCCACCCTCCCGACACCCTCCACGGAATGGAGGGCCTGCGTGCTACTTGGGCGGCATCCGGATGCCGGCGTCGATCCGGATGGACTCGGCGTTGATGTAGCTGTTGGCGAGGAGCTCGACAGCCAGTGTGGCGAACTCGTCTGAACGGCCCAGGCGCTTCGGGAAGAGCACGCCGGCGCCGAGCCGGGCCTTGAACTCCTCGGAGGCCTCTCCGGTCCCGTAGATCGGGGTGTCGATCAGGCCGGGCAGGATGCAGTTGGCGCGGACGCCGATGGCTGCCAGGTCGCGTGCCAACGGAAGGGTGAGACCCACTACTCCGCCCTTGGAGGACGAGTACGCGACCTGGCCGATCTGGCCGTCTTCGGCGGCCACCGAGGCGGTGTTGACGATGGCACCGCGGCTCCCGTCCTCGTCGGGGGCGTTGAGGCTCATCTTGGACGCGGCCAGCCGGCACACGTTGAACGTGCCGATCAGATTGATCTCGATGACCTTGCGGTACACGTCGAGGTCGTGGGCGGACGAGTACTCCCCGTCCCGGCCGACGGTGCGACCCGCCCAACCGATCCCGGCGCAGTTCACCACGCTCCGGAGCGGCGCCTGGGTGATGGCGGCGTCCACGCTGGCGATGACGTCGTCGGTCGAGGTCACGTCGGTGCGGACGAACACCCCGCCGATCTCCTTGGCGAGGGCCTCGCCGGCATCCACATTGAGGTCGGCGACGACGACCTTTGCGCCGCGGGTGGCCAGGAGCCTGGCCGTGGCCTCACCGAGGCCCGAGGCCCCACCGGTGACGATTGCTGAACTTCCGTTGATCTCCATGGCGTCAGGTTACGGGAGCAGTCGCCCCTGGCCCAAACCCGGGTCCGGCGGGGGGCCCGTCGGGTCCTGTCGGGCGGCCGCGGCGGTTGCCAGGGCGTCGACCACGTCGTTCATCCGGTCACCCGAATGGCCCTTCACCCATTGGAAGGTGACCGTTCGTGCCGGGTCGAGGGCCAGGGCGAACAGGGCCTCCCACAGGTCCCGGTTGGCGACCGGCTTGCCCTGGGAGTTCTTCCAGCCGCGGCGTTTCCAGCCCTCGTGCCAGCGCTGACGGAAACAGTTCACGACATACGTCGAGTCGCTGACGATGTGCACCGGACCCGACAGCGCACG
>Ga0302198_10005325_pt1 | contig 11979 bp, 8 predicted proteins | sample II_Bog_N2_2_FD_193521 | JGI IMG/M metagenome (GOLD analysis project Ga0302198, IMG submission 193521) | Peat permafrost microbial communities from Stordalen Mire near Abisko, Sweden - II_Bog_N2_2 | ecosystem: Environmental > Terrestrial > Soil > Wetlands > Peat | place: Sweden: Abisko, Stordalen... | reverse complement strand
GTCCAACTCTTTCGATCCCACAATGCGTTGGGCGCAGTGACCACTGTCAATCGACTGAGCCAGATCACGGGCTTGAGGAATACTCCTTTGGCGCTCAACGGTGTCGAGATCTTCATGTTCTACGGCGTTATTGCAGTGTTGGCACTCCTGGGCCTGTTACTGGGTGGACGACGTCGGTTGTGTGATGACTTCTTCCTCGTCGCCAGCGCGCTGACGTTGGTAGCGCTCCTGGTCTCCAAGGAGTTCTATAATTATTACGGCTACTTTCTCGTTCCACTTTTGGTTGGCCAGAGCGTCGCGAGCGTGTTTCAAATCAAACGAGGTCTTATCGCGAGGCGAGACTCGATGTCTGGACCTGCGAGCCCTCACCTGGTGACGGTGACGAGCCGAGTAGTGCTGGTGCTGCTCCTGGGGGGCGCAGTGATCGCTAGCGCCGTCGGCGGCCACTCTCTCATCGAGGTCGATGCCGGGGCGAACCAACCGACGTTGATTGACCACTACATCCCATCTGGCAGTTGCGTGATCTTCGACGACGCGATTCAAGGTGTCCTTGCGAGCCGGCTGGTGTCCGCGTCGCCATCTTGTCCCGTCATCGTCGATGCCGGCGGATTGTCGATGGCGGTGGGCGGGGTGCACCCTCTACGATCGCTGGCTCTGACACAATTGTGGCGTCGGGACTTCCTCGCGGCGCAGTACGTGGTGCTGGCGGGCCTCACGCCACTGGGTATTCCTTGGTCGGGCACTCTCTATTCCTGGTTCGTCCAACATTTTCACGTTGTTTTTAATGGGATCAACTACGTGATCTTTCGACACGACTGACTTCGCCCCTCGTCGCCACGTCGATGCACCAGTCCCTCGTCTCGTGGCCGCGGGGACCCAAGAGTCAAGAACCGTGTGAATCGCGCGACACACCAAGCGCTCGCTCAGCGAGTACTCGCGTGACTGCCGGTGCGAGCGCGCCCGCGGACTCGAACGGTGCGAGCAGCGCTCCGGCGCGCCCGTGGAGGTGGGCACTCAGGGCGGCGGCCTCGAGAGGATCGTGTCCTCGGGCGATGGCCGCGCCGATCATCCCCGACAAGACGTCGCCTGAGCCGGCGGTGGCGAGAGCGCTGGTGCCGGCGTTGACCGCGCGCAGGTGTCCCTCTGGTGAGCTGATCAACGTGACCGGGCCCTTCAACAAGACGACACATCCCGTTTCGGCGGCCAATCGCCTCACGGCGGCGATCCGCTGCGTACCGGGCGCCACTCCCGCCAGTCGCTCGAACTCCTTGACGTGCGGTGTGAGGATGCGCGGCGCACGATGCGCCAAGGAGACGATCTCGAGGGACAAAGCGTCCGCATCCAACACCGAAGGGATGCCAAGATCGCAGAGTCGCTCCTCGAGCCACGGGCCCGCCTCCGTACCCAAGCCGGGTCCGGCCACGACGCAGGCGCTTCGCGGGTCGACGACCGCTCCGCGCACGCGAACGACCTCCGGGGGAATCTCCACCAAGCGCGCGATCTTGCCGCGGCTCTCGAGTCGCACCATCGACGCACCGGCGGCAAGTGCTCCGTGACATACCAGCGCTGCGGCACCGGGCATGAGCGGCGTACCAGCGAGCACACTGAGCGCGTGAGTCCACTTATGGTCATCCCCGCGTCCACGGACGTAATTCTCCAAGTCGCAGTCAGTGACTAGGGCACTGTCCCGCGGCGTCTCGATGCCGAGGCCAGCGAATCGGAGCTCTCCCGCCAGTTGCGCCGCCGGACCGTCGAGGTGGGCGTACTTCAGTGCCCCCAAGGCCAGAGTGACGTCAGCGCGCAGGGGTTCGCCCATGACGGCGCCGGTGTCGGCGTCGATGCCCGATACCAGGTCGACCGCCAGCACCGGCGTGTGCGGCGTCACTCGCGGCGCGAGGTAGTCGCGGGTGCAGCCGAGGCCGAAAGCGGCGTCAACGATCAGGTCGTAGCCGCGCAACTCGCGGGGTTGGTTCGCGACCTCGATGGTGTCCACCTTGCAGCCGCGCCAGGTCAAGAGGCGAGCCGCGACGCGACCATCAGCACCGTTGAGTCCTGGTCCGACCAGTACCGCGATGCGTCGCCCGTAAAGAGTCGAGAGCATCAGTTGGGCTTGTGCCGCGACCGCGCCACCCGCTTCACGTACGAGGGTGTCCACACCGCGACGCGCGACTTCGCGAGCGTCGCACTCGCGCATGACGGCGGCACTGAGCAGAGGAATCATGCCTCGTCTCCTTCGGGAGCTGGGATCAACGTGCCGTCATGAGTTGCGACACGAGGGCACTATTGCCAAGTTAGTCACGTCCGAGGATGCGTCAGCGAAACGTCAAGTTCGTCGCGAGTCGCCGTGGTGATGACGATGGCCTCGAGCCGCGTGGCCGTTCTCAAACTATTCACAGGCAACCGCGAGTGAACTCTCAATATGTGACGTCGTTTGTAACCTGTTTAACAGGCGTTTCAGAGACTCGCTTCGTAGCCTGAGGGAGTACCCGCAGTTGAGACGAATAGAGGATGAAATGAATACACGTACCCACAGGATTGGGAGATACGGGGCGGTCATTGCGCTCAGCTTGGCGGGCGTCTTCGCCACCTCGGCTGTCGCGACTGCGAGTCCCGTAGCGCACGACAGTGCCAGCTCCTACCTCCATGTCCAAGGCACCGTCACGGTGTTGACGCCTTCGAGCGGCACACCCACTTCGGTGACCATCCAGCCCCTGAATCCCAGCGTGCCGTCGGAGAACGTCTTGCTCGGCCCTGACACGGTGTACTCGCAGGCGGGCGCACCGGTAACGGTCGCAGCACTCGTCATTGGTGTGCCGGTGCGGATCGACCTGACCGGTAGCCCGGCGACGGCGGCCACCGTCGACATTTTGTCGCCACAGCCCATCTTCGTCGGCGGCACCGTGACCGCGTTGACGCCGTCGAGCGGCACGCCCACTTCGGTGACCATCCAGCCGCGTGACGCGAGCAAGCCCACGATCAATATCGACTTAGGGGCCAGCACGCTGTACTACGCCGGTGGTTCCGCGTCGAGCGTGGCGGCCCTGGTGGTCGGCGCACAGGTTCAACTCGAAGCGACGGGTACTCCCGCCACGGCCACCGTGGTCGAGATTGCCGTACCGAGGCCCATCGTGATCAGTGGCACCGTGACGGCGTTGACGCCTTCGAGCGGCACACCCACCTCGGTGACCGTCTTGCCCTTTGACCACCACGCCGTGGCGCTCAACATCGTCGTGAACTCCACCACGGTGTACAAGCAAGGCGGCTCACTGGTGACGGTGGCTGATCTACTGGTTGGCTCACAAGTGGTGATTCACGCCAGCGGCAACCCCTTGACGGCCAATATCGTGAGGATCGCCGTGCCCCGTCCCGTGCACCTCGAAGGAATGGTCACTGCGCTTAACCCGTCGAGTGGTACGCCGACCTCGCTGACGGTGCAGCCCGCGGGCTTCTTTAAGACGCCGGTCACCGTGAATCTGAGTTCGACCACGCTGTACTACCAACTCAAGTCCACCACCACCGTGGCCGCGTTGCTCGTCGGCTCGCACGTCGACCTCACCGCCATCGGTAACCCGTTGAGCGCGACCGCGGTGCACATCTCAGCGCCGTTGGCCGACGTCACCATCGGCAGCGTGACCGCCGTCACCAGCACCACGTTGACCGTGCAGCCACAGACCGCGGGTTCCGCACCCGTGACCTTCACGCTCACTAACAACACAACGTACTTCGCCGGACGTACGGTGTCGACGATCGCTGAAGTGAACGTGGGCGACATCGTGCGCGTCGCGGCGGCATCGTCGGCGCCCACCACGGCCATCTTCGTGACGGTTCGCAACTTGGCCATCATCGGTCGCGTCACGGGCGTCACGGGTAGCGTGATCTCGGTCACCGGCTTCTACGGCTCACCGTTGACGGTCAACGTCACACCATCGACGAGCTACAAATTGGCCGGCGCTTCGTCGAGTCTTAGCGCGGTCTTGCCCGGTGACCTGATCGTCGCTATTGGTCCGGCAGTGTCGGGCGTGACCAACTCGGTCGCCGCCACCACGGTTTGGATTGGCGCGAAGGACAATGTAATCTTCCACCACGCGTGGTTGCAGCACATCTACTTCTCGCAGCGCCACCACCGCTAAACGGGCGTAAGGCGGATAGAACGGCTACCGGGTAACCCCCCAAGGGTTGCCCGGTAGCCTTGTTCGGTGCCAAGTCTCAGTCATCGGATCCCCGACACGCCGTGGCGAGCGTCGAACACATGGGCGCTGCGACCTCGGATGGTCGCTCCGCTCCTCGGAGGACTCTCCCTCTTCGGCATCGGTGAGGGTCTCTTGGTGGCATCACGCTGGGGCGCCACCCCCTGGACGGTGTTCGCCCAGGGTCTTGGTCGCCGACTCGACGTATCGATCGGTTGGTCGACGCTGCTGATCTCGGTGGTCGTGATGCTCGCCTGGTGGCCCTTGCGTGAGAGGCCGGGAGTCGGCACGGTCGCCAATCTGGTCATCATCGCTTACGCGCTCGACCTGACGGCCACCAACGTTGCGACCCCCGCTAGCGCCGCGTGGCGCGCCGTCTTGGTGGTGTCGGGCGTAGGGGCGATAGGCGTAGGTAGCGCTCTCTATTTGACGACAGGACTGGGTCCAGGTCCGCGTGATGGCCTGATGACCAGTCTTCATCGTCACCTTCACGTGAGCGTCGTGTACGTGCGCCTCAGCATCGAGGTCGTCGTACTCATCATTGGCTGGTTGCTCGGGGGAGTGGTGGGTGTCGGCACCGCGTTCTTCGCCGCCACCATTGGATTTGCGATCGGCTGGAGCCTGCATGCCCTCGATTGGCTGGTGAGGAGGAGCGCGCCGTGATCGACTCGGCCCACCTGACACAATTCTTCGTCGCGTCGATCCTCATCATCATGGTGCCGGGTCCCAGCGTGTTATTCACTCTCGCCCGTGGCGTCGCCTGGGGGCGTGGGGTCGCGGTCTTGTCGGTCCTAGGTAACAGTCTGGGGACACTGCTTCTCTCGTTGGTGGTGGCCGTTGGTCTCGGACCTCTGCTGTCGCACTCCAAGGCGCTCTCCATCGTGTTGCAGATCGCGGGCGGTTGCTATTTGCTCTACCTCGGGGTGGAAGCGTTGCGCCATCGCCACGAGCACGCCCAGGCGATGACCCGGCGCGAGGCCACGCGCCCCTCGCCAACGCGCATCGTGCGACAAGGCTTCGTGGTCGGCGTCCTCAACCCCAAGTCACTCGTGTTCTTCGCGGCGGTATTCCCTCACTTCGTCAATCGGTCCCAGGGTCGCATCACGGCTCAGTTGGTCGTCTTCGGCCTTATCTTCAGCGTGATGGCCTTCTGCAGTGACGGTACGTGGGGACTGATCGCGGGGACAGCTCGTGAGTGGCTCTCGGGATCGCCCGCGCGCCTCGTCACCCTTCGCTCGATCGGCGGGTGTGTTATGTGCGCGCTGGGCGTCGTGATCATCGCGACGGCCATCACCTCTTGAATAACACGGTCCGTCGCGAGTCGGTGGTTCCTACACTGCAGAGGACGAAGGAGTCCTCATGAGTATGCACGGAGGTGCCGCCGGGCGCGGCGGACGAGCAGGCATGTCGTCGATGCGCAGGAATCGTGACATCCTCGAGCACCGCATCAAGAAGGGCACGTTGCCCCGGATGCTGACCTTCGCGAAGGTCTATCGTCCAATGATCATCGTGTTCCTGGTGGCGGTGGTGCTCGATTCCATCGTCAGCTCCGTCTCGCCTCTGGTTCTACGAGCGATCATCACGACCATCACCAGCACCGGAGCCGGCGTGGTGGCCCATCGCGAGAACATCGTCTTGGGACTGGCTCTGTTGACCGCCGTCCTCGCGCTGATCGATGCGGGCCTGTCGATGTTCGAGCGACGGGCGTCAGCGGTGATCGGCGAGAGCCTGATCTACGACTTGCGTGCGCGCGTCTACGCCCACATTCAAGAGATGCCGATCGCCTTTTTCTCGCGGACCCAGACGGGTGCCCTGATCAGCCGGCTCAACAATGACGTGATCGGCGCCCAACAGGCGTTCACGGACCTCTTCTCCAACGTGGTCGGCAATGCCGTGCTGCTCGCGATCATCCTAGGCGTAATGTTCTACCTCAGCTGGCAGATCACGCTCGTCGCGCTGGTGTTGCTGCCGATCTTTTTGCTGCCCGCACGCCGCGTCGGACGACGATTGGGCACGCTCTATCAACGAGGCATGGAACTCAACGCGGAGATGAATATGGTGATGAGCGAGCGTTTCAACGTCGCCGGTGCCATGGTGGTCAAACTCTTTGGACGCCCGCGCGACGAATTGTCCTACTTCGAGTCGCGCGCCGGTCAGGTGCGCGACATCGGAATCCGCCAGGCCACCTACCAACGCTTCTTCTTCGTCGCCCTGTCGCTCACGGCGTCACTCGCCACCGCGTTCGCCTACGGTTTCGGCGGCGTCGCGGTGTTGCACCAGACGCTGACCATCGGGACGGTGGTGGCCTTGACCGCCTACCTGACACGTCTTTACGGCCCGCTGACGCAGTTGTCCAATCTCAATATCGATTACATGTCGGCGATGGTGAGCTTCGAGCGACTCTTCGAGGTCCTTGACCTCGAACCAATGATCAAACAGTCGCCCGACGCCCGCGACATCCCCGAGGGTCCGGCCACGCTGCGTTTTGAACACGTGGACTTCTCGTACCCCGGCGCCGACGAGGTGTCACTGGCGTCGCTCGAGGCAGTCGCGGTGCTCGAGCGTGTGGAGCGCACCGCAGTGCTCCACGACGTATCGTTCGAGGTCGATCCCGGCACGATGACGGCATTAGTAGGTCCCTCTGGCGCGGGAAAGACCACCATGTCCATGTTGGTCTCACGGCTCTATGACGTCACCGCCGGTGCGGTCAGCATCAACGGCGTGGACCTGCGCGATGCGAGCACCGCGTCGCTCAATGCCACCATTGGCGTGGTCACGCAGGACCCGCACCTCTTTCACGACACCATTCGCGCCAATCTCCTCTTCGCTCGTCCCGACGCCACCGACCAGGAGATCGACGACGCCTTGCGCGCGGCGCAGATCGCGCCGCTGGTGGCCAGCCTGCCACTGGGTCTCGACACGGTCGTGGGTGAACGGGGATACCGGCTCAGCGGCGGTGAGAAACAGCGTGTGGCGTTGGCGCGCCTGTTGCTCAAGGCGCCGCGGCTGGTGGTGCTCGATGAGGCGACGGCTCACCTCGACAACGAGAGCGAGGCCGCGGTGCAGCGTGCCCTGGACCAGACGATGGCGCTACGAACCTCGTTGGTGATCGCGCATCGTCTGTCGACCATCCGCAACGCTGACCAGATTCTGGTGATCGACGAGGGACACATCGTGCAGCGCGGGACCCATGAAGAACTGCTCGCCACCGGCGGTCTGTACCGGGCCCTCTACGAGACGCAGTTCGCCCGACAGGATTCAACCCATCGAGTGGGCGCCGCCGTCGACGTGGATGATCGAAGCAGTGGTGGCTCGCAGGAGCGGTGACAGCAGCGCGATTGCTGTGTCGGCGACCGCCGAGGAGTCATTGACGTCCCAGCCCAGTGGTGCGCGCTCGGACCAGGTATCTTCGAAGACCTGGAATCCGGGGATTGACTTGGCGGCGATGGTGCGGATAGGCCCGGCGGCGAGCATGTTGACGCGGATCTTGTCGGGTCCCACCTCTCGCGCGAGGTAGCGGCCGAGCGATTCGAGTCCGGATTTCATGACGCCCATCCAGTCATAGAGGGGGTAGGCGCGCGTACCGTCGAAATCGAGTGCGATGACCGACGCGCCGCCCGGCGCCTCGCTCTTGATCATGAGGGGACGAAAGGCGCCCACCAGGGCACTGAGCGAGAACGTGGAGATCTGCATGGCCGTCGCGACATCCTCAAAGGGCGCGGCGAACATCCCGTTGCCCAAGCAACTCGGTGGCGCGAAACCAATGGCGTGCACGAGACCGTCGAGCCGACCGAAACGCGACTCCACTTCGGTAACGGCGGCGGACAGTTGCGAAGCGTCGGTGACGTCGAGTTCGATGACCTCTCCGATATCACCAAGCTTGCGAACCGTGCGCCGCGTCAATGACAATCCACGACCGGCACCCGTGACGGCGATGGTGGCGCCCTCCTCGAGAGCGCGTTGCGCGATGCCGAACGCGAGTGAATCGTCAGTGAGTACGCCGGTAATCAAGATACGGTGATTGGTCAGTATTGCCATCTTGTTAGCGTACTGAAGTTGACCAATCGAAAGGGTACGCCATGAGCACCATCGGCATTTTGGGAGGAACCGGGCCCGCCGGACAAGGTGTTGGCCTTCGCCTGGCCAGTGCGGGCTACGACGTCGTACTTGGTTCGCGCGACGCCGAGCGCGCCGCCACAGTGGCCGCGGCACTAGTGCCACGCGGCACCGGCAGCGTGTCGGGCGCGTCCAATGAAGAGGCCGCCGGCTGTGAGGTCGTCGTGGTCGCCACGCCGTGGGACTCCGCCGTCGCGACGGTTACGGCCCTGCGCGATCATCTGGCCGGCAGAGTGGTGATCTCCATGGTGAACGCCTTAGTGCGTGAGGGGCGCGAACTCGTCCCGCTGTATCCACCGCGCGGTTCGATGGCGGCGCAACTCGCGCACGCGTTGCCGGCTTCGACCGTGGTCGGGGCCTTTCACCACCTGCCTGCCTCAGAGATGGTCAACCTGGACAGCGGCCTTGACGGCGACGTGGTGATCTTCTCCGACGACGCGGCGGCGCGAGAGAGCGTGGCGCAGTTAGTCGATTCGATGCCGGGACTGCGCGCGGTGGTTGCGGGGACGATGTCGCTCGCTAGCGCGGTGGAGGCCTTCACAGCGGTGTGCATCTCGATCAACATTCGCCACAAGGCTCACAGCTACGTTAAGTTGGCGGGGCTCGCACACTGATGCAGCTCTACGACACTGCGCGACGCGGCGTCTTCGCCATGGAGCCGGGCCCCCTGGTGTCCCTCTACAGCTGTGGCATCACGCCCTACGACGCGGCCCACCTGGGGCACGCCTTCGTGTACTTGACCTTTGACGTGCTACAGCGGCGGTTGCGCGACGTCGGCCACGAGACGAGGTGCGTGCGCAACGTGACCGACGTGGATGACGACATCTTGCGAAGGGCGCGCCAACTCGGCGTCAACTACCTGGACCTGGCGGCGCGTGAGATGGCCAAGTTCGAACACGACATGCAGTTGATCAACTTGTTGCCGGTCTATTCCGAACCCCGGGCCACCGGGGCGATCCCTGAGATACTCACGATGATCGGCGAACTCTTCGACTCCGGACACGCCTACGAAGCAGGGGGGTGGGTGTACTTCCAAGCCCAGACCTTCGCCCGCTTCGGTCAGGTGAGTCACGAGGACCGCGACGCCATGCTGCGACTCGCCGCTTTGCACGGAGGTGACCCCGGCGACCCGCGTAAGCGTGACCCGCTGGATTTTGTCTTGTGGCAACCCTCGCTGGAGGACGAACCCGCTTGGGAATCTCGTTGGGGTGCCGGGCGACCTGGTTGGCACATCGAGTGTTCGGCCCTCGCGCGTCGTGAACTCGGTGACACACTCGACGTACATGGAGGAGGCCGTGACTTGGCCTTCCCGCACCACGAGTGCGAGGCCGCCCAGAGCGAGTCGGCGACGGGTCGGCCCTTCGTGCGGCACTGGTTGCACGTCGGCCTCGTCGGTCTCGACGGCACCAAGATGTCGAAGTCACTCGGGAATCTGGTCTTCGTGTCCCAACTCACCCAGCACGCCGAACCCGCCGCCGTGCGTCTCGCGATGCTCGACCAGCACTACCGCCACGATTGGGAGTGGCGAGAAGAGTTGCTCTCTCGCGCGCAGTCGCGCTTGGCGACGTGGCGTTCGACCCTCAACGGGCGCCCTAGTTCCGTTCTCCAAGAGGTACGCGACGCCCTCGACGACCTGAACTGTCCGGCCGCGCTCGCGGCGGTGGACGCGGCGGCGCACGCCGGCGCCACCGTCGCCCCGGCAGCAGCGCTCCTCGGCATTACGCTGTAACTGAGGAAAGGCATCATGTCGCTGATTGAAGTTCAACTCCCAGATGGCAGTACCCGCGCGCTTGAAAAGGGTTCGAGCGCCCGCGACCTCGCGGCGTCGATCGGTTCGCGACTGGCCAAGGATGCTCTCGCGGCCCAGGTGAACGGCGATTTGACCGACCTCACACGTCCGCTGAGCGACGGCGACGTGGTGGCCATCGTCACCCCCGCGAGCGACCTGGGTCGAGACGTCCTTCGCCATTCCACGGCCCACGTGCTCGCCCAAGCGGTGCTGCGTCTGTGGCCCGGAGCCCACTACGCCATCGGCCCGTCGATTCGCGACGGCTTCTACTACGACTTCGAACTACCCCACGGCGCGCGGTTCAGTGATGACGACCTGGGTCGCATCGAAGACGTCATGCGCGCCATCGTCGCCGAGGACCAGCCCTTCCTTCGTGCCGAGTACTCCATCGAGGAGGGACTAGAACTCTTCAAGGACCAGCCATTCAAGGTCGAGATCATCTCGGGTGTGCGCACCGGGGGGAGTCCCGAGGACGTGACCGAGGTCGGCGGTTCTGTGGTGTCGACCTATTCGAACACCTCAGAGTTCCAGGACCTGTGTCGGGGGCCCCACGTGCCCTCGACCAAGCGACTCGGTCACTTCAAGCTCATGCGCGTCGCCGGCGCCTACTGGCGTGGCGATGAGAAACGACCGCAACTCCAGCGCATCTACGGCACCGCCTGGGAATCCAAGGAGGCCCTGGCGGCCCACCTGACCCAACTCGAGGAGGCCGAGAAGCGCGACCATCGACGCTTGGGCCAAGAGATGGACCTGTTCTCTTTTCCTTCGGAGCTGGGGCCGGGGTTGGCGGTCTTTCATCCCAAGGGGGGCACGATGCGCCGCGTCATGGAGGAGTATTCGCGCTCTCGCCACGTCGCAGGCGGGTACGAATTCGTCAACTCTCCTCACATCACCAAAGCGGAGCTCTTCGAGACCTCGGGTCACCTCGACTGGTACGCCGACAGCATGTATCCACCAATGGATCTGGATGACGGGCAGCAGTACTACCTCAAGCCAATGAACTGTCCTTTTCACATCCTGATCTTCAAGGCTCGTCAGCGGTCCTATCGCGAACTTCCGCTGCGGATGTTCGAGTTTGGCACCGTGTACCGCTACGAGAAATCCGGTGCGGTGCACGGTCTCACTCGCGTTCGCGGCATGACCCAAGACGATGCGCACATCTTTTGTACTCGTGAGCAGATGGCCCAGGAATTGGGCGACCTCCTCACGTTCGTCCTGGGACTGTTGCGCGATTTTGGTCTCAATGATTTCTACCTCGAACTGTCGACGCGGCCTGAGGTGAAAGCCGTCGGCACCGATGAGGAGTGGAGCGAAGCCGAAGCCACTTTGGCCGAGGTCGCTCATGACGCCGGACTCGAGTTGGTGATGGACGTAGGCGGCGGCGCGTTCTATGGCCCCAAGATTTCAGTACAGGCCCGCGATGCGATTGGTCGAACTCACCAGTTGTCGACGATTCAATTGGACTTCCAGCTGCCGCAGCGTTTTGACGCGACGTACGTCGCTGGTGACAATGCTCGCCACCGCCCGATTATGATCCACCGTGCGCTCTTTGGCAGCGTGGAGCGTTTCATGGCGATCTTGATTGAGCACTACGCCGGGAACATGCCCACGTGGATGAGTCCTGACCAAGTGGTCGTACTCGGGGTGCGCGACGACCACGACGACTACGCCCACGAGGTAGCCGCGGCCCTTCGTCTCGATGGGGTGCGAGTCAGCGTCGACGCCGCGAATGAACCACTAGGGGCAAGGATCCGTCGAGCCAAGTTGGAGAAGGTCCCCTACATCCTCGTGGTGGGCGACGACGACGTGTCGTCTCACACCGTGGGTATTAACGCGCGCGGTGCCAATGACCCCGAGCGTGGGGTTCAGCTCGAAGACTTCCGCTCG
>Ga0302198_10005297_pt1 | contig 12005 bp, 11 predicted proteins | sample II_Bog_N2_2_FD_193521 | JGI IMG/M metagenome (GOLD analysis project Ga0302198, IMG submission 193521) | Peat permafrost microbial communities from Stordalen Mire near Abisko, Sweden - II_Bog_N2_2 | ecosystem: Environmental > Terrestrial > Soil > Wetlands > Peat | place: Sweden: Abisko... | reverse complement strand
CCGAGACGTCGACCTATCTGAAGCTGGGCACCACGGCACTGGTACTGGACCTGATCGAGGAAGGTCCCGCGCACGGGATCGACCTGTCCGATCTGATGTTGGCGCGGCCGGTGAGTGCGGTCCACGCGATCAGTCGCGATCCGTCGCTACGGGTCGCCGTTGCCTTGGTTGACGGTCGCGAACTGACCGGCCTTGCGCTGCAACGGATCTACCTTGACCGGGTGGCGAAGTTGGTCGACAGCCGCGACCCAGACCCGCGCGCGGCCGACGTCGTGGAGACGTGGGCACATGTGCTCGACCTGCTTGAGCGTGACCCGATGGAGTGCGCCGAGCTGTTGGACTGGCCGGCCAAGCTGCGAATGCTCGAAGGTTTCCGGCACCGGGAGAACCTGAGCTGGTCGGCGCCGCGTTTGCACCTCGTTGATCTGCAATATTCGGATGTCCGGCTGGACAAAGGTCTGTACAACCGGCTGGTCGCGCGCGGCTCGATGAAGCGTCTGGTCACCGAGCAACAGGTGCTCAGTGCCGTCGACAACCCACCGACGGACACTCGCGCGTACTTCCGCGGCGAATGTTTGCGCAGGTTCGGCGCCGACATCGCCGCAGCCAGCTGGGACTCGGTGATCTTCGACCTGGGTGGCGATTCGCTGGTTCGCATCCCCACGCTGGAGCCGCTGCGTGGCAGTAAGGCACACGTGGGAGCGCTGCTGGACTCGGTTAACAGTGCTGTGGAGCTGGTAGAACAACTGACCCGGTGAGCAGCGTTCGCCGGGAAACGTCGGGGTTGACCGGTAGGGTAGACACACAGACCGGACGACGCAGGAGGCGGCGATGGCGCAGGAACAGACCAAGGGTGGCGGTGGTGGCGGCGATGAAGACGAATTCGCTGATGTCGCGGCCGGGGGCCAGGAGCGTCGCGAGAAGCTGGCCGAGGAGACCGACGATCTGCTCGACGAGATTGATGACGTCCTTGAGGAGAACGCCGAAGACTTCGTCCGCGCGTATGTCCAAAAGGGCGGACAGTGACCTGGTCGTTCTCTGATCGCCTGGCCACTAACTCGGCATTTCCCGGTGCCCCCGACATAAACCAATCCTCATTCGCTGAGCTCCTGCGCCGCCAGGCGCCGGAGTTGCTACCACCAAACCTCGGCGGCGGCGCACAGCCGGGCAGTGCTAGCGCGCAGTTACCGCACGGAACCACGATTGTCGCGTTGAAATACCCCGGCGGTGTCCTCATCGCCGGTGACCGGCGCTCGACGCAGGGCAACATGATCGCCGGGCGCGACGTGCGCAAGGTGTACATCACCGACGACTACACCGCCACCGGCATCGCGGGCACTGCGGCCATCGCCGTCGAGTTCGCCCGCCTGTATGCGGTCGAGCTCGAGCACTACGAGAAGCTCGAAGGCGTGCCGCTCACCTTTGCCGGCAAGGTCAACAGGCTCGCGATCATGGTGCGCGGCAACCTGGGGGCCGCGCTGCAGGGGTTCGTGGCGGTACCGCTGCTGGCCGGCTACGACATCCACGCATCGGATCCCGATAACGCGGGCCGCATCGTCTCGTTCGACGCGGCCGGCGGCTGGAACATCGAGGAAGAGGGCTACCAGTCGGTGGGGTCCGGATCGATTTTCGCCAAGTCGTCAATCAAGAAGTTGTATTCGCAAGTCAGCGACGCCGATTCCGCGGTGCGGGTCGCGGTCGAGGCGCTCTACGACGCCGCCGACGACGATTCGGCCACCGGCGGACCGGACCTGGTCCGCGGTATCTATCCCACGGCGGTCACCATCGGCGCCGACGGGGCGGCCGAGGTGCCCGAAAGCCGGATCGCCGAATTGGCTCGTGAAGTCATCGAAAGCCGCACGCGCCCTGAAACGTTCGGCCCCGACGGCGAGCCGCGGGGTGAGAAGTGAGCTTCCCGTATTTCATTTCGCCCGAGCAGGCCATGCGGGAGCGCAGCGAGCTCGCGCGCAAGGGCATCGCGCGGGGCCGCAGTGTGGTCGCGCTGGCCTACTCCGGTGGTGTGCTGTTCGTCGCCGAGAACCCGTCGCGGTCACTACAGAAGATCAGCGAGCTGTACGACCGCGTGGGCTTCGCCGCCGCGGGCAAGTTCAATGAATTCGACAATCTGCGCCGCGGTGGCATCCAATTCGCCGACACCCGCGGCTACGCCTACGACCGCCGCGACGTCACCGGCCGGCAGCTGGCCTACGTGTATGCGCAGACGCTGGGCAGCATCTTCACCGAGCAGGCCAAGCCGTACGAGGTCGAACTGTGTGTGGCCGAGGTCGCACACTTCGGCGAGACGAAACCACCTGAGCTCTATCGGATCACGTATGACGGATCGATCGCCGACGAGCCGCATTTTGTGGTCATGGGCGGCACCACGGAGCCGATCGTCACCGCGCTCAAGGACTCCTACGCCGAGAACGCCGATTTGCACGACGCTCTGCATATCGCGGTGGAAGCGCTGCGCGCGGGCAGTGCCGATACCGCGGGCAACGGTCAATCGTCGGTAGGGGTGGCCAGCCTCGAAGTCGCCATTCTGGACGCCAATCGGCCGCGGCGAGCGTTTCGGCGGATCAACCGCGCCACCCTGGAAACGCTGCTCGAGGAACCGGAGTCACCCGATTCCGGGGAGCCCGAATCTAACGGCGAATCGGCCGATTAGGCGCGGCTGCCCACCGCCACCGTCAGACAACCAGTACCCTCGATTGTGTGCAGCGGCGAATCATGGGCATCGAGACCGAGTTCGGTGTCACCTGCACATTTCACGGTCACCGACGGCTCAGCCCGGACGAAGTAGCCCGCTACCTGTTCCGCCGGGTGGTGTCGTGGGGCCGCAGCTCGAATGTTTTCCTGCGTAACGGCGCGCGCCTCTACCTCGACGTGGGCAGCCATCCGGAGTACGCAACCGCCGAGTGCGACAGCCTGGTGAAGCTGGTTACCCACGACCGCGCCGGTGAGTGGGTGCTGGAAGACCTGCTCGTGGACGCCGAGCAGCGGCTTGCCGACGAGGGCATCGGCGGCGACATCTACCTGTTCAAGAACAACACGGATTCGGCCGGCAACTCCTACGGCTGCCACGAGAACTACCTGATCGTGCGGGCCGGCGAGTTCTCCCGGATCTCCGACGTGCTGCTGCCCTTCCTGGTCACCCGCCAGTTGATCTGTGGAGCCGGCAAGGTGCTGCAGACGCCCAAGGCCGCGACGTTCTGCCTGTCCCAGCGCGCCGAGCACATCTGGGAGGGTGTCTCCTCGGCGACCACCCGCAGCCGTCCGATCATCAACACCCGCGACGAGCCGCACGCCGACGCCGAGAAGTACCGGCGGCTGCACGTCATCGTCGGCGACTCCAACATGTGCGAGACCACCACCATGCTCAAGGTGGGCACCGCCGCACTCGTGCTGGAAATGATCGAAGCCGGTGTCCCGTTCCGGGACTTCTCGCTGGACAATCCCATCCGCGCCATCCGCGAAGTCAGCCACGACGTCACCGGGCGTCGGCCAGTGCGGCTCGCCGGTGGGCGTCAGGCCAGCGCGCTGGACATCCAGCGCGAGTACTACACCCGCGCCGTTGAGCACATGCAGACCCGCGAGCCCGACGCGCAGATTGAGCAGGTCATCGATCTGTGGGGCCGCCAGCTCGATGCCGTCGAAAGCCAAGACTTCGCCAAGGTGGACACCGAGATCGACTGGGTGATCAAACGCAAGCTGTTCCAGCGCTACCAGGACCGCTACAACATGGAGCTGTCCGACCCGAAGATCGCCCAGCTGGATCTGGCTTATCACGACATCAAGCGGGGCCGCGGCGTCTTCGATCTGTTGCAGCGCAAGGGTCTGGCGACGCGCGTCACCACCGACGAGGACATCGCCGAGGCCGTGGACCATCCGCCGCAGACCACCCGGGCGAGGCTGCGCGGCGAGTTCATCAGCGCCGCGCAGGCGGCGGGGCGCGACTTCACCGTCGACTGGGTGCACCTCAAACTCAACGATCAGGCGCAGCGCACCGTGCTGTGCAAGGACCCGTTCCGATCGGTTGACGAGCGGGTCAAGCGGCTGATCGCCAGCATGTAACTTGTACGGGTGGCGACCTCGAAAGTCGAACGGCTGGTAAACCTGGTCATCGCCCTGCTGTCCACCCGCGGCTTCATCACGGCGGACAAAATCAGGTCCAGCGTCGCGGGTTATTCCGACAGCCCCAGCGCTGAGGCGTTCTCCCGGATGTTCGAGCGCGACAAGAACGAGCTGCGCGACCTCGGCATCCCCCTTGAGGTTGGCAGGGTGTCGGTCCTGGACCCCACCGAGGGCTACCGGATCAACCGCGACGCCTACGCACTGCCCCCGGTCGAACTGACCCCGGATGAAGCGACCGCGGTGGCCGTCGCTACGCAATTGTGGGAGTCGCCCGAGTTGATCACCGCGACCCAGGGCGCGCTGCTCAAGCTGCGGGCCGCCGGAGTGGACGTCGATCCCTTCGACAAAGGGACCCTACTGGCCATTGCCTCTCCGGCCGGGGTGCCGGGTCTGCGCGGGTCAGAGGATGTTCTCGGGATCCTGTTGTCGGCCATCGATTCCCGGCAGGCGGTGCAGTTCCCGCACCGGCCATCGCGGGCCGAGCCCTACACCAAACGCACCGTCGAGCCGTGGGGCGTGATAACCGAGAGGGGCCGCTGGTACCTGGTGGGCCACGACCGCGACCGCGACGACACCCGCGTCTTCCGGCTCTCCCGGATCGGTGCCGACGTCACAGCCGTCGGGCCGAGGGGGGCAATCACGGTGCCCGACAACGTCGATCTGCGCCGGATCGTGGCCCAGACGGTCAGTGAAGTCGTAGCGGCGCCGGCCGGCGGCCCCGCCCGGGTATGGGTCGCGGAGGGGCGCGCCACCGCGCTGCGACGTGATGGAAGGTCCCTAGAGCCCCCAGCTGCGCGGCAATTGGCCGGCCGCGACGGCGAGGTGATCGAGCTCGACATCGGATCCGCCGACCGGCTGGCGCGTGACATCGCCGGCCATGGGGCCGATGCCGTCGTGCTTGAGCCGGAATCCCTGCGCGAGGATGTGCTGGCCCGGTTGCGTGGCCACGCGGGGTCCTCATGACACCCGTATCGAGCCGGCTGGTCAGGCTGCTCAACATGGTGCCGTACTTCCAGGCCAACCCGCGGATCACCCGGGCCGAGGCCGCCACCGGGCTGGGGGTGTCGGTCAAACAGCTGGAAGAGGACCTCAACCAGCTGTGGATGTGCGGCCTTCCCGGCTATTACCCGGGTGATCTCATCGACTTCGAGTTTTCCGGGGACACCATCGAGGTGACGTTTTCGGCGGGCATCGACAGGCCGCTCAAGCTCACATCGCCCGAGGCCACCGGGTTGCTGGTGGCGCTGCGCGCGCTGGCGGACATTCCGGGTGTGGTCGATCCGGCGGCGGCGCGCAGCGCGATCGCCAAGATCGAGTCCGCCGCCGGTGCCGTCGGGCAGGATGCCACGGGCTCGGCGGCGGCCGTCGATGATCCGGCGCCTGTCGAAAGCCGGGCCGCGGCCGCGGTCCGCGCGGCCGTGCAGTACAAACACGCGCTGGCCATCGACTACTACGCCGCCTCACACGACACCCTGACCAGCCGGATCGTCGACCCCATCCGGGTGCTACTGATCGGCGGGCACAGCTATTTGGAGGCCTGGTCGCGCGAAGCCGAAGGGGTTCGGCTGTTTCGCTTCGACCGCATCGTGGATGCCACCGAGCTGGGTGAGCCGGCCGCGCCGCCCGCACCGGTACTCAAAGCGCCACCGGACACGTCGTTGTTCGACGGCGACCCGGCACTGCCGGCGGCGACACTGCGGGTGGCGCCCTCCGCGTCGTGGATGTTCGAGTACTACCCGATGCGGGAGCTGCGTGAGCTGCCCGACGGGTCGTGTGAGGCGGTCATGACGTATGCCTCTGACGATTGGATGACTCGCCTGGTGCTGGGTTTCGGTTCTGCCGTGCAGGTGGTTGAACCCAAGGCGCTCGCTCAGCGTGTACGGGATGCCGCGGTGACGGCCATCGAGGCCTACCGGGCGGTGCAGGCCACGCCGTGACGCGCGCACACCGGCGTTCGGCCGTGCTGCGGTAACATCGGGTGGAGATCTGGAGGTAATCAAAGTGGGCAGTCTTAGTCCCTGGCACTGGGCGATCCTCGCTGTCGTAGTGGTCCTGCTGTTCGGTGCCAAGCGGCTTCCCGATGCGGCGCGCTCGTTGGGCAAGTCGATGCGCATCTTCAAGTCCGAGATCCGTGAAATGCAGACCGACAGCAAGGCGGAAACACCGTCCATCGACACCGCCGCGGCCGCCCCCCAGCCGGTCCAGGCGGAGCGAGCCGACTCGCCGGCGGCCAGCGAGCAGGGTCACACCGAAGCACGCCCGGCTTAGGCCCGCGTTACCGTCGCGGTGCCCGAGCGCCCTGACCGAGCGTCGTGAACGTCGTTAAAACGCTGAAAAGGCTCAACCCTCGCCAGCGGCGCAGCCGCACCAATCCCGATGCGACGATGTCGCTGGTCGACCACTTGACCGAGCTGCGTACCCGGCTGCTGATCTCGCTGGCGGCGATCCTGGTCACCACGATGTTGGGGTTCGTCTGGTATTCACACCCGATCTTCGGGGTGGAGAGCCTGGGCGAATGGCTTCGGCACCCGTACTGTTCCCTGCCCAAGTCGGCGCGGGCCGAAATCACCGCCGACGGGCAGTGCCGGTTGCTGGCGACAGCGCCCTTCGACCAATTCATGTTGCGGCTCAAGGTCGGCATGACCGCCGGAATCGTGCTTGCCTGCCCGGTGTGGTTCTACGAGCTCTGGAGCTTCATCACGCCCGGCCTCTACCGCAAGGAGCGCCGCTTCGCGGTGGCGTTCGTCATCCCGGCCGCACTGTTGTTCATCTGCGGTGCCCTGCTGGCCTACTTCGTGCTGGCCAAGGCGCTGGACTTCTTGCTGACCGTCGGCAGCGACGTGCAGGTCACCGCCCTGTCCGGGGACCGGTATTTCGGCTTTCTGATCAATCTGCTGGTGGTGTTCGGGGTCAGCTTCGAGTTCCCCTTGCTGATCGTCATGCTCAACATGACGGGGCTGCTGACCTATGAGCGGCTCAAGTCGTGGCGACGGGGTCTGATCTTCTCGATGTTCGTGTTCGCGGCCGTGTTCACGCCCGGATCGGATCCGTTTTCGATGACCGCTCTGGGGCTCGCGCTGTCCGTGCTCCTCGAGTTCGCCATCCAGATCGCCCGCTTCCACGACCGGCGAAAAGCCAAGCGCGAAGCCCGAACCGAGATCCCCGACGACCAGGCGTCGGTTATCGAAGAGCCCGAGCCGATACCGGAACCATCGTTCATCGCCGGGTCTCATGACGACGTCACCTAGCCCGCTGGCCGAGCTGGCTCTGTTCAGCGCGGAAATGCCCTTTGCGCTCGACGATTTCCAGCAGCGGGCCTGTGCGGCGCTCGAACGGGGCCACGGGGTATTGGTCTGTGCGCCGACCGGTGCGGGCAAGACCGTGGTGGGTGAATTCGCCGTGCATCTGGCGCTGGCGGCCGGCACCAAGTGCTTCTACACCACGCCCATGAAGGCCCTGAGCAATCAGAAGCACAACGACCTGACGGCGCGCTACGGCCGCGACCGGATCGGACTGCTGACCGGGGATATGTCCGTCAACGCCGATGCGCCGGTGGTGGTGATGACCACCGAAGTGCTGCGCAACATGCTGTACGCCGATTCTCCTGCACTACAAGGGCTTTCCCATGTAGTGATGGATGAGGTGCATTTCCTCGCCGACCGGATGCGGGGTGCGGTGTGGGAAGAAGTCATCCTGCACCTGCCCGACGAGGTGCGGGTCGTGAGCCTATCGGCGACGGTGAGCAACGCCGAGGAGTTCGGCGGCTGGATCCAGACCGTGCGGGGCGACACGACGGTGGTGGTCGACGAACACCGGCCGGTGCCGCTGTGGCAGCACGTGTTGGTGGGTAAGCGGCTCTTTGACTTGTTCGATTACCGGAACAAAGACGCGCCCGCCGCGGCAGCCCGGGAGCTACGGGTGGACCCGGAGTTGGTGCGCCATATCGCTAATCGCCGCGAAGCGGGCCGGATGTCGGACTGGCAGCCTCGCCGGAGCTCCGGGCGGTCCGGGCACGGACGACCCGACCGGCCGAGGTTCTACCGACCGCCGGCGCGGCCGGACGTGATCGCGACGCTTGACTCCGAGGGCCTGTTGCCGGCCATCACCTTCGTGTTCTCCCGGGTCGGGTGTGACGCCGCGGTCCAGCAGTGCCTGCGCTCGCCGCTGCGACTGACCAACGAGGAGGAGCGCGCCCAGATCGCCGAGGTGATCGACCATCGCTGCGGTGACCTCGAGGATTCCGACCTGGAGGTGCTCGGCTACTACGAGTGGCGGGAAGGGTTGCTGCGGGGTTTGGCCGCCCACCACGCCGGGATGTTGCCGGCGTTTCGCCACACTGTCGAGGAGCTGTTCACCGCCGGCCTGGTGAAGGCGGTGTTCGCCACCGAAACCCTCGCGCTCGGCATCAACATGCCCGCTCGCACCGTCGTGCTTGAGCGGTTGGTGAAGTTCAACGGCGAGCAGCACATGCCGCTGACGCCGGGGGAGTACACCCAGCTGACCGGGCGTGCCGGCAGGCGCGGCATCGATGTCGAGGGTCACGCGGTGGTGCTCTGGCATCCCGCCGAGGAAACCAGCGAACCGGCCGCGGTGGCCGGGCTGGCCTCCACCCGTACCTACCCGCTGCGTAGTTCGTTCGCGCCGTCGTACAACATGACGATCAACCTGGTCCAGCAGATGGGCCCTGAGCAGGCACACCGACTGCTGGAGCAGTCGTTCGCCCAGTATCAGGCCGACCGCTCCGTCGTCGGCCTGGTCAGTGGAATCGAGCGCGGCAAGACGATCCTCGCCGAGATCGCTGCCGAACTCGGTGGGGCTGACGCGCCGGTCCTCGAGTATGCCCGGATGCGCGCGCGGATTTCGGAGATGGAGCGCGCGCAGTCGCGCGCGTCCCGGTTGCAGCGGCGGCAGGCGTCCAGCGATGCGCTCGCCGCGTTGCGCCGAGGCGACATCATCACCATTACCCAAGGCCGCCGCGGCGGGCTGGCGGTGGTGCTGGAGCCGGCCCGCGACCGAGACGACCCGCGCCCACTGGTCCTGACCGAAGATCGTTGGGCGGGGCGGATTTCGTCGGCGGACTACTCGGGCGCGACGGCGCCGGTCGGATCGATGGCCTTGCCCAAACGGGTCGAACACCGCCAGCCGCGGGTGCGGCGCGACCTCGCCTCAGCGCTGCGATCGGCCGCGGCGGGGCTGGCTGTTCCGAGTGGCCGCCGCCGCGGTGCCGCGGATGAGGATGACGCGTTCCACGATCCGGAGCTGACGTCGCTTCGGGCTGAATTGCGTCGGCATCCCGCCCATAACAGCGCCGGCCTGGAGCCGAAGATCCGCGAGGCGGAGCGTTATCTGCGGCTGGAACGCGAGAACGCACAGCTGGAGAAGAAGGTTGCGACCGCCACCAACTCGCTGGCCCGCACGTTCGACCGGATCCTCGGGCTGCTCACCGAGCGTGCGTTCATTCAAGGCCCGGCCACCGATCCCAAAGTCTCCGACGACGGCCGGTTGTTGGCGCGCATCTACAGCGAGAGCGATTTGTTGGTCGCCGAATGCCTGCGCACCGGCGCGTGGGCGGGTTTGAACCCGGCCGAGTTGGCGGCGGTGGTTTCCGCGGTCCTCTATGAGACTCGCGGTCGCGACGGCCCCAGCGCCCCATTCGCCGCCGAGGCGCCCACTCCGCGGCTACGGCAGGCGCTGCGTCAGACGTCGAAGCTGTCCAACGGGCTGCGCGCCGACGAGCAAAGGCACCGGATCGCTCCGAATCGCGAACCCGACGACGGCTTTGTCGCGGTCATTTACCACTGGGCCCGGACCGGAGATCTGTCCGCGGCTCTGGCCGCTGGCGACGCGGCGAGCGGCTCACCTCTGACGGCGGGTGATTTCGTGCGTTGGTGCCGGCAGGTGCTCGACCTGTTGGACCAGGTTCGCAACGCGGCCCCGGATGCTGAGCTGCGAGCTACCGCAAAACGCGCCATCGCTGACGTTCGGCGCGGCGTCGTTGCAGTTGACGCCGGGTAGGCTAGGCCGCAGCTACCGTTACACAAGGGGACTGAGGAGAAACGATGAGCGGACCACACGGATCGGATTCGGGCCAGCAGTGGCAGCCGCCCGGCCACGGTGGCGAACAACCATCGTCGGAGCAGCCGACCCAGCTGGGATCGCCCTGGCAGCAGCAGCAACCACCCCAAGATGCGACGTGGGCGGCCCCGGCGTACACGCCGCCTGCCGAGTACCCGCGGTACCAACAGCCGGCCGAGCAGGCCTACCCGCAGCAGTACCCGGCGGCCGCGCCCGGCTACGGGCAGCCTGCGCCCGGCCAGTACGCGCAGCCCGGCCAATACGGGCAGCCCGGCCAGTACGGCCAGCCTCCCCAGTACGGTCAGCCCGGTCAGCCCGGCCAGCCCGGCCAGCCCGCGCAATACGGTCAGCCGGGCCAGTACCCGCAGCAGTACCCGACCTACGAGCAGCCGGCTAAGAAGCGCCCGAGCGCGCTGATCATCGGCATCATCGCCGCGGCTGCCCTGGTCCTGGTCGCGATCGTGCTGGTGACCGGTTTCTGGGCGCCCGGCTTTTTCGTCACCACCAAACTGGACGTGAACAAGGCCCAGTCCGGCGTGCAGCAGGTCCTCACCGACGAGACCAACGGCTACGGCGCGAAAAACGTCAAAGACGTCAAGTGCAACAACGGCACCGACCCCACCGTCAAGAAGGGGGCGACGTTCGACTGCAGCGTCAGTATCGACGGCGCCCCGAAGCACGTGACAGTGACCTTCCAGGACAGCAAGGGCACCTACGAGGTCGGCCGGCCTCAGTAGGCGTCGAGCGCTTTCTGCAGACGGGCGATCGACGACCCGACGCCCAGCTCGGTCGCCAGTTCGGCGGTGCGTTTCGGATCGGCGGCCACCAGTGGCAAGACGTCGGTGGGCGTCGACAGCGTGACGGGCGCGTCGGTGGACACCCGGACCACCTGACTGGCGGCCTCGATGTAGTCGATGGAGCTCAGCAGTTTCGCCCGCAGTCCCTTGACCATGGTGGATTTCGGGTCGTGGGCGGCGGCCAGGATGTGGTCCAGCGAACCGTGCTCAGCCAGCAGGGTGGCCGCCGTCTTCTCACCGACGCCGGGCACGCCCGGCAGGCCGTCGGACGGGTCGCCCCGCAGCAGCGCGAGTTCGGCGTAGGCTGCTCCGGCCCGATCCGCCGGCACCCGGTAGTGCTCGGCCACCTCGGCGGGACCGAACAAGGTGGCTTTGGCCAGCCCCCGGCCCAGGTAGAGCACCCGCACCGGGACAGGGTCGTCGGCTACCACCTGTAACAGGTCGCGGTCGCCGCTGACCACGACGACCGGATCGCTTTTCTCCCGGGCCGCCAGCGTGCCCAGCACGTCGTCGGCCTCGAAACCCGGTGCGCCCGCCGTCGCGATCCCGAACGCGTCCAGCAGCTCCATGATCATGTCGACCTGCGGGGTCAATTCGTCGGGCACTTCCTCGATGTCGGGCTGGCCAGCGGGCCCCGGCCCGCTGATTTCTTGAGCCACCCTGTGCGCCTTGTAGGACGGGATGAGATCGACCCGGAACTGCGGCCGCCAGTCCAGGTCGAGACAGACCGCGAGCCGGTGTGGGCGTTGTTGGGTGATCACCGTGGCCATCGAGTCGATGAACCCGCGCACGGCGTTGACCGGCCGCCCGTCGGGTGAGGTGATCGACGAAGGCACCCCGAAGTACGAGCGGAACCACATGCTGGCCCCGTCGAGCAGCAACACGGGTGCGGGCATGCGGGCTATCCTGCCAGCGTCGCGCCCGCACGATTAGCCTGGCTGGCATGGACTCCGACCGATTCGACGCCACGGTGTATGCGCGCCGGCTGGCAGCGGCGGC
>Ga0302198_10005289_pt1 | contig 12010 bp, 10 predicted proteins | sample II_Bog_N2_2_FD_193521 | JGI IMG/M metagenome (GOLD analysis project Ga0302198, IMG submission 193521) | Peat permafrost microbial communities from Stordalen Mire near Abisko, Sweden - II_Bog_N2_2 | ecosystem: Environmental > Terrestrial > Soil > Wetlands > Peat | place: Sweden: Abisko... | reverse complement strand
TGACCGTCCTGGTCGTGCTTTTCATGGCGATCGCCCCCCGGCGGATCCTCGGGCTCGGCGCCAGCGAGCTCACCTCCGAGATTGCGCTGCCACGCAGACTGCCGGCGCTGCCGGATCCGCACGCGCGGTACACGCTCACGGGCGGAGGGCCTGCCGTGACGGCCGAGGAGAGCGAATGCGCGGCGCGAGCTGTCGAGGTGCGCGTCTCCTGGGGCGACACCTTGCTCGAGGTGCACCACCTCGAGCCGCCGCGGGCCTTCCTCGTCGGCGGCGTCGGGGCGGATCTCGCGATCGATCTCGAGGAGTCGCGCTTCCCGGGCGGGCGCGTCGCCGTCGTGCTCGTGTCGCCGGACGGGGTCAGAGTCGTCACGCAGTCGTTCGGCGACGGCGACCGCATCCCGCTGAAGCTCGGAGCGCCCGTGACCATCACGTTGCCGTGCCCGAGCGGCCTGTCGCCGTACCGCGCCGCGAACGCGACGACGGATGCAGAGCACGTGCCGGTCACGCTGGAGGTCGCGCTCATCCGTGCCGGTCGAGCGGTCGGGCGCGAGCCCTCGCCCGCACCATGGCGGTTCCTCGCCAGCCTCGCGGCAGCGACGGCGATCGTCGCGGCGCCGCTTGCTCTGGGCGCATCCTGGGCGCGCCCGCTGGACCCGGATGAAGGCATCGATGGCAGCACGCGCGACGAGATCCTTCACATCACACGCCTGCTTCAGAGCAGCGACGAACGCGCAGCGCTGGCCGAGGACGAGCTGGAGGTCGCGGCCGACAATGGAGGGCCCATGAGTGGTCATGGCGTCCCCGATTGGATCAGACAGCGGACGAGATATTCACCGTCGCAGACGACGTTCGCGTTGTACGACAACCGCTGGGACGACGAGTGGTGGCTGGGAGAGCCCGAGCGGTGGCCGCGCATGGACCTGACCGCCCCGTGGCCCTGCGCCGTCACACCGTTCGGAAGGCAGCGCGCGGACGGCGAGCCCACGGAGCCTGGCATGCCGTGGTGTGGCGACACGGACCCGTGGTTCGACTGCTCACCCTTCACGGTGCTCGCGTACGATCGGCGATGCTCGATGCGCCCATACGCGTCATTGCCGGGCCCGTCCGTGCCTGAACGCCCGAGCCCACGCCTCGACATCGCCACGGCGGCCGTCGACGTGGGGACGCCGAGGGTGACACGCGGTGCGCTCCCCGTGCCGGCGGCGCTGCGCGTCATGAAGCAGCTCCCGGGGCGGCTGCGTGCCTGCTACCAGCAAGCCATCGAAGACAGCCGCGGAGGCCCGATCGCGGGGGAGGTGGACGTCGAGCTCCTCGTCGGCGACGACGGCGCCGTGCGACGTGCGACCATCAATCGCGCCACCGTCAGCAACCCGGACCTGTTCGCCTGCGCGCGTCGCACGCTCGAGCGTGTCCCGTTCCCGGCGCCCGCGAGCCCCTCCGTCGTCACCATCCCGCTCGTCTTCCGGCTGGCAGCTGGGGTACGCGCAAACTGACTCGCGACGACTACTTGGGTGTGCGTGCGATGCCGTTCGACGAGACCGTGTAGACATAGCCACCGTTGATCGCGAAGCCGAGCGTGGCGCCGCCGGCGACGATGTTGGCCGTGCTCGTGCCGCCCGCGTTGCAGCTCGAGCCAGGGACGCAGGTGCTCACGTCCGTCACCGTGTAGAAGTTGCTCGCCCCCTGGTCCACGGTGGCCGTGATCCAGAACAGATCAGTGCCGTCGGTCGCGACGTTGCTCAGCCCGGGTGCCGTGCCCGTCCCGTCGTTCACGGGGGGGACGTATGTCGCGGGCGTAGTCGACCCGGTGAGCGCGCAATCGAAGATGAGGGACAGGCCGCCGCTCGACAGCCCTGCGGCGCTCACGTAGATGCTCCCGTTCACCACGGCGACACCACCGTATCCAGGATTGTTCGGCGCACCCGTCTCGGGCACCGTGCAGACGATCGACGGGTTCTCCATCGTTCCTCCCGCAGCGGGCAGCGAGTAGACCGTGCCGGTCAGAAAGTCGGCCCAGTAGAGGCTCGTTCCACTGGCGACGATCTGTGGCACGCCGTCGCCGTAGCTCGAGTAGCCAATCGTCGTTGCGGACGTGCAAGTCGCGCCGAGCGCGCACGAGTAGGTGAAGCCAGGGTCGCTGTTGGGGCAGTTGTTCGGGCCGGAACAGGTGCCCGTCCAGTACAGGTTGGTGCCGTCCGCGGCGATCGTCGTCGGCGCGCCAGGAACGGAGCCGGGATTGCCGGTCGGGAGCGTGCTGAACACGTGGGGCGCGCCAGCGCAGCCCGCGACGGGACAGTCGAGGATGCTCGTCGCGCTCTCGAAGTAGACGGACCCTTTTGCGACGAGGAGCTGTCCGAGCGAGCCGGTTTCGAAGTTGCCGAAGAAGACACCTGGCGCGAAGACGGTGGGGCCGCCGGCGCCGCACCCTGAGACGGGACAGGACATGAGGTCGCCGACTGCGCTCGTCCCCGAGTCTCCTGGCGAAGCCTGTACCCAGAAGACGGTCGTCCCGTCCGTGGCGATCGCGCCGCTCTGTCGCGCGGTCGTCGAGGCGATGATCTCGAGGCCGTTGCCGGTCGGGATGCCGGCGCCCGTGCCGGTGCTGGTCGCCGTCGCAGTCCCTGTTTCCGTCGCGGTGGCCGTGCTCGTGCCGCTGTCCGTGCCCGTGCTCGTACCTGTACCCGTCGACGTCGTGGTGGTGGTGTCCGTGCTCGTCGTGGTCGCGGTGCCTGAACCGGTCTGCGTGCCCGACATGTGGCCCGTCCCTGTCCCGCTTCCCGGCCCTGCAGCATCGGGAAAGTGCAGCACTGCGGCATCGGCCTCTGCACCACCATCGGGGGTGTCGGAGCCGACGGTGCCGTCGTCCTCGAACAGACAACCAGTGCTCCACGCCAGTGCAATCGCCATCGGTACCACGCGCACGTAGTTCATCTTGAAGCCCTCGATGGGTCGGCGCGACACGTCGCGTGTCGCTCTCCGTCTCCCATGCACACCCTCTTTTCCGGCAACGGTGGCTTTCGTCAGGGAATCGACCGGAGCGCGTGACGAATCGACGCGCGCAGCATGCTGTCGGGATATTTCGCGTTGAAGTGGTCAGCGGCAGCGCGCGCCTCGTCGAACGAACCCGTGGCCACCAGCGCCTCGACGCGCAGGCTGTCGCGCTCTTCGTCGAGCTCGCCCGCGGGAAAGCGCCGAGCGTGCTCGTCCAGCGCCGCGAGCGCTTCCGTGGGCCTCGACCGCGACAGCGCGGCGCGCGCGACTTCGAGGAGCTGCCGCTCCCCCGCAAGGGACGAGACCGGCGCGAGCCGCGGCGCCGAGGGGACCGCGCTCGGTGTGGCAGGAGCCAACTTCACTGGGATCTGCACGGTAGGAGCCGACGGCGGAGGCGCGATGGGGACCCATTCGACGGGACTTCTGGCGGCGCCGCTCGCGGTCGGCGCCGTGACGGGCGCCGTGACCACAGAGCGCAAGGCGAGCGCGGGCGAGGCGTCGTGTCGCTGCGCGAGCTGATGCTCGACGGCCACGGTGCTCAGCACGCCAGAGAGGTACATTGCACCCGCGAGCGTGGCCTTGTGCTGCACGAAAGCACGAAGCGCCGAGGCGACCACTCCGGGAGCCGCACTGCGCGCCGCCTCGAGCGCCTGCTCGCGGAGTGGTAGGTCAAGCATCGGTGGGATCGACAGCGTCCTTTCGAGCCGCAGGCCGACCTTCGCGAGCCGCTCGGCTGGCACCGGTGGAGCCTCGCGCGCGCCGTCGAGGAGCTCGGCCAGCTCGGAGGGAAGGTCAGCGCGGGAGCTCACAGCTCACCTCGCTTGGCGCGCATTCGCGCGGCTGCGGCCATGAGCTCCTCGCGCGCGACGCGGAGCCGCGAGTATGCGGTGTTGGCGGGGATGCCGAGCGCAGCTGCGACGTCCGCCATCGCCTCGCCCTCCACGTCGTGCAGCACGAGCACCGCCCTCCGCTCCAGCGGCAGCGCGTCGAGAAGCTCGAGGAAGACGCGCTGCTTGTCGCGCTCGCGCAGAAGCTCGTCCTGCAGCGGGGCGGTCGACGCCGGCTCGACCTGGTCCTCCGGGCTCTCTCGGCGCCGGCGGATCGTGCGCCGCTGGTTCGCAGCGATCTTGTGCGCGAAGCCGAAGAGCCATCCGCGCAGCGACCGCGAGACGTCGTATGTGCTGCGGTTCCGATAAACCGCGACGAACACGTCGTGGAGCGCGTCGTCCACGTCGGCGGCGGGGACTCCGAGCCGGCGCAGGCTGTTCCAGACGAACGACGCCTCATGAACGAAGACTGCCTGAAAGTCGAGCGAGCCACGTGCAGGTCGAGGCTCGGTGTCGTGGGGGATCTCTGGCAGCGGGGGCACATGCGTCCCTTCGGCGAGCGCGTCCGTCACGGAGCGTCTCCTGTCCTCTTGTCCAGCTGTGCCGAGAGTTGTCATCGAAAGTGCACGGAGAGATCCGGGCCCAGTGTCGTCACGACGGGTGACGAGCCCCACACGCCTTGATTCGCGCCGGCGACCGCGACGGAGAGCTCGGAGTGGACGAGCGCCGCCAGCAACTCCGCGCGCAGGCCGATGGCGAGGACATCCGTGAGGCGGAGCGCGAGCCGCACTCTCGCGCCGACGCCCGCGTGCGCGGTGAGGGCCGACCCCTCCTCTGTGACGCCGACGCCGTGGCTCCACATCGGTCCTCCGCCGGCGACGAGACACCCCGCAACAGCGACTCGTGAGCCCGTCTGCGCGCAGGCCACCGCGGCGATATCGAGCTGCGTCGCCTCGACACCACCGTTCTGGGAGTCCGCCTCGCTCGGCAGGTCGATGCGCGCCTCGAGCCCAATAGCCAGCCAGCGTCGCTCGACGCCTCCGCCGAGCGTGAAGCCGAGCGCCGTCCCTGGTGTGCCGCCAAGCGAGACCTGCGTGGCCGTGACCGCGTAGGTCGTGAAAGGCGATGAAGGCCGAGGCGGTGGTGGAGCGATTGGGGTTGCTGGTTCCGGCACAGACGGTGCGACCGCGACCGGATCCGGCGGCGGCGAGTTGCTGGACGGCGGCGAGACAGGCACGGGGCTCGGCCTTCTGGGTGCCGTGACCGGGTCGAGCGCGAGGCTCGTCGCCAGCGCCATCGAGTCGACGAGATCCTGACAGGCGCCCTTTGGAGCGTGCAGCTTGCGACCACCAGCTGGCGCTCCCCTGTCGTCCTCGAGCTCGATTCGCCCGACGATCTCGACACCCGACGGCTCGATCCGGGCGCGGACGAGCCAGAGGGCGTCTCTACGGAACGGGTCGTATCCGAGGTGCGTCGCTACGAGGGCGCGCATCGTCTCCTCGGTCGGACAGCCAGCGACTCGCTCGTCGACGATGAAGAGGAGACGCGTCGTCGGCGCGGAGGTGGAGTCCGCGCGCGCGGGGACGGTCGCCACGAGCGCAGCGAGGAGCATCGACAGCCGGACAGCGAGCAGGCCTCGTGAGATCTGCGCGTGGCCCCCCATCATCGGTCGGGTGCGTAGGTGCGGGTCGAGCGGGACGCATTCATTCATGCCGACGATCGCGAGGCCTTCTCGCCGCGGTCGAGCCACGACGATTCGTTCACCCGTTGAATGCGCGTGAGCTTGAATGCCCTCCGCTCGCTGGTACATGTCCGATCGAGGGAACGACGATGGCCAAGCTCGAGACCCGTCCATTGATGACGCTGGAGGTCGCGGTCGTCGGCACGCAGAAGATCGGCGCGGTTCCCTGCGGCACGCGCGTCACGGCTCTGATCGCGAGTGGTCATTTCGAGGGCCCACGACTGCGTGGACGCGTGCTTCCCGGCGGTGGTGATTGGACCCTCCTGCGAGCCGACGGCGTGCTCGAGCTCGACTTGCGCCTCACGCTCGCCACCGACGATGGCGCGCTCATCCACATGACCTCGTTCGGGCTTCGTCACGGACCGCCCGAGGTGCTAGCGGCGCTCGCGCGCGGCGAGACCGTCGACCCGTCGGCCTACTATTTCCGCACCATACCTCGCTTCGAGACGGGCCACCCCCGGTACGCGTTCCTGAATCGGCTCCTCGCCATATCGACCGGCGATCGACGCCCCGGAGGCCCCGTGTACACGATCGACGAGATCGCGTGAGGCCGTCGTGGACGCTGGAAGAAGAGATGTCCTCAAGCTGGCCGCGCTCGCGACGCTCGCGGGATGCGCGCCCGCGCCTGTCGCAGCGCCGGTCACCTCGAGCGCCGAAAGGAAGCTGCCCATGCGAACGCGTCCCCTGATGACTCTCCGACTCACGACGGCCCCGACCCAGGACATCGGCACAGGGCCGCACGGCGCGCGCGTCACGTTTCCGATCACCGGAGGGTCGTTCGACGGTGAAAGGCTTCGCGGCAAGGTCTTGCCGGGCGGCGACGACTGGACGGTCAAGCGCGCGGACGGCGTCATCGAGCTCGATCTGCGCGTCACGCTCGAGACCGACGAAGGCGCGCTCATTCACATGACGTTCCAGGGCATCCGGGACGATGCGGCGCAAGGAGGTCCTTACTTTCGCACCCTGCCGCGCTTCGAGGCCGCCGAACCGAAGTATGCCTTCTTGAACCGATCGCTCTTCATCGGAAGCGGGGAGATCGGTGCAGACGGACCGGTTCATGTGATCGAGGAGATCCTCTGAGGGAGACGCGCTTTTCCACTCCCGCGCTCCGTGAAGTCTCGCAGGAGACGTCGTTGCCGACGGACGCCGTGAGAATTCGTTCGCGCTCACGTAACGCGGGGGTGGGGTCGTCCGACAGATAGGTCGAGGCGCGACTGTGCGCCCGCGAGGGACGACCCATGCGCCTGCCAGTGACCGTCCTGATCGTACTGTCCGTGTCACCTCGCTGACCGGCTGCGAGGCGGTGAAGCGCAGCGCCATCGAAGGAGGCCGCAGCATCGAGCCTGGCAAGGCTGCCGGTGTGAAGACCGCCGACCCGTTCTTCTCGGGGCCTACCGCGGAGGGGACGGCCTTCGAGAAGGTGACCGCGCACATCTACACGGCAAAGTCGGGGTGGTACCGCACGATCGTGGTCGACACCACGGACGGCCTCGTCGTGGTCGATCCGATGGGCCCGCGGATGGTCCCGGTGCTGCTCGACGGAATCGCGAAGACCTTCCCTGGAAAGAAGGTGAAGACACTCTTCTATACCCACTATCACCTCGACCACGTGGCCGGAGGAGCGACGTTCGGAGCGACCGAGGTGATCGGTCACGAGAAGTGCCCTCAGTACTGGCGGGAGCTCGCAGCGACCGACATCGCGCCGATCACCCACCCGATAAGCGGCGACCAGACGCTCATAATCGGCGGCGTCGAAATCCACGCGCTCTACATGGGGCACTCCCACACCGACACGCTCTATGCGCTCCACTTTCCGACGGAGCGAGTGCTCTTCACCGCGGATCTCGGCCTCGTGAAGACGGTGGCGCCGATCGGGACCCCCGACAGCTACTGGCCAGGCTACCTCGCCGCGCTCGGAGTGACGACCGCGCTTCGAACGCCGTCGATTCCAGCGCCGCGAGAAGCGCTTCCTGGGCGAGATCCTTCGCCGTGTCCTCGTTTCGGGTGGCGCGAAGCGCAAGGCGATAGAGCATCGGCTCGAGCGTCCGTGCGTCGGCCTCGAGGCTCACGACCGAGCGTTCAGAAGGCACACGAGCGGTTTTTCACAGGCACTCGCCGACGTAGACCGACTGCTCGCTGCTGGCGAGGACGCTAGCGAGAACCGTCGGTCCGTGGAAGCGAGACCGGTTCGCCATCGTCGTCGTGGCGTACGAACGGACCGCGGAGGTTCCCCGCGGCGAGGAGCCATGAAATCACGGTTTCTCGAGCGTCGCGTCCTCGATCATGAGCGGGTACGAATATCCGGAGCCGAAGTCCCGATCGAGGTGCACGACCCCGCGGGCAAGCACGACCTCGCCGATGCCGGTCTCGCCCTGCGTCGTGAACGTGAGGTCATCGTCGCCGCCCGCTTTCGTCCCGGTGCCGTCGGAGAGATGGACCCAGTTCTTGCCAAGGATTCCCGCATTGTACTTCACCACGCGCCCGCGAACCGTGACGGTCTTGTCGCGCAGCGTGGCCTTGCCTGCGAACACCTCGGCGACGGTGTGCCCGGTCGGTCCCTCGGCCTTCGCGACGGGACCGCCCTTCACCGAAGGCGGCGCGGCAGCCGCCGCGACCCCGTGCGCGGTCGGCCTCCCAGCGATCGTGCCGAAGAGAATCTCGTCGAAGGTTCGCTTCAGCGTCGGGCTGGTGAAGCTCTGCATGGCCGTGGCGTTGACGATGGTCACGCTCTCCCCGACGGCGACGGTCGTCTCCGTGACCGCGGCCCAGCGGTCGCCGGTCGACGTCTTCAGCCGTAGGTAGGTGTAGCCCGCGGCGTTCATGGTCTCCGCGACGGTCCCGCTCGCGGTCGTCATGTCCGGGGTGCCACTCGCGACAGGCGGGACGGGGACGACGACGGGCGTCGGCGGCGCTGCGTGGCTTCCGGGGTCGTCCTTGCACGCGGCGGCGCCGATCATTGTGAGCACGGCGAGCGCGACGGCTCTCTTGCTGGTCATGGCGGTTCTCTTAGCGCATCCTTGTCGCGGCCGGTGATCCTGCGATCTCGAACGAGCTCAGGCGCGAGCCGTGGATCGACCGCCCGCGCCGCGCACGATCGCGGAGATCACCGATCGGCGCGGTAGATAGCGCCCGGCGTCGTCCAGAACACGCTCGAGGGACTCGCGGCGATCGCGTACGGCGAGTCCTGGTTGTCTGCGACCGTGAAGGGCGAAGTGCACTTCGGGCCGACGGCGCAGGTCGCTACCGTACCGGTGCCAGGGACGTAGTTGGCCGTCGGTCGCGAGGGCGTACGGGGCGTAGTCGTGGAGATAGAGCGAGGGGCTGCCCATGCCAGACGTCGGGCACTGGTAGATCGACGAGGGGTCGTCCTCGCTGGTGAAGTAGGCGTAACCGCCCGCGACGACCAGCGACACGACGTCCGACAGGACATATCCACCGTCGGGCGACTCGCTGCAGACCGTGCGCGAGGCGCCGCCGTGGACGGAGACCGCGCTCAGCGTCGGCTGCTCGTCGTATGTGGCGAAATACAGCTCGCCGTCGGCGACGAACATCGCCCCGAAGGATGACCCGGACACGAGGACGACCGGTGTCGAGCAGGGTCCCGCGAGCGGACACGACGCGATCGTGAGATTGTAGCCGCCGGCATCGGTCTCGACGGCGCTGGAGACGTACAGGTTCGTCGCGTCCGTCACGACGGCGCCGATGCTCGAGCCCACGCCGGTGACCGTGAGAGCCGTGGACGCGTCGGGGTCGGCGTACGTGAGCGTCGTGAGGTCGACACCCAACTCGCTGACGAAGACCGCGACGCCGTTGCTCGCCGAGAGCGTCTGGAGGCCGGCGCTCGGGCCGATGAGCGACGAAAGGAGCACAGGCGCGGCCGTCCCGCACCCCGCAAGCGGACAGGCGAACAGCGACCCGCCGGTCCCTTGCCAGAAGACGTGGGATTCGTCGATGGCGAGCGAGACGGCTTCGTTCCCGCTCTCGATGACGTCCGGCGAGCCACCGCTCCATTTTGGCGGCAAGAGGTAGACGTCCCTCCCCGCGTCCGCCTCGGCATCCGCGTCGCTCACGTGAGCTCTAGCATCCACGAGGCTCACTTTTTCCCCAGCGTCCTTCGTCGCGGCGGACGGTTCGCCCGCATGAGTACCGGTCACGGCCGGTTCGCTCGCAGGGTTGGTCGAGACGCTGCATCCCACGAGAATTGTCGCTAGCCAGCATTGGAACGCATGTCGCATGAGACCGTTCGCCTCCTTGGGCTTCACTGCCCCGTGCATCCTCTGAGCCGCCGGCTCCGCCGCCCCATCACCCCGCTCTGCTTCGCGGCGGCGACCGTGATCGCGACTCCGGTGTCGTGCTCGCGGCACAAGTGGCTCACCTTTGGAGACAGCGAGATCGCGCAATCCGCGGCGTCTACGTGGCACGCGGGTTGCTCCATGTGCAAGGAATGCGCTTCCTCCCGCACGTGCTGGGCATCGTCGTCGGAACCACCGCCACCTTCGCGCTTGTGCCACGAGACGCATACGCGTGCGGAGGGTGTTTCACGCCGCCGGCCGAGTCCGAGTCCGTCATCACCGACGAGAAGATGATCCTGTCGGTGTCGATGACGCAGACGACGCTGTACGACCAGATCAACTACAGCGGGTCGCCCGCGTCGTTCGCCTGGGTCCTTCCCATCAAGGGGACCGTCACCGTGGGGCTCAGCGCGGATATCCTTTTCCAGGTCGTGAACCAGCTCACCACGACACAGGTCGAGCAGCCCCCGACCCACTGCCCGCCGCCACCGAACTGCTACAGCACTCTCAACGCGCCGGAGGGGGCCGGCTTCGCCGCCGCCGACGCTGCCGCAGCAAACGATGGGGTCGTGGTGACCTCGCAGGCGCAGGTTGGCCCCTACGAGAGCGTGCAGCTTCACTCGACCGACGGGAGCGCGCTCACGAACTGGCTGACTTCGCACGGCTACAACATCCCCGCTCCGACGCAGGTCATCATTGACGCGTACGTCACTCAGGGGTTCGACTTCCTCGCGCTGAAGCTCGTCCCCGGTCAAGGCGTGCAATCGATGCAGCCCGTCCGCGTCACCTCCCAGGGCGCGGCGCCGACGTTGCCTCTTCACATGGTCGCCGTGGGCACAGGGCCGACGACCGGCATTACCATCTGGGTCGTCGCCGACGGGCGCTGGGCGCCGAGCAACTTCCCGACGTTCATGATCGCGGACTCCGAGATCGCGTGGGATTGGAGCACGAGCTCGAGCAATTACGAGACGCTCCGACTGGCGAAGGAGGCTGCGCTCGGCGGGCGTGGGTGGCAGATCGAGAGCTCGCTCGAGCTGAATCAGTACAGCATCCAGCAGCAGCTCTTCACCAACGCCGAATACGATCCGACCGGTGGATACCTCTCACAGGGCGCGAGTGGCGGTGCGGGCGACGGCGGGGCCTCGACGGACGCGGGGACGGACGGCGGCGACGCCGGAGACGCTGGCGAAGCCGGGGCGCAGCTCGCCGCGGCGAGCGCAGATCTGGCCGTCTTCTTCGCGGGGATCGCGCAGCCGAACGCACGCATCACGCGGATGCGGAGCGACGTGGCGCAGTCGGCCCTCTCGACGGACATGATCCTCGAGGCAACGAGTGATCAGTCGGAGCTGACCAACATCCACTACCCCGCTCTGGAGATCGGGGCGCCGCTATGCCCGGTTTACAATGACCAGTGCGAGCAGGTCGGGACGGCGCCGCTGGGCCCCGGCGGTGTGCCGGGAAGTGCCACGAGCGGTACGAACGGCACAAGCAGCGCGAGCGGCGGGGCGAGTGGAGGTCCGGCGAGCGCACCGGGCGCCGCGGGCGGCGGTTGTAGCACCGCCAGGCCAGAGGGCAGCACCGAGACGACGCTCACCTTGGCCATGATCCTCGGCGCGACCGTGGGCTTCCGAGCCTTTCGCGCCCGTCGCCCGCGGCGCGGGCGTCGCGCCACACCCTGAGCGTCCGGATCCGAGGCGCCGAGGAGCGTCTGGATCGTGTGACCGCATCCTTTCGGTACGCTCGGTCGTCGTCCGGGTGGAGGCTACTTCATGCAACCCGAGCTCCGATACCTCGTGCTGACCGCCCTGCTCACGGGCTCTCTCTGGATCCCTGTGGTCATCGGCTACGTGTCCGCACGCGGCCCGCTGCGCTCGGCCGACTACGTGAGACCGCCTGCGACCCCATTGCCCGACTGGGTCCAGCGAGCGAACCGAGCCCACCAGAACGCGGTCGAGAGCTTCGCTCCGTTTGCCGCGGTCGTGCTCGCCGCGCGCGCTTGCAATGTGTCGACCGCCATCACCGTCGCCGCCGCCGCCGTCTTCTTCTGGGCGCGGGTGGCCCATGCGGTGCTCCACATCAGCGGCTTTCGCTACTTCATGGCCAGGACCCTCGTGTTCACCGTGGCCTGGGGTGCCTTCGTGACGCTCGCGATCGAGCTC
>Ga0302198_10005286_pt1 | contig 12013 bp, 9 predicted proteins | sample II_Bog_N2_2_FD_193521 | JGI IMG/M metagenome (GOLD analysis project Ga0302198, IMG submission 193521) | Peat permafrost microbial communities from Stordalen Mire near Abisko, Sweden - II_Bog_N2_2 | ecosystem: Environmental > Terrestrial > Soil > Wetlands > Peat | place: Sweden: Abisko, Stordalen... | reverse complement strand
GCAGCCGCTGCGTACCCGTCGACGAAGGCATCGTGGTCGACGACAGACCGGGCCGATCCCCTGCCTCTCGTTGCCTGCGACCGATGCAACAGCCCTAACTTCTCCATTCGAGCCAGGGCGTTCGCAGAGGCCCCGCGAGAGATACCAGTCGCAGTTTCAATTGCTTCAACGGTCGGAGTCACGCCGGCAAGAACAGCTTCAGCTGCAGCGAGCATCGTCCGAGTCCATTTGATTCGAGCTTCTGTCTTGACCTGACGTGTTCGAGCTTCGCGAACGATGATAAGTCCAGTCGAGAGGCTGACGTTAGCGTCGCCACTCTCGTCCACCCAGCCTCGCTGATGAGCCAAGAGCCAGTCCTTTGCGCCGCGCGAGAGTTGCTTTGCGAAGACGACCTCAACGTCAGGCACGGCTGCGGTCAGGCGTTCTACGTCCGCGGGCCATCCTTCGCCGGCCCATCCCGCGAGAAATCGATGCTCCGCCGAGCCCGCGTGAATCATGACGTGGAAGGTTGGTGCGGCCTGCGCCCGTGCCGGTTTTACGGCGACGCGGACCCCTCGGGGCAGCACGGCGGTGGCGGCATTTCGCACACTCGTTTCGAGGTCTCGTGTCCCAGTCATACTTCAGAATATATCATACTTCACTGGTCCAGTGAAGTATTAACAGACATGAAGTATTTTGAAGACCGTGCCCCGCTGGGTCTTCGGGGACCATGAAGGCACGCGATCCTTACACGTCACGGCCGTCCGCGGTCCGACCTTCGTCACGGACCGACCAATTCACAATCTCATCTGGGAGGGCCTGCCAGGGCCCGAGCGTTAATTCCCGTGAAGCGCGACCAGAAGGACTCATTCATCGGCACGGTCCCAACTTCGGTCCGTCAGGACCGCTTCTTGCCGTATGTTCCCGAGTTCCGTCGCGCCCGAACCCCACGGATAAGTTAGAGCCCGCCAGAAGCGCGATCTGGGTCCTTTGCATGATGTAGATATACATCACTTCTGTCCCCTCGACCTCTAGTGAATGGACAAACTCCGCCAATCGAACGAGAAGTCCCGAGCGCGAAGGCAATCAATCAGTCAGTGCGATGGGCCTGGGCAAGAGCTCGAAACTACTGGATGCGGATCCCCGAGATCGCCCGACTGATCACGAGACGCTGGATCTCCGAGGTCCCTTCGAAGATCGTGTAGGTCCTATAGGCGCGACCGTAAGTACTGGTCACGGGACCTTTCGAAGGGAGATGGACCCACAAATGAGTGCAATAGACTCAGTTGGGACCAAGTTGAGTCGGATTCCAGACCCCATTAACTGGGTCTCGCAAGAGCATCGCTGTAAGGCGTAGGAGCATTTCGGAGATGCGATAGCGTTCAATTTCTTAAATCGGCGGACCGACTGAGGTACTGCAGAACAGCCTTTATACGGGGGTAAATGAAGTATTGAAGTCACAATATACTGCAAGATACCCTATATACGGGGTATAATGCAGTTGTGCCGCGACTCTCACCTCTTACTCGCCTTCAAGAACTAGCCCAGGATCAGTGGGGCCTCATCACGCGCAGGCAGATGGTGGCTTGCAGCATTGGCCAGACAACCATTGAACGCCTCTCGGCGAAAGGAGGCGTGCTCGAACGAGTGGCCACAGGCATCTACCGCATTGTTGCTGCGCCAGTCCCCGACCATCTAGACCTCCGCGCTGCGTGGCTTCAACTAGCACCGGAAACACCCGCGTGGAATCGAACGCCCGACCAAGGAGTAGTTTCGCACCGCTCTGCGGCATCCATGTACGGAATCGGTGACCTGCCGGCGGACTCTCAGGAATTCACGCTACCGCGGCGACGACAGGCTCGACGATCCGACGTTCGAATCCACGTCCGAAAGCTGGCGCTCGAGGAATGGGTCAATGTCAAAGGACTTCCAGTGACAAGACCTTCGCGAATTGCCTCCGACCTCCTTTGGGATGATGAAGATCCTGAAGCGGTAGGACATCTGATCGCGGAGTCGATCCGCCTCGTCTTCGACTATCCCGGCACGTTCGCTGACCAACTTGCTCCCCACGCTTCTCGCTTTGGCCTTCGCAAGCAAGATGGCCTTGGACTCCTTCGGTGGCTGCTCGATCTCACTAAAGATAAAAGCACGCCAAAGTGGATGGCCGAAGCCAGGGCCCACCTCGACCGAACCAATCAATTGGCTACCGCTCCATGAGTGCCCGTGAACGATACGCCACTCCGGCAGCGTTTCGACGCGCTCTCACCGATAGGTTGAAGGACACGTCCAAGCGATCCAACTGGACCATTCAGCAGCTCCAGCGCCAAGTTGCTTACGATCGGCTTCTCGAGCGTCTCTACATTGTCGACGACGGTTGGATAGTCAAGGGTGCGACAGCTCTTCTCGCGCGCGATCTTGGCGTTCGAGGGAGTCTCGACGTCGATGTATATCGAGCGGTTGCACAGAATGTCGCGGAAGCCGATTTGAGAAGGGCAGCAGAAATCGATCTTGGCGACTGGTTTTTATTCACCGTGGGAGCTGCCGCTCCAATCGGGAACAACAGCCTCCGGTTCCCAGTCGTCGCAATTATGGGTACAACCACTTGGGTTGAGTTTCACGTGGACTTGTCCGGCACCGATCTCCGTTTGACGGGGCGTCTCGAAGATGTGCCTGCGATCGCCCGAGGGTTAATACCTTCTGTCGAACAAAGGGGATACCGCGTGTACCCACTGGTGGACCACGTCGCCGACAAAGTGGCCGCAACCTACGAGCGACACGGCGCATCGGAGAATCCATCAACTCGCTACCGAGATCTCGTGGACCTCGTAGCAATTGCTACGGGCGCGTCAATCGACGCACAATCTCAGAGCAACGCCCTTCGTTCAGAATTTGAACGAAGGAATCTCGTGCTACCTAAGACATTTGATGTTCCAGATAGAGGTCTCTGGGAGCGAGGTTACGCAGCCGAAGTGAGCAAGTCAATGCTCACCACCGCATTGACCTTGGAAGATGCCCTTGTCATTGTCAAGGCTTTTTTGGACCCTCTTCTTAACGGAGTCGCAGCGGGTACTTGGAACCCCGATAAGCAGGAGTGGTCAGATGATGCCCGTGGTGATGCATAATTGAATCAAGTAGCAAAAGTCCACTAATCCACAAGCGGGGCTGCTGTTTTGGGGCTTGGGACTACCTGATGTGCACACCCGAGATGGCGCGTGCAATAATCAAGCGCTGTATCTCAGAAGTCCCTTCGAAGATTGTGTAGATCTTCGAGTCGCGGTGCCAACGCTCGACGGGGTACTCGCGCACGTAGCCGTAGCCGCCGAGTATCTGGATCGCCTCTTCGGTTACCCTGACCGCGGTCTCTCCCGCGAACAACTTTGACATCGATCCCTCGCCGTTGAGAAAGGGCGTCCTCGTCGCCGCCATCCACGAGGCGCGCCAGACGAGCAGACGCGCCGCGTCGATCTGGGTCTTCATGTCGGCAAGCTTGAAGGCGATGCCCTGGTTCTCGATGATGGCCCGACCGAACTGCTTGCGTTCTTTGGCGTAGTCGAGCGAATACTCGTAGGCCGCGCGCGCGATGCCGAGCGCCTGGGCGCCGACCGCCGGACGCGTCGCTTCAAAGGTCGCCATCGCCGCTTGGCTCGAAGAGCGCTTACCCTCGCGCCCACGTGCGAGTCGTTCGTCGAGCTTGTCCTTGCCGCCGAGCAGGCAACTACCCGGGACCCGACAGTCCTCGAGGACGACTTCGGCGGTGTGCGAGGCGCGTATGCCCATCTTGGAGAACTTCTGGCCCATGGAGAGACCTTTCGTGCCCTGGGGCACGATGAACGAAGCTTGACCGCGCCCGCCGAGTGCGGGTTCGACCGAAGCCACGACGACGTGCACGTGGGCGATGCCTCCGTTCGTGATCCAGGTCTTGGTGCCGTTGAGCACCCATTCGTCGGTCGCCTCGTCGTAGACCGCGCGAGTGCGAAGCGCCGACACGTCACTACCCGCGTCGGGCTCGGTCACCGCAAAGGCCGCGAGCTTGATGTCATCGGGGGTCCCGAAGCACTTGGGCACCCACTCCATCTGTTGGGCGGGCGTGCCGTTGGACATGATCGCAGCGACCCCGAGAGTCGTGCCCATGAGCGACATGCACAGTCCCGCGTCGCCCCAGGCGAGCTCTTCGAGCACGAGCGCCATCGACAGTCCGGTCTTGTCCGCGACGGCGTTGGCGAGAAAGTCCACGCCGTAGATGCCGATCTTGGCGGCCTCTTCGATGATCGGCCAGGGCGTCTCTTCGCGCTCGTCCCATTCGTGGGCCGCGGGGCGCATCACGTTGACGGCGAAGCCATGGACCCAATCCTGGAGCGTCTTTTGGTCGTCGTTCAGTGCCATTGAGAATTCAGTCATTGTCCCGCCTCACGCGTCTCGAGGTTACCCGTGAGTAACCTTCTCACACTGTAGAGGGAAAAATACCCAACAAAAACGCAACCGCCGCCCGAGGGCGGCGGTTGCGCATTCAAATATGTTTGGTTAGTTCAGGACTACGCGCTTCGCGAGCGGACCACGATCGCCGGGTTCGATGTCGAACTCGACGGTCTGTCCTTCGACGAGGGTCTTGCGACCTTCGCCCTGAATCTCCGAGTAGTGAACAAAGACGTCGGGCTGGCCATCGACGGCGATGAATCCCCAGCCCTTCTCGTCATTGAACCACTTGACGGTTCCTACAGCCACTGTGGGCCTCCTTGTTTCTTTGGAATCGACTTTCGCCGGTTCCGGAGGGAACCACAACGGCAACCTCAACAAAACAGGCTACATGCAAAAACGCGCGACGCCAAATATTTCTAGGGCCGACGAATGAGCGTGCCCGCGGCGGAGTCCTCCACCACCCACCCTCGCCCCTCGAGTTCGCCGCGCAGCCGGTCCGCCTCGGACCAGTCTTTGGCGGCCCGCGCACGGTCACGGGCGCCGACCAGTTGCTCGCTCTCGACGTCGAGCGCGTCGCTACCACGCAGTAGCGAAAGCCCGAGGGCACCAAAGAGGACCGCGACCGCCCCGGCGAGTTCGTTGGCCGTCTCGAGATCACCGGCGTCTGCGGCGGCGTTCGCCGCCGACACCGCCTCGAAGAGTTGGGCGACCGCGAGGGGCGTGTTGAGGTCGTCGTCGAGCACCAGGGCAACGCCTTCGTAGAGGGCGCCCGCGAGTCCCGTCCAGTTGAAGTCCGAATCAATCACCATGGCGTCCCCGGCGAGCGCGGGCAGGTCAAAACGGCGCGCGAGGGTGTCGAGGCGCGCGAGGGCGCGTTGCGCGTCAGCGATCGTGTCCGTGGTCACTTCAATGGGCGAGCGATAGTGCGAACGAAGCACGAGCAACCGGTAGGCGCGAGGGTCGGACGTTTCGAGCATGTCGGTGAGTGAGGTGAAGTTACCGAGTGACTTGCTCATCTTCTCCTCGCCCACCATCACCCATCCGCTGTGGGACCAATGGTGCGTGAAGTCCCGACCCGCCGCCACCGCCTGGGCCCGTTCGTTCTCGTGGTGAGGAAAACGTAGGTCAAAGCCACCCGTGTGCAGGTCAAAGCCCTCACCGAGCAGACCGAGGGACATCACCACGCACTCGGTGTGCCAACCCGGGCGCCCGTCACCGAAGGGCGCGGGCCAACTCGGCTCTCCGGGCTTGGCGAACTTCCAGAGCGCGAAGTCGAGGGGCGAGCGTTTTTCGTCGTTGGATTCGACGCGCGCGCCCGCGCGAAGAGAATCGAGCGGTTGACCCGCGAGCAACCCGTAGTCACTCACGCGGCTCACGTCGAAGTAGACGCCGTCACTCGTCGCGTAACCAATGTCCTGGTCGAGGAACTGAGCGACCAGCGCGATCATCTCCTCGACGTACTGGGTGGCGTGGGGCACGTGGCTCGGTCGTGCGACCCCGAGCCGGTCCATGGCCTGCCACCACTCCTGTTCGAAGCGGGCGGCTATCTCGGTCTCGGTCCTGTTCTCCCTCAGCGCGCGATTGATGATGTTGTCGTCGATGTCGGTGACGTTCGAGACGTAGTCCACGACGAAACCGCGAAACGTGAACCAGCGCCGCGCAACGTCCCAGACGAGGGTGAGCCGACCGTGGCCCAGGTGGGGCAGGTCGTAGACCGTTGGTCCACACACGTACATCGAGATCCGCCCGGGGTCGCGTAGTTCGAGTTCTCGCACGTCGCCGTGCACGGAATCAAAGAGACGAAGCATTGACCTAAACTACGTCAACCATGAACGATGATTCTTCCTCCACCGACGGGCGCATCCCCGACAAGCCCAGCGTCGACGGCATCGAGGCTGCCTGGATGGACCGCTGGGACGAGGGCGCCACCTACCGCTTCGATCGAAGAGCCACGCGCGAGAACGTCTTTTCGATCGACACTCCGCCGCCCACCGTCTCGGGCGCCCTGCACATGGGTCACATCTTCAGCTACACCCATTCGGACATCGTCGCGCGCTACCAACGCATGACCGGCAAGAAGGTCTTCTATCCAATGGGCTGGGACGACAACGGGCTGCCCACCGAGCGCCGGGTCGAGAACTTCTTCGGGGTTCGCTGTGACCCGTCACTTCCCTACGACGCGAACTTCGCCCCACCGGAGAAACCCGGGGACAAGAAGCTCTCGATATCGCGCAAGAACTTCGTCGAACTCTGTCACCGTCTCACCGAGGCCGACGAGGAGGTCTTTAAGAACCTCTGGCGACACCTCGGGCTCAGTATCGACTGGAGTCTCGAGTACTCGACCATCTCGCACCACGCCCAGGAGGTCTCCCAGCGGGCCTTTCTCGCGATGCTCGGTCGCGGCGAGGTCTACTCGTCTGTCGCGCCGACCCTCTGGGACGTCGACTTTCGAACCGCCGTCTCCCAGGCCGAGCTCGAGGACCGCGAACGTCCAGCGAACTACCACCGCGTCGCCTTTTCGAAGGTCGACGCAAGTGGCGCAGTCGAGATCGAGACCACCCGACCCGAACTGCTCGCGAGCTGCGTCGCACTCGTGGCGCACCCGAACGACGTGCGCTACCAGTCGCTCTTTGGCACCAACGTGCGTACGCCCTTGTTCCACGTCGAGGTGCCGGTGCTCGCGCACGAACTCGCCGACCCCGAGAAGGGCTCGGGCATCGCGATGATCTGCACTTTCGGTGACACCACCGACGTGACCTGGTGGCGCGAATTGTCACTGCCCACGCGCGCACTAATCGGGCGTGACGGACGCTTCCTCCCCTGTGACTTCACGAGCGAGGAGTTCCCGAGTCGCGACCCCGAGGGCGCCAACGAGCTCTACGCGCAACTCGAAGGGCGCACCGTCAACCAGGTGCGAGCGATCGTCGTTGAGGCACTGCAGAAGAGCGGCGAGCTGATTGGCGAGATCCGTGCGATCACGCACCCCGTCAAGTTCTACGAAAAGGGCGAACGGCCCCTCGAGATCGTGACGTCGCGTCAGTGGTTCGTGGCGACCCTCGCGCACCGCGAGGAGCTGCTCGCGCGCGGCAGAGAACTGCACTGGCACCCGGACTTCATGAAGCACCGCTACCAGTCCTGGGTCGAGGGACTCAACGTCGACTGGAACATCTCGCGTCAGCGTTTCTTCGGCGTGCCCTTTCCGCTCTGGTACCCCACCGACGCGAACAACGACATCGACTTCGACTCGCCGATCCTGGCGGACCTGGCGGACCTTCCGGTCGACCCCTCCTCTGACGTGCCCGCCGGGTTCGGCGAAGCCCAGCGCAACCAACCAAACGGCTTCGTGGGCGACCCCGACGTCATGGACACCTGGGCGACCAGCTCGCTCTCGCCCCTGATCGCGGGCCACTGGGGCACCGACCTGTTCGAGCGGGTCTTTCCTATGGACCTTCGCCCCCAGGCCCACGAGATCATCCGGACCTGGCTGTTCGCCACGGTCGTGCGCAGTCACTTCGAGTTCGACTGTCTCCCTTTTAAGAACACCCTCATCTCGGGCTGGGTCCTCGATCCCGAACGAAAGAAGATGAGCAAGTCCCTCGGCAACGTCACGACCCCCATGCCGCTCTTAGAGGCCCACGGGGCCGACGCCCTGCGCTACTGGGCCGCTTCGGGGCGACCGGGCGTCGATACCGCGCTCGACGAGGCGCAGATGAAGATCGGCCGACGTCTCTCGATCAAACTACTCAACGTCTCAAAGTTCGTGCTCCAGCGAATCGATGACGCACCCGAACTGTCGGTTCTTAATATCACCCAACCGCTCGACCGCGACGTGCTGTCCCTGCTCGGTCAGTTGATCGCCGAGTCCACGACGGCCTTTGCCAACTACGACTACGCGCGAGCACTCGAGCGGACAGAAACTTTCTTCTGGTCCTTCTGTGACAACTACGTCGAACTCGTCAAGATCCGCGCCTACGGCGGGACCGATTCAAACGCCACCACTTCGGCGCGCGCGACGCTCTCCACGGTGCTCTCGGTCCTACAGCGACTGTTCGCACCCATCCTGCCCTTCGTCGCTGAAGAGGTCTGGAGTTGGTGGCACGACGAGTCGATTCACCTCGCTCCCTGGCCGAGCGTCGAGGAACTCGCCGGTCTCGAGGCGCCTACGCAGCCGGGCTTGTTCTACCGGAGCGTAGGCGAGGTCCTCGAGGCGATCCGTCGCGAGAAGAGCGAGGCGAAACTCTCCCAACGAGCCCAGGTCGGCCTCGTCGTAGCTCGAGGACCTGAGGAGTGGTTGGCGGCGATCCGCGTGGGTGAGAGCGACATCCAAGACGCCGGCGCCGTAGAAACATTCAACTACGTCGAGGCCGACGAGGTCTCAGTGTCCGTGACGCTCGCCGAGGGCTAAGGGCACCTCGTCGCAGCGCTCGACGCGCACTCCGACGTCGTCCACGAAGTAGAACGCGAACTGGTCAAAGGCCACGGCGAGGTGGCGCACGAAATCATTGGTCGTTCCAAAGATCGCGAACCCTCGCTCGTCGGGCCAGTTGCCCGAAGGGTCGCGCGCGACACTCGGACGGTGAGTGAGGACGTGGGTCGAAAGGACCTCCTCGAGTTCAGCGTTTCGACGTTCGTTCTCCTCGTCGTTCGTACGCTGCGAAAAAGGGTTGTCCGCGCTCACGACCCAGTAGGGACCGAGCTCACGCGCCACCTCGGTCGCCTCCACGCGACGCGACGCAGAGAGTTCGACGCTCAGCTCGGTGGGCGGCACCTGGTAGCTCGCGAGCAACTCGGGGCTCAACTTTGGAACCGGTCGCACCACCGACTGGGCGAAGGCGACCGCCGCGCGCACCGTCGCCGAGGTGCGCGGACTCGCCGAAAGGTCAAAGGCGTGCTGGGTGAAGGGCAGCTCCACGTAATAGATGCGCGACAGGGCAACGAGTCGAAACTTCTCGACGAAGTGGCGCGCCACGTTCACGTCCACGAGCGTGTCATTGCCACCCTGGATGACGAGGAAGGGCGGGGCGTCCTCGTGCAGGCGGTGATAGGGCGACATGGCTTCGTAGATCGCCGGGTCGTCGTCGTGGCGCTTTTGTACGACGCGCTGTTCGAGCAGCGTGCGCAGTCCCCTACCGAGACCGCGCCAGTGCGTCTCGTCACCGGTCATCTCGAGCACGCCGTAGAGCGGCAACGCGCCGCGCACGCTCCAGTCGCTCACCCCTTTGACGTCCTTGGGCCGCCAGGTGGGGTCGTGTTCCGACAGGGCCAGCAGGGCCGCCAGGTGGCCACCGGCCGACCCGCCGGCGACGACCACGCGTGTCGGGTCCCCGCCGTAGGTGGCGATGTACTTCTTGATCCAGGCGAGCGTGCGAGTCACGTCCTCGATCTGGGCGGGCCAGGGGTTTTTAGGCGCCAGACGGTAGTTACAGGTGACCGCCACCCAACCGCGGCGCACGAACTCGTGCAGCATGGGACGGCCCTGCTCGCGTTTGTCCCCGAAAGTCCAGGCGCCGCCGTGGATGTAGAAGATGACCGGCGCGTCGGCGGGCGTCGTCGACATGCGCCAGACGTCGAGTCGGTGGCGAGGGAGCGGTCCGTAGGCGACGTTACGCATGAGCTGCATGTCGCGCGGATGAAACGGGATCTGTAGAGCCGTGCGCCACCAAGAACCGAACCGGTCCTCGGAAGGTAAGGGAATGATTAGCGGCTCGCGCGGACTCGTTTCGAGCGCGCGACGAACCACGCTGCGCGAATACAACTGGATCGCCACGAGCCCGAGATTCTCGAGCACCGCAACGCAAACGAGGATCAGGACCAGTACGTCGAGCCAACCCGTTCGCGGCCAACCCCACCACGCGAGCAGTCCCACCAGCGCGCCCTCGAGCACGATTGCCTGGACCGGTAGTTCGCCCGCCGCCCAACCCACGGGATAGGCCAGGGCGGCGAAGATCCCTCGCCGACCGGGGCGCAGCGCCGTGAGCGCAGAAAATACCAACCAGGCGGAAACGACCGCCACCAGATAGGCCATGAACCATTGTGGTCGCCACGGTACGCGCAAGGCAAAACTCCCTAGTATTCGACTGGTGGAGTCACTTCCTACCTCCCTCGAACGACTACGTGGCACGGTCGGCGTCTGGACCAGTACTCACGAATCCCTGCCCGCCGCACGTAGTGGCGAGGTGGCGAGTGAACTCGAATCACTCGGCTACGCCGCGATGTGGCTGCCCGAAGCCTGGAGCCGCGAGTCGCTCACGAGCGCGGGCCTGCTGCTCGCGGCGACATCGAGAATTACCATCGCCACGGGTATCGCCAACATCTGGGGCCGCGACGCCGTGAGCGCCGCGAACGCGGCGAGAACACTGAATGCCGCCTACGACGACCGATTCGTACTGGGCCTGGGCGTGAGCCACCAACCACTCGTGCAGGGACTGCGCGGTCACGAGTACGCGACGCCTCTTCAAGAGATGCGCCAGTACCTGACTGCGATGAACGCCGCGCCGATGTTCGCTCCCGAGGGCGACCACGACTACGCCAAAGTGATCGCCGCCCTCGGTCCCAAGATGCTCGAACTCGGCGCCACGCTCGCCGACGGCGTGCACCCTTACCTCGTGACCCCCGAACACACGGCCATCGCGCGCCAGATAGTGGGTGACAAGTTCGTCGGCGTGGAACAGGCCGTCGTGTTAGGCGAGAGCCACGAAGTGTTCTTAGAACGTGCGCACAACCACCTGGAGATCTACACCGGCCTCGAGAACTATCGCAACAGCTGGCGTCGGTTCGGTTTCGGCGACGAGGACTTCGTTCGAGGTGGTTCGCCTCGCCTGTGTGAGGCCATGGTCGTGCACGGCGACGAGGCGGCAGTTCTCGCGAGAGTCAACGAACACCGCGAGGCGGGAGCGGACCACGTCTGTCTCCAAGTGCTCGGCGAGAACCCCACGACGGTGCCCTTGGACGAGTGGCGTCGTCTCGCGCCGGTGGTCGCCGCTTCGTGACCAGTATCTACGTCGAGGTCACCGTGGCCCAGTCCCCGCAGGGCGTGTGGGAGGAACTTCGCCACATTGAGCGTCACGTCAACTGGATGCACGACGCCAAGAGCATCGACTTCGACTCAAATCAGCGCGAAGGCGTCGGCACCTCGTTTCGCTGCGTCACCAAGGTCGGGCCGTTCACCACGCTCGACGCTATGACCATCACGACATGGGTCGACAAGGCGGTCATGGGCGTCGAGCATCGCGGCATCGTGCGCGGTCGGGGAATCTTCACACTTTCACCCCGCGGCACTGGGACGTCGATCGCCTGGCGAGAGACACTGTTCTTTCCGTGGTGGATGGGTGGGCCCGCGGGCGCGTTTCTCGCCTCACCCGTGCTTCGAGCACTCTGGAAAAAGAACCTGCGATCCTTCGCCCAGACGCTGCCCCCAGTTTGACGTTGCGAAGAACGCGAGAAGGACGTCTAGGGCGTCTAGGTCAGTGGCCGTCGGGACCAAAAATCACCACGTTGGCGTCGCTGCGGCCCGTGGGTCCACGAAACGACCTCACGAGGAACGCCACCGCCCCGAGCCAGGCGAACTCGACGAATCCAATCACGATCCACCCAACGGTGATAAGGAAGAAGCCCCAGA
>Ga0302198_10005265_pt1 | contig 12049 bp, 12 predicted proteins | sample II_Bog_N2_2_FD_193521 | JGI IMG/M metagenome (GOLD analysis project Ga0302198, IMG submission 193521) | Peat permafrost microbial communities from Stordalen Mire near Abisko, Sweden - II_Bog_N2_2 | ecosystem: Environmental > Terrestrial > Soil > Wetlands > Peat | place: Sweden: Abisko... | reverse complement strand
AATGCGTACGGCCTGGCTCCGTCCGCTCATGAAAACCTTCGCCTTCTCAAGGATGGCCATTTTCATCGCCTCTGCTATATAGCATGATATGTAGCAGAGTGAAAGTCAAGCCGCTCTGCCGCCGGAACCGGACCACGATTCGGAAAATGTCGCGCTTCCGGGCACAAAGCCAACATCGTCTTGGCGAAGCGTTTCGATACAATGGTGCCGAAGGAAACAACCCCATGCGCAAGACTCTGGAAACCGTCGCCCTGGCTGGGCTGGCGGTCATGTACTGGATCGCGTATAGCGCCGTGTATGGCCCCACCCCCCTGCCTAACCGGGTGCCCACCCACTTCGGCATTACCGGCCAGCCCAACGCCTGGGGCTCACCGTCGGGGATGTTCCTGCTGCCCGCCATCGGCACCGCGGTCTATTTGATTCTCAGCTTGGTAGCGCTGTTTCCGTCTACGTTCAACTATCCCGCTCGGGTAACGCCGCAGAACCGCCCCCGGCTCGAGGCGCTTGTCCGCCAGTTGCTCGCCTGGATCAAAGTGGATATGGTCTGCCTGTTTGCGTGGATTCAGTGGAGCATTCTGGAAGGAATGCGGCAGGGGTACATGAACCCGCCCAGGCTGCTGATGCCCATCTTCCTGGTGGTGGTATTAGGTACGACCATCGGGTACGTTGTGGCCATGATCCTGGCGGGAAGACCAGGGTCAAGCTCGTAAGGGCGCTCGAATTCGTGCCGGCGCTGCCTCCGGGCCTGGTTTGACACCCAGCGGCTCAGAACACCCACATGCTTGCCAGGACCAGCACGATGGCGGCAACCGTCACCGCCTGATAGGTCAGGTCGTCAGCCTTCCGATAGGGGGTTGAACCTGCGGCGGACGCCGGCATAGTAGCGGACGCGGATTGGGGGGAGGGCTGCATCTTGGGCCTGCCTTTCAACGCCTTTCGGCAAGGGATACGGGGATGGGATGGCGCCGGTTCACTCTACTTGATTTCTTAGACCCGGTAAGCCCGCCGAAGTTGCCAACTGAATTGCGGAGATTCGGTAACGATCTTCGCCGTCGAGTTGCAACGCTCGATGTGAGTATCGGACAATGCCGGCAAAACATCTCTACTAGGAACAAGAACGGAAGATGCGCAACAATTCCTTCGGTAATGGGTGTTAAAATTTCGCTCGTGAGTTCTGGTTCCGATCTCGATCTTGTTCCCTCCTCAGACGCGCGGGAGCGTAACTGGCTGCCACTGGCCATTGCCGCCGCTATTGTGTTGATTGTGGCCGCGGTTGCGGTACTGGTGCTTGAGCATGGCAAGAGCACGGCCACGTTTACGCCCATCTCTGCCGCTTTAGACCCCTACGCTGCAACCCTGCCCATTACGGCCCTCGCCATGAGCGAATCGAGCAATCTGGCCGGAAGCAAGATCACTTATCTCGACGGGCACATTGCCAACACCGGCTCCCGCACCGTCACCGCAATCAGCGCGCAGGTGCTGTTCCGCACCTTTGCCCATGAAGTTGCGCAGAACGAGACCCAGCCGGTCAAGCTGATCCGCGTGAGAGATCCATATATCGATGTGGAGCCGGTCTCCGCGTCGCCACTCAAGCCCGGCGACGAGCGAGACTTCCGCCTCATCTTCGACGCCGTCTCCCCGGATTGGGATGGAGCCTACCCAGAGATCCGGGTGATCCGCGTCGAAACCGAATAGGAGACGGGCTTCCCCGTCTTTATTTACTAAGTAGAAAGTACTCGCCCCTGCAAGAATTACACTCTGCTGCCCGGGCCGAAGCCGCCCATCGCTTTCTTCCAGGTACGGCAATTCTCCCGTAACTAAAACAATCTGGATGGGCTAGGCGATTTCATCTGCGGAGCACCCGGTTTGGCATCGGCATTGCAATCTGTATAGGCGAGCAGACATCATCGCTCAGCCCGCAGAACGATCTGCGGAGAACGCACCGGCGAGGATCGCCACACTATGAGAAGCAAAGCGACACTTCGGAATCTGTTCCCTAGCCAGTTAGCAGTACTTTTGCTGGCATCTGCATTCGTTCCCGCGCTCGCCCAACAGGCGCAGCCTACCGCGGTTCCCCAGAGCGCACCTCCTTCGGCAGCCCAACAGCAGTCCTCGGCCTCGCCGTCCACCTACTCCGCGAAGGAGGGCTTCTGGGGGCGCGTCAACCCGCTTGCCCGCAAGAAGTGGGTAAAGAGACAGACCGATCCACTCAATGACCGGCTCGGCGAACTGGATGAAGTCAACGCCAAAAACGCCCGCGATATTCGGGATGTGGACGGCAGGGCGCAGGCCGGCATCCGTCAGGCGCAGTTGACGGCGGACGCAGCCAATCAGACCGCAACAGTTGCGGGTACCCAGGCGCAGCAGGCCGGTAACATCGCACAGGGTGCCGACCTCCATGTCAACCAGTTGAACTCAACCGTGAACGGACTCGACCAGTACCACCAGATCACAGAAGCCGAAGTTGCATTCCGGGGCGGCCAGCCGGTTCTGTCGGCTGCGGCGCGCAAGCAGCTTGACGAACTGGCGGCCAGCGTTACCGGCCACCTGGGCTACATTCTCGAGGTAGAGGCTCACTCTCCCGCCGCAGGCAGCGCGGGCATACAAAACTCCGAGCGTCTGGCCGCGGTGGTCAAGCGCTATCTCGTAACTGAACATCAGATTCCCGTCTACCGTTTGCACTCTGTAGCCCTGGGCAACGCCCAGATGGCCTCAGCCGGCGATGACAGCATGAAGCCGGTCAGGACCAGCAGCGTGCATGTGCGGTTGATGGAAAACAGTTTGGCGGCCCAGGGCGCCGCACCTCCCAATGGTGCAGCTCCCTTGACAGGCACGGAGCGGCCGTAAGACCGCAGCCCTCCCCCGAGGCTTTTTTCCGCGCCAACGGCCCCCCCGCCGTCAGGCCGCCAAAACACCTCTCCGAACACGAGAGAACCAAGGCAATCTGGCCCCCGTTTTTGCGGGGGCCGATTTTTTTGTGTGGATAAGCACACCCCAAGCTGAACTGCGGGGCTAACAACCTATACGCCCACGACGCGGGCGACGTTACTGCCGGCTTGGAGCGCTTCGACACGGTCCCATTGAAGGGCCACCAACCATAATGCCTGCGGCTCTGCTAGAGGATGCTTACACGAATCAACCCGCCGGCGCACACTCATTTCGCTTCTTGCTTGTCGCTATCTTTCTCCTCGGCTGGCTTTGAAACATGAAGCTTCTTGATCTCCCTGGTTCCGGTCGCTTCATCCACCTGGGTCACTTTGATTCCGGTCGCCATGGCTTCCGAAGTCCATTTCATGTAGTAGGTCTTGCTGGCCTCCGCCTCGATGCGAATCCTTTCGTTCTCCTTCTTTGTCGCTTCGTTCAATGCCGCCCCGGTCGACTGGATCACGCCTCCGTAGTACATCTTTGGCAATCCAGAAACTACAACCGTGCCCGGCTGGGTTTCTGTGCATGCGTACTCACCGTTAAGAAGAGTGGCCAGAAAGACTCCGTTGACATAAAGATGGTCATGCGCAGCGGAGCCGACAAATCTCGACGTCCGGTAAATGCAAATCAACGCCTTGCCAGCCGATGGCGCGGTCGGCGCGGCAGCAGGTTGCGAGTTCTGAGGCGGCTGCGCGGCCGCTGCCGGCAGAATCCCCGCAAACGCCAGGGCAAAACAAAAGAGCAGAATGGTTGCGGATAGATGGAATACGCGTTTGACACAGCAAGTGCAAGCTGCGCCACGAACAGCAGTGTTATGCATTTCAGCGCTCCTTTTCCGATGGCAATAAAATTGCGATCAACGTATCAGGTTCCTCTCGCAGGGTCAAATGCAGCGGTTACGGTTTAGATCGATCCTCCAAGCAGTTGATCGCTCTGCTTAGCCCTCCAATCTGGCCGCGAGCTCGCTTGAGAACATGCGCCGAATGGCTGCCTGGCCGGACACTTCCTGCCCGGCCCGGTAAAATCATCTCTGTATGGATCCGATCATTCACAACCCAGCCATCGAAATTATCCCCGAGACGATTCTTGACGGCAGCCGCTTTGTCCGCGCCTGCTTGCGCCGCCCCGTTGACCGCACGCCGGTGTGGTTCCTGCGCCAGGCCGGGCGGTATATGCAGGAGTACCGCGACGTGCGCAAGCACCACACGCTGGTGGAGATTTGCAAGCAGCCGGAACTGGCCTCCGAAGTCACCATCACCGCCGCTGAAAAGCTGGGCGTGGACGCGGCCATCATCTTTGCCGACCTGCTGCTGCCGCTGGAACCCATGGGCTTGCCCTTCGAGTTCCTGGCCGGCGAGGGTCCGCATGTTCATCACCCGGTGCGCACAGCCGAAGACGTTCGCGCCCTGCGCACCGATCGCGCGGCCGATCTGGCCTATGTGGCCCGCGCCATCGAGAAGGTCGCTTCTCACTTCCGCGATCGGCTGGGCATCATCGGCTTTTGCGGTGCGCCGTTCACGCTGGCCAGCTACATGATCGAGGGCGGCGGCTCCAGGAACTACATCCACACGAAGCAGATGATGTACGGCGACAATCTCTCGTGGCGGTTGCTGCTCGACAAGCTTGTCAAGGTGCTGGAAGAATATTGCCGCCTGCAGGTGCAGGCCGGCGCGGACGTGATTCAAATCTTCGACAGTTGGGTGGGTTCGCTGGGGTTGGCCGACTATCGGCAATATGCATTCGAGGCCTCAAAGCGCCTGGTGCGGGCGGTGCAGCAAATGGGCGTTCCGGTCATCTATTTCGGTGTGGAGACCGCGGGGCTGCTGGGGGAGATGGCCGCAACCGGCGCCGATGTGATCGGTCTCGACTGGCGGCAGCCTCTCGACGAGGGCTGGCGGGCGGTGGGCCACGGCCACGCGGTGCAGGGAAATCTGGACCCCATCACGCTCTTCGCGCCGCTCGAAGTTCTCGAACTGCGGGTCAAGGAGATTTTGCGTGCTGCCAACGGGCGGCCCGGCCACATCTTCAATCTTGGCCATGGCATAGTCCCGACCACGCCGGTTGAAAACGTGCAGGCCGTGGTGCGCATGGTGAGGGAGTTCCGGCTGGAGAAGGTCAATGGCTAAGCGGGCGGTACTCCTGCTGGCGCACGGCACACCCGAAACCGTGGAGCAAATTCCCGAGTATCTGCGCAACGTGGTCAGCGGGCGCCCCTTGCCGCAAGCCGTCATTGAAGAGATACAGCACCGCTATAGCCTGATAGGTCGCAGCCCGCTGACAGAAATCACGCTGGAGCAGGGCCGGCTGGTGGCAGCTGAACTTGCCGACGGTGGTCAGCCCGTTCCCGTGTACGTGGCCATGCGCAACTGGCGGCCCTACATTCCCGAAGTTGTGGGCAGGATGCGCGCTGACGGCGTGGAAGAGGCTGCGGTCATCTGCATGGCGCCGCAGAACTCGCGCACCAGCGTGGGCCTCTATCGCCGCGCCGTGGAGGCTGAGGCAACCGGTATGCGCATCGACTTTACTGAAGCCTGGGCGCAGCATCCGATGCTTATTGAGGCATTTGCCGAGCGGCTGCGCCCTGCTCTTGCCAAGCTCGGCACAGAGGTGGGCCACGTTGTTCCGGTGCTGTTCACGGCCCATAGCGTGCCTTGCCGGACCATTCAGACGCCTGCGGCCAATGAAGGCCAACCGCGCCACTGGCCGGGTACGTATGCCGACCCTTACGCCGAGGAGGCCCGGTGCACCGCCGCGCTGGTGGCCGAGCGTGTGCCTGAGATTGCCCGGTGGTTTTTCGCCTTCCAGAGCCAGGGCGCCAGCGGTGGCCCGTGGATTGGACCCACTGTGGAACAGACACTCGACGCGCTGGCCGCCGAGGGCGTAAAGACGATATTGCTGCAGCCCATTGGCTTTCTCTGCGATCACGTCGAGATTCTCTACGATGTGGATATCCACTTTCGCGGGTACGCGGCCAAACTCGGCATCCGCCTGGAGCGGCCGGAGTCGTTGAACGCTTCTGCCACCCTCGCCACGGCGGTTGCGGACCTGGCGAGGCAGGGGCTGGCCAGGTTACAGGGCTAATAGGCAGGTCGCAGTTGCCCGCATTAAGGCAAGGAAGGGAAGCAACCGGCACTGGAGCTGAAGAATAGATTACTTTTGCATATGCGCATCGTCGAAAATTCTCTTTATCCAGGAACTTCAATCCGATAGAATGGTTTGTTGTACCTGCGCAAGCGCTTCTCGTGCGAATCGTTGATTAGGTCAAGGCGTTTTTTCTCCAATGGAGCCCCTCGATACCAGTTGGCTTATTGGATTCAGTTGCCCAAGGAAATGGCAGAACGACAAGTTGTGCCGCCCAGAATTCATCGTCAGCCGACAAGGAATTACTGACATGCAATGTACTAGATGCGGAAGCGAAATGCGCCGCCTGATGCGGGAAAGCTTCCTGCAAAGAAAAGTCTATCCGCTCTTCGGATACTATCCGTGGGAATGTCCCATCTGCCGACAGCCTATTCTGTTTAAGAAGCGAGTTGCGAGGAAGCGGCGGTCCAAGACGGCACCCGTCCGCGCTGCTGACCCGAAGTTCGTCCGGGCCGGCAGTCAGGCCCCCGCTGCCCTGCCTGCGTCCAAGACCCAGTAACGACGGCTTTGCTTGGATACTGTCTTCCGCAAGGCGAAAGCAAATGCCGCCCAGGCTTGCAACCGGTTTGGAGAGCGCCAACTATACAGGCCAGCGATAGTGTGCAACTGCACGATGTGTAGAGAACGCCTCGATGGGGCTCTCTTCGGCTCCGCGGCCGATGTTGTGAACCACATTTGTGTGCTCACCGGCGCTCGCCACAATCCCCACATGCGGCAGCCGCGCGTCCAGAAGCCAGGTCACAATATCGCCGATCTCCAGAGGCTTGGGAAAGCTGTCTCCCGCCGCTGGCCCGGGAGCGGCCCACAACCGCGCCCCGGCACGCGTCCAATAAGCCTCAAGGTTCAGCACGCGGCGATGGTCGATATTGGCATCGGGCCTCTTCGATCCCCACGCCTTGCGCGCCGGGTAGGCGTCGAAGTCTTTCACCATGTCTTCATGCACAAGCTTTTGCAGGTCCAGCCCCAGCGCGTCTCGCGCCGCCCGGATCACCACGTCGGCGCAGACGCCGGTTGACCTTGGCACATCCCCGCCCGGATAGCTCAGCGCCGTCCAGGTGGGGTCATAGCTCACCGTCACGCCCAACTGCGCACGCGCCGCTACCGCCAACCGCTGGCCGCTGGTTTCGGAAGCGAACGCAAAACCGGCCCATAGCTTGCCGGAGGGGATCACGCCGGCGAACCCAGCCGCCAAACCGCGTATGAACTTTCGTCGCTGCACGATCCGATCCCTCGCGCCCGTTATTTGACCTTGTAGAGAGTGCTGCCGTGAGCCGGCAGAGTCACACTGATTTCCCTGGAATCCTTGCCCTCACTGTCGGTGTAGAGATTCTGGGCCAGGTGCTTTCCGCCATCCATCCCCAGCTGCTTCCAGGTGGCGCGTAACGTCACCGGCTTGTCGTCCAGATTAAAAAAAGCAAAGAACTCCGTATATCCCCGCGCGCCCGGAGCGTCGATGGTCGCCCTCCACTCCCGCGTGTGCTCAAAGCCGGCCGGCAGACTGGTCGCATCGACGGGATGGCTGTAGGTCACGTTCTGGTTCATGAACAGAACTTCCTGGTTGGTAACCAGGCTCCGGGTAAAGTCATCCAGCCTGGTCAGATTGGCGCCCAGAATCAGCGGGCAGCGCGCAATTGCCCACAAAGTGAATTCGGTTCTCTGCTCGTCCTGGGTCTCCCGAGATTGCCGCGGCTCGCCCCATCCCGGATGCGGCCCCAACCATCCCCAGGGCAGCATGTCTTCATCGGGCCAGTTGCCCGGCTTCACATACGGAACCCACTTGGCCAGCCGGTCGAAGGCGTCGCCCACTCCAAACGGGAACTCGCCGTCGCCCGGCTTGTGCGTGAAGGTCCACCCGTCCCAGTGGTCGTCGGAGATGCGCCACATCTGCGCGTATCCGCTCATCTCCACTGCATTTTCCAGCTTGGCCGGCCCCGGCGAGAGGCTCAGCACGATGGGACGCCCCGTTTTTTTGATGGCCGCGGCAATCTGCTTGATCTCCGTAGGCCGGTAAGGATGGTCGCTGATGCAATCCACCTTGATGTAGTCCAGCCCCCATCCGGCGTACAGCTTCAGCATGGAGTCGTAGTAGGCCTGCCCGGCGGCGTTGTCGGCCACGCCCCAGTTGCCCTCATCCCACGGGCACGGAGCAGCGGTGTCGGCCGCATCCACCGCATGATAGCTCGATCCGGCGATGGGCAGGTTCTCTTTCACTACCTGCCGCGGAATCCCGCGCACAATGTGAATGCCGAACTTCAGCCCCTGCGCATGAACCCAGTCAGCCAGCGGCTTGAACCCCGCTCCTCCGGCGGCCGACGGAAACCGGCTGGGCGCCGGAATCAGAATGCCGTTCCCGTCCCACAGATATTTCTTCTCCGCGAGACTGCCGCCGAAGGGGTTCTCCATATACCACCCCTCGTCGATCACCGCATATTGCCAGCCAAACTCGCGCAGTCCCTTGAGCACCGTGGCATTGGCCCGGTAGTCGGCCTCGTCGATGGTCAGGCCGTAGGCGTCCCAACTGTTCCAGCCCATGGGCGGCGTAGGAGCCGGGTTCTGCGCGTGGATTGAAACGGCGGCGAAAGCAAGAACGGCAACAACTGCGGACAGGAAAACACTGCGAAAGGTCATGCGAAAACGTATACCACAACTGCCGGGGTCTCGACACGCGAATCGCTGCGAGGTTGATGGAGCAGTTTATGAATAGGCCGCTAGAAGGCCAGATCCCGCCTGGGAGGGCCGATAGAACCGTCGCTGAGCGCTGCGGGCTGATGGCGCCAAACCGAGAAAGGGGTTCTCAACGAAAGCGGGTTTTCGCCCGTATCAACGTGGGAATAGCTTGAACTGCCGAATCGCGATCTTTGGGGCAATAAGCGCGTGCTCTACGTCCGAAAGTAGCATCACGTTGATCTCGTTAAACTTTCGTATCTTTGTGCTTTCCGGGACGGCGAAATAGAGCGTTTCGGATGCGGGCATTGTCTTAAACGAAAAGTGTTCCGGCTCCGTTGATACGATTGGCTGCTGGCCCAAATAAAGCGCCGGCTTCTCCGGTGATGCCGTATCGGTTAACAACACCGCAATCGCAATCACGCCTGCTTTATTGTCGCGGTTTTCAATGCCGACCTGAATCTCTCGGCAGCGCGCAATGTGAATCGCCGTGCCCAGCGTCTGATGAGCTTCCATTGTGAGTGGAACGGAGTTGCTGGATTCGATGTCCGCGCCAAGTGGTGTGCCGCGCGCCTGGTGGGCTTTCGGCCCCGGATTCTCGTTGGGCGGCTGGATGTACCAGTACGGGCCGTCGAACGGAATGATTAGCGGTCGCGTAGTTCCGGGAGCAAGGAGTGATTCTTGAGCCGTGAGCGGCGGAATGATCTGCTTCTTTTCAGGGAGTGGCCAGAGAATTACGCTTTCATAGCCTCCGACGCCATTAGTCGAGGCCTGGTCCGTTGCCTTCTGTTGAGCGCCGTCATTCGCGGAGGTTCCATTGTCCGCGAGAGCCATGTTCACTTCGGCGAGATGATTGCGATGCGCAACGCCGTCGAGCAATGCCCAGATAGTCACAAGCACTGCCGGAATGGCGATAAGCGCAAGCCGCAGAGCGCCCCGTTTGTAAACCTTGCTGTTCTCTAAGACTTTATCTTGCACAAAAGTTCTCTTCCATGCGAATAGAAAGGCTCCGAGTGCCAGCAGAGCAGCCGCGGTGAGATTTGAGCGCGTAGCCAGTGCGCAGCCCGCGGCATAGACGCAAATAGCGATCAGATACCCATGTACTTCATGAGGAGCGCGATAAAGCGATTCCGCGAAGATCTCCGCTTCTTCCGGCGCCAGGTAGGACGTATCATGCTGAGCCGGAACGAAGACAGAGGCAGTGACGCTACGCAGACCGTTAGCGAGTATGAGCGCGCCTGTCATCGCAACCAAGGCCGCGGCGGGCGAGACCTGCTCCGAGAAAATGATCATGCATGGCACCCAAACCCACGCTGTAGCGCAAACGAGCGCAAAGTGCGGAAACGGAATCGGGGGGTTCTCGCGAAATGGACTCGCGGGATTCTTCCAATAAATCCAGGCGCCGCCCACGCCCGCAAGTGCGCCCACGGCAACATAAATCACAGCCCGAATGAGCAGAGAAGTAAGAGTGGGCGAGTGCGATTCGGGAAGGCCGCAAAGCAGGAACCCGGCAATCATCGCATTGATCACGCCGGCTCCCACCATGAGAGCGAAGAAGCGTTTCACCGCGAATGGATCGAAATTGGCGATGAGCGCAACAGGATCGGATTGCGCGGCGGAATCCGCCTGCTCCATCTCCGCCTCGCTCAAAGCGGCGTGCTTCGATCGCGGGATGACATTCCAAAACACTGCGAGCAGCGCAATGATGTAGGGAATGCGCATTGCATCTTCCAGCGCTCCCAAACCAGTAATCTGACCCAAGGGCGTGGCCGGAAATGTTCCGTTCTCAAACGGAGTAGTCCAATCCAACATGCACAAGAAGGTCCATGCCCCGAAGACCCACGCATAGACGAACGGCACCAGCAGAAACGGTCGCCTGACCTCATTGCGACGAAAAACTTTGCCGCAAGCCGATAGGGTGAGAATGTAAACGAGCATTCCGGCCCAGAGAAAAGACCCATTGAGAAGTAGCCATCCCGCCAATAGAGGGGGTGCTCCCAATATGCCCAAAGGGTCCAATATTCTGTCGATAATTGGGGCGCTCTCGATCCCGTCAATGAACACTTTCCATGCCGGCGCCAGCATGGACCATATAAGCGCAAAGACGAACAATGGAATACGCGCACGAAGACTCTCCGTCCACGAGACAGCGCAGGCCGCGAACACCTGACGCCAGTACCAGGCCTCGGAGCGGCCTGAGCGGAATTCTTCAAGGAGATCGCCACTGAGAACTTCGTGCCGATCAGCAGGAGTGCAGTGCTCCAGCATCCGTGTGGCGAACTGCGGCGGTTCGGTTCGCTTCATGAACGCTCCTATCGCGAGCCCAGCCTAAGTTCGGGGAGAACTTGCCAAAGTTTCGTCAGGACTCGGCGTGTTTCGTGAACTTGGCGCAACCCTTCCTTAGTGATGCGGAAATAGCGCTTCGCCTTGCCGCCACGTTCGGGCGTAGGGTCTCCCAGGCTGGACGTAACCAGACCCTTGGCCTCAAGTCTTTCCAGAGCCGCGTATACGCTGCCCACCGACACATCCCGGCCTCGGCTCGCTTCGAGCTGACGAGAAATCGGCACTCCATAGGCTTCATCGCCAAGATGAATCACTGCGAGGAGCAGCATCAACTCAAATTCTCCGAGATAGCTTCGGTTACTCATTACTTCTACAATAGCGAATAAATCGCGACAGCGCAACTTTGCCGCCGTCTATTGATGCCAAACCGCTCATTCGGTCGTAAACGAATCCAGCGAACATTGAGAGAGAAGGTCCAATTAGCCACCTTGCATACGGTAAACGCTCAACCGGAGTCCGCACCATCATCGCGAGAAAAAACGCGGCCCGCGCATCGCGATTAGCCAAGACGCGCTGGCCCAGGCGTCAGTTCACGCCACTTTGGCAACCGCCCTCGCTAGGCCGATTTGTTTGGTACAATGAAACAGCGGAGTGGTGACAGCTTCGCGGTTCGCTTTTCGCTTTCCGGTGGGCAGAGGTTTTGGGCTATACCTTACTGTCCAAACTGTCCATTTACCACGGAATTTGGTTTTATCCGGTGGAAGATATGGAAATGGGCGAAGGAGTGAACAGTATGAAAAGACAGTAGAATCTGCGATTTGCGCTAAGTGATTGAAATTGCAGAGGGGACGTAGCTCAGTTGGTTAGAGCGCTGCCCTGTCACGGCAGAGGTCGCGGGTTCGAGCCCCGTCGTCCCCGCCATACATTCCAAATGACTTAGGAGTGAATGGCAATCAGAGTGACAGATAAATCTGGGTTCGATAAAGGTGCAATAAGCCCAGAACCTTCCAAAATATGGGTGTAGAAAAACCTCATT
>Ga0302198_10005249_pt1 | contig 12077 bp, 14 predicted proteins | sample II_Bog_N2_2_FD_193521 | JGI IMG/M metagenome (GOLD analysis project Ga0302198, IMG submission 193521) | Peat permafrost microbial communities from Stordalen Mire near Abisko, Sweden - II_Bog_N2_2 | ecosystem: Environmental > Terrestrial > Soil > Wetlands > Peat | place: Sweden: Abisko... | reverse complement strand
CTATCTTTCTTCACTCTCTCGGCACCCTCTGAGACGGTCGAGGCTCGTCTGGACAGGTTCCTTGCCTACATCAAGGGAGAGCGTCCTGGAGGCATCGTAGAGGCTGTCCTGGCCCGTTCCTGCGATGACGGAGACTGGGATCAGATCGCCATCAACGAGAAGAGACTTCTGGAGAGAGGATTTCTCAAAGTCAACGAGATTCGGAATAGCAATTCCGACAATCTCTGTCGGGTCTATCACCTCAACATGGAATACGACTACGACCCTGACGACGACTAATAACAAGCTCGACAGCCTTCTCAAGGAGAAAAAGTGATGGCATACTCTGCAAGCAAGATCGAGTTCCTTCGTTTCGGCTCACAGCATGGCGGTGAAGGTATCGGCTGTTGTGCCGTCGATATCATTCAAGGCTTTGTGAACGACCCCGAGGCACCTGCCTCCGTCCAACTCTACCACGGCGACCGTGGCGGCAAGAACGACCTAGCCATGACTCTCTATGTCAACGGCAAGTCGGAATTTGCCTATCTCGGCAAGACCAACCGTGAAGTCTTCGAGAACTTCGTACGTATCGGCACTTTCGGTACGGCGGATATGCCCGATCATACCTTCTTTGCCGTCTTCTCTGACAGTCAGATGTCGGATCGGCATGGCCAGGCTTGGCTGAAGATTCTCAAGGACGAGGGCTTCGCGTTCATCCGTACAGTAGGCAATTCCATCTACACCGACAAAACTGTCCCGGAAGAACCTGTAAAAGGAGAGACGAGACCTCACAAGAACCACATCTTCGGTCTCTTTCGGAATATCTCGAATGCAGCAGTCGCTGATCCTTTCACTCCTCCGGCAGCTTGGTCGAAGATACCTGAGCCGACGATGACTCCTCATGAAATCTGGCATTCCCGCAAGACGAAGATTTACGGCGAGTCGGAGATCAAGGGTCACGACCCTGCCGAAACCAAGGCAGCTTCCAACCCCTTCGCAGCTAAGGCCGTAACCGAACCGGCATAAGGAAAGAGAATGAGAAATGCCCTCAACGAGTTCAAACTTTATCGTGCCATCGGGCTAAAGGAGTGGGGTTATCACGACGAAGCCTTCGCCCTTATGACGGATGTCGTACTAGACGAAGTGGATCACATGGATGTCAAAACAATCCAGAAGACAAAAAAGGATCAGGAATATGTCGATGCAGAGCGATATTGGGACGACTACCACTACACCAAATGGTTCTCCACCCCTCCTGCTAGGACAACACAAAGTAGTCCTGCAAAAAGACTCGGTGCGGGAGATACCGGAGCTGTGGCTGTCGGTGTACCTCACGGGCTCCCTTTTTGAGAAGAAACAGTTCGCCGAGATGTTCTCTCGGGCCCGGTGTTACAACGCCAAGACTCCTGAAGAAGCTGATCTGGTCGTCTTCGCAGGTGGTGCAGACGTCGATCCCGCCCTGTACGGAGAGATGCCTCATTCGACGACCGTACACGACGAAGAGCGTGACATCCAAGACATCCGTCTCTTCAATATCTGCAAGACTCTCGGTATCCCGATGTTTGGCGTCTGCCGTGGTGCCCAGTTCCTTGCAGTGATGAATGGCTTCAAGCTCTATCAGGACGTCGACGGTCACAACCAATCTCACGGAATGTTCGACCGGAAGAACAAGAGGTACGTCAATAACGTCTCTTCCGTACACCACCAGATGGTCATTTCAGGACCGGGTATGGAAGTCATCGCCCACAGCCACCAATCGAAGAACCGGTGTTATAACGACCATATGAAGTCCATTGGAGGTCATATGGACGTCGAAGCCTATTTCATCCGTGACATGTGCTGTCTGGGCGTACAAGGACATCCAGAGTACCGTGGCTATGGAGAGTACACGAAGTGGTGTCTTGATCTCATCTATGACTACGTCGAACTGAACTCCGATCTCGAACTCTCGGGCAAGAATCGCCGTCTCAAGGCTGAGTATGTCATGGAGAGATTCATGAAGGAACAAGACGGAAAGGTTGAAGTTCATTAATGAGTAACGGAGCAAGCTCCTTGCGTACAAGAGATGGTAAGGCGGGCAGATCGCCCCCTATTGTTAGGTAATCTTGATAGGCCCTATTGTTAGATAGTATGTAATAAACAATATACTATAAACAATAAACTTACCATTACCCTTCCTCATCCTGTACGGATATTATACCACACTTTTGGCTTTTTGTCAAGCTCTTTTTTCAACTATTTCATAACACCTTGAATCTGAAAGGAATTCTACAATGTGTGGGCACGTGGGCCTTATGGGCGTGTTGGAACACCGCGACGAGGCGACAATGAAGCGTCTCATGCTCTATGACTACTTCCGAGGGACGGACTCGACTGGTTTTGCAGCCGTTCGACATGCCACGAAAGATACCCATGTCGTCAAGATTGCCAGTCATCCTCTCGACCTGTTCGACAGCAAGAAGTTTGACACCGCCCTCTCGGGTACGGCAAGCTCTGTCTTCATCGGTCACAACAGGTCAGCTACGAAGGGTAAGGTCAACGGCAGCAACGCCCATCCTTTCGTGGTCGATCATATCATCGGTGCCCACAACGGAACTCTCTCCATCTTGTCTCATATAGATTTGGAAGACGAACTCGGAGAGAAATTTGATGTCGATTCCCTTGCTATCTTCACCCATATCGCTCGTTTTGGCGTACACAAGACAATCCCTCTCCTCCAAGGAGCCTGGGCTCTCGTCTGGTACGACAAAAACGAAAACACCGTCAACTTTCTCCGCAACAAGGAGCGGTCTTTTTGGACGGCAGTCTCGAAAAACCACCAGCAGGTGATGTGGGCGTCGGAGTGGCCTATGATACAGGCTGCAATCGGTCTGTCTCCGTTGAAGTATGACATGGCTCAGTCGACGGAGGGTTATACCTACTTCGCCACCGACGTCGACGAGTTGTACACCTTCGATCTCAACAAGCTCCGTGACAAGGAGGATATGGACTATCCTCTTAACTACGCCAAGAAAGGTCAACTCAAGGGAAAGGAGCCTGCCCTGGTTGTAACTCACTACAACGGAGGGACTACCCCTTTTCATCACCATGGCACCACCACAGGACACTTGGCGAGTACACCGAACAAGAACTCATCGACAACCCTTGGCTCGACTGGTAAAGGCACCGAACGAAACGGCGTCCAGTTCATCAATCTCGTCGCCGACAAGAGCGATCCCTTCGCAGGACACCTCCCGATTGATCGATTTCATGAGCTGGCTAGCTTTGGTTGTTCTTGGTGCAATAGTGACATTGATGTTGATACAGTTGGCGTCACTGTCGTAAACTACGACGACATCATCCTTTGTTCGAAATGTTCAGTCGATTCGTCACAAAATCATCTCATCATGCCTGAATTGCCTATCCTTCCTCAAGCCATCCAGTCCCTTCTTAACCATCTCTAACTCACTGCAAGAAAGGTCTAAGTCGTGAAAGCTCCAATCAAACCACTACCGGGATTCAAGTTTGGGTGTGACCCAGAGTTGTTTGTTCTCAACACAGAAGGTCGTGTCGTCTCTGCACACGATCTGTTGCCTGGAACGAAGGATGAGCCCTTCAAGGTTCCTTACGGAGCTATCCAAGTCGACGGCACTGCCGCCGAGTTCAACATCGATCCAGTCGAGAACTTCGAAGACTTCGACCGTAACATCGTCGAGGTGATGAAAAGTCTGTTCTCCTTTCTCCCGAAAGGGTACAAGCTTTCTGCCGTTCCTTCTGTCAAGTATGACATCGAGGAATGGGAGCGTATCCCTCCTGCTGCTAAGGTCCTCGGATGTAATCCCGACTTCAACGGCTGGACGAATGAGCAGAATCCTTCCCCGAAACCTACTGGTGATCTCGAACGTGTCCGTACAGCCAGTGGTCATCTCCATATCGGCTGGACTCAAGACGTCGATCTCTCGAAGGATATCGAGCATCTTAACCATTGCTCCGACCTTGTGAAGCAGCTCGACTGGTATCTCGGCTACTGGTCTCTCTTTACCGACAAGAACAACATCCGTCGGACTCTGTACGGCCAGGCAGGGGCATGTCGATACAAAAGCTATGGCGTCGAGTATCGTGTTCTGTCCAACTTCTGGTTGACGAACAAAGCTCTTCGCAGAGATGTCTGGGATCGAATGAACCAAGCCATCTGGGATATGTCGGTTCTCTACATGCCGGAGAAAGGTGGAAGTGATGCCAACAGACTCCTCTGCAAGTCTATCAACTCTTCTCGCTGTAACCAGAATTTTGAGTACGGTCTGAATTATCCTTTGAAAACTATCGTGAAGGACGGTTATCATGGCTAAATATCCCAACTTCTATGAGTTTCTTCCTGAGGCAAACAAGAGGATCAAGGGTACCGTAATTATCTACGACGGACACCCCTACCACGTCCTTGCCATAGCCAACCACACAGGTGACAACATCTTTAGGGTGTATATGGAACCTCTCTGTGATGGCAAAGAGAGTGAGCAGCGTTTCTCCCCTTTCGACGGCATCTCGAAGAACAGCGGAGATAACCCTTCCGTTGGACCTCTTTGTGACGAATACCTTGGTATGAACCCTCATTCGAAGGTCATCAGGAAACAGATGAATTCTCCTCATTTCAATAAGTTCCGGCCATTTCCTCTCGGCTTTGTCAACATCGACAGTAGGTGTGTCTATGTAGAAAGGGCTCCTACTCGTCGTACAGAGCAGGGACTGAATAGCCAGAGTCTCTCACAGATTCCTGTTTGTCTCGGAGGGAATTCCTATCGAGATCGTCAGGTCGGACTCTTGACAAATGAGTTGGCAGACACTATCTTGGGTAACTATCCTACTATCGATGAGACTTTCGAAGCTCTGAACAATCCCGAAATCTCCAACCGGGGTGTAGCTTTTGACAGAAAGTTGGCACTTGTTCGAGGACCTATTGGGATGCTCTTCCTTGCCTATAAGGGGGATATCGTAGGTGTTTTTCCTCAATGTGACAAGACTTTGCTGAAACTTGGCGACGACTTCAAGTATCTTACTGAAGTTATTGCAGCAACTGAATATTTTGGAAGGATTATTTGATGGCTCATCCAGTTTTTATACCTACACTGAAAGAAAAAGTGTACGGAGAAGAAATACGTAACCTCGTAGGTAAAGGGAAGGTCTTCGGTGATATCGGACTGGAGATTGAATGCGAGGGCAACAAGTTTTACAAAAGTGGGTCCAAGCTCGAACCCTACTGGTCATATCATGACGATCATTCTCTCCGTGGCGAAGATAACGCCGAATATGTCCTCTCCAATCCTATCTTATTCGACGCCGTTCCTGAAGCCCTCAAGAGCTTGTGGAAGATATTCAAGGATTTTGGAACCGAATTGGATGAGTCGAACAGGACTTCTGTCCACGTCCATCTCAACGTCGGTCTCTGGAATGTCAACCGTCTTGCCTCGTTTACGGCGATGTGGTTCGCTCTCGAAGAAATCCTCTCTGAATGGGCCGGTGATCATCGCGTAGGTAATCTTTTCTGTCTTCGTGCCAAGGACGCCCCCAATATTATACAAACCCTGAAGAGGTTTATCCGAAACGACGGCGATGTCACTCTCCATGAAGGTCTTCATTACGCCGGTCTCAACAGCCAAGCTCTGGTGAAGTTTGGTTCTCTCGAAAATCGTTACCTTCGTGGTGCCACCGATCCTCAGCTTATTCTTGACTGGGTGGCTATCAATCGTCGTCTGTACGAATTCTCTGAGCAGTTTCCTGATCCTCGGGAAGTCTGCAACTCGTTCTCTTACGGCGGTCCTATGTTTTTCATAAGGAATATCCTCGGAGATACTTATGACATCGTCCGTAACGGCATCGATTGGAACGACGACCAAATCTCTGACTCTCTGTACGAAGGCATCCGTATGGCACAGGACATCTGTTTCTGTCGGGACTGGTCTGTTTTCGTCCCCGTTGTAAATCAGGAGGATCCTTTCGGTCGCCCGAAGAAGAAATTGGGAAATGTAGCTTCGACTTATGGAATGTCAGAGGCAGAGTTGCAGTCTCTTCTGTCTAATGTACCTGTCTACACACCTCTTTCGGCACCTGCACCAGCTCCTCATTTTTACCAGCAGAAGGTGACTTCTCAACCTCCTGCAACTGATCAAGCCAACGAGTGGTTTTCTATTCCAGATCTTTCAGAAGAATACCCAACTACGTCGAACTATGACCCAGACGAGGATTAATCATGTCCGTTAAAATTCTCCCTTACAAAACCGGAAGCAAGAGTGTCAAAGCTCTCTGTGAAGCCCTGGACGTCAAAGCTCTTCGTCTTGTAGATTCGAAGTGGAAGATCAAGGAGGACTCCGTCGTAATCAACTGGGGTTCTTCTGAGTTTCATTCTTTGCATAACATCACGGCACCGGAAGGAGTGTCTGTCAAAATTCTCAACAGTCCACTCAAAGTGAGAGAAGCAGTCGACAAGCTCAAATTCTTTCAACTCATGAAGGAGTTTACTGTCAGCCCGGAGATCGAAGACACTCTCGTTCCTGAGTTCTGGACTGACAAGGAGTACATTCCGGCAGGAGCTTATCCAATCGTCTGTCGTACGGTCCTCAACGGCCACTCAGGCGCTGGTATCGTCATCGCTGACACTCCTGACGATCTCGTCGATGCTCCTCTCTATGTACGATACATGAAGAAGAAGAAAGAATTTCGTATCCACGTCGGCAAGACTTCTGACGGCACATTCGTAGTCATCTCAGAACAACAGAAGGTAGCGAAAAGTGGAACAGAACCAACAGACTGGCGCATCCGAAGCCATGACAACGGTTTCGTTTTCCAGCGCCAAGGAATTGATGTACCACTACGTGTACGGAGAGCTGCTATGCGAGCTTTGGAGGCGACGGGCCTCGACTTTGGTGCAGTCGATTGTATCCTTACAACAGGAGGGAAAGCCTCTGTGCTGGAAATCAATACCGCTCCCGGATTAGAGGGTCAGACTGTTGACGACTACTCCAACTTCTTTAAGGAATATATCTGATGCAATGCTACATCTGCGGACACGTCCTGTCCGGTGAACAAGTCTCGTACAACAACGAACACAAGGACTGGGACCCTTGTCCGACCTGTCTGATCGCAATCGCGGAGGTTTTCTCCGACCCTCTCGACGAAGAACAGGTCACCTATGTCCTTGAAAAGGAAGGCATTCTTGAAAAAGATGAGCAGCCTGACCTGATTTTAGTTGACAAGTCCGATTAAATATGCTATAATACTCGTACAAGGTGAGAGAGGACTTGATTGAATGACTAAGACTACTCATCTACCTTGTCCCCGCTGTCCCTCTCGTGATGCCTACAGTATCCAGAGCAACGGCTGGGGCAAATGTTTCTCATGTGGGTGTAATATCCCACCAGATAAGGCCGACGATATGAGTCTGGCAGCCCCAGAAGTGACAACTGATAAACCTTTTACTTCTATGACGTCTGTCTTCCGTCCTTTCCCTGAACGTGGTTTTGTATCCGAGACGGTGAAGCGATACGGCATCGACGTAGGAAGTGACGGAGCTAAGTACCTTGCGAAGTACCCAATCTTCGACATCGAAGGCAACCACGTCGGTAACAAAATCCGTGGACCCAACAAACAGTTCTTGTACGAAGGCTCCATCAAGGGGGCAGGTCTCTTCGGTCGTCACGCCTTCCCGCCTGGCGGGAAGTATATCACTGTCGTAGAAGGTCAGGACGACGCAGCAGCGGCCTATCAGATGATGGGCAGCAAGTGGCCGGTAGTCTCTGTCCACAGCTCTTCTACTGCTGTACAAGACGTCAAACGTGACTTCGAGTACCTAAACTCCTTCGACAACATCGTCTTCTGTTTCGACAACGACGAAGCCGGTAAGAAGGCTATGAAGGATGTCTGCAATGTCGGATTCGAGATCGGTAAGATCAAGACTCTCTCACTTCGTAAGTACAACGATCCCAACGATTACCTTCGTAACAAGGAAGGTGAAGGGTTTGTACGGGAGTGGTGGCAGGCTCCTACGTTTAAGCCGGACGGTCTCAAGATGGGTCGTGACATGGCCGATGAGATTCTCAATCGTCCTAACCATTTCAGCGTACCCTACCCATGGCAAGGACTGAACAAGATGACGTACGGGATGCGGCTGTCAGAGGCTGTCCTCCTCATGGCTGACACCGGTGTAGGTAAGACATCCGTACTCAAGGAGATTGAGTATTGTCTCCTGATGAACCCTGACATCATCAAGGAAGGATACGGCGTAGGCTTCCTACACCTAGAGGAACCTAATCATGACACCGCTCTTGGCCTTCTTTCTATTCATGACAGCAAGCCTTATCATCTCCCTGATACGCCTTTCACACCCGAAGACATTATCAGAGCGCATGGAGAAGTTCTTGACCATAACCGGGCTATCTTCTACGATCATTTTGGTAGTAACGACATTGACGAAATTCTCAACAAGATTCGTCACATGGTCGCCCTCGGTTGTAAGTACATCGTCATCGACCATCTGTCCATAATCGTCTCAGATCAAAACGGTGACGAGAGGAAACAGCTCGACGAGATCAGTACGAAACTCAAGACTATGACGATGGAGTTGAACATTGCTGTACTATGCGTCATTCACACAAACAGGACTGGACAGGCGCGTGGTTCGGCGGGCCCAGAGAAAGTGGCCAACATCCATATGTCTCTTTATCGCGATAAGAAAGCTAAAGAGATGTGGCGTCGTAACATTACAGTTGTCACCATTGAGAAGAACAGGTTTTGTGGCCGTACGGGACCATGCCTATGGCTTGAGTACAACCCGGAGACTACCCGTCTTACGGAGTTGACACAGGAACTGATAGACATCTACGAAGAGGGAGGAACTGCCCATGAAAGTGACCAGCCCTGGGCTTAAGTATCTGACAGCCGACCTGTCGAAACTGTGGTCTATCGACATCGAAGGCGATCTCATACCAAGCACGGTCATCTGGTGCCTCTGTGCAGTCAAGCTTGATACAAAGGAAGAGGTACGTCTTCGTACTTCGAAAAGCATAAGGGAGTGGATCGATGCCCGTAAGAAAGAAGGATGTCGATTCGTTGGCCACAACATTATTGGATATGACGCCCCAACTCTTAATCGTCTCCTGGGCACCTCTCTCACTATTGCTGACTTGGTTGACACCATGGTCATGTCTCTGGTGTATAGTCCTTCCATTCCTGACGGCCATGGTCTGGGTGCTTGGGGTCTTCGTATTAAACATCCGAAGGGAGATCACTCTGACTTCTCGAAGTGGTCTCAAGAGCAGGAAGACTACTGCCTGAACGACGCCATCCTCTGTATGAAAGTGTACATGGCTTTGCTGCATCGGTGTATCAAGGCAGGGTTGACAGACACAGGTCTTGAGATTGAACATCGGTCGTGGCAACTAATACAACAGCAGCAGAAGAATGGCTTCGCCTTTAACTATCCAGAAGCGATGTCGTTGTACTCCAAAGTTAGAGGAATAGAAAATGACATCGCTGGAAGAGTCCACGAAATCTGGCCCCCCGAACTTACATTCATTAGAAAATATGCAAAAGCATATAAAAAGAATGGAGGCCATACAAAAGACTATCTCCGACATATCGAGCAGTATCCTCAAGTCACAATCTCCAACGACAGAGGATATAACGTCTTTGATTACGTGTCTTTCAATATTGGAAGCCCAGATCAAAGATTGGAAAAGTTACTTGCTCTCGGTTGGGTCAACGGAAAAGACGAAGTTACTAAGACTGGGCGACCTCAACCAGTTGTCAAGGGAAAGTTGGCACCTTCACTCGAACGGTTCGTCAGCGCCATAGACAACCCTGGAGTAAAGCTTATCGCGGAGTGGTTGGATTACAACGCCCGTGGTAACATGATTAACACTTGGATGGAGGCATACAACCATGACACCGGATGTATTCATGGAAGTCTATGGTTGGCCAACACTCTTCGTTATAAGCATTCTGCCCCTAACACTGCTAATATACCTGCCGTACGGATTAAGAAAGTCGACGGCAAAGAGGTTGTCCGGTATGGCGAAGACGGCGTATTTACTTATGAGTCCCGTGATCTATGGATCACTCGCGATAGGTTACGTCGTCGTCTGGTGGGTGTTGATGCTAAAGGCATCCAACTACGTGTTCTCGCTAATTATCTAAACAACAAGGAGTTCACTGATGCAGTCCTCGGAGGCGACCCTCACAGTTACAACCAAGAGGTTGGAGGTTTTGCAACAAGAGCTGTCGCGAAAACTTTTCTCTATGCCTACCTCTTAGGAGCAGGAGATGCCAAGGTCGGCCAGATCATCGGTGGTTCAACGAGTGCAGGTAAAGAAGTAAAGTCAAGGTTCCAGAATAACTTTCCGGGATTGAATGAACTTCTTACTTCGCTCCAGAAACAAATCGACAGAACAGGACGTATCAAACTTTGTGATGGAACTCCTGTCATTGTTGACCGTCCTCATACAAAGCTCGGATATCTTCTTCAAGGTGACGAAAGTCGCATCATGAAACAAGCTATGATCCTCATACACAAAGAGATTCGTAGACAAAATCTTGATGCCCTTCTTGTAGGAAATATCCATGACGAGTTTCAATGGGATGTCTTAACTGAACACGTCGAAACTCTTATTGAAATTTTCCACCAATGCTTCAAGAAAGCAGGAGAGTTCTTTGAATACAGAATCCCTATCGAGTGCTCAGTCAGTGTCGGACTCACATGGTCTCAAACACATTAGTCGAAGTCATTATAACCATACTCCTCGACGATGTGAGTTGTGTGAAGACCTTTACACACCTACCGGTACTAGGAGTAAGTATTGTTCAGACGAATGTCAAGAAACTGCAAGACAGTCTTGGTATCTTAAAAGACTCTACAAGATTACACCTGAAATACATCAGCAAATGAAAGAAGAGCAAAATAATCAATGCAAAATTTGTGGTTCTGAAGGTTTTACTATGGCAGATCATCACGTAATGAAGCTCGTAGTAGATCATGATCACGACACTGGTAAAATAAGGGGGCTTCTTTGTCATAACTGTAACAGGGCGCTAGGTCTTTTTAAAGAGTCTATTCACACAATGGAGGCAGCGATGAAATACCTTATCGATTCTGGTACGGCGAAGATATGAGCAAAACTTCCGACCTATCGATCTGGACGTAATCTTGAAAGAAAATAACTTGAAATAAATCTCTCATCTGCGTACGATTTTACTTGACAAAGTGCGCGTTTTATGGTATAATCATTGTATAGAGTAAGACGTTTTATTCTATTTGAAAGGATACTTTTTGATGCCAACTACTACGATTCACACCTTCCGTGGCAAGACTAGCTTTGCTAAAATCCTCCCTGACCAGCTCTCTCTGAACTACAGCAAAGATGGCAAGGAGTGGAAGGTTGATCTGGAGATCGATGAAGCTACTGTGAAGGAAACCAAGAAGCTGAAGATCGCCGACAAGATTCGTCGTGGCGAGCCGTACGAGAAGGATGGTGTTGAAAAACCTGCCTACCTCGATGGCCGACCTTATCTGACTTTCCGTCAAGCTGAACTCCGTCGTGACGGAAGCCCTAACAATCCCATCGAGATCAAGGATATCCTCGGCAAGCCTTGGGATTATACAAAGGAGATTGGCAACGGCAGCGTAGTCGATCTTAAGTTCGCCGTCGTAGACAACGGTCCCGGCAAGAAGAAGGGCATCTACCCACGAGCCATCCGTGTCCTCGAACTGGTTGAGTTCAAGCGTCAGACCTTTACTGACATCGACGAAAGCGATCCGTACTACCAGGCTGCCCTAAAGGCACAGGAAGACTTGAAGGCGGCTCCCTCCGAACGGAGTGAGGTAGCGGCTCCCGAGAAGACTGAGACTACCTTCGAACAGGACTTCGGTCTTGACGAACTGGATGACGATCTCGAAGACATCGTGTAAGAGATACTAACCCAAGGGTTAGCAGATAGCAGTACATCTGTACAGACAGGGAAGACTGTTCTGTTGTACTGAAGAGGAGGGACTGGTCCCTAACCGGTCGACCTGCGTAGGCTCCCCAGTCGGTGAAAGGCCGACATCTTTTGAAAGGACTTGTATGGAACGATTT
>Ga0302198_10005215_pt1 | contig 12135 bp, 11 predicted proteins | sample II_Bog_N2_2_FD_193521 | JGI IMG/M metagenome (GOLD analysis project Ga0302198, IMG submission 193521) | Peat permafrost microbial communities from Stordalen Mire near Abisko, Sweden - II_Bog_N2_2 | ecosystem: Environmental > Terrestrial > Soil > Wetlands > Peat | place: Sweden: Abisko... | reverse complement strand
CCAAGGGCGTCTGTTCCTGAACGCCCTATTGGGCAGCCTGAACCTGCCGCGAGTGGGGGTGCGTGATGTCGTCCAGGTAGCCGGCAAAATTCAGACCGACGACCGCCGCCGGATCGATATCATCGTTGAGACGCCGACGGTCCTCCTCGGTATCGAGACCACGCTGTGGGGCGCCGTCCAGCAACCCAACCAGCTTTCCGATTATCGACGCGAACTGAAGAACCGGGCTCACGGTAGGCGCCCCGTTTTGGTCTTCCTGTCGGATCAGGCCGAGAAAAGCGACCCGGGAGAGGTGGTCCGCCTGCCACCTTACGCTGTCCAACCGCAACCGTCGCTGAATGGCGTGCTGTCATCGGTCGTCGGCACTGTTCGGGCTCCCCGCGCGCGAACCTATGTCGAAGACCTCATCACCTCCATCAATCTGCAATTTGGGGGAGCGCCGGGGATCGAGCAAAGCGATGGGCCTTACATCGAAGCCGTCGAGGCGGAATTCGCGCGCCGCGCGGCCAGATCAATCATCGTGCGTTGGGTCTCAGATCGTGTGCGTCGGACGGCCGCTCCAGTCTCAACCAATGTGCACCAGAAACCGCATTTGACTGCGCGCCGGGTCGTACACGATTGCGCGCCGATAAACCTATGGACGACACCGGCGGCGCCACTTTGGCGTTGCGACGTCGCCCGACCGCGCCGCCAGTTCGACACAACCGGGTCAGGACCTGGGCGCGACTCCCGCAAAGCGCTGCATCGCCGGCGGGTCCTGCGCTGCGGCGAGCAGCTTCGGCCAGTCATCTGGCGGATTGCCCTGCGCCAGCCTACGAGCAAACACCGCGTAGGGATCGCTCGCGGCGCCGGCCTTGCGCAAGGTGTCACGGTCATTGACCCAGCCATAAACCACGATCCGCGCCGTCGAATCGGCTCTGAAAAACAGCCGGAACCGATTGGCGCCGAACCTGGCCCGGAACCAATGCCGGTGCGCTGCGCCGAGTGTGTTGCCCTGCCGGAACTCGGCCGCCAGCGGGTCGCGCGGCACGCGGTCGAGCATGAGATCGCGCAATGCCGCCAGCAACCTGATGTTGGCGTTGCCCTGCCAGCCGGCCGGATCAGACTGCCGGGCGTGTTCAGCCGCGGCGGTCAGCTTGTCGAGCTGATCGAGCAGCAGCGGGTGGCCGGCCAGCCGCCAGCCGTGTCGTTGCAGCACGGTCGGACTACAGCGCCACCTCACCCTCGATCGGCGCGTCGGGATCGACTTCCACGCCCTCGGTCGCTGCCGTCATGCGCGCGGCCAGTTCCGGCGTGAGTGGGATCAATGCCTCCGGCCGCGCTGCGATATCGCGCTCAAGCAGGGCCAGGAAGGGCGCCAGGGCCGGGTCTTCCACCGGTTCGGCTGCGGCATGAACGCTGACGGTGCCGCCGTCGACCCGAAAGGTGATGCGGCCGCCGTAGCTGACGCCGAGCGCCTGGCGGATCGCCTTGGGCACGGTCGTCTGGCCCTTGGCGGTGATGGTGCAGACTGCTTCGATCACGGACATGGCTACTCTCCTGATGCCGGAATGTAAGGTGGCATCCTTACTTTTGCCAGTCCTTCATCACCCCGCAAACAGCGCCCGCAGCCGCGGCGCGACATCCCGGGCAAACCGCTCCAGACTGGGCGCCATCGCCTCGGGGCGCATCCCCGGCGGCACCGCCCACGTCACAATGTCCGTCAGCCCGTATTCCCGGATGAACGCGGCCAGTTCGCTCACGCAGTGCGCGACATCGCCCACCACCCAGGTCTGTGGTATCCGAGCCTCCTCGGTGATTCCGGGCACCCCGCCGTGACCGCCGGATTCCGCGCGGAATTGCTGGTAGACCGCCATGCGCCGCCGTTCGGCCTCGCGCACCGCCGGCCAGTCGCGGTCGCGGTCGTCCGTCACCAGGCAGGACTTGATGATCCCGACCCGATAGTCGTCCGGATCCCGCCCGCTCGCCCGCAGCGCCGTCCGCCACGGATCCAATGTCTGTCCGCGCGGTCCCTGCGGCAACAGATGTGTGTCGAAACGAGCCGCCCGTTGCGCGCCGGCCTCCGCCAGGGCTGCAACCCACAGCGGCGGCCCGCCCGGCTGCACATACCCTGGTGTGATTTTCACGTCCTGGAAGTCATACCGCTTGCCCTGGAAACTGAACCGCTCCCCGGTGAAGGCGTGTCGCAGCACGGCCAGCCCCTCATCGGTCAGCGACAGCCGGCGCGAGACGGGGAAGCCGAAGCCGCGGAATTCGTGCGCGGCGTAGCCCATGCCGACGCCGATCTCGACCCGGCCGTTACTGAGGTTGTCCAGCACCGCGAGATCCTCGGCCAGCCGGATCGGGTGGTTGAACGGCAGCAGGCAGACATCGCAGGAGAACCGCACGTGGCGGGTGCGCGCCGCCATCGCCGACGCCACCGGGATCCAGGACGGCAGATAGCCGTCGGCGACGAAGTGATGTTCGGTGAACCAGACCAGATTCAGGCCGAGACCGTCCAGCCACGCCACCTGCTCCATGATCGCGGCATACAGATCCGGCGTCCGCAAGCCGGATTCCGGGGGATTTCGGAAGTCGTAAACCACCCCGAACCGCAATGGCTTTGCCATGTTTCCTCGCTTGGCTTATGGCCGGGAACTGTGGCAGCCGATCGGGCCACCGGCAACCTTGGAGACCCCGGTTCATGACCGATGCCCCCCTTGTCCTGGTCCGCCGCGACCGCGATGTCGTGACCGTTTCCATCAACAATCCGGCGCGGCTGAACTGCCTCAGCACGCCGGTCATGCACGCCTTCATCGACGCGGTCGCCGGCCTGCAGCACGACCCGGACCTGCGCGCATTGATCGTCACCGGAGAAGGCGAGCGCGCCTTCATGGGCGGGGCCAATTTGTTCGAACTGGCCGACCTCGATCCGGCGAAGGTGCGGACTTTCATCACCCTGGTCCATCGCATGAGCCAAACGCTGCGCGACCTGCCGGTTCCGACCATCGCGCGGGTCAACGGCTTCTGTCTCGGCGCGGGCCTTGAGGTGATGGCCGCCTGCGACCTGCACATCGCCAGCGACAATGCGGTGTTCGGCATGCCGGAGGTGAAGATCGGCCTGCCTTCCGTCGTGGAAGCCGCACTGCTGCCACAATTGATCGGCTGGGGCCGCGCGAAGCTGCTGCTCTATACCGCGATGAGCATCGATGCGCGCCGCGCGCTTGACTGGGGCCTGGTCGAGCAGGTCGTGCCGCAGAGCGATCTGGACAGGGCGCTGGTGGAATGGCTGGATGCGATCGTAGAGTCCGGCCCGCGGGCGATCCGGCTGCAGAAGGAACTGATCCGCGAATGGGAAGCCATGCCGGTGAACGACGCGATTCAGGCGGGCGTTCGCTCGATCGTGCGGGCCTATGAGACCGATGAGCCGAGACGGCGGGTTGCAGAGGCGATCATGCGGTTGCAGGCCCGCAAACCCTGAAGCTCGGGGTTGTGGGACGTTGTCTTATTAACAGAGAACAAATTTTTTAGCAGAAACATACAACCGTATTGTACAAAATAATTGACGATAACGTGAATATATCGTAAACACGTGGCCGGGCCGGAGCCTCGGTAGGTCCGCCGCAGCCCGACATCAGACATTGGAAAGACTTCCACGATGCATACTCGCCCTCGGGGTCTCCCATGAAGCGCCCCCGAAAGCAGTCCCGGATCGCTCGGACCGTCGACGCACTGTCCGACCAGGCCAAGCAGGCCGCTGATCAAGCTCCGAACCCATTAGCAGATGTTATTGCGGTCACCAAGACGGCCATGCAACGCGGGGTAGACCCCTATTTGATGGTCGGCGTGTTGCTCGAAGCCATTGTGCAAATCCTCACCAACGATATTCCGCCGGAAAGGCGCCCGGCGACGGAACTCGCGACGGTGGTGATGTTGAAGCAGCGCCTCGCCCGTCCCAAGGAGACATGCGGGGACGGATCAGATCCCGCCAACCCCGCGCCTGAGGCCACCTGACGCGGCCATCGCCCACGGCGCCGGCGGACCGGCGTCATGAAACGTGAATCGCGCGCGCGAGACGCCATCCCGAGATCACGCGTGCCGCCGCGCGATGTCGGGTCTGATTGACGGATTTTCACGGTCGCCGACCCGGTGATCCGGGTACAATTCGCGCCGGTGGGCCCGTTCCCGGCGTCACCGTTGCGTTTTCGCCATGCTGGCACCCGTCGGCACGGCATCCCCTGCGGCGGTCCGGCGCACCGCGTGTCCCCTCGTCCCCCGGAAATGGCACGGAAGCGAGACGGGTCCATGCCCGCGTTGTGATCCGGCGAGAAATCGTGCACGGTCGCTCCCGGCGGTGGCGTCAACCAGAGTTGACGCAGATCAACGACACCGCAACGGGCCGGTGCTGGATACGAGGGCGATTTTTCAAAGGGTCAACGCGATGTCGCGACGATTGGACGTGCCTGATACCGTGCGGACGACCACGACACTTGATCCGGTGCCCGCCTATCTGCGGTCGCATTACTGGTGGGCCTATGTCCATCCCAACGCCGTGCGGTTTTGGGAGCGGGAGTGGCTGGTCAACCTGATCCTTTGGCAAAACTATCGCCGCCTGAGCGAGGCCGCGCTGAACGCCTTGGGTGAGTCATTGCCCGGCCGAACCCTGCAGATCGCCTGCGTCTACGGCGACCTGACCGCGCGGCTGAGCCGGCGCGCCGAAGCCGCCGGCGGCACGATCGATGTGGTGGACGTGCTGCCCGTGCAACTGGAAAACCTGCGCCAAAAGCTGCCGGACAACGCACCGGTCCGCCGGCTGCTGCGCAATTCCGAGGACATGGCCTTGCCAAGTGCCAGCTATGACCGCGTGCTGCTGTTCTTTCTGCTGCACGAACAACCCGAGGACGTGCGCCGCCGTACATTGGCGGAGGCGATGCGAGTCGTCCGTCCCGGCGGGTCCGTCGTGATTGTCGACTATGCCCAGCCGAGCCCCTGGCACCCGGCGAAGTATTTGTGGTTGCCGGTGCTGCGGGTGCTGGAGCCATTCGCCCGCGACCTTTGGCAGCGCGACCTGACGGCGTGGCTGCCGGAACCCTGGGCCAGCCGGAAACTGAATCGGACCCGGTTCTTCGGCGGCCTTTACCAGATGCTCTGCATCACCGGATGATGGCGTGTCGTGGCCACCCGAACGCCGCACCCGTGCGGCGTCGGTGACCAGGACGAAATCAAACCGCCTCGGCGGCTCTGATCGCTTCGGCCCAGGACCGTGGCACCGCGATCGGCATCTCCAGCGCCATCTGCCCATAGGCCTTGCCCTGCGGATCGATCCGCAGCGACGCCATGCCGCCGCCGCCCAGAGCGTCCTCGATCAGGAAGTTCAGCGCGTTCAGGCCCGGCGCCTCGAACCGGCGCGCCGGCCCACCCACCAGTTGGCTGAGCTGCGCCACAATGCGTTCGGGCGTCAGTTCCCGCCGTAGCAGCGGCAGATAATGCGGCTTGCGGGCAATAATCGCCACGTTCGACGCGTTGCCCTTATCCCCCGAACGCGCATAAGCGAGCCGGATCAGCGGCATCACGACGGTGGGTTCATCCGGGATACCCTCGGTTCCCCCTATGTCGTTCGGCACCGAGGGCTCGTAACCGCCCTGGGTTGGCACCGCTACCGTCACCGCCGCGCCGGCGCCGATCTGCACATTCGGCGGCCCCAGCGCGCTCTTGTCCAGGAAGAACGTGAACAGCCGCACCACCGGGGTCGGCTTCGGCCGCCCGTTATAAATCCCCGTCGTTCCCGGCGCACAGCTCAGCCCGATCGATCCGAGTTCACGCGCAAATATCTCCAGCGCATCGCGGCTGGGGTGCTGGACCACCAGGCGCAGCAGCACCTCCCGCGAGGCGCGTCCCATCGATTTCGGGCCGTAGGAGGCTTCGGCGCCCAGCACCTCCACCAGGGTCGCGGTGAAATCCGGCAGGCCCCGCTGCGCAAACAGCATGCGCGCCCGAGCGGTCAGGGCCTCGGCGGTTTTTTCCGCTTTGCGGGCGGCGTCGATGCCGACGATCGACACGGTCGCGACGGCTCTGTAGCCATCCTGGTAGGTCGCCGAAACCTTGTACTGGCTGGTGGGCGGACGCCCGCGCGCACCTTCGACCCGCACCCGGTCAGGCCCCACCTGGGTGAGCTGTACGCGGGAGAAATCGGCCGTCACGTCGGGCAGGAAATAGGCCGCGGGATCGCCGATCTCATACAGGGTCTGTTCGGCAATCACCGCGGGCACGATCATCCCGCCGGTGCCGGCGGGCTTCGACACCACGAAACTGCCGTCCGCCTGGCAGTCCGCGATCGGGTAGCCGATATTGTGCCAGTTCGGCACCGTGTCCCAGTCGGTGAAGTTGCCGCCGGTCGCCTGCGGTCCGCATTCCAGGATATGCCCGACCAGGCTGCCGGCCCCCAGCCGGTCGTAGTCATCGGCTGCCCAGCCGAACTCGTGCATCAGGATGCCCAGCGCCAGCGCGCTGTCGGCGCAGCGTCCGGTGATCACGATGTCCGCCCCGCCATCGAACGCGGCCTTGATCGGCACTGCCCCCAGATAGGCGTTCGCGGTCAGCAGCCGCGGCGGCAGCGGCTCGCCCGACACCGCCTCTCGCAGGCCGCCGGCGCGCAAATCCGCGGTCAGCGGCATCACGTCGTCGCCTTCCACGATCGCCACCGTCAGCGACAGGCCGAGTTCCGCGATCGCTGCCTCCAGTGCCCGCTTGGCGGCGGCGGGATTGACGCCTCCGCCGTTCGAGGCGACGCGGATCCCCTGGCGCGCGATCTCCGGCAGCGCGCGCTTCAGGTAGGCGACGAAATCCGGCGGATAACCGGCCTCCGGGTCCTTCAGTCGCGCGCGAGCAAGCAACGACATTGTGACTTCGGCGAGGTAGTCCATCATGAAATATTGCACCCCGGCGCCCAGCAACTGGGTCAGCGCGCCCGGACTGTCGCCCCAGGCTCCCGATGCGCCGCCGATCCGGACTGTTCTGTCAGACATCATTGCGACTCCTGCGCCCACCGCGGCGGGCGCTTTTCGTTGAAGGCGGCCAGCCCCTCGGTGGCGTCGCTGGTCAGGGAGGTGACGGTGATCAGGGTTTCCGCGAAGGCGATTGCCTCGGCGAAGGGCATCCGCTCCATCGCGGCAATGGCATACTTGCCGCGCCGCAGCGCGACCGGCGACATGCCCGCCAGGCGGTCAAGCAACGACTCGACACGGGCATCCAGTTGCTCGAACGGCACGACATAATTGGCGAGGCCAATCTCATAGGCGCGCGCGGCACTGATCAGCTCGCCGGTCAGGCAGAGTTCGTTGACGTGGCGGGCGCCGATCTGGCTGCGCAGGAACACCAGCACCTGCATGGGAAACACGCCGACCTTCGCCTCCGGCAAGCCGAAGCGCGCATGATCGGCGACGACCACCAGATCGCACAGCGACATCAGACCCATGCCGCCAGCGACACAATCGCCGTTGATCCGCCCCACCACCGGCACGCCGACATTGCGCATCAAACGTGCCAGCTTGCCGAAATCTGTCATCGGCTCATCCAGGCCGAGGGTGAATGTCGCGGTCCCGCCGCTGAGGTCGGCGCCGGCACAGAACGCCTTGCGCCCGACCGCAGTCAAAACGATCGCGCGCACCGCGGGATCGGCCTGTGCGGTCGCGACCGCGGCTTCGATGCCCGCGATCACCGCCTTGTTCATCGCATTGCGCCGCGCCTCCCGGTCGATCCAGACCCACAGCGCCCTGCCGCGCAATTCCGTCCGCACATCCGTCATGCCCACACCTTCTTCAATAGGATTTCGGCAACCCCAGTTCCCGCTCTGCGATGTAACACAGGATCATTTCGCGGGAGACGGGGGCGAGCTGCGTCGCCACCATTTCCCGGAAGTAGCGCTCGACATGGAACTCGGCAGCATACCCCATGCCGCCATGCGTGCGCACAGCCCGGTCGCAAGCCTTGAAGCCCGCGTCGGCCGCCAGATATTTCGCGGCATTGGCCTGCGCGCCGCAGGGCTGGCCGGAATCGTAAAGTTCCGCGGCATGCAAGGTCATCAGTTCGGCGGCGTAGAGTTCCGACCAGCATTCCGCCAGCGGATGCTGGATCGACTGGTTCTGCCCGATCGGCCGGCCGAACACGACGCGCTCCCCGGCATAGGCCACCGCCTTTTCCAGTGCGCGCCGGCCCATGCCGATGACCTCCGCCGCATTGAGGATCCGCTCCGGGTTCAGGCTGTCCAGCAGATAGCGGAAGCCGCGGCCTTCCTCGCCAATCCGCCGCTCCACCGGCACGACCATATTGTCGTAGAACACCTGATTCGAGTTGACCGCATGCCGCCCCATCTTCGCGATCTCCCGAATTTCCACCGCGGAGCGGTCGAGGTCGGCGTAAAACAGGCTCAACCCGTCGGAAGGCCGCACACAGGCGTCCAGCGGCGTGGTGCGCGCCAGCAGGACCACCTTGTCGGCCTGCTGCGCGGTGCTGGTCCAGATTTTCTGCCCGGACACAAGATAGTGGTCGCCGTTGCGCACCGCCCGCGTCTTGATCCGGGTGGTATCCAACCCGGCATCCGGTTCCGTCACCCCGAAACAGGCGCGCGAGGATCCGTCGATGATCGATGGCAGCCAGGCCGCCCGCTGCGCGTCGGTGCCATGCTTGACGATTGAATGCAGCCCAAAAATGTTGATGTGAACCGTGGAACAGGCCGCAAAGGCACCGGCTGAGTGCCCGATTTCCTGCATCATGATCGCGGCTTCCGTCACCCCGAGCCCGGCTCCGCCAAATTCCGCCGGCATCGCAATGCCCAGCCAGCCGCCCGCGGCGATGGCGGCGGCGAATTCGTGGGGGAAACTGTGGGTGCGGTCCTTCTCGGCCCAGTAGGAATCGTCGAACCGGTCGCAGATGGCGCGCACCGCGTCGCGGATTGCCGAGTGTTCGGGCGTGCTGGCCAGCGGTTCAAACAGTTTCATACGCCACTCCCTCACGCTGTATCGCGATTGTCTTGCGATACCACGAAATCTATTTCGTGACAGCGTTCCATAGCGGCCCGCCTGGCCGCCGTCAACCACGCCGGCCGACGTTCCGGGTTGACCGCCGGGGAGTCCGAAGTATATTTCGCTCTGGCGTAAACAGCAGAGCATCCCATGTCGAAAATCGTCGAACGCACGTTGGACCTGTTGGAGCTGTTTGCGGCGGAAAAGCGGCCGCTGACTCTGTCCGACATCGCGCGTCTGATGAAAATCCCGGTGTCGAGCTGCCACGACGTGCTGCAAGCCATGCAGGCGCGCGGCTACATGTACGAAATCGCGCCGCGCGCCGGCTACTACCCCACCCTGCGCCTGCAAAGGCTCGGCAAGGAAATCGGCGATCACGATCCCGTGGTCCAGCGCGCCGACCTGCTGCTGCGCTCGATGCGCGACACCTTGGACGAATCGGTGCTGCTGTCGAAGGTCTCCGGCTTGCAGGCGCATTATCTGCTGGCCTTCGAGCCGACGCATCCGCTGCGGTTTCTGGTCCGGATCGGCGATCCCGTGCGCGGCCTGTACGCGACGTCCGGCGGCAAGGCGATTCTGGGCAGCCTGGACGACCACGCGCTGGATGCGACACTGCGGACGATCGCCTTGAAGCCACTGACCAGCCGGACGATCACCGCCAAGGCGGAGCTGCGGGCCGACGTGCTGGCGGGGCGGCAACGCGGCTGGTATCTTAACCAAGGCGAGAGCCTGGACGGGGTCACGACACTGTCGGCCGCGTTCCGCTGGGCAGCGGCGGTCTATATCGTGACGATCGCCGGCCCCTCGGCGCGCCTGGACCCGCGGCTCGACCAAGCCGTCGGTCTCATCACCAACGTTTGCCTCCTGCTGGAGGCCCGTCCGGATAGCGAGCGCCACCCCGCGGCCTGACGATGGGCTGATACACGATGAACCGGCCGCCTCTGGGGGCGAGCAGGGCGGATACCGCTCGAATGGCGTATCCCTTCCCTTCAGCCGGCCCAAGACTATAGACCACCCTGGCGCAGATTCCGCTGAGCAACGCATCGATCGCACGGACGATCTGGTCGCGTTCCGCCGCGAACGTTCCTACCGAACGGCCCATTTGGGCAACCGGAATGCTCGCCATGGTCTGGGTCATGAGCACGAACGTGGCGCCATCGAAGGGCGCACCGGATTAAGCGTCGTCACAGGGATGCGCGGCACGACGGTCTGAGGGACCCCGACCCGGGTTGCCAGGCCCTCTAACAACCGCGATTGGACGTCAACGATGAACCCGGTGCGGCCACGGGGCATCGGATAGACCGCGAACGGCATCAGAACCGGCGGAATTCTTCCAGAGGAAGCCCATACGCCGCGATCCATTCGTTATAGCAGTTGATAGCGGTTCGGTTTTCTTGCTGCCACGGACGGCTTTGCTCCGACAGACAGGCACCTGGCGGCGCGACGACCGTCATCACCGGCGGGGCAGCCCCAGCCGGCATATCCCGCCCGGCGGTGTTCATGGCCTTGGTACCGGTGATCTCGTTCATACCGTCATGATGCCCCTGATCGAGCGCGGCGTGCCACAATCTTTGCCGGCAGGCTTCGGCACACCGCGTGACCGGTCCGTCCTGGCCGAAGCCGATCGGTCAAAACCTCTGTGCAGAGATACTATTCCCCCAGCACCTCGGCATTATGCTCCCCGAGGTTCGGCGCCAGGCGGCGGACCGAGGCCGGCGATTCGCTGAACTGAATCGGGAAGCGGCACACGGTCACCGGACCCTCGGTCGGGTGCTCCATCGTCTGGAAGAAATCCACCGCGGTCAGATGTGGGTCCTGGAACAGCGCCTCGATCGCGTTGACCGGACAGGCGGGAATATCGATCGCGTGCAGCGCTTCCAGCCATTCGGCATTGGTCCGCCGCGGCAACTGCTGCGACAGGAAGTGGCCCACCGTCTCGGCGTGGCGGGTGCGGCTTTCCTGCGACTTGAACGGTGGTTCGGTGTCCAGCAGGTCGGGGCAGCCGATCAGAGCGGTGAAGGCGCGCCAGTGCTTGTCGGTATAGACCACCAGCGACAGATACCCGTCCGCGGTCGGGTAGGGACCGCGCGTGCGCGACAGCAGGCGGCGATAGCCCATCTCGCCTTCCGGCGGCACGAAAGCCCCGCCGCCCATATGATCGGCCAGCACGAACTGCGTCATGGTCTCGAACATCGGGACCTCGATCGACTGGCCCTGGCCGGTGACAGACCGGTGATACAAGGCGGCGGTGACCGCATTGGACACATACAGCCCGACAATCCGGTCGCAGATATTCACCGGCGCATAGCGCGGTGCCCCGTCCACCTTGCCGAACAGCCCGGCGATCCCCGAGGCCGCCTGCATCAGGTCGTCATACACCGCCTTGCCGGCATCCGGCCCGCCCGACCCGTAGCCGACCGCGGCACAATAGATGATCCGCGGGTTGGTCTGCCGCACGTTCTCGTAGTCGAGGCCCAGGCGTTGCAGACCCTGCGGCCGGACATTCGACACCAGCACATCCGCCCGCAACGCCAGCGCCAGCGCGGCCTGCCGCCCGGCCGGCGTCTTCAGGTCCAGCACGACGCTGCGCTTGTTGCGGTTCGCCTGCAGGAACAGCGGCCCCATGCCGGGATGCCGGAACGGGCCGATCAGACGCATGGTGTCGCCCCCGGGGGATTCGATCTTCACGACATCGGCGCCGAGATCGCCCAGCAATTGCGTCGCGGACGGCCCCATCACGACCGTCGTCAGGTCCAGCACCCGCACACCGCTGAGCGGCCCGCTCGCCGGGATCGGGTCGTCGGCCCACACAGACTGTGGCTGATCGGTCATCGCGCGGCTCCTTGCCCTGGATCCGGCCGGCGCAGATTACATCCGCGGGACCGAAATATTATTCGCGCAACCGGAATTAGGGCAAAAAGCCGCGTCTGTCAATCGGACCACACCCCCTGCGGGGGGCGGGTCCGGCGCCGCGCGCCGCGCCCGCCCGCTGAAAGTCCGGCAATTGGTTAATTTCCTCTTGACGGGCGGTGAACGCGGGTGTCACTTCGCATCATCGGACTAGGTTTCGGCCTGGCGGAATACGATCGCCATCATATCCAAGGGTGGTGCGGGAGGGATCATGAGCATTCTGAAC
>Ga0302198_10005213_pt1 | contig 12135 bp, 13 predicted proteins | sample II_Bog_N2_2_FD_193521 | JGI IMG/M metagenome (GOLD analysis project Ga0302198, IMG submission 193521) | Peat permafrost microbial communities from Stordalen Mire near Abisko, Sweden - II_Bog_N2_2 | ecosystem: Environmental > Terrestrial > Soil > Wetlands > Peat | place: Sweden: Abisko... | reverse complement strand
GTTACCACGTAATTCCCAAACAGATAGGTCATAACCGTTCAGAAAGGAACAACCATGCCGACCAAAGTATTGATTCCCACCCCACTTCGCTCCTATGCCGGCAAGCAGGCCGTCGTCGAGGTCAGCGCTCCTACCGTCGGGGATGCCTTGAGCCATCTAGTCGCCGAATTCCCTGACCTGCGCAAGCACCTCTTCTCTGAAGACGGCAAACTGCGCTCCTTTGTGAATGTGTATCTCAACGACGAGGACATTCGTTATCTGAGCAAGGACGCGACTCCGGTTAAAGAGACGGATACAATTTCGATTGTGCCTTCGGTTGCAGGCGGTCGTTAAAGGACGATCGCACACCGTGGATGTTCGTTCAAGGAACAGTGGTACGGGAGAGATTCAGTGGCAGTAACAATCGATAGCAGTCAAACAACACTGAGCAACGAAGAGATCCTGCGTTACTCACGCCATCTCATCATGCCCGAAGTGACGATGGAGGGCCAGAAGAAACTAAAAGCTGCGCGCGTGCTGTGCGTGGGAACGGGGGGACTCGGTTCCCCGCTCGCACTCTATCTGACTGCGGCGGGCATTGGAACCCTCGGCCTGGTGGACTTCGACGTCGTCGATTACACCAACCTGCAGCGGCAGGTACTCCATTCCAGCGCCGACGTCGGCCGGTTGAAGCTGGACTCCGCCATCGACAAGCTGAAGGCCCTCAATCCCTTTGTACAGATCAAGCGCTTCGACACCTACCTCAACAGTCAGAATGCGTTGCAGATTATCAAGGATTTCGACATCGTGGCCGACGGCACAGACAATTTCGCCACGCGCTACCTGGTCAACGATGCCTGCGTTCTCAGCGGCAAGCCCAATGTCTATGCCTCTATCTTCCGCTTCGAAGGACAGGCCAGTATCTTTGGCGCTAAAGACGGTCCGTGTTATCGCTGCCTCTATCCGGAAGCGCCACCGCCGGGGCTGGTTCCATCCTGTGCGGAAGGCGGCGTTTTGGGCGTGCTTCCTGGACTGCTCGGCGTCATGCAGGCCACTGAGGTCATCAAGTTGATCCTCGGTGTCGGCGAACCGTTGATTGGCCGCCTGGTGCTGGTGGATGCGCTCGCCATGCGCTTCCGCGAGATGCGCATACGCAAGAATCCCGAGTGCCCGGTCTGCGGCCTACACCCCACTGTGACGGAACTGATTGACTACAACCAGTTCTGCGGTGTGCGCGGTGAAGAGAGCAAAGCGTCCACCAGTACAAAGATTCCAGAAATCCAAGTGGAGGAATTCAAGCGCCGCCTCGATGCCGGGGAGAACATCTACATCCTCGATGTGCGCGAACCGCATGAATACCAGATCTGCAACATTCACGGTCATCTGATTCCGCTGGGCGATCTGCCCAAGCGCGTGCATGAACTGGATTCAAGCCTGGAGATTGTGGTGCACTGCAAAAGCGGTGCGCGCAGCGCCAAGGCTGTGGACTTCCTGCGTCAGTCGGGCTTCAAGCGTGTCACAAATCTGACCGGCGGCATTTTGGCCTGGGCAGACAGGATCGATTCTTCGCTGCCGAAGTATTAAATGGAAACAAGCAAAAGGCCAGCTTCTTCGCGAAGCTGGCCTTCTGCTTTGTGCGATACATTCAGCGTTAGACGAGTCCTGGATTGCGTCCTTGCCTGAGGTCACATAAAGACGCAACCAAAGCATCGATTTCCTCGCAGGTGTTGTACAGGGCCAGTGTTGCGCGGACCGTGCTCTCCAGACCAAAGCGGCGCAGGATCGGCTGCGCACAGTGGTGGCCACCCCGCACGGCGATGCCCTTGCGATTGAGATAGTCGCCAATTTCTTCCGTGCGGAAGCCATCGATCACGAAAGAAAGAACGCCCGCTTTCTCCTTGGCTGTGCCGATGATGTGCAAGCCGGGGATCTTCAGCAACGCGGCCGTAGCATAGGTCAGGAGCATACCCTCGTGGCGCGAGACATTGGCGATGCCGACGCGATCAAGATAATCGATCGCCGCACCCAGGCCAACCGCATCGGCAATATTGCCGGTACCGGCTTCAAAGCGTTGCGGCGGAGGTTGATAAAGCGTCTTCTCAAAAGTGACGTCCTGAATCATGTTGCCGCCACCCTGCCATGGCGGCATGTTATCCAGCACTTCGGACTTTCCATACACCACGCCGATGCCGGTCGGCGCAAAAACCTTGTGTCCGGAGAAGACATAGAAGTCGCAGTTGATGGCTTGCACATCGACGCGCATGTGCGACACTGCCTGCGCCCCATCCACCAGTGCAAGCGCCCCGTGACGATGAGCGGCCTCAACCATCTCTTGCACTGGCAGGACCGTGCCCAGTGCATTCGAAACATGCGCAATGGAGACCAGACGAGTTTTCGGCCCGAGCAGTTTTTCGTACTCGTCGAGCAGGATCTGGCCGGAATCGTCTACCGGCGCAACGCGAAGCCGCGCACCTTTTTCCGCGCACAGCATCTGCCAGGGAACGATATTGGCGTGATGCTCCATCCAGGTGATGACGATCTCGTCGTCCTTCTGAATGTTACGCCGGCCCCAGCTTTGCGCCACCAGGTTGATGCCTTCCGTAGCTCCCCGCACAAAAACAATCTCGCGCGTTGCCCCGGCGTTGAGGAAGCGGCGCGTCTTCTCCCGCGCCGACTCGTATGCGTCGGTAGAGCGCGCCGCCAACTCGTGCGCGGCGCGATGCACGTTGGAGTTTTCGTGTTCGTAGAAGTAACTCAAGCGGTCGATCACCGATTGCGGCTTCTGCGTCGTGGCGCCATTGTCAAGCCAGATCAGCGGATGTCCGTTGACGACTTCACGCAGAATCGGAAAGTCGCGGCGGATCGCCTCCACATCGAATGAATACGAAGAGAGCCCAAGATCGCCCAGCAATTCAGGCTGTCCAGCAGCGGGAGCTACCTCCGGCACAACGTCCACCGAATTGAGCGACCGAGGTTGGCTCTGTGGATCGAACGAGGCAGGCGCGCGATAGTCGGGAGCATGGGCAACCGTCCCTGAGAGTTGCGGCGCGAACAAGTCCAGCGGCGAAGCAAACGGGTTGACCTTGCCTGCTGGATCTTCGTTCTCAGTCGTGTGCTTTTCCGTGGAGCCTGCAGCCGGAACCGGTCCGGGAATTAAGGGCGGAGTGGAAAACAGCGGCCGCGCCTCTTCCATAAATGAGAATGTCGGAACCGCCGAGGAATCGGCAAACCCCAAAGCGCCGGGAATTGCAGGCGCAGGGGGTTGCACAGACCGCGCACCCTGCGCCGGTTGAACCTCTGGAAACAACGACGAAGGAATTGCTGCAAAGCCTTCCTCGCTGGGCGGCGCATTTCCATTTGCTGGTGAAGGGGCGTGCTGAGCCGCTGGCTGGGCAGGCTCGACAAACAGTGGCCTCGCATCCTGCATGAACCCGAAGGTCGAGTTAGACGGCAGGGCAATTCCCTGCCCCAGTCCACCGCTCGGAATCGCGGGACTTGCAACTGTCGCAGCAGGTTGATGCACGTCCGGTACGATGCTTCTATCCGGAGTGGCCACGAATGCCCCAGGCTGCGCCTCGGCCAGACTCGCCAACAGCCCTGGAACCGCAGGCGCAGCTGGGCTCGGCACCGCCGCATACGGATTTCCACTGAAAGCCGAGTTTGACGGCAACACCGCCGAAGCCACAGTGGCCGCAGGCTGCTGAAGCGCCTCTGGCAACGCATTGAACATCTCGTTGGCCATGCGCGCTAACTGAGCCGGAGAAAGAAGACCGGAAGTTATCGCTTCGCTCCCATGCAATCCCGCAGCCCAGTCACTGCGATCCGGAATGACTGTCGAATTCGGCGATTGCTCACTTGTACTCATGGTATTGGCCTACGTCTACATCCTCGAGCAGGGCAATGGCATCGTCTGTCAGCACAGCCGCCGAGCAGTACAGAGACACCAGGTAAGAAGCAAGCGCTCGCTGGTCGATTCCCATGAAGCGAACCGACAACCCAGGGCTCTGTTCCCCTGGGAGTCCAGGCTGGAAAAGACCCACCACACCCTGCTTCTTCTCACCGACGCGCACCAGCAAAATCTTGGACTTCTGGTCCTTGCTTCTGATGGCGATCTTGTCCGAGGGAACCAGCGGGACCCCACGCCAGGTTACAAATGGCGTGCCAAACAGAGTGACTGTCGGCGGCGGTACGCCGCGGCGTGTGCATTCCCGTCCAAAGGCTGCGATGCTGCGCGGATGCGCCAGAAAGAAGGAAGGCTCTTTCCAGACCTTGGTCAATAACTCGTCCAGATCGTCGGGAGTAGGAGCGCCTTTGCGCGTCTTGATCTTTTGCGCATCTGGCACATTGTTGAACAAGCCGTAGTCGGCGTTGTTGAACAACTCGTTCTCTTGCTTTTCCTTGACGCTCTCAATCAACAACCGAAGTTGCTCACGCACCTGGTCGTAGGGACTGCTGAAAAGATCGGAAACGCGGGTGTGAACATTGAGAACCGCATTGATGCTGCCCAGGCGGTACTCGCGAGGAGTCTCCTGATAGTTGACGTAGGTGGAAGGCAACGTGGACTCGTCTTCGTGTCCGCACAGTGACTCGATCACCTTGGACTCATCTACCTTATTCAGGCGAAAGGTGCCCGCTTCCAGCGGCTTCCAGTCCAGCAGGCGAACCAACCAACGAGGCGTGATGGCTCCAAACTGTGGAGCCGTCTTGGTCACATTTGCAAGTTGAAATGCCGATTCTTCGCTCAACGAAACTCGGCCGACTTCTTCTGCCACAAGTCCCTCCTTCTGAATCAAAAACACGGAGATTCTAGTCCGTGCAGGTCCGCGTTGCAAACCAAATTCTGGCTGCAATTGAGAATGCCTGACAGTTCAATGTGGGCCAGGTCCTGAGCACACCTGGGGGTCTTGGCCAGGACTTATGTCAATGAAATGATTTCTAGTACTTTCGGACGGTGTGATCCACGCGATCCGACCAGGCGTGGATTCCACCGCTAAGGTTCCACACGCGAGTAAAACCCGCCTTGCGCAGGACCTGCACGGCCTTGGCGCCCCTCGGTCCCATCTTGCAGACGGTGACAATATTTTGGTTTACATCGAGTTCGTTCACCCGTTTCGACAACTCGGCTAGCGGAATCAATTGCCCACCAATGTTGGAGATCTCGTACTCGAATTCCTCGCGCACATCGAGCAAAAAGAGGTTTTCTCCCGCGTCCAAACGCTGTTTCAGTTCTTCGACACGAATCTCAGGAACGCCCATCGTTTCTCCTCACCATCAATCTGTGCGACGGACGCTTCATTCTGCCCCGCCCCAGTTTCAGCCCAAAATAGAAAACCCACCTGCCAGTTCGATCCCTGGCGGTGGGTATATCAAGAGGCGGCAGCTTGTAAGTTACTCTAGCCCAGCCACTTTCTCACGCCAGAATGCGTTTGCGCACAGCACATCGCTGGACAACAACACACTCCGGCATTCATGGCGACTAAATTGATCACGAGAACAATATACCACGAACGCCGCACAACGGCAGAATTGACTCCTCGAAAAGAGCGTTGAAATCCTCGAGGCGCATGGCTCGTTCATTGGCGGCACAAGCCGTTGGGTGCCTGCGACCAAGGCAAGGGACTCCTGAATGGATAGGCGGAACGCTTCGGCGTGAGCGCAGGCTGGGCTCGGAGGATATCTGCAGCGCGCAAACAGGAACTGAAACAATTCCAAATGCACAACTTGGAGGGGTTAGGACACAACGGGCCTGCGAGTTTATCCTGCTCGGGTTGCTTTGTCATGCAGCGCGAGTTTCTTTGCTGCATCGATCATGCGCAACCCGCGAAGCTTCCATATTCCAAAACAGATGCAGACCGCCAGCAGTCCGAAGAACACGCAAAGCAGCGGCGTCGACCATCTCTGGAGGCTTCCAGACCACAGGCGGACAATCCCGCGTCCGTAGGTTATACCGACCCATGCGATTAAGGAGTAACGCAGGCTGCGAGCTGCGCCGAAGACTCCGAGAAAGCGCGCCCGCGAGACGCCTAGCGCTCCGCAGGCGAGTGCAAACGGCAGGAGTGGAATCGGCGGAGGGAGCAAGCCGGGAAGAAAGACCGCGAGGATGCGATGACGATCCACCCAACGGTCGATTTGCCTCAGAAGACGCGCCGGCACGTAATGCCGCAGCGCCGCTTCGCCACCTCTGCGGCCAATGTGCCACGTAGTGTATCCGCCCAGGATACTGCCTGCAACAGCACATGGTGCCAACAGCCATGGATCGCCGCCGTGCGCCACCAGCCACAGCAGCAGCAAGTCTGTGCTGCCGGGCAAAGTCAAAGGGATCACCGAAGAATCGAGCACCGCCACGGAGAATAACCCCAGAGCGCCCAAATTCATGAGCCAGTACGGCACCATGGATGGATGCGGGCTTCCGGTCGGTAGAATAACCTCTCCTCTTCATGCAGCCTCGTGAGAGGCTGCATGAGTTATATCGTTGCAACCATGACTGCTTGCGATACCAACACCCGGCTACCTGTCGTAATCCAAACAAGACCCGACAAGATGCCTCTGGCGCCGATCTCGGTTGCTCTCATGGGCAAAAGCTCGTCGCCGCTCTTTGTGAACGGTGGCCCTAGCGCAAGCTTCCTGTCGTTGTATTCGCGGGGCTCCCGATTGCATCGCCGGATACAACTAGTTCAACCCTGCGATTCTCCTGACGGCCGCTGCCGTTGTCGTTTGAGGCCACGGGCAAGGTGTTGCCGAAGCCTTTTGCCGTAACTGAATTCGCACCTACACCTTGTTGAACCAGATAATCGCGGACCGCGCCTGCACGGTTCTCAGAAAGTTTTTGGTTCATGTCATCGCCACCGACATTGTCGGTGTAGCCGCCGACTTCAATATTGAGGCCAGGATAGGCAATAAGGATGCCGGCAACCTTCGCCAGCTTCTCTCGTGCGCCAGGCTTCAACGAGTACTTCCCCGTGTCGAACAGGACATCCGACATGCTGATGATGAGCCCGCGTGCGCTGTCACGCGTCTCCAGAATCTTGTTCAATTGCTCTGACAACTGTGCTCGCATGGCAGCCTTGTCGCTGATCGCCTGCTGCGCTGCCTGGCGGGATTGGTCGGCATCGGCTTGTGCCGCGGTGACTGCCGCTGCCGATACGGCCTGGTTCGCGACTAGGTCGGCCTGCGCCTTGGCTGCGTCGGCTTGCGCCTTGGCTGCATCCAGCTGGGCCTGCTTTTGCTTGCCGGCTGCTTCGTCAGCCTGCGCCTGCGCCCTCACCTGTGCATCGCTGGAGGCCCGCAGTTGGTTGGCCCTGTTCTCTTCGTCGATTTTCTTAACCGCAATCTCGCGCGCATCTTCGGCAGTCTGCACTTCTTCTCGGGCTGCTGCAATCAACGGCTTTCTGTCGATGTGCTTGCTGCTCGCATACTCATCCACATTCTTCATCAACTCGACCGCATGCTGATAACTTGCGGTTGCATACTTGTCAGCCCCTTCGGACTGAGCGATGCGCAATGCGTTCCGGGCTTCGAAGAATTCCAAAGGAAGATTGGCGTTCAGAACCACGGGGTCGAACTTGTAGCCTGTGGGAAGATAACCACCACGTTCCATCAGCTCATACTTCGCGTTCACTGCCTCCGCGGTTCCCCTGGTATCGGCGCGCACCACGTTTTCAAGCACGACCACGTTGCTCGGCTGGCGAACCGCGTAGTACGGCTCCGCGGTAACGATCAGTGCGAATGCCTGAAGATCCGTGGTAGCAGTGAGCTTGCTTCGGTCATTTCCGCCAACCAGCACTTCCCCAAGATTGACAGCTCTACCCTCTGGTGAGATCGCCCACATGACATAGGTGAGATATTCACCACCAAATGTCGTCGGGCTTTGCAGATTTCCGAATTCCGCTTCCACTTCCATGGTGCCACGCTTGCTGCGAACCTTGGCTTTTCCATCTGCCGAAGGCAGCAGAGCCGTACCAGCAAAGTCCAAGTCTGTAGCCCCGCTGCGATGCTGATAGTTGACCGCCTGGACCGAACGGCTGATCACGACCACGCGGTATGTGGACCCAGGGCCTGCAGTTTCGAGGACCGTCGGTGCCTGCGGGCTGGCCTGCGCAAACGCGCTCAGACTGAGGACACTTCCAACTGCTAACAAAAACATGTGCTTCACGATTTCTCCTGCGGGCAGAACTCTGCCGTACTGCGTTGGGCTCGGGTTTCGTTGTTCGGCAAAGGCTTCAAGGCTCTTCGAGTTCATTGTCTTAATGGCCGACACGAAACTGGGAGAGGTACCCGAAGAGACCGAATACTTTTAGAAGCCATAAAACGGTCGCAATCACTACCACGGCATTCAGGATGCCTTTGATCTGGCCCTGCATGGGGATAAAACTATTCACCAGCCATAGCAGTACGCCGATTACCAAAAGTGTGATGACAACAGTGACAAGTGGCATATCATCTTCTCCAATCACTTTCTTAGAGACCGGTCCACGTTCTGGTCTTTACCTTTCTTCTCCGTGGCAACCAAAATGGGCCGGATCAATAAGAAGGACCCATGTCCGATGGCCCGCCTTAGCTCAAGGGCCGGGGGAAGAAGAGAAACTTCACTCTTCTTCATGCTTATTCTTCCAAAGCAATGAGCAAATAACTGAGCTAAAACGCACACGGCCATCCCGTCTTGTTGAGGGCGCGAGGCCGAAATCGGCGCCGTTGCAACAAGCGTCCTCTCTGTTGCTTTCCATCGGGGTGCCCGCGCTACGGTTTTGCGTCTTCGGTCTTTTGGGCGGCAGCGGAGCTACTCGTCGTTGCTTTGGATGCGGCAGCTGACGGCGTCTGCTTGGCGGATGGATTTTCGGTACCGGTCGGGAAGATGAGAATCTGGATTGTGCCCTCTTCCCCGCCCTGGCCAGCGTTTGCCTGCTTGCCCATCCCCATCGTCTTCAGTTGGCTATCATCAAATCCAAAGTTCTCCACCAGATACTCGCGTATCACCATGGCCCTGGCCTCGGTCAGTACCTGTTCCTTCTGGGTATCCCCTTCCATGCTGGCGGATACCACAACCACCGCAACGCCAAATTGATTTTGCGCCAGGAACTCGCCGCCCTCTTTGAGAGACTTCTGGTTCTTCAGTTTGGCCGAGTCGCGGCCACCGAATAGTTCCTTGGCTGAGTAGGTAAACGTCTTGAGCGGCGTGCCCTTCGGGAGGCCGTCAATTTTGTTCGCTGCAAGATCGGCTGAATCTTCATATCCACGCTTCTTGAAATACCCGTTCAGGAAAAAGTTATGTTTCATAGCCTCCATGTTCTCCTGAAAGTCGGTCACCCCGGCCTGCGCGTGGACCATCGTGTCGTTCAGAGTCGTCGTCGTCTGTTCCAGGTTGTTATAGAGTTGCTTGTCGTTGACTAGCGCTCCCACAGTTCCCTGCCCCGCATCGATCTTGGCGCTGATCGAGTTCAGGTGCGCCGTCGCCGCGGTCGTGTTCGCGATGCCAAGTTGACTGCTATTCAGGATTCCGTTCATCTTGATCAGAAGATCCGACATTTGCAGTGGCGGGTGGCTCGTCAAAATATCACCAGCCTTCACGTTGGCCTGGCCGGTAGACCCAAACGAGATGGCCATATACTGGTTGCCCAGCAACCCCTCGGTTTCGATGGAAGCTACCGAGTCCTGCTTGATGATCTCGTGAGTTGACTGGTCAAGTTCCATAACTACGGTCACTTTTTCGCCCGGGCCGTGGGGCAAAGCGATGCTTTCTACCGTTCCACTATGGACTCCGCCCACGCGCACGTCGGCGCCTGCGGCCAGGCCGGCAACGTCGTCGAACTGCGCCTTCAGCTGGTATGTGGAACTAAACAGATATTCATGGCTCCCGATAATGAAAACACCAGCGGCCAAAACTGCCAGTGTCGCAACGATAAAAATTCCAAGCCGCGCCACTCTCGACATATGTCCTCCTACGACTGCTTTAGAAATTCCTTCACAAACGGAATGTCGCTTTGTTCAAGATCCTCGAACTTGCCCGCGATCACCACGCGGCCCTGAGCCAACAGCGCGATCCGATTGGCGATTGTCCTGGCACTGTGCAAATCGTGGGTCACGACAATGGATGCCATGTGGTGCTCTCGCTGAAGGTTGAGAACCAGATCGTTGATTTCCCCGGAACTGATGGGGTCGAGGCCGGCCGTAGGCTCGTCAAGAAGCAGGATCTCCGGCTCCAGGGCCAGCGCACGCGCCAACCCTACGCGCTTTTGCATCCCACCTGAAATATCGGAAGGCATCCTGTCCGAGCCGCCTACCATGCCCACCTCGGCCAGCAACTGCCTCACCCGGTCGGACTGTTCAGACCGCGACATCTCTTTGCGATGGTGTTGCAGTGGAAAGGCCACGTTCTCGGCGACGGTGAGCGAGTCGTAGAGCGCTGCGTGCTGAAAGAGGAAGCCCATCTTCAGTCGGATGGCGCCGATCTGGTCGAGGGTGAGGCCAGCCAGGTCCTGGCCATGAATGCGAACCGATCCGGAGTCGGGCTTGGCAAGCCCGATGATGAGCCTCAACAAGACGCTCTTGCCCGTGCCGCTGCGCCCCAGCACCGCCATCGTTTCCCCGCTGCGTAAGGACAAGCTGATGCCGTCCAGAACATGGTGGCTTCCGAATGACTTATGCAGGTTTTCTACAGCAACAACCCGAAGGCTGTCGTCTTCCTTGGCTTCAACCTGATTCGTCGCAATGTCATAAGTTGCTGTCATACCGATTTTATGAACCTTTGGACCATGGGTTATGGAAAGACAACGAGAATGAATTTCACCAGCACAACGTCGGCCAGGATGAGGAACAGCGAAGCCAGAACAACCGAGTTGGTAGCGGCACGGCCTACGCCTTCTGCGCCCCCGCGGGTGCGCATTCCTTGGAAGCACGCGACGAGCCCAATAATCAGGCCATACACGGCAGTCTTGAACGTAGGTGGCAGGAATGCGTTGAAGGTGGCGCCCTTGAAGCCGCTTTCAATGAATTGATGAAACGAGAGAGGCTCAACCAGGGCCTGTGCAAACCAGCCTGTCAACAAGCCGCATGCATCGGCGGCAAGGGTCAGAAGTGGCAACATCAGGATGCAGGCCAGAATGCGTGTTGCCGCCAGGAACCTGAAAGGGTTGATAGCCGAGGCCTCGATGGCGTCGATCTGCTCGGTTACCTTCATCGACGCCAACTCCGCTCCTATGCCGGCGCCCACTCGCCCGCTCACCACCAGTCCGGTAATGATCGGCCCCATGACCTGGACAACAGAGTACACAAGAGTGGCGGGGAACATCGATTTGGCGCCAAATCGGCTCAGGCTGTAACGGGCTTCCAGCGAGATGACGACACCTATGGCCGCACCCGCCAAAGCGACTAGCGGCAAGGATTTCGATCCCACTTCGTCGAGTTGCCGAACCAGCTCGCGCCATTCATAGGGCGGCGTAACCGCAGCCCGTACGACCTGCCAGAAGAAGATGCCCAAGTTGCCAAACCACTCGAACGGTCCGGCGATCATGTCAGTGACTGATTTGAACGCGGAAGACATGAACAGGCTTTCCCGCTCGGACACGGGAGAATCTGCTGCTGCCGTGGCTCGACTGTCGCTCATCGATTCGGACCCTGAACAGTTGACCCATGCGCATTGTTCAGATGCATGCGGGAAAGCAGCGAGTGAGGTCCGCTATAGAAAAACTCCAGGGCGATGTTTCCGCCCACGTAGGTCAACATACTGTAGTTGCCGGTCCGGAACGCGTCCTTCGCGCCGTAGCGGCTGGGATACCAGCCGTAAATGGCGGTCATCGAACCTGCATAGGGACCGACCAGCGCGGGGAAAGAAAATACCCGGTGGCCGTCTTGTCCGCGCCGCGCCGTCATGGTCGAAAGAATGGCGTGGCGCAATCGCGGGAACGCGCCACTGCAGTCACAGCGATAGTAAAGTGAGTCTTCCTTGAAGGCTTCTGACAGAGCATAGCGCGTTGTTGTGCTCGCCGCTGCAATAGCGTAATTGGACCCGAATCGCTTGGCGTAACCTTCAACACCTTGATTCCACTCGGGAGGCGTGTTGGTGAACTGATTGATACCAGCCCCAACCGCAGCGCCGGCAAAGGGATACGGACCGAACGCGTCGAAGAGATAGTTATTGACCTTGGTTCTCTGCGTCGGGCG
>Ga0302198_10005209_pt1 | contig 12143 bp, 9 predicted proteins | sample II_Bog_N2_2_FD_193521 | JGI IMG/M metagenome (GOLD analysis project Ga0302198, IMG submission 193521) | Peat permafrost microbial communities from Stordalen Mire near Abisko, Sweden - II_Bog_N2_2 | ecosystem: Environmental > Terrestrial > Soil > Wetlands > Peat | place: Sweden: Abisko, Stordalen... | reverse complement strand
TGGTCGGCGAACAGGTCATCACAACGCAGGATCTTGTCTTCTATTTTAACGCCAAGAGAAATGTCACCCTCCCCCATATCTTTGTGGCGATCAACAACGAGGAAGTCAGACTGGAAAAAGTTCGCGGCCGCGACAGTGATCTGGAAATAGCCTTCGGGCTCAGGGTGCGCGTCAAGGCGATCCAGGATCTCAGGGCGACCTTGTGCGGGATACCCCTGCGCAAGGGGTCGATTGTTGAGGCGCAACTTTCGGACAAGATTCTTTTTCGTGATGGCGGCGAGCTCGATCTAGAGGAATTAAAGAGGCGCGTTGGCTCCTTCGGTGGACGCTTTGTCCTGAAGGGCTCCAAGACGGAATACATCGCATCCAACAATCCAGCGCGTCTGGAGGATGACGACATCCTTCTCTCTCCTGGAATAGGAGGTGAAGTGACGCTTCGCATCTCCTGTGACTATCAGGACAAGACGGGGCGCGTTGAGGTGCTTCAGGCCGACCGACCGATCGTGGTGCGGGGCATCCCCGTGCGGGGAGCCCTTGATCTGCTTGATGGAGACACCATCCGCATCGATGCGGGGCAGGTTCTGCGCTGCAACTTCACCGACCGGATCATCGAGGAGGAACGGAATATCATCCGCAACCTTGATGTCCGGGATCTTGTCTGCCGCTTCCGCGATGGAGACACCGCACTCGACAATCTGAGTTTCACCGTGGAACGGGGAGAGATGGTCTGCGTCATGGGTGCCAGCGGCTGCGGCAAAAGCACCCTGCTACGCGCTCTCTCAGGACTCTTCCCGCCAATCGCCGGAGAAGTGCTGTTCAACAACCGATCGCTTTACAACAACCTCGACGCGCTGCTGCAATACATCACCTACATTCCGCAGTACGATGCTTTCGACGAGCAGCTCACGATTGAGGAAAATCTGAAGTTCGCAGCTGCCATCCGATCTCCCCATCTCTCACGAAGGGAACGACAGCGACGCATCGACAGCAAGCTGGCCGAGCTTGGCCTCAATGAACGCAGAAAGGAGGTCGTCGGGGGCACCCATCAGAAAATCCTCAGCGGCGGCGAGAGGAAGCGTCTAAATATCGGTCTCGACATGGTCAGCACCGCCGATGTTTATCTCTTCGACGAGCCAACAAGCGGCCTCTCCTCGAAGGACTCGGAACATGTCATCGAGATCATCCGTGGCATGGCCCATAACAAGATCGTGCTGGTGACGATCCATCAGCCGACGTCAAAAATTTTCCAGATGTTCCAGAAAGCCCTCCTGCTCGACAAGGGGGGAAAATTAGTTTTCTTCGGCACACCGACGGAGATGCTCTCCTACTTTGCCGAAGCAGAGCACGAGCAACTCTTCGGCACGGAGCTCGGCGGCTGCCAGTCCTGCGGCACGACGCGCCCGGAATTCGTCTTCGATGTGCTCGAAACCCCTCTGCGTGATCTCAGCGGCGATATCATTTACGAAGAGAACAACCGTGGCCAATTGGTGCCGGCTCGCCGCTTCTCCCCGGAATACTGGCGCGACAAATTCGAAGCCTATCGCCTGATGAAGGAGGTGCAGCAACCCGCATCCTCACGTACTCCGATTCCTGCCGGGTCTGAGTCACGGGGAATCCTGATGCAGCGGGCAAAGGGATGGGAGGGTGTGCGGTGGCGTGACGAGGTGTCACAGTTTTTAGTCCTCCTTCAGCGAGCCTTCATCAGCAAACTGCGCAACAAGGCCAACCTCATCATCACCCTGCTGGCGGCACCTGCGCTCGCCTTTCTGATCGGCTTTGTCTACCGCTACTCAGAGAGCGATCACTATGATTTTGCCTCGGCCTTCCACATTCCAATCTATCTCTTTCTCTCGCTGGTGGTGGCGATGTTTCTCGGCCTGACCAACAGCGTTGATGACATCACGCGTGACCGCCCCGTCCTATTGCGGGAACGGAATCTGAATGTCCGTCTCGGGTATTATGTCATCGTCAAGGCACTGACTCTGGCCGTCTTTGCCGTGATTCAATGCGCCCTCTACACGCTGGTCGGGGACTCTCTGCTGGCCGTCCGCGGGATGTTTTGGGTGATCTTCACCGCCCTCTTCCTTACCACCATGAGCGGAGTGGCCATTGGCATGCTGGTCTCGGCCCTTGTGAACGAAAGCAAAACAGGCGTCCTGATCATCCCCGTGGTGCTTATTCCGCAGCTGATTCTGGCGGGAGCCTTCACAAAATACGAGGAGATGAACCGCAATCTAGACTTTGTCCATGTGGTGCAGGAGTGGTTCAATAAGCACCCGGATACGGCGACACCACCTCACAGTGATCTTCAGGTGCCGCTTATCTGTGAATTCGTCCCGATGCGCTGGTCGTATGAGGGGATCATTTATGCACAGGCCAAGCTCAACCCGCTGTCCATCAGGCAGGCGAGAATCCAACGGCAGATCAACCAACTCGCTGCGATCAAAAATCCCGATGACTATCAGGAAAACCGCCTCGATGATCTGAAAGATCTTTTGGCGATTCTGAGTGGCCTACAGGCCCGTGATGCCTCCGACCTAGACAAACGACTTCATCGTATTGACGCGGTGATTGAAGGTGGAGCTCTCGACAGTTCCGATCTTATCAGTCACGAGGAAGGGGTGACTGCCGAGCAACTCTACACCAACCAAAAGGTGCTCGATCTCGTCTCCAAGGCTGAAATGGAACAGGCGGATTACCGTGACCGACACCATCCGAATGTCTTTTTTGGACCAATAAAGCATTATCTCGGTATGGATATTCCCCTTCTTTGGTTCAACTCAGGGGTGATGATCATTTCCACCCTCTTAAGTTTTGTCCTCCTGTTTCATATCCTGAAACGCCAGATTCGTTCTAATCGGAATTGATTACCCCCTGCCATGACGACACGCATTCCGCTTGAGGATTCCTGGAGCGATGTGATCCGCAAGACGCGGCGAGGATTGGGCCTCTCGGAGGCAGATCTCGCGAGGCAATGCGGAGTGCAGGTTGAGACGATTACCTCCCTTGAAAGCGGTTCACTCGATCCAGAATCACTGGCGAAGATTGCCTTGCCTCTGAAGCTTCAGCCCGCGCGACTCCTTGCTATGAGTCGGGGCGAGTATCACCCCGGGGTATTGCAACTACCCGTAAGCGCCGTCGGGGGTGTTGCTATGTTCACATCGCCCTGGAACGATTTTGAGGTGCATTCCTATCTGGTCTGGGATGCCAGGACTTCGGTAGCTGCCGCCTTTGACACCGGTTCCGACGCCTCAGAACTGTTACAGTTTCTAAAAAAGAATGGCCTCAAGCTCGAGTTGATCCTGTTGACCCACGGTCATGGCGACCATGTGTTTGAACTTGATCGGATGGTTGAGGCAACAGGAGCAAAAGCTTGGATCGGCAAGCGCGAAAATATCGAAGGAGCAGAAAATTTCGCTGCTGGAAAAGAGTTCACCCTCGGTTCGTTGCGGATTGAGACACGGTCCACCTGGGGTCATTCCAGCGGTGGCATCTCCTATGTGATTCATGGATTGGAACGCCCTGTTGCCATTGTCGGAGATGCCCTCTTCGCGGGGTCAATGGGCGGCCCGATGATCTCCTACGAGGCCTGTCTCGCCACAAACAGGAAAGAAATCTTTACCCTTCCACCCGATACCCTTCTGTGTCCGGGACATGGCCCTTTGACCACCGTGACACTTGAAGCGGCGCACAATCCCTTTTTCCCGTAATAGACTGAAAACAACTCTGAGCTCCCGAGCGGTTGCAAGCAGAGTCCGGGATCGTCAGCAATTCCTCGCAATAAGAGAAATAAAGATATATTGTTAAATAATCATGTCACCCCTGCCACCCTCGAACCGTAACTACATCCATCCCGCTGACGAATTGGTGAAGGCCATGGAGCGGATCTACCGCTATAGCATGACCACTACTTCGGGAGGAAACCTCTCGATCCGTGACAACGATGACTCTATCTGGATCACTCCCGCACGCGTGGACAAAGGAAACCTGACTCGTGAGGACATCGTCCATGTCCTTCCTGACGGGAAAGTGGAAGGTCGGCATCCAGCTTCCTCCGAGTTCCCCTTTCATCGGAAAATTTACGAGCTTCGCCCCGATCTCAAGGCCATCGTTCATGCCCATCCCGTTGCCTTGGTGGCTTTCAGCATCAGCGGCATCACCCCCAAGACCAAACTGCTGGCAAAAGCCCACGCCGTCTGTGGCCAGGTTGGTTTCGCCTCCTACGCGCTACCTGGGAGCGCTCAATTGGGCGAGAACATCGCTAAAGTCTTTGCGGAAGGATTCAACTGTGTTCTCTTGGAAAATCACGGAGTCGCCATCGGTGGCACGTCGTTTAAGGAGGCCTTTGAGCGCTTTGAAACACTTGAATTTGCCTGCCGTACCTCCCTGAAATGCAGAGCCCTCGGCGTCACCCCTCACTTTCTGACGGATGAGCAGCTTTCCAAAGCCTCGGCCCGCTCTGTAGCGTTGGAAAGTTTTGACCCAGGCCTTCCGACGACTGAAGAACGGGCGACACGCCGCGATCTCTGCGAGTTTGTACGGCGCGGCTATCGTCAACGCCTTCTTATCAGTACCGAGGGAAGCTTCTCCTCCCGGGTGGATGGTGAAAGTTTTGTTATCACCGCGAGCGACACGGATCGTGCCGTGGTCGAAAGCGGCGACCTGGTGATGATCCGCCGTGGAAAATATGAAGCCGGGAAAAAACCGAGCCAGGCGGTGCTGCTCCACGCGGCAATCTATGCCAAGTATCCCGAAATTCATTCCGTGGTGATTGCCACTCCGGTCAATGCAACGGCCTTCAGCGTGGCTCATCAAAAGCTCGATGTGCGCACCATTCCCGAAAGCTATATTTTCCTTCGGGACGTGAAGACACTCCCCTTTCTCTGGGCCTATGGCGACGGTTCTGAAATCGCCGAGGCAGTCACTCCGGAGTATCCCGTGGCATTGTTAGAGGATGGTGGGGCACTGGTGATCGGCAGGACTGTTCTTGATGCCTTCGACCGGTTGGAGGTGCTGGAATCAACCTCGGAAGCAGTGATTAACGCCGGATTTCTTGGCTCTGTGAAACCGATGGAAGATGCCGTGATCGATGAATTGATCGGGGCATTTCTGAAATAGCCGGGCGGATTTCAGATTTCGTCCGCTGGGGGGTATTGAGATCCTCTTATCCGATCTAGTCCTCTGATGTCTCGAGTCTTTCGTTCAAAATCGGATCAATGATTTTTGCCGCTTGCGTAGCTTGAATGTGAAGAACCTTGTCGAAGAGGTTGTCCTCTATTGCGGATTCAGACCCCAAGTTGTTGAGAATTTTAAAGCCCGGATACATCGCTGCAATTTGGCTTATCGGGAGAACCGTGCCACTCGGACCAATGACGAGTAGGACATCCCGATCACTCAATGAATCCAGGGAATCCCACAGCGTCCTATAATGGGGAGCCGCCTCACCGAAGAAGACAATCCTTGGTCTAGCCTCCCCCAATGATTTGCAAGTTGGGCAGGGAGTATCGGATTTCCATGTCGTGTATCCGATGTTCCAAATCGATTCACACATGGCACAGGTCATCTCAGGAAGGAATCCATGTAGGTGAACCACCTTCTTGCATCCCGCCCGCTCCAAAAGGTCGTCCACATTCTGAGTGAGGATGATGGTGTCGTAGAGCGATTCCCATTTCGCGATCATCCTATGAGCCTCGTTCGGTTCTGCCGTTGCTAGTCCTGTACGGCGATCGTTGTAAAACTTGTGAACTAGTTCAAAATTACGCCGCCAAGTCCTTCCATCACAGATCTCCTCCACAGAATGGTTTTCCCAGAGCCCATCATTATCCCGGAACGTGCGGAGGCCGCTCTCCGCGCTCAATCCCGCACCAGTTAGAATGATCAGTTTGGCCATACAGTCTTATACCATCTTTCAGAGAGAGTTAGACTTTATGGCGCTGGAATTTTGGCGTGGGGCGAGGCAATACATGGCCTTGGGAAAGGCCTGGATAGACTGCACAAAGTGCAGCCCTGAGTGTAACGATGGGCGAACAGAGCGGTAGCAAGTGAGTCAAAAGACCGATGGCTACCTTCAGGTAACCAGAGCGATGACAACGAAGTCCCGCGCCACAAGAACAAGCAAGTAGGTCTCATTATCGATGAAAGTTGGCATTATGTCGGATGCTACCAGACTTTCCAAAAAAGTACTCTTCCCTCAAAGCCATCCAAGATCCCGACCAAGGAGGGAGATCGACCTGAAGTCATTGCACCACTGGTGAGTGAGGGTTAGTGATAGTTGCCCCTGATCCAGAGAAGGATTGGTCGTCCGGATATCTACCTAGACGAGATCATTTTCTAGCAAGTGCCCTGTCGATCTCTTCGATGGCATGATGAACATGCCAGCGCGGGGATCCCGATAACTGCTCTTTCGCACTGGCAAGAACGGAACGGGCTTCCCGTAATTTATCATCGGAAGCGGCCTGACTCTCCTTATGTGAATGCTCGCGCTTCGCATGTTCGCCCTTAGGATGTTCTACTTTCGCATGTTCTACTTTTGGATGTCCCGTCTCAGCATGTTCTCCCTCTGGATCACCTCCCAGATCATGAATCGCTTTGCCAACCTCGTACTGGGCATGTGCACGATGTCCCCAGTAATCATGCTTCGCACTACTGAGGTTCCAGTAGGCATCCTGAAGCAAGCCAATCTGAGCTACCTCGCTTTGTGCGGAATGAACCGAGTCCCCGACCATTGGCTCAGGGGTAGAATCCTGGGCACGAGCAGATATCGCAGAGACGAGAAGGAGGCCTGCAAAAAGCAGCGGGGATTTTTTGAGGAATGGGGGTGTTTCCATAGCGCTAAAGTGCGTACGAATCTGAGAATGTTTCAAGTGCATTCCGTCAGCAGTTGGCAGAGCCAGTATTTACTGGAGTCCGTTCCGGTGATTGGATTGATCATCGCTTAATCTCCACCTGCGCTTGCTCTGACCATTCATTGTGTCCACCCGGTATGGGGCGTAAACCTACCTCTCACGGCCTTGCTTTCGAGGGGATCGGGAAGAGGTTGAACCTGACCCCAAACTACCTTGAGCACTACATCCCACAAATCCCGTACACGCATCCTCTCAGAAAAAGCAATGAATGAGAGAGTTCACACTTCCCGCGAGAATCGCGACCTCACCGTCGATGGACTGAGCAAACACCACAACGAGCCTATGGCGATGAAGGCAAAAGCCGCCGCCAAAACTGTGAAAATCACCGAGAACGCTTCGGTGGCCAAGCTCCGCCATAACACCACCGCGTGATCCTCCGAATGAGGATCTCCCAAGTCCAGGAATCCCAGGCTGCACGGAGGTGGTGGTACATTAGCCTTCTGCGGTGAGACTCACCTAGCAACTCCGAGTTGGAGATCCACAAGATGACAGAGCACCTCGGCATTCTCATCGAGGTAGTAACTGGCGCAGACCCTATGGTAGCCGTCAGCAATAACTAACGGTCGGTCATTTTCGAAATCCCCACGAAGGAGAAGGATGGGAGAGAGTAAGTCACCCTTCTTTACCTTCTTCAAATCTGCTTTGACATGGTAGTTCTCGGCTTGGAGAAGGGGAAGACGACTGGCCCGAAGAAGATCTTTGGCCAAATATTTTGAAATGGGGGATTTCTTGAAGCTGGCAGCAGTTTGTTTGGCTGTTTTTGGATCTACCAGCAGGGAGAGATAATTGGCGGCGGCAACATAATCATGTTCGTCCGATTGATTCTTCCAGTGGGGTAATGGGGTTTCCTTCATAGCTTCAATTCCTCTCCTGATACGGCACAGTTTGGCTCAGATGATCCTTCCCGTTAGCGGTATCTCTCTGAGCCAACTCGGCAGGGTGAGTGATCACAAGCAGATTCTCGGCATTCCCCGCCTCGGCAGCTTTCGTGACATGGAAAGAGCCAGTCATGACTGTCTGTCCATCACTCTTCATAACCTTGTTGTGGATGAGATCGATGAAGGTCGGAATCACCTCGTGTTGCTCGTGCGATGGTGCGCCCGTTGGTATGCCGAGCCTTGGCTTCCTGGGAACGAGAACTGATACAGCCGTCGTTGTTGGAACGCACCACGACAGAAACATTGGGATGTTACTTTATTTCATAGGGGAATCATCATCTATCCCTGAAAGCTCTTCTATGGGGTGACCACCCAGCTAGTCGCAGAGTTTCTATGTGTCAGTATTATAATTATGAATCCGTTATTTATTAGATTTGAGGGTGAAAACTCAAAGCCAACGAAACTTCAGACCCACTTAAGGAAGTAATGCTTTGAATATCATTGGATATTCAGGCAGTAGCAAGGTGCGCTTCCTGTCAGCGTGCGTGGTGATGCTGTTTGCTATCGTGATGGCTTCACTTTTGACAGGAGAGCGCGCGGAGGCACAGACACTTCTTTATTGGAATACCAATGGCGGCGGTGGTTGGGGTACAGCCAATTGGAATACATCCGCTTCTGGATCTGGGGGAAACACGACTTGGACATCCGGAGATGTGGCTGTCTTTAACAGTTCCAAGAGCGGTGTTTCCAATGTCGCCACGACGGTTGAGCTATCAACCGCTCAAATTGCCGCAGGCTTGATCTTCTCCAATAACACGTTGGCGACGGCGCTTATTTCATCAAACACCACGACCAATACGCTGAACCTCGGTCAATATGGCATTGTTGTGGCAACAGGCAACGGGCCCGTGACCATTGGTAACACCTCCTCCAATATCACCATCATCCTCTCGGCCAATCAGGGGTGGACCAACAATTCCACAAGCCTTCTCTCCATTCTAGGTAATGTCAGCGGAGCCTATAATTTGACGATAGCTAGCACAGGAAATGGAACCACCGTGCTTACAGGAAGCAACAGCTATACTGGCGGCACGATTCTCAGCGGTGGCACAGTGGCTGCCAACAGCGGAAGCGCCTTTGGCACAGGGACGGTGACCTTCGCCTCCAACAGCACGGTTCTCAACGGAACCACAGCGACAGAGACACTGAATAACAATTTCGTGATTGCGAGCGGTGTGGTCGGTGGAATCAATGCAGGCACCGGCACCTCTCCGACAAAAGAAATCGTCATTGGCGGCATTATCTCAGGAGCAGGAACTCTTTCCCTAACCTCGGGAACCAATGCCGAGGTAACGCTCAATCCCGGCGGAAACAACACCTACTCGGGTGGCACTCTACTCAATGGCGGACAGGTGCAGTTCGGCGTGAATGGATACAATGACTTTGGCACCGGGACCATCACCTTTGCGAGCAACAATACCCTGATGAGAACGCTGATCACTGGAACAAGCATTACAAACGCGACCGTGATCGCTGCAGGAGCAGGAGTTACCTTGACCAATCCCTCCACCTACACCCTCACCTATTCCGGAAATATTTCCGGAGCGGGTTCACTGACTATCTCCTCTCAGGATTCGGCAACCACCGTAAATCTGAGCGGCAGCAATAGCTTTGCAGGACCGACAACGATTGCTGTGGGAATCTTGCATGCCTCCTCGACCAATGCACTGAGTTCCAATTCAGTCCTGACCATCTCCAATACAGGGACACTCTCCATTACGAACTTCAACAACACCGTTGGTGGACTAAACGGCGTCGGTTCGGTGACCCTCGGATCGGCCACACTCACCATTGCAAGGGTGAGCAACTCCTCCTCTAGCTTCGGTGGGATCATCAGTGGGACGGGCGGTCTGGCCATTAGCGGCATAGGCACCACGACCCTCACAGGAACCAACAGCTTTTCCGGTGGGACGATCCTAAATGCAGGGACTTTGGCTATCAGTAACAATGCCGCCTTGGGCACAGGAACTGTAACTTTCGCATCGAATAGCACGGTGGCCTCCCTGGCCAATCTGACCATTACCAATGCGGAGGTGATCAATACGGGAGTCACAGCAACCAATAATAACGGAGGCTACACCCTCACCAATACGGGAGTGATCTCCGGTGCTGGCGCTCTGACTTTCACCGGGAGTGGCACCAACACACTGACTGCCAATAATATCTTTACTGGAGCCCTCACGCTCAGCAATGGAACAACCATTCTTACTGGTAACAACTCCAGCAGGCCGGGCGGGACGGCTAACAACACAGTTGTTGGCAACGGAGCAACGCTACAACTCCAAGCCAATAGCAGCAATACGACTGGCCTTAACTCCTTCGCACTCTCGGGAGCTGTCTCCACTAATGCACTGCTACTCCAGAATGGGTCTACAATTTCCCTTCTCTCCGATAGCAGCTTAAACTTCGTAGGGGGCAACGGGCTAGGTCTCGGAACAGCAGGGACAACAGTCACTTTCAATGTGGATAGTCTCACGTCAGCTGGGAGCAACAACACCATCTCTATTGCCTCCACCGGCTTCTTGGTGGCAAACACGACAATTAATGTCACCGGATCAGGTATTGGCGATATCCTGAGTATGGGTAATTTGACAGCTGTCTCTAGTTCCTACGGATTAACATTGAATGCCAACGGAGCCAACCTTCAATTGGTAGGAGTGACAGGAGAAACTTATTTGCAGGTGAATGGCAGCAATAATTCAACGATCACCGGAACGGTGTCGGGGACCGGGGCTCTCACCCTGAATGGCACAGGAACTCTCACGCTGAATGCGTCCAATAACTACAGTGGAGGGACGACCCTCAATGCCGGGACGATTGCGTTAAGTGCCAATGCTTCGCTCGGCACTGGAACCCTGGATGATGCTTCCAATAGCACCCTGTTAGCTCTGGCTAATTTGACGATTACTAATGCGGAGATAATCAATAGTGGAGTCACAGCAACTAATAATAACGGTGGATTTGCTTTAACGCAGAGCGGCATCATCTCCGGGGCGGGAGGATTGACGTCAACTGGAACGGGAACTCTGACACTTACTTCCACGAATACTTATACAGGGACCACCACCATCGTAACCAACGGAGGGGCATTGAGCCTCGGAACAACTGGTAAACTTGCCTCCACCAATATCGTAGTCAATAGCGGTGGCACTCTGCTTCTGGGTGGAAACGGCCAAACCACCACCAACACTGCCCTGACGCTCAATGGCGGGACGATTTCCACAGGAGGAGGAATTTCAACCCGTGCTGGTACCAATAGCTTCAGCACACTGACGCTCACGGCCAACAGCACTATTGATTTCTCTCAGCTACCCGGAAACACATCACTCATCTTTGGTAATATTACCGCCTCTTCTTTGGATACCTACACGCTCACCATCACGAATTGGAGTGGCACAGAGGCTTGGGGACAGATTATTGGAGGAGGAACACAAACAGCTCTTATTGATTTAGCCGGATCGGGATCATTTAATGCTACGGAGCTTTCGCATATCAGTTTCTATGGAACCAATGGTTCCTTTCTAGGTACGGCGACCTTTGATGGCAGTGGTGTTCAGCTCATCCCTGTCCCCGAACCAACTGTCATCATCGTCGGCGGATTACTCCTTGGATGGATGATGACTTCCCTCGTTCCCAAGATCCGTGGTGAAACGAGGCGCAGACAGAGAGAAGCTAGGATTTGATTTCGGAATTTAATAGCTGCGGAGAGCGTATCAATACCAATACAGAGAGAGTGAGCCCTCAAAGAGGGAGAATAGTGCAAGGCGGAAAATCTTCTAATTCACTCTAATGACCGCAAACCCTTGTGGGAGGTGGAGTCGGCTGTCGGATTATCCATGCTGAAGGCAAGGCTCTGGATGATGGCTTCGGAAAATATAATGCCGCTGAGATCGTGGCACGCCAGTCAATACATGGCCTTGGGAAAGACCTGGAGAGACTTTGTGAAACAAACCCCACAAAAGGGTGATCCAAGCGGGCGCGAGCGAATCAAAGCGACAACCGCCTGATTACAAAGTGGAAAAACTCCTCTTTGAGGATTTCCTAGACAGGTTCAACTTGGGTCATCAATTCCCAACAAAATCCCTAGCAGCCCAACAATAGGTCACTGTTTGGCACAGGGGGCTCCTGTATCCAAGCATCTCGGGAGAGAGGGAAATTTGAAGGCTAGATGAATGCGGCCGCGATGGCTTGAAAATGGTGAGTTTATACCTACTGTTGCCTGCGGCTGTCGCTAAATCGCTTCGATTTTCATCAGCCCGGTTTTCCCCAAAAAACATGAATTCAAAACTTCGTTCCATGC
>Ga0302198_10005188_pt1 | contig 12170 bp, 12 predicted proteins | sample II_Bog_N2_2_FD_193521 | JGI IMG/M metagenome (GOLD analysis project Ga0302198, IMG submission 193521) | Peat permafrost microbial communities from Stordalen Mire near Abisko, Sweden - II_Bog_N2_2 | ecosystem: Environmental > Terrestrial > Soil > Wetlands > Peat | place: Sweden: Abisko... | reverse complement strand
TCGAGTGGAAGGCGACCAGGTCCGCGATCTGCCACGAACCGCCGAGCGGGTCAGAGGAGGTTGCTTGAGTAAAGGCCACAGCGGTTGTCTCGCCGTCGGAGGCAGTCATGCCGGCGCGCACGTCGTTGAGTCCGGTGGCACACGACGGGTGTGTGGCGAGCCAGGACTTGACGACCGCGGGGGAGTTGAACACCGAACCGAAACCGTAAGAACCTGCAGTCAGAGCGTCATTGGACACGTGCCAGGTGAGCGGGAAGTCGCTGTTCTTGAGTGCCACGTTGTTCGCGGCCCTCTTCAAGGTGGCCCTTGGCACCCCGGGATGGTTGACCGGGCCCCGGAGGGCCGCGATGCCGGCCGCCGCTCCGGCCGCTGCGACAAACAGCACGACGATCGCGATGGCCGAGGCGTAGCGGCGGATGACGCCGGGCATGTTGGCCCGCTCGAGCTCCCTTTTCGCCTCGGTGTGGACAGCCTCACGACCGAGCAGTGCATCGGCTGGCTCTGAGGGCTGTCCCGAGGACGTCGGCTTGGACGCCTGCTCGCCAGGGTCGCCCTGAGCGGACTCGGAGGCGACCACCGCCTGGAGTGCCGCTGGGAGCGGCTTGCGTGCCTGACGGGCAAACGAGCGCCGCTCGCCGATCGGCCAGGACGGGGCACCGGTGTTGGACAGGCCGGGGAAATGCAGCTCTGGCGCAGCTGTGCCGGGAGTCTCGACTTCAGGGACCGTCGCGTCAAGAGCAGGCTCGAGCTGAACTGGCTCCGGCTGGGGAGAATGTGGCTCCGAGGCTTGCGCCGCCTCAGAAGACGACCCCGCAAAAGGCGACTCGGGAGCCCCCCCGGCCCCAGTGGCTTCCTGCACGGGAGACGGCTGAGAAGCCTCCACAGCCGAAAGACGCGAGCCTGCGGGCGCGACCGACGGTCGGTTGCCGCGGCGCCTCGGCGCAGTGCCGGCCAAGGGGTGCGCACCGGCCAGCCTCGCGAAATCCTCGTGAGGGTCTCCCGTGTGATCCCCGGCGCTGGTGAGGGTTTCCGGGGCGACGACCGGGCCGTGTTGAGCAGCGGGCTGCAGAGGGGCCACGAGATCGGCGGGACCCTCTTCGAAAAGGGAGGTGGCCGGGCCGCACTCCGACGAGGTCGGCGACGGCTCCGAGGTCTGAAGCGTCGAGTCTGCGGAGCCCTCAGGGATTTTCGGCAGGAGTGGTCCCTGGGCCGCGGCGCGCGCGACTGCGCCCGCGACGGCCTGACGGAGTTCCGAGGTCGGACGGATTGCGGTGGGGCGCCGCCGAGCACTCGGTGGCACCCCACTTCGGTCGAGGGTTGCATCGAGACTTGAGGCGGGCGAAGTCGTCGCGGTGCTCTGCGGAAGGCTCCGGTCGGCGGCCGGAGCGGTTTGCGAGACCGCGGGGACCTGCGGTGGCGCCAGGTCATCGGTCGGCCCCGGCGCGGGCCTGACCGCAGTCGGAGCGGGTTGGCTGGTCGCGAGCCGACGCTCGGTCGGCACAGGCACCGACGACGCGCCTTGATCGAGGCGAGGGGCGGGCTCGTCCGCCTTGTCGGGCTTCCAACGCGGTACTTGGGGAACAGGAACAGAAGGTGCCCGACCGCCTAGCACGAGCCCCGGCGGCGCGGCATGGGACCGGTCAGGCCCGGGGACCGGGCGAGATGGTGGCCGCCTTAAGTCCGGTCTCTGCCGCAGTTCAGTTCTCGACCGGCTCTCGAACCTTGAGGTGACGGGCTCCGAAGGGCCTTGTGCCTCCAATTGCCGTTTCGGCCGGTCCGGGGCACCGAAACGAGGCACGGTGCCACCATCGCGGCGCACCCCGGTTCCCTGGTCTGAGCTTGTGTCGTCCTTGCTCGCATATTGTGTATCGGAACGCGCATGCCTGCGGTCGCCCGAGGGAAAAGTCCCGCTCCTGCCCGCGCCATGGACCTGGGCAAAGACGCTGTTCTGGACTCGAGCTACACCTATGGCGGCGTCGAAAAGAGCCGCGATACGAGCCTGTTCGCCGTGAAGGTCAGGACGGACAGCCGGATGCAGGTCCGGCGGATACCACTTGCCGTCAGACGCGAGCCACCATCCGATGTCCTGGAGGTCGTCGCTCAAGGTACTCCTCATCTGTCCAGCACAGCTCAATGAAGCGTAGCGAGTGGCATGTCGCAGGAGGGGCTCGCGTCAAGGAACACTACCCGTCCCAGAGCGCGGGCTCTATTCAAATTCCCGGACGCCTCGGCGGGCGTCTCGACATCGCCCTGGTAGCGTCCTCGCAAATGCGTGCGCTGCTCTCTGTTTACGACAAGACAGGCCTCGAGGAATTCGCGACCGGCCTCAGCACACTTGGCGTCGAGCTCATAGCGAGCGGTGGCACAGCACAGGCATTACTGGCGGCCGGTGTCGATCACACCGAAGTCGCCCTTGTCACAGGGGTTCCCGAGATGATGGGAGGGCGCGTAAAGACCCTTCACCCGGCCATCCATGCTGGCATCCTGGCCGACCGTTCGGTTCAGTCTCACCTCGATGACCTTGTCGCCCAGGACATCACCGCAATCGACCTCGTCGTATGCAATCTGTACCCCTTTGAGACCCAACCTTGCGTGGCGATGATCGACGTCGGCGGACCGACGATGATCCGAGCCGCGGCGAAGAACTGCGCGTACGTCACAGTGGTCGTCAGTCCCGCCGACTACAGGGAGGTCCTGGAAGAACTGCGCAGAGCCGGCGAGGTGAGCGAGCACACGCGCAAGAGACTGGCACGTGCGGCCTTCGCGTACACCGCTTCTTACGACGCGGCGATCGTCGCCTGGTTGGACGAAGACCCGGCCGGTGCCGATGGCGGGGCCGAAGTGCTGCCCGAGACACTGCACGTCGTCCTCGAGCGCTCCAAGGCTCTGCGTTATGGAGAGAACCCGCATCAAAACGCCGCGCTCTACCGCACTCGCGCGAATCCAGCCGGCTGGTGGGAGGGCGCCGTCCAGCACGGGGGCAAGGACCTGTCGTACCTCAACCTGGTTGACGCGGAGGCGGCCTGGCAGCTTGTGCACGAGCTGGTCGGCCCGGAAGGCCTCAGCTTCGCGGACGGTCTTTCGGCCGCGGCGATCGTGAAGCACACGAACCCTTGCGGAGTCGCGGTTGGAGAGGACCTGGCCAGTGCCTATGGACGGGCGTTGGACGCGGACCCGGTGTCTGCTTTCGGCGGGATCGTGGCCCTGAGCGGGCGCGTAGACGAGGCCCTCGCGGACCAGATCGTCGAGGGCCCACTCGCGGATGTCCTCATAGCGCCCGCGTTCGACGACTCGGCCATCGCCTATTTCGCGGCCAGGCGGAAGAACATGCGTGTGATCGCAGCACCGTTGCCTTCGTACGCGGGCCTCAGCCTTCGCCAGATCGACGGCGGGTTCCTCGTCCAGGAGCGTGACCGCTTCCATTCGGGGCCCGGGACGTGGCGCGTGGTCACCAAGCTCGCGCCGAGCGCGCAGCAGTGGTGCGATCTCGAGCTCGCGTGGAGAGTCTGCGGTCTGACTTCGTCAAATGCCATCGTCTTGGCCTACGGTGGGCAGGCGGTCGGCATCGGATGCGGGCAGCAGAACCGCGTCGACGCGGCGCGGATCGCCGGTCGAAAGGCCGCCGGGCGAGCTCAAGGAGGATCAGGAGCCAGTGACGCCTATTTCCCATTTCGGGACGGGTTGGACGCGATGATCGACGCAGGCGTGACTGCCGTCGTGCAGCCGGGTGGGTCACTCCACGATCCCGAGGTGATCGCGGCGGCCGACGAGCGTGGAATCTCGATGGTGCTCACCGGCGAGCGCCACTTCCGTCACTGATGGCCGCGATCGTGCTGGACGGCGAGGCACTCGCCGCTCAGGAACGGGATGAGCTGTCGAAGCGGGTCGCCGAACTGAGGGCGGCCGGCATCACGCCCGGCCTCGGGACGATCCTCGTCGGCGACGACGGACCGAGTGCCCGCTACGTGGCGATGAAGCACCAGGACTGCGCGGAGATCGGTGTCGAGTCGGTGCATGAGGAATTGCCTCAGAACGTGACTCAGGACGAGCTCGAGTCAGCGATCCGCTCGCTGAGCTCGAATCCCGCCGTCGACGCACTGCTCGTTCAGCTGCCGCTGCCGAAGCACCTGAACGAGGAGCAGGCGCTGCTCGCCGTGGATCCCGACAAGGACGTCGACGGGTTGCACCCCGTGAACCTGGGGCGTCTGGTCATGGGTGCGCCCGGACCGCTCCCGTGCACCCCGGCTGGGATCGTCGAGCTGCTTCACGCGTACGACGTGCCTGTAAGTGGCAGGCACGTCGTGATCGTCGGCCGGGGTCTGACCATCGGCAGGCCGCTCGCGCTCCTGTTCGCCCTGAAGCGGCCGGGCTTGAACGCGGCCGTGACCGTCGTCCACACCGGAGTGGCGAACCTCGGCGAGTACGTTCGCCAGGGCGACATAGTCGTCGCAGCTGCGGGACGGGCGAATCTGGTGACCCGTGACATGGTCAAGCCCGGCGCGGCGGTCGTCGGCGCCGGTGTCTCGCGCGAAGGCAAGCGGTTGCTGTCCGATGTCGAGGAGTCGGTCGCGGAGATAGCGGGCTGGATCACGCCACGCATCGGCGGGGTCGGCCCGATGACCCGGGCGATGCTGCTGCGAAACGCTGTGCTCGCCGCCGAACGCCGGGCGGCCGGCCTGGGTGCAAGTCGGTAGAGGTTGCCGGTACAGGTTCTCGAGCGGGAGGACGACCTTTTCGCGGGAGCGGGCGTCGCGCGCCCGCGAAGAACCAGCACAGAGCTTTGTGCTGATGGGTCCCGTCATAACTAGGCTCGCCAGAATGCCAACCAAGATCACGATGTCGTCGGCGGGCGTGCTCACGGTGCCGGACGAACCCATAATCCCCTACATCGAGGGGGATGGGATCGGGGTCGACATCTGGCCCGCCGCGCAGCGCGTGCTCGACGCCGCAGCCGCCAAGTACGGCAGGCACATCTCCTGGAAGGAGGTGCTCGCCGGGGAGAAGGCCTTCAAGGCGACCGGGACGTGGCTGCCCGACGAGACGGTGGAGGCCTTCCGGGATCACCTGATCGGGATCAAAGGCCCGCTCACGACACCGGTGGGAGGCGGCTTCAGGTCACTCAACGTGGCGTTGCGCCAGTTGCTCGATCTCTATGTCTGTCTGCGGCCTGTGCGTTGGTTCGCCGGCGTGCCCTCACCCGTGGTTCATCCCGAGAAGGTCGACATGGTGATCTTCCGGGAGAACACCGAAGACGTGTACGCCGGCCTCGAGCTGCAGGAGGGCACCGAGGAGGCCCGCAAGCTCATCGCATTTGTCCAAGAGGAGTTCGGTTGGACGGTCAGGGACGACTCGGGGATCGGTATCAAGCCGATTTCGGAGACGGGCTCGAAGCTGCAACATGCCGTGCGCCGGCACCGCCGCAGTGTCACCTTGATGCACAAGGGCAATATCCAGAAGTTCACCGAGGGGGCGTTCCGCAACTGGGGCTATGAGGTCGCCCGTGACGAGTTCTCCGAGGTAGCGGTCAGCTGGGAGGACTGCGGCGGCCAGCCCGGTGACAAGATCCTCGTGAAGGACGCGATAGCCGACATCACCTTCCAGCAGGTTCTCACCCGGCCTGAAGAGTTTGACGTCATCGCGGCCACCAACCTGAACGGTGACTACCTGTCCGACGCCCTGGCGGCACAGGTCGGGGGCATCGGGATCGCGCCGGGCGGCAACATCAACTACGTAACCGGTCATGGCATCTTCGAGGCGACGCACGGCACCGCGCCCAAGTACGCCGGTCAGGACAAGGTCAATCCAGGGTCGTTGCTCCTGTCTGGGGTGCTCATGTTTGAGCACTTCGGATGGCAGGAGGCCGCCGACGACATCGTCGCGGCTCTCGAACAGACGATCAGCGACAAGATCGTGACCTACGACTTCGCCCGTTTGATGCAGGGCGCGCACGAGGTCCGTTGCAGCCAGTTCGCCGACGCCATCATCGAGCGCCTCTGAGCTCGGCGGGTCAGCTCGGCGTGCGCCCCCGGTCGGGGCAGGGACCTGGCGACGTGGCGGGCCCGAGTGCGGTTAGTCTGCTCTGCCGTGATCGACACTGCTAGCTCGACGAGCGCCACCGGCGCCGGGATGCCCCGACCCGTCCAAATCACCGTCACCGGTGCCGCAGGACAGGTCGGTTACGCCCTCCTCTTCCGCATCGCGTCGGGCCAGATGTACGGCGAGGGTCAACCCGTCGTGCTGAGGCTGCTCGAGATCGAGCCGGCGATGAAGGTGCTCGAGGGTGTCGTGATGGAGCTCGAGGACTGTGCGTTCCCCTTGCTGGCCGGCATCGAAGCGACAAGCGACCTTGCAACCGCCTTCAGCGGGACCTCGTTCGCCCTTCTCGTCGGTGCGGTCCCCCGCAAGGCCGGCATGGAGAGGAAGGATCTGCTCGGCGTCAACGGGGGAGCCTTCAAGCCTCAGGGCCGGGCCATCGCGGAGAACGCGGCTTCGAGCGTGCGGGTGCTCGTGGTCGGCAACCCCAGCAACACCAACTGTCTCATCGCCCGTTCGAACGCGCCGGAGGTACCGGCCGACCGCTGGTTCGCGATGATGCGCCTCGACGAGAACCGCGCCCACAGTCTGCTGGCCAAGCGCGCAGGAGTGCCCAACGACCAGGTGACGAATCTGGCCGTATACGGGAACCACTCCTCGACGCAGTTCCCCGACTATGAGAACGCGCTGATCGGGGGCCTGCCGGCAGTCGAGGTCATAAAGGACCAGGTGTGGCTCGAAGGCGAGTTTCTGGAGCTGGCCAAGCGGCGGGGGACCGCGATCATCGAGGCGCGGGGGCTGTCCTCGGCTGCGAGTGCCGCGAACGCCGTGATCGACTCGGTGGTCAGCATCTTGCGACCGACGCCGCCCGGCGAGTTCGCGTCGCTGGCGGTCTCGTCCGGGGGGCAGTACGGGGTGCCGGCCGGACTGCAGTTCGGGTTCCCCGTACGCTCAGACGGGACCTCGGTAGACGTGGTCACCGGTCAGCAGCACAGCGAGTTCGCGACCGGGCAGATCCGTGCCACCACCGCCGAGTTGCTCGAGGAGCGAGCCGAGGTGGAAGGTCTGCTCTAAGGCTAGGTCGAGCACCTAGTGGCGCAGCACGATGGTCCCTGCGGCCTTGTCGTGGAGCGTCTGGTTGCGGTAGTCCCACAGGGGCCACAGGATGTCGAGGAAGGCCGCGAACGGGACGATGGTCAAAAGCCCGGCGGCGAGCGAACGGACCGCCGCCCGGGCGGGGCCGATGGGAGTGCGCCCCTCGACGGCCTCGACGGCGTCAAGCTTCATCCACGCCATGCCGAGCGTGCGGCCCCAGAACCCGACGAGTGCGAACGAGTAGGCGAAGCTCACGCCGAGGTCCAGATAGAGATAGCCCGTGCGGGCGCGGATGCCGGCCACCTGGTCGATGAGATAGGTCGTGACACCGATTACTGCTGCATCCGCGACGGCCCCGACGGCGCGGACCCCCCAACTCGCAAGCGGAAGTGTGCCGTAGGGAGCCTGGTTCGCACGGTTCATGCGCCGTCCTCTCGACCTGGTCGGTCCTCGGTCCGCGCCAGGTAGCCGACCGTAACGTAGTCGACCTCGATGAGCCCGCCGTTGGCGTCGACTGCAGCCCGTATCCGGTCGAAGAGCCGGGCCTGCGTGTCCTCGTCGAGCATCCGATGCTCCGAATGGGTGGAGAGGAGCTGGAGCCAGCCCTCCGTCTCGTAGGTGCAGTGCCAGGGCTCCATCAACCTCGCCACAGGGGCGCGCTCGAAAAGCCCGGACGCCTCGATCTCGGTGATGACCCAGTTGTTGGCCTGGAGGCGTTGGGTCCTGTCCAATAGCCACGCCTCAGGTATCAAGTCCCCGTATGCGACGCTCAGGTCCCTCTCGAGACGCTCGTCACCGCGGGCGACCGTAGTGTTCCAGATCAGGGCGAGTGTGCCGTGCGGCCTGAGAGCGTGGTGAGCCTTGACGTAGCGCATCTCGGGGGAGACCCAGTGCCAGGACTGTGCTGCCACGAGCAGGCCATAGGTGTGGGCGACGGGCTGCCAGTCCTCGAAGGAGACTTGCTCGACTTCTGCATTGTGGAATTGGGCGAGGTGGCGCCGGGCGACTTCCGCCATCGGGGCGCTGGGCTCGATGCACGTCAAACAGAGCCCTCGAGAGGCGAGCGCCACGCTCGCTTTGCCGGTTCCGGCTCCAATTTCGGCGACGGGTGCAACCGAGTCCGGGCCGAGGCCGGCGAAGGCCAGAACGGAATCGATGAACTGTGCCGGGTACGAGGGGCGCTGCAGGTCGTAGGTCTGAGCGACCTCGCCGAACACGAACCGTTGCTCACGCAGCGGTTGCGTGCCCCCTGTCATTTGCACACAGATCGGATCAGAGACTTACCTCGATGCCAATACGCCTCAGATAGGCAAGGCGACGGCTCATGGCCTGGATCCAGTCGTTGTAGTCGCTCTCGAAGTGACTGCCGTCTCCGTCCTCGTAGGCATGCTCGAGTTCGTCGAAGGCCGCGTCCTCCCGGTCGAGCAGCACGCGGTACTGGCTCAGCATGTGGTCGTCGACCACGCCCGTCAAGGTCATATTCTGTCCCCTTTCGTGACTGCCGTTGAGGCAGCGTACTCCCGCGTGTTCGCGCGGCGGAATGCGCGTCGCGTGACGATCGCGTGACCAGGAGATGGAGCGGACATGCCCTTTGCACGATTGCTCCGCCCCTCGGAGTCACGGGGAAAGCGAAAGCGCTGATGCGAGCCCGATCCGAAGCTGTCTCGGCATCTTCGCCCGATTCAGCCCGAGTGCGTGGCGCCGATGCCAACGGGCTGTGTGCACCCTGTGAACGTCTCGGCGCGGAGCTGACAATGTCTGGCGCTTTGCCGCCGCACGAACGACTGACGATCCACTGTCGGGCTTTGGCTGCCCAAGAGGTGGTCGAGGGCGGCATTCATCTGGCCTTAAGCGAACAGCTCGCGCCGTCGCGAGCCTGCAGGCAGCGCGAAGTGCAGAGGCTAAGGCCCCAGACCGGCGCGTCTCGGGCTCGAGATGCAGACCGCGGACTTCGTACAGATGACCCGCGATCGTCTCCGCACAGTTGTCTGCGCGATCGCGCTCGGGGACCTGGCCCGGGAAGACGTGCGCTCCCGAAAGCGAGTGTGCGTTGTCGGCAGTCGGGCCGGATTCGAGCTGCTCGGAGCAGTAGCAGGTCGCGCCTTTTCTCCACGAGTGCTGCCGGGCTCCGCCCGGAGCCGAAGCTGGGGGCCGCCCGAAGTGTCACTTTCCTCGGTGACCTCCTGAGCGTCGCCCCACGACGTCGCTGTCTTGTGGTCCACCAAGACCAACCTCGGCGCCGACACGGTGCAAAAAATGGCGGCGCGGTGCCGCGACTCACTGGTTGAGACAAAGAGCGCGAAGAGAGTGCTCCGTGATGCTGCGAACCTCGGTCGCTCCCGGCTCCTCCTCCGACTGGCGACAAGACGGGGAGACCAACCCGCACGGTGTCGAGACCAATAGCGCTCATCGCGAGCGGCCAAAGGCTCTCGTCGTGTTTCCGCAACCTGCGATTGTCGCGGCACACGTTGTCACCTACCGGGGCGCTTTCCTACTGGACTTGACCGGTCAGTCCGAGGACGCTTTCCAGGAACGCAAGGACGTCTGTGCTCTCCCCGATGAGCTTGGCGGTCGGCTTTCCCAGTCCGTGCCCGGCTGATGTCCCGATTCGGATGAGGACCGGTTGGTCGCCGCCCTGGGCGGCTTGGAGCGCCGCGGCGAACTTGAACGAATGGCCGGGGACGACCCGGTCGTCGTGGTCTCCTGTCAACAGCATCGTCGCCGGATAGTGCTCCCCGGGATGCAGGTTGTGCAGCGGCGAGTATGCGCGCACCCAGGAGTACTGCTCTGGATCGTCCGGGTCGCCGAAGTCACTTGTCCAGGCCCATCCGATCGTGAACTTGTGGAATCGCAGCATGTCGAGCACGCCCACCTCGGCCACTGCGGCGCCGAACAGCTCAGGATGTTGGGACAGGCAGGCCCCGACCAACAGGCCGCCGTTGGATCCACCGTTGATGGCGATCCGACCCGGGCGCGACCAACCGGAGCTCGTGAGCCACCGGGCACAGGCGCAGAAGTCGTCGAAGACGTTCTGCTTGTTGGCGAGCCGGCCCGAATCGTGCCAATCCTTGCCGTACTCGCCGCCACCGCGAAGGTTTGCAACCGCGAAAAGCCCGCCCCGCTCCATCCATGCCGCGCCTCTCGCGGAGAACGTCGGTGTGACGGGAACGTCGAAACCTCCGTACCCGTGAAGGAGAACGGGCACATCGCCGCTCGGCGAGATATCGCGGCGGTGGCTCAGGAAGACGGGGATCCGGGTCTTGTCGCCCGAGGTTACGAAGACCTGCTCGGTGATCAAGGTCCCGGGCTCGATAGCGACGGCGGATTGGCGTAAGAGGCGAGTTTCGCCTGCGGAGAGGTCGTGCTGCCAGAGCGAACCCGACTCGGTGAACGACTCCAGTTTGAAATGGACGAGGTTGCCCGCCGGCCGGCCTTCGATGGCCTCATGGTCACGGACGCCGCCTGTCACAGATGTCATGGCCGGGATCGGGAGCTCGCGGACGTACGACCCGTCGAGCTCGTGGACTCGCACGAGCGAGCTGGCGTGGCGGAGGTAGTGGCACACGAGCCGGCCGCCATAGAAGTACGCGTCCGAGAGGTGATCGTCTGTTTCCGCGATGACCTCGCGCCAGTTGTCCCGGTCCGGTTGTTCGAGGTCAACCGCGACGATCCTCTGGCGCTTGGCACCGAAATCGGTCAGGACATAGAAACTCCTGCCGAGGTTGGTGACCACGAGCGCTTTTGAAGCGAAGTCTCCGACAAGAGCCCGAAAGACGGCGCTTGGATCTTCGAGGTCGAGGACCTGGATCAAAGACTCCGGGCAGGTGCCCTGCTTGATCGAGATGACCAGGTACCTACCGTCGTCGCTCAGGGTCGCGTTCGGGATCCAATTCGGTTCCGCGGGGGCGAACACGAGCTCGTCCTCGATCTGGCGTGTGCCCAGGCGGTGGAGGAAGATCCGCGTCGGGCCGCTCTCCTGCACGAGCTCGGCCCCCGGTTGAGGCCTTTCCATGGCGCAGTAGTAGAAACCGGAGCCGTCCGTCTTCCAAGCGAGTGAGCCGAACTTCGACCACTCGACGAGGTCGGCCAGGTCTACACCGCTGCCCACGTCACGGACCCGCCAGACTCTCCAGTCCGATCCCGCCGAGCTTGTGGAATAGGCGACCTTAGAGCCGTCTTCGGTGACCTCCACTGCGGTGACAGCCACCGTGCCGTCCTCGGCCAACAAGTTGGGGTCGACCAGGACCCGGCCCTCGGCATCCGGCCCGTTCATCACCCACAGCACCGGCTGATCCTGAAGGCCGGTGTTGCGCGTCTGGAACCAGAGCCCACCTCGTTCGAATGGAACATCCAACTTGGGGTAGTCCGACAGTTCGGTGAGCCTTGACCGGATCTCCTCCCGGGTGGGAACCGCTGCGAGGAAAGCCTCGGTCAGCTCGTTCTCCGCTGTTGCCCAGGCAACGGTCTCGGGGTCGTCGCTGTTCTCGAGCCAGCGGTAGGGATCCTGGACCAGCTCGCCGTGATAGTCGTCGACCTGGTCGCCCTCGCGGGCCATCGGGTAAGAACGATCGAACATGGTGCCTCCTCGGTCCGAGACTAGGGAGCCTCTCGGTAACCGAGTGCACCGGCGAGCAGCGGCGCGACCCGCGAGAGGAGGCCTCCCGCCGAGACAAGCGCATTCGAGTTGCCCCTCAGCTTGATCTTTCCGGCACCCAGCAGGTCCGCCAGCGACGCGGTGTGCGACACGATCGCGAGCGCCGTCGGCCAGTCCTCGACCAGCGTCACATCGGCCGATTCAGTCGAATTCCGCACGAGCAACGCGGAGCCATCTCGGCTGAGCACGATCGTGAAGCGGACCTCGCCGTTCGCCCCTCCTGCCTCGCCGGGCACTTCGGTGATGAGCTGGCCCAAGGCGAGCCCGGCGTCGGGTGCATCCGCTGTTATCTCCTCAACGGGGAGCCTCGCCAGAGCCGCGGCGAGAGCCTCGAACCACCCCTCACTCAGGAACTCAGGCAATGTCACCGGGCTCTGGCGTAGCTGGC
>Ga0302198_10005181_pt1 | contig 12179 bp, 14 predicted proteins | sample II_Bog_N2_2_FD_193521 | JGI IMG/M metagenome (GOLD analysis project Ga0302198, IMG submission 193521) | Peat permafrost microbial communities from Stordalen Mire near Abisko, Sweden - II_Bog_N2_2 | ecosystem: Environmental > Terrestrial > Soil > Wetlands > Peat | place: Sweden: Abisko... | reverse complement strand
CGATGGATCCACTCAACTACGTCTGGTACCAACATCGATGGCAGCGAATCGCGGCCACGATGTTCAACGTCGACGGCGAGGAAGTACTCACCCGCTTCTGGGACTGCTTTCACGCGGCCCCTCGTCGTGACGCCGCCGCCATCACGACCACGTCGCTGGTATCGCTAGTACGAACCGAAGTGAGCGAGACCCTCGCGCAGGCAGTCGAGGAATGGCGTTAGTCCTGGGGAACTTCCTGAGGGGCCGTCACGGCGACACGTCAGCACCGCGACCATTTAGCGTTGTGCGGCGTCCTCAGTCGAGATGAGCTGACGAGCGGCGCGCGCCTCGTCGACGCGCGACACCGGCGTTGTCTGGGGCGCGTGGTGCAAGCCGTCCGCGTCGGTCTTCGCGCGCTCGGCGAGCCGCTCGATTGACGACGCCAGCGACTCGAGGGTCTGCAGGCTCTCGGTCTCGGTGGGCTCGAACATCAGCGCCTCGTCGACGATGAGTGGAAAATACACCGTCGGCGAGTGGAAGCCCTCCTCGAGCAACCCCTTCGCCATGTCGAGGCCCCTGACGCCGTACTCGTTCTTCAACCAGGTGGCGGTCAGCACGCACTCGTGCATGCACACGCGGTCGTAGGCGGCGGGCAAAGTGTCGCGCAAGCGTTCGCGAAGCCAGTTGGCGTTCAACACGGCGTGCTGGGCCACGCGGGTCAGCCCCTCTCCCCCGTGCACGTCGATGTAGGCGAGAGCGCGCGCCAGCACCATGGCGTTGCCGTTCCATCCGTGGACGCGGCCAATGGATCGCTCCGGCGTCGTCCAGTAGTAGACGCCGTCGTCGCGACACGCCGCCCGGGGACCGGGCAGGAACTCCACCAGTCGCGGCGAGACCGCGACGGGGCCCGCGCCGGGCCCGCCGCCGCCGTGGGGCGTGGCGAAGGTCTTGTGCAAGTTCATGTGCACGATGTCAAAGCCCATGTCGCCGGGACGAATGACGCCCAAGATGGCATTGAGGTTCGCACCGTCGTAGTAGAGCAGTCCGCCCACTTCGTGCACCGCGGCGGCAATCTCGACGATCTCCTCTTCGAAGAGACCCAGGGTATTGGGATTGGTGAGCATGATGCCCGCCACGTCGGGTCCGAGGGCCGCCTTCAAGGCCGCCAAGTCGACGAGGCCGCGGTCGTTCGAGGGAATCGTCGTCACGTCGTAGCCGCCGAGGGTGACCGAGGCGGGATTGGTCCCGTGCGCCGAGTCGGGGATCAAGATCCGCTTGCGATCATCACCGTTGGCTTCGTGATAGGCCCGCATCAACAACAGTCCGGTCAACTCGCCCGCCGCGCCGGCGGCCGGCTGCAGCGTCGCCGCCGCCATGCCGGTGATGGCGCAGAGCTTGGTCTCGAGGGTGATCAGTAACTCCAACCACCCCTGGCACAGTGAAGCCGGCACACCGGGGTGCACCGAGTTGAGGCCGGGGTCCGCGGCGACGGCGTCACAGAACTTGGGGTTGTACTTCATCGTGCACGAGCCCAGCGGGTACGCGCCCAGATCGACCGAGAACTGGCGATGCGTCAAACGGGTGAAGTGGCCCACCAGGTCGCGCTCGGACACCTCGGCCAGCGCCACCGACTTCGACTTGAGGTGTTCGCCGGGGATGAAGTCACTCAACGCCACGGCCGGCACGTCCGTGGTGCGCAGTTGGTAGGCGCTGCGACCAGGCACCGACAACTCGAAGATCGTGGGCTCCGTCTCGTGGCCGAGTAGCGGCGCCGACGCCGCGCGTCCTCCGGGCAGACTCATGACAACACCTTTGCTAGTACGTCGACGTAACGATCGAGCTCGGTGCGCGTGCGCTTCTCGGTCACCGCGACCAGCAGCACGTCGGCGGTGTCACCCTCGAGGGAGGGGTCACTCGCTCCGGCCAGTGACTCGACGCTCAACCCGCCCAGGATGCCCTCGCCCACCAGGTCCTCGAGCACCCCTCCAGCATTGCGCGGCAGGCGCAGTGCGAACTCGCGAAGGAAGGGCTGGGTCGACACCGGCGTCACGCCATTGATCTGGATCAAGTAGTCATGAAGATAATGCGCCCCTCGCGCGCTGCGAGCCGCGACCTCGGCGTAGCCCTCAGTGCCCAGCCAACCGAGTTGGATGGCCGCGGTCACCGCCATCAACGTCTGATTGGTGCAGACGTTCGAGGTGGCCTTCTCACGTCGGATGTCCTGCTCGCGTGCGCGAAGCGTCGTCACGAAGGCGCGGCGATCATTGGAGTCGACGGTCTCACCCACGATGCGACCCGGCAGACGACGGATCTGCTCGTGCGTGCAGGCGAAGAGTCCGAGGTAGGGCCCACCAAAGGAGAGGGCCGTCCCCAGGGGTTGCCCCTCGCCGACGAACACGTCGGCGCCCCAGTCGCCCGCGGTCTTGAGCACGCCCGCCGCCAGGGGATCTGCGCACACGACGAAGAGTGCGCCGTGGGCACTGGCGAGCGACTTGGCGACCGACATGTCCTCGAGCACACCCAAGTAGTTCGGGTACGCTCCCACGACCGCCGCGGCGTCACTCGCGTCGACACTCCCCCAGTCGGTGACCCCGTTCTTGAGCGGCACCTCGACTACTTCGTGGCCAGTACCGCGTGCGAAGGTCTTGACCACCGCGCGCCAGTGTGGATGCACCCCCGAGGAGATGACCATCTTCTGACGTGACGTTGCCCCCGACGCCATGTTCACGGCCTCGACCAACGCCGTCGCGCCGTCGTAGAGCGAAGCATTCGCGATGGGCAGGCCGCTGATGCGCGACACCATGGTCTGGAACTCGAAGATGGCCTGCAGAACTCCCTGGGCGACCTCGGGTTGATAGGGCGTATACGCGGTGACGAACTCCGAACGAGAGCCGAGCATCTTGACGACCGCGGGCACCTCGTGGTCGTAGGCGCCGGCACCGGCGTAACAGGTGAGCTGGGAGAGTTGACCGGCGTTGGCGGCGGTGTACTGCGCGAAGACAGCGGCCACGTCGGGCTCGCTCATGCCGGGCTCGAGGTCGAGGCCCCGGGCCAGACGCACCGAGGCCGGGATGTGGGCGAACAACTGGTCGAGGGATTCCATGCCCAGGAACGAGAGCATCTGGCGCGTCTCTTCTGGAGTGTGCGGGAGATAATCAGCCACGCGACGACGCCTTTCGTACGAAGGGTAACGCAGCGATCGTCACCGGGATCTCACGGCCCCGCAGCGCCACGACGGCCGGCGTTCCGACCTCGAGGTCACCGCGCAAGAGACCAAGACCGATGCCGCGTTCGAGGACCGGCGAGAAGTTGCCCGACGTCAAGACGCCCACCGACTCACCGTCGATGAGTACTTCTCCACCATCGCGCAGCGGCTGGCGGCCGTCGGCGATCACGCCGGTGAGGAGACGATCCACGCCGCGCTCGCGCTCCACCTCGACCGCGCCGCGTCCGCGGAAGGTCTCCTTGTCCCAGCCGAGCACCCAACCCAGGCGGGCTTCGAGAGTCGTCGAAGTGAGGGACAACTCGTGTCCGTACAGTGGCAGGGCCGCCTCCAGACGCAACGTGTCGCGCGCGCCGAGTCCGGCCGGGGTGATGTCGGCCGCCACCAATCCCGCGAGGATCGCCTCGGCGACTTCATTAGGCGCGGCGATCTCGAGTCCCTCCTCGCCGGTGTAACCCGTACCGGCCACGCGCACTTCGACGCCGTTGAAGTCGAATCGGCGCACGCTGAAGCGCGCGACATCAGCGAAGTCGCTGCCCAGCGCCGCCACCTTGGCGCGAGCGTGAGGTCCCTGCACGGCCAGCACGACACGCTCGGAAGTGACGTCGCGTCCCGGCAACGCCTGAGTGACCCCCGAGGTGTTCGAGGCATTGGGCATGACGTCGAATTCGGTGTCCGAGTACCACCACACGATGATGTCGTCGACGACGAAACCCTCGTCGGTCAGGAGGTGTGTGTACTGGGCCTTGCCCGGCGCGATCTTTCGCAGATCGTTGCTGAGGGTGTTCTGCAACGCGTCGAACATCCCGGGGCCGTCACAGCGCACCGTTCCCAGGTGCGAGACGTCGAACACGACGGCGTCGCGACGACACGCCAAGTGCTCGGCCACGGTGCCGCCCTGGTAGGCCAGCGGCATCTCCCAGCCCCCGAAGGGAACCATTTTGGCGCCGAGGGCCACGTGGGCGTCATAGAGAAACGGGCGTCGATTATCCATGGGAATTACTTTACGCAGCCTGGATGGACCACGGCGCCAAGCTGACGCCGTGGCGCTCGGCGAGCGCGAAGAAGTCACCGCGGTAGACCACTTGCAACGCCACTTCGGGGTAGAGGACGCGAAACTCACGCACCTTGCGATTCTTCTTGGTCACCAGACGTTGCTCGAGAATCGTCAGTTCGATGAAGGTGCCCGTCGCTGGCAGGTAGAAGTCGGGTCGAAACGCTCGCGTCGGCGAACCGTGCTCGTCCCAGGCCAGCGGGAACTCGAGGGGTTCGTAGAGCCAGTCGACACCGTAGAGCGTGAGGAGATTAGCGAAGACCTCTTCGGAAAGATTGGCGAAGCGTTCGCCGGGTGGAGAACTGAAACTGGGGTGACGAAGATTGACGCCGTCAGGAAACAGGCTCACGCCGAACGAGTCACCTTCTCCGACTTCTCCTCAATGTTGTTCATCATGGTCGTAAGCTCGGCGACCACGTTTGCCATTGATACCACGTTGAAAACTCCTTGACCCCCACGTAACAGGTCTACCAGACCGTCGTAGTCGGCCAGGACCGATCCATTGTCGCTCAAGACCAGACTCGACGACGACAGATCCGCGCCCAGTGAGTCGCGTAGACACTCCACCGCCTGGCGCGCGCGCGACAGCGAGACGCCCGAATCGAGCAGCGATTTGATCACCTTGACCTCGAGGACGTCGCGGTAGGAGTACGTGCGCTTGGAGCCACTGCCCTGGGCGGGGGTGATCGAGGGGGTCACCAGGTCGGTACGCGCCCAGTAGTCGAGCTGACGATAGGTGACGCCCGTCACTCGACACACCTTGGGTCCGCTGAATCCCATCACCGTGACATCACTCATGAGCGCCCTCCCGACCGGAGCGGCGCTCCGAGGTACTACACCAGTGTAGTTACAGGCCGGAGGAATCGGCAAATAAATCTGGTCGCCCGAGCGACGGCGAGGACGCCTCAGCGTGAAGTCGCGGCGGGATGCGCCCCGCGCGACGCGCGGCGTAGCCGGCCGCCACCCCGTCGCGGATCGCTTCGGCCATCATGACCGGCTCCAGGGCCCTGTTGATGGCCGAGGCCGCCAGGACCCCGTCACAGCCCAGCTCCATGGCCAGCGCGGCGTCCGACGCCGTGCCGACCCCGGCGTCGAGCAGGACCGGCACGTGCAGACGTTCAGCGATCAGGCTGATGGCGTGAGGGTTCCTGATCCCCAGCCCCGAACCGATGGGTGAGCCGAGCGGCATCACGGCCACGCAACCCACCTGTTCGAGGCGTTGTGCGACGATGAAATCGTCCGAGGTGTACGCCCAGACCTCGAAGCCTCGGCCCACCAGTTCCTCGGCGGCCCGCAGGGTCTCGGTGGTGTCGGGCAGCAGCGTGACGTCGTCACCAATGACCTCGAGTTTGATGGCATTGGTCTCGAAGGCCTCGCGAGCCATCTCGGCCACCTTCACGGCCTCAGCCGCGCTGAAACAACCAGCGGTGTTGGGGAGGAGCTGGAAATTCAGCGACACCAAGAGGTCGTAGATGGATCCTTCGACATTGGGGTCCACACGTCGCAGCGCCACCGTGGCGATGGACGAGCCCGACGCCTTCAGCGAGGCCGAGAGAACGTCCAGGGAGCGAAAACCCCCGGTTCCCATCACGAGGCGCGACGCAGACGTCAGCGAACCAACTTCGAAGAGTTCTAACACTCCCTTTAGCGTAGCGAGTGCCCGACACGCCTAAGGTGGAACGAGTGCAACCGATCACCGTCTTGTCCATTGCGGGGTCGGATTCCGGCGGTGGTGCCGGCATTCAAGCCGATTTGCGCACCTTCGCGGCGTTCGGCGTCCACGGGACTACCGCACTGACCGCGGTCACCGCCCAGAACACGCTGGGGGTCCACGACGTGTGCGTGTTGCCGACGTCCTTGGTGACCTCCCAGGTGCGATGCGTCGTCGACGACTTCGATGTCGCCGCGGTCAAGACCGGCATGCTGGGTGACGCCGACGTCGTCGAATCGGTGGCCGAGCTCGCCCGTGAAGGGCTCTTGGCGCACCTCGTGGTCGACCCGGTGCTCGTCTCTTCGACGCAGCACTCCCTGATGCGTGACGGCGGCGTGCGCGCCTACCGCGAGGCGCTCTTCCCCCTGGCGACCGTTGTGACGCCGAACCTGCGCGAAGCCGCCGTCCTGTGTGGCGTCGACGTCGGCGACATCCTCACGATCGAGGATATGCACACCCTCGCGCGCGAACTACTGGCCCTGGGTCCGCGCTACGTGCTGGTGAAGGGAGGACACTTCGCCGCTGCTGAACTCGACGCCACCGGACTCGACGCGACGGTGCCCGACGTGCTCATGGGCCACGACGGCGTCGTCGTGTTCGAATCTGCGCGCGTCGCGACCACCAACGACCACGGCACCGGCTGCAGTCTCTCGGCTGCACTGTGCGCGGGACTAGGTCTGGGACGCAGCGTCCACGACGCCACGCGCGACGCCAAATCCTTCGTCCTCGCAGCCTTGGAGGGCGCGCGCGATTGGCGACTCGGCGCCGGACGTGGTCCCCTCGACCACTTAGGCTGGAACCAGTGACTGACACCAAACCCAAACCCCCCCTCACCACGACCACCAGTATTCTTCCCGCCGCCGCGGTGCTCGGCCTCGCGGTGCTGATGCTCATCGTCTTCATGATCATCAACCTTGTCTCGGACCAAGGTGTCGCGACGACGACGACCATTCCCGTCGTCGTGGGCGGCCTCGGAGTCGACAGTTCAAGTTCACTGCTCGCGAACTGCGTTACCCCCGGCACTCCCCCGGCCAACATCATCGCGGGGGTCGTGGTACCCGTCGACTCGCACTCACGCGGGCCCTTCCAGATGCCTAACTCCGGGGCCGGCGACTTTGACTGCTACCGTCCCCTCGTCACCACGGTGAGCGCCTCCACGCTCTTGGCCTTCTACAAGACCCAGCTCGAGGCGCGCGGTTGGTCGCTGTTCTCCAGCGGTGCGTCCAATGGTTCGCCGCAGTACCTTTTCCAAAAGGCGGGCAGCGACACCTTCTACTGGGTCATCGGGATCACCGTCGACACCTCGGCCTCTAGCGCATCGTCAACGGCGTGGACGTACCGGATCTACCAGAACTCCGAGTCGATTTAGGAGACGACCGCCAGTTCGTGCACGGTCTCGTCGACCGGCGCACACACTCGCGACCACAGGGCGAAGTTCAAGGGATAGATCACGTATCCCGCGCGCGTCGCGGACGCGACGCAGATCAGTGCCGTGGAGAACGCTGCCAAGATCGCCAGCAATTCAGAGAGGTTGAGCGGCCAGTGACGACGCGCGTAGCGCGCGACGAAGTAACCGCCCACCAACAGCGTGAGCGGCGTCAACAGGTGACCCACGGGTGCCCAGAGGTCGGTCAGCAGGTGACCCGGCAGGGGGCTCGCAGCGGGCGAGGCCACGTGCGCCAGGCCGAGTGGGAAGGCCACGACGTTGGACATGAAGGCGAAGGGTGAGGACACCGCGAAGGGCAGAATCGTCACCCCGAGGATCGCCACCATCCAGGTCAGCACGCGACGCCACGCGGGTTCGCTGCGTTCGTCGCGCGCCACCAACAGAGCCCCGAGGGCGAGGGGCCAAGCGGTCAACTTCATGGCCGCGGCGAGTCCGAGGCTGATACCCGCGACGTTGTTGGCGCGTCGCTGCAAGGCCATCACGCCCAACAATGAGAGGGCCAGGATCGGCATGTCGTCGCCGCCGGTCGCCAAGAACAGCGCCCCCGTCGGCAGGACGAACAAGAACTGGGCGATCCGAATCTTCTGGCGTCGCGTGGCGCGCAAGAAGAACAGTGCGGCCCCGCCAGTGAGCAGGGTCATCATCGTCATGATCACGCGCGCGTCCGACAACGGCGAGGCCGTGCTCGATTCGGCGTGCGGGAGTCCGAAGATGCTCATGAGGGGGAAGTAGGGGAAGAACGACTCGTAGGCGGCTTCGTGAGGCACCGCGTTCACCATGTGTCCGTGACGCCAGTAGGACTGGTAGGGATTGCCGTCCTTGATGATGTCGCTCGCCGCGCGTTCGATCACCAGCACTTCGGGCTGAGCGAAACCTCGCGTGGGTTCTTCGGTGCGCCAGTGCACTTCCATCGCCAGAGGCACCAGCACCGCACCGACCAGAACCAGCCCCACCAGACCCACACGCACCTTGGTCTCGTGTCGCGCGGGTACCTTCATGCACGCCACCGCCAACAGCGCCGCGAGCAAATAAGGACCGAGCGCGAGGAAGCCCCAATGCCACTGGGCGTTCGCGCTCGAGTACAAACCCAAGCCTAACGAGAAGAGCGCCGCGAGACTGTAGAGCACGCCATCCCTCGCCAGAGCGCCGAGTGAGGTCCACGACTGGCGCACTTGGTGGCGCCGACCAATCGGCGACTCTGACATGCGTGCAAGTCTAGGTGCCGCCATCGCCCAGAACCGACCCCGTAGACCCTTAGTCACCCCTGAAGGGACTTAATCGCCGGGAAACTCACCCGCCAGAGCCCGGCGCAGTGGTGAATACGTGACGACGGGCAACTTCTGGCGCAGGAAACGCTGAATTATCCGTACGCACTCCTTGGTCTGCTCCTTGAGTACCGCGTGCGACGCGCCGGGGATCACGGCCAGTTGGGCGCCGCGAATCGACTCGAACATGGTCGTGGTGTGCTCGAAAGTGGCCACGTCGTCGTCGCCCGCCATCACCAGCACCGGCACGTCGATCTCGGCGAGGTCCGCCACGCTCATCGTGGGACCCGTGCGGAACATCTCGTTCGTCTTGGCTAACACCTCGTGGGCGTGGGCGATTCCCTCGGGTGCGTGCAGGGCGTACTTGAGGGCCCATTGCTCGAAGTCCGGGCTGTCGGGCTGCATCAGCGGAAAATCGAGCAATCCGCTGTAGTGAAAGTTCGCTCCCACCACCACCATGCGCTTGATCAGATCGGGTCGGCGTTGACCCACCAGGAGGGCGATGTTGCCGCCGTCGCTGTGGCCCACCAGGTGCACCCGTCGATCCAACGATTCGATGAAGGCAATGGTCTCGTCAGCCATCGACTCATAGGTGAAGGGCTCCGCGGTATCGCCAGTGCGGCCGTGACCACGACGATCGAAGGCCCCGATGGCGAAATGCTCACCCAGGCCCGGCCCAATGGTGCGTAACAATGAGGCGCTCGAACTCATGCCCCCGTGCAGCAAAATGACTGCGGGTCGCCCCCGTCGAGGGATCGTGGCCCACGTACGATGCCCGAAGATCCGGATGGTCGTCACAACGTCATGTCTACCAGCGCTGTGGTGATGCATCGACTCAACCGGGGTACAGGGAACTGACCGCCAACTGAGCGCCGCACGGCGAGATGGGATAGGGGAAGCTCACCGGCACCGACGTGTCGCCCGCAATGAACTGCACGTTGACCTGCGCCACGCTGGGACAGGTCGCCGTGCCCACGGGGATATCGGAGTAGCGCAGCTGCACGTCGACCTTGCCCCCCGTCGTCACCGTGTGGGCGCTGGGCGCACCATTCGCCGGACCGGCCGGGAAGTTCGTCGCGTCGTTGACGCTCAGACCGGTCACCACGACCCCCTTGGCGGACATGAAACTGACGATCGGATAGCCGTCCACGACGCAGGTGCCCCCTGACACCTTGGTCAGGGTCATGATGTCGTAACCAGTGCCGGCCGCCCCTTCGGATCCGACGTTGGTCCCGGTGAAGTCCGCGCCGCGGCATGTGGTCAGCGACGCCGCCGTCGTGGTGCTCGTCGGCACCGACGTAGGCGTCGAGACGGTCGTCGACGTTGTCGACGTGGTGGATGTCGTCGTGGTGGTCGTGCTGCGGTGACCGATCGTGTAGCCAGCCGCCAGTCCGATGATGACGATCGCAATCGCTAGAAACAGATTGCGCGTGACGCGACTCACTGATCGAAGTCCTCGGGCCGCACGTTGTTGAGGAAGTCGCGCAGCTCGGCGAGCAGGTTGGCTTCAGACTCCTCGGAGTCCGTGTCGTCCTCGTCGCTCACCTCGAGGATCTGTCCTTCTTCGTTCATCAGTTCATCGCTCACTAACAATGGCGCACCGATACGAAGAGCGAGCGCCACGGCGTCACTGGGCCGCGCCGAGACGAGGACTTCCTTGCCCTCTCGTAACAACCGCAAATTGGCGTAGAAGGTGTTGTCGACCAAGTGGGTGATCTCGACCGCGAAGAGACGTGCGCCTAACGCGGTGATCACGTTACCGAGCAGATCGTGCGACATCGGTCGCGGTGTCTCGATGTGTTGCAAGGCGTAGGCAATCGCGGTCGCCTCCGGAGCCCCGATGAAGATCGGCAGGACGCGTTGGCCTCCCACCTCCTCGAGCAACAGGAGCGGCGTGGAGGATCCGACGTCCACACGCACCGCTCGCAAGACCACCTCAACCATGATTCCAGCCTAGACCTCGCCCGCCGCGAATGTTCCGCCTTAGGGATTCAAGTAATCGTTGAGCGCGCGCTCGAACAGTCCGGCCCGCAGAGACTCCACGTCACGGGCGACGTCCCACTTGGCCGCCGTCACTTCGCCCGGTGTGCTCGTACCAGCACGAAGGTCCGCGGTGAGGCCGTCGAGAATTCCGACCTGGCGTTCCACCACGCGACGCAGCGCCCCGAGCAGGCGCACGTCGGCGCCGTTGCGAAGCAGCGTCGCCGCCGACTGGACGATCGCCACGTCGTAGGAGTCGAAGGTGCCCACTCCCTCACGACTCACCGGTGCCACGAGTCCCAGTGCGAGGATCTTGTTCAACAGTTCGGGCTCGATGCCACTCACGGCGAGCAGCTGGTTGACGCTAAGTCGTTCGCTCGACGTCGCGTCATCGTTCGTCGCGGCCGACGTCGTCTCTGGCGATGAGGAGTCCTGGGCCAGCACGACCAAGGTGGGTCCCGTGGTCGTGGTCGCGGGCGGCACCGGCATCGAGACCACCTTGGCCTGGGGGTTGCGAGCAGCGTGACGCGGCGCCGATGACATCCGCTGCTCATCCTTCAACAGTCCCTGCTCGATGAGGCGAACGCGAATCACCCGCAATGGGACGAATTCCTCGTCGGCCAGTCGAATGGCCTCGCGCAGGCACGCCACGTCCTTTTCGGAGTAAAGACGATAGCCCTTTCGACTGCGACTGGGCGCCACCAGGCCCATCTCCTCGTAGTAGCGAATCTTGGAGAGCTCGAGGTTGGGGTGTTCACGACGCAAGAGGGCGTGGACCTGGCCGATCTTGAGCGGTGCGGCGGGCGCGTTCACGACGTGGCCTCCCAGAACACCAGTTTGAACTTGCCGACCTGCACTTCGTCGGCCGAGTGCAGGGCGGTCTCTTCCACGCGCGCGCCGTTGACGTAGGTGCCGTTGAGCGAGTTGAGGTCGCGTAGCGTCACTCGGCCACTGGCCGTGCGAGTGAATATCGCGTGATGGCGCGACACCGAGACGTCGTCGAGCAACAAGTCGCTGTTCTCGTCACGCCCCGCCGTCGTCACTTCCTTCTCCAGTTCGAAACGACTGCCCGCCGCGTTGCCGGTGATGATGACCAGTTCGTCGATGTGGGCACCGACCGGTCCCTTGTCAGCCTTGGTGATGGGCGACTCCGCGGCGGCCACCACGGGCATCGCGATGGTCTCGGCAGAGTTGGCGTCGTGCTGGGGGGCGCCGCACGACCAACAGAAATTAGCATTGGCGTTGAGAATTTCTCCACAGCGTCGGCAGTTCATTCGCATCACACTACTTACGTTTTCGCCCGGACGTCAGGGCTAGTTGTTCGTCAGTGCGCGGTACGCCTCAGCGTCCAAGAGGGCGTCAAAATCCGTCGACCCCGACGTCGAGATCTCACAGAGCCACCCCGCTCCGTAGGGGTCGGAGTTGACCAATTCTGGCGACGCTGTGAGTGCGTCGTTCACCGTGATGACCGTGCCGGCGACTGGCGCGTATATCTCGGAAACGGACTTGGTGGACTCGAC
>Ga0302198_10005167_pt1 | contig 12204 bp, 7 predicted proteins | sample II_Bog_N2_2_FD_193521 | JGI IMG/M metagenome (GOLD analysis project Ga0302198, IMG submission 193521) | Peat permafrost microbial communities from Stordalen Mire near Abisko, Sweden - II_Bog_N2_2 | ecosystem: Environmental > Terrestrial > Soil > Wetlands > Peat | place: Sweden: Abisko, Stordalen... | reverse complement strand
CGGTGGTGAGTCTTTCGGCTGCGCAGACGGTGCCGGTGCCGGTGCGGCTGACCGGCGCGGTTCTTGACCCCTCCGCTCGTCCCGTAACGAATGCTCGTGTGGTGTTTGAATCGAGTTCTGGCGCGCATGTGAACGCAACGACTGGCGGCGATGGCGGCTTCTCGATTGCGCTGCCCGGATGGGGCATGTACACGGTTCGAGTGGACGCGACGGGGTTTGCCGTATTGACGCGCAGGCTTGAACTGAGCGGGGCGGCCCGGGCATCGGACGTGAGGCTGACACTGCGCCTGGAGCGGGTTGCTACGGCTGCTGAAGTGGTGGTGGTGAACGGCGACGTGAGCGAGATTGCGCTCGAAGCTCCCGATCCATCGCAAAGAGTTCTGGTGCGCGAGCAGTTGCTGGATGCCAATCCAGGACGGCCGGGCGCGCCGATCTCGATCCCAGGGCTGCCGATTGAGACCGCTTCGGGCGGCATCAAGGCGCCGCAGTATTTTGCGCCCGGCGTGATGGCCGACCACGGCGAACCGATTGCACAATACATTGCGGTGGGCGGCTACCTGGTGACGAACAACCTTTCAGCCAACGCGCATGGCAACGGATACTCCGACCCCAATATTTACGTTTCCGGCGCGTTGGCCGGCGTGACGACCGATGGCGGAGCTTTCAATGTGCTCGAAGGCAATCATGCGCTGAACCTGGCGGCAACTTACATGCCACGGCAGCAGATGACGAACTTCGTCACCCTCACTGGCGACTATCGTGACCTGGATATGACGGCTGGATTTGCGCCGAAGAATACCGCGAAACGGGAGTGGGTGGCGCTGGAGGGCAACTTCGGCAATGGCTTGCTGAAAAACATGGAACACCGGCAGATGTACAAGCTGAATGCGCAGCGCGTGTTCGATATTGAGCAGCATGAGATTACGCTTTTTGGCATTGCCTATTATGGCATTTCGCATGAGGGAAACCTGGTTCCGATTGGATACGGCCAGGATTTGGGCGACACGCTCGACCCGCGGCAGAAGGACCAGACGCACACTGCGCTGCTGGCCGCTGACGACCATTGGACGCTGGGAACCCGAGACGATGTGGCGTTGTCAGGATTTGCCCGCACCTACAACCTGGCTCTGTTTTCGAACTTCGGCGAAGGGCTGATCCGGCAGAGCGAGTTTCGCACGGTGGAAGGCGCACAACTGCGCGAGACGCACACTTTTGCAGCATTTCTGAAAGGCATGAGGCTGCAAGGCATGGCCGGCCTCGACTTCCACGAGGATGACATTCACAACGACAATCTGGATCACCATCCGCTGGTTAGTCCCACGGTGTATGGATCGTTTGCCAAAGTCTTGTCGAGCAATATCACTATCCGCGATTTGACGCCGTATGCGGCGGTGCATGGCGACCTGGGAAAGCATTTGCGGTTCTACGGCGGCGTGCGGCCGGACACGATTGAGCTGAAGAATTTCAACAAGTTGGTTTCGGCCAATTCGTTCGATCTATGGAGCACGTTTCTTGCGCCGAAGGCGACAGTGGCGTGGACGCCGGGTAACGGTGCGCACCGCTGGCTGCCTTCGGCTTCATTCAGTCTGGGGCAGGCGTTCTTTACGCAGGATCCGCGGATCAGTGTGCAGGGAACGCTGACGGGGCCTGGCGGGGCGGCGGGACTGGAGTCGCCGTTTGAGCGATCGCACTCGATGCAGTTGGTGGTGGAGAAAGAAGTCGCGGCTACCGATGTGCGCGTGACTATAGCCCGGACGACGACGACAGAGACGTTGGGCAAGATTAATCCGGACAACGGCACGCCGTTTGATCTGGGACCGGGGAGCCTGAAGTTTCTGACGGCCAGCGTGCGCCATCAATTCAGCGGATATGGGACGGTGCAGGCGATCTTCTCCAAGGCCGATGCGCGGGTGTTGAACGAATTTGGCTCCGATCCTGGATGGACCGTGAACTCAGGATGGAATCCCACTGTGGAGTCCCCGCGGACGATCTTCAACGGCCTGGTGACGCTGGACAAGCTGCCCCTGGGATTGCATGTGCGCGGCGAATACGAGTATGTGGGGCACAAGATTCTGGACGCGGGCAACAGCCAGAACGGCTGGAAACAACTTGAAGCGATTCCCGTGGGGGAGACGCGACTGGCGCTGGTGCGCACGTTCAGGGATGGGCGCGTGGAAGTGGGCGCGAACGGAATGCTGGCCCGCGGCTACAGCGGCCAGACGACAGAAACCATTGCACCGCTGGCCCCAGGCGCGCCGTGGCAGGTGGGGGATGGGATTCCGAACTGCCCGGTGGGGTCGGGTCCGAGCGGGGCGCCGAACGATTTTGCCTGCGGGGCGGTGGCGGGGACCGAGTGGCCTGTGGGGATTCGCATGGTGTCGTTCGTGAGCGGGTCGATTTCGTGGCGATTTGGGATCGGTAGGTAGAACTGGCGGGAGCGGATTGGCCAACGGGTCCGCGTCTTAGTGGTTGCGCGGTTTGGATGCTTTGCGCGCCGCAAGCGCGGGCAGCGAGCCAGAGGGAAAGTCAGTGGACTGGCGCACTACGAGGCGGGTGGGAATTTGCCACTCTTTCTTTGCGGCATTGGGATGATCGTGCTCGATACCGGCGCGCAGTGCTTCAACGGCGGCCGCGGCCAGGTCTTGGCACGACATCTGAACGGTGGTGAGCGGCGGGAGCATGAACTGCGCGAGGTGAATGTCGTCGAATCCTACGACGGAGATCTCCTGCGGCACGCTGTGGGCAGTGCGGAAAAGCGCATGAAGAGCGCCGATGGCTGTCATGTCGTTGGAGCACGTGACAGCTGTTGGCAGTTCGTGGTGTGAGGTTAGCTGCTCCATGGCAAGAATGCCGCCCTCCATGGTGTGGTTGCCCTCGACGATGTGTGCGGATGGAACGGTGAGGCCGAGTTCAGCCATGGATTTAACAAATGCTTCGCGGCGGGCGATGGCGGAGCGCAAACGCAGCGGACCGGTGATAAAGGCAATGCGCCGATGGCCGAGAGCTGCGAGGTGCTGGACGGCCTGGCGGATTCCTTCGCCGTAATTCACTTTGAGAACGCGGATGTTGGGCAGGTCCGGTCCGGCATCCACAAAGACCAATGGGAACTCGCGTTCCACCAGCTTCTGTACCAACTCCTCTTCAATGCCGAAGGTCATGACGGCGACACCATCGACGTTGCGCTGCAACATGCGGCGAATGAGCGACTCGGTGCGCGCGGGTTCGTAGTTGGTAGAACCGATGAGCACTTCATATCCCTGCGCCACGGCGAGGTTTTCAAACTCCTGCACGAGCTCCGGGAAGAAGGGATTGGTGATCTCGGAGACAATGAGGCCGAGCATGCGGCTGCGTCCGGAGACCAGCGCGCGGGCCTGGGTATTGGGGACGTAGCCAACTTCGTCGATGGCTTTCCAGACGCGCTTGGCCAGTTCGGGGTCGACGGTGGGAATGCGGTTGACAGCGCGGGAAACAGTGGCGATGGAAACGCCCGCGCGGCGAGCCACATCGCGGATGCTGATGGACCCCGGACGTTTGCGGTCAGACGAGCGTTTCCTGGGCGTAGTCACGTTGGAGGGATTGTACCCGTTTCCGGTGTTTCTCAACCAGAAGGAATGTACAGGACTTGGAGGAAGCGTATTGAAAACAGGGATTTGCTTTGTTTTCAGCGCGGATGAAAGGCCCGAATTCCAGGGGAAAAAAGACAAATGCAGGCGGGTCTGGAAAGCGTTTCCCAGTGATCGATCATCTATTTCGGCGCGGGCGAGATGCCCGCACGGGAGCCGGTCTCCCACCCCATCGAGCACAAATCGCTCGCCGGGGACCCCGGTCTCCCACCCCATCGAGCACAAATCGCTCGCCGGGGACCCCGGTTTGGAGACCGGCGCTACCCACCCGGCGAGGAGCCCACTGTGTTTGAGTTCCCGAGCGCTGGTTTCGGGAGGATCAGGGATGCGTTTGGCTGCCGGCGGCGACTTCCAATCCATGCTTGACCAACCCAACGATTGAGACGAGGCTTTCCTTTGCGCCGCGAAGGCTGCCGGGCAGGTTGACGATAAGCGCCCTTCCTTTGAGTCCTGCTACACCGCGCGACAGCCAAGCGAAGGGATTGCTGTTCGCGCCGATGGACCGCATGGCTTCGGCGAGGCCGGGAACTTCACGGTCGATCACGCGGCGCGTGGCTTCCGGGGTGCGGTCGCGCGGGCTGAGGCCGGTACCGCCTACGGTGAGAACCAGATGGGCGCCGTCCTCGCTGAGTTTCGTGAGCGCGGCTGCAATCGCATGCTCGTCATCAGGAAGGAGGGCTGTTCTTATTTCCGCTTCGGGCCATTGCTCGAGAAGAAGCGCAACAACAGCCGGGCCTGCGGTGTCTTGTTGCAGGCCTTGAGAGCAGCGATCGGAGATAGTAATAACAGCAAGGAGCATCAGTTTGAGAGTACGCCGATGGTGTGCAGCCACACTTCGACTGCCTGGGGCCAGGTGGTGACGGGGAGGGCGGTGCGGCGCAGGCCGTATCCGTGGCCACCCTGCGCATAGATGTGGAGTTCCGCGGGGACCTTGGCGTTCTTGAGAGCCATGAAGTAGACCACGGCGTTTTCGACATGGACTGGATCGTCTTCGGCCTGCACGATGAATGTTGGCGGCGTTGCGGCGGTGGGATTTATGTCCGCGTTGGGTGCGAAGTTCTTATCGGCAAGAGCGAGATAGCCGGGATAGACGACCACGGCGAAGTCGGGGCGGCAGCTTAACTGGTCAGCGGCATCGATTGGGTCGTAGAGACGCTTGTCGTAGTGCGTGCTGAGTGCGGCAGCCAGGTGTGCTCCAGCGGAGAAACCGAGCGCGCCGACACGTTTTGGATCGATGCCCCATTCTGTTGCGTGTTGGCGGACGAGGCCGAGGGCGCGCTGCGCATCCTGCAAGGCAGCGGAGGATTTGGGGTAGGGGCCGGTGCCGGGCACGCGGTATTTGAGCAGAACGCAGTTGACGCCGGCGGCATTGAGCCAGTCGCAGACCTCGGTGCCTTCAAGATCGATGGCCAGAATGTTGTAACCGCCGCCGGGAAAGACCACGACGGCCGCGCCGGTGCTGTGGCTGGTTGCCTTGTAGAGGGTGAGGGTGGGTGTGGAGACGTTGCCCAGGCGCACAAGCGGCTTGCCCGCGATGAGGTTGTCTTTGGCGGTGGTTGTGTCCGCTTCAGCCGGTGGATTGGCGGGCGCGCCGGGTGCAACGCCGGGCCATACGGGCAGGGTGAGATGGCTGGGCGCAGGCGGCCACCCGGACTGCTGGGCAAACAGCGCCGGATAGATGCCGAAAAAAGCGGCAAGGAAAAGCAGTGCAGATCTGTTCATTCGCATTGATACCCCGCTGAAAACTTCGATCCGATGATCGCAGGGCGGGGGCGATAACGGCAAATGGAGTATTTTGCTCCCCATGAACAAGGATTTCGAGGGTTGCGATTTCCCGCCTTCGCGCCAGAAACAAGGCGCGAAAACCGGGCACGGAGCTTTTGGGGGCTGGTCCGACGCGGGTTCAGTGCAGCCGTAACTTGCCGACGCAAGTCATGATGCTCAGGATGACATCAGGTAGCGGTGATTAAGGTTTGGCGAACGGCGGGATCAACAGGGTCAATTTTTCTGAAGCCATCTCGATGGTCACCGGCAATCCGCCTAGCAGTTCCCCGTCGGCCTCGACGAAGACGTTGTCGGATGAGCCACTGCGTCTGCGGCACTCGACAGACTGCACGTCGAGCAATTCAACGTGGCGTGAGAAGGTCTGGCGCCGGAACAGGGACGCCAGGACAAAACGCAGGTAGTGGAAGCGGCTGCGAGTTTTGAAGGCAAGCAGGCGAAGGCTCGTGTTGTGCAAACTGGCTCCGGGAGCGAGGTGGTGCAGCAGGCCTCCAAAGTCGCGAATCCGTATTGCCAGCACTTCAGAGAATGCTTCGACCTTGGGGGTGGAAGAGCCGGAAGGCAGATAGGCTGCGTCGAACAGGGGAAATGTGTGGGTTGCCCAGACGCGGAACATTGCCACCATATAGAGCGCATAGCCGAAACGGCGCTTCAAACCGGCATCGAGCATGGAGATGCATAGAGCGTCCGCGCCCACCCCGGCGGCCACGGTGAAGTAGCGAGACTGCGGCGCTCCTTGCTGATCCAGATATGAGATGCGGCCCACAGGGATTTCAACGGGCGTCGCAGAGAGGAGCTTCTGGATCGCTTTGAGCGGGGATGAGCCGAGGCCCAGGTTCGCAGCAAGCGCGTTGGCCGTGCCTAACGGAACTACGCCGAGCGCAACCTGCGTTCCGACAAGATGCTGCAGGATTTCGTTTGCTGTGCCATCGCCGCCGCAAGCGAGGATGGTGTCGCAGCCCTGGAGGACGGCTTGCTGCGCTAAAGCGCCGGCACTTCCGGGAGCGCTGGTTTCCATGGAATGGGCTTCGACGCCCGCGTCGCGCAGGATGGACAAGGCACTTGCGATGATTGCAGCGCGCCGCGCGGAGAGCTGGCCAGAGGCAGGGTTGTAGATGAGCGCGGCACGACGCATGAGTGATTTTGACCGGGAAGACCTGGCTTTTATCTTCGCATGACCCCTGCGGTGGGGCAGTCGCTCGCGGGAGGCTCGCATTGGCGTACTGCTTCCCGCCCTTGCGCAGAAAGAAGCGCAAGAACGGGGCACGGAGCTTCATTGATTGGTCGGGCGCAGGGATTTGCGTACTGCTTCCCACCCATCGCAAAAGCGCGATGGATGGGGCACGGTGCTTCTTTGGTTGGTCTGGCGGGGCTTCATTCTGGGCGGAATCCTGGTTCATCACGCTGGGTTGTGATGGGCTGCATTTGATTGAACTGGTTTCGCGGGGATTGCGTAGTCCGAGTAGAATGATTCCCGGCAAAAAATGGAAAGAAACTGAGGCCTTGACCTGCGAAATGACGAACTCGACACGTACGATCCGCTATTGCCTGTTCTCCGGTTTTCTGATGACTTGGATGTTGTTCACAGCCAGCATCCATGGCCAGGCGCCGGCTGCTGCTCCGGCCCAGCCCGCCGGACAGGCCCGGGCCGCCGCGCCGGGCGACGAGCCTCGCTACAAGGATGCGAGCTTGCCGATTGAGGATCGCGTAGACGATTTGCTGCCGCGCATGACGCTGGAAGAGAAGGTGGAGCAGATTACGGGCGGCTGGGAAACCCGGCTCCAAGTGGTTGACCCGACGGGGACGTTTACCAACGAGAAGGCCCGCCAGGTGATTGCGAATACGTGGGGCGCGGACCAGAAGTTTACGCCGCGCGAGTCCGCGATTCTTCGCAACGGAGTGCAGCGGTATCAGCGGGAAAAGACGCGTCTGGGGATTCCGGCGATGTTTCTGGGCGAAGGGCTGCACGGGTTTATGGAATACGGCAGCACCAGCTTTCCGCAGGCCCTTGGGCTGGCCGCGACATGGGACCCGGCGCTGGTGAAGCGGGTGTTTACGGCGGTTGGGGATGAGGCTGGGTCGCGCGGCGCGGGGCAGTTGTTTTCGCCGGTGCTGGACCTTGCGCGCGATCCCCGCTGGGGCCGGACCGAAGAGACATATGGCGAAGACCCATACCTGGTGTCGCGCATGGGTGTGGCCGCCATTGAAGGTTTGCAGGGCGATGATTACCTGATCGGCCGGCACCATGTGCTGGCGACCGCGAAGCACTTTGCGGTGCATGGGCAGCCGGAAGGCGGCACCAATACCGCTCCCGGCAATTACTCCGAGCGCATTATTCGCGAGAATTTTCTGCTGCCCTTTCAGGCAGCAATCCAAGAGGCGAGGGCGGGCAGCGTGATGGCCTCGTACAACGAAATTGATGGCGTGCCTTCGCACATCAATCACTGGCTGCTGGACAAGGTGCTGCGGCAGGAGTGGGGATTTGGGGGCTACATCACGTCCGATGGCGATGGGCTGCAGATGCTGGTGGCGACGCATCACGTGGCGTACAACAATGCGGACGCGGCGAAGCAAGGCATTGCGGCAGGCATTGACTATGACCTGTCTGAGGGTTCGGCGTTCAGCACGCTGACCGCGCAGGTGAAGGCGGGCATTGTGCCGGAGAGCGAGGTGGACCGCGCAGTGGCGAAGGTGCTATCGACGAAGTTTCGCCTGGGGCTTTTCGACAATCCTTATGTGGACCCGGATTATGCGGAGCGCGTGACCAATAGCGAGGAGCATCGCAAGCTGGCGATTGAAGCGGCAAGCAAGGTGATTGTGCTGCTGAAGAACGAGAAGAACCTGCTGCCGCTGGACCTGACGAAGCTGAAAAACATTGCCGTGATCGGCCCCAATGCGGCCGATGTGCATTTGGGCGGATACAGCCGCGATCCCGGGCAGGGCGTGAGCATTCTGGACGGCATCAAGGCGCGCGTGGGCGGCAAGGCCAACGTGATTTATGCGGAAGGCTGCAAAATTACGACCGCGCCGCAAGGGTATCGCGGCTGGTGGGCCAACGATGTGGAACTGGTGGATGCGAAGACGCAGACTGCTTCGATTCAAGCGGCGGTTGCGGCGGCGAAGAAGTCGGACGTGGCCATTGTGGTTGTGGGCGAAAACGAGAGCACCAATCGCGAGGCATGGGCGGAAGAGCATCGCGGCGATCGCGACTCGCTGGACCTGCTGGGCGCGCAGGGTGATCTTGTTAAGGCAGTGGTTGAGACGGGAACGCCGACGGTTGTTTTCCTGATCAACGGGCGTCCGCTCTCGATCAATTACATTGCGGAGAAGGCGCCGGCCATTCTGGAGGGCTTCTATCTTGGCGAAGAAGGCGGAGTGGGCGCGGCACAGGTGCTGTTCGGCGATGTGAATCCAGGCGGAAAATTGCCGATCACATTTCCTCATTCGGTGGGCGACCTGCCCGACTTCTACAACCACAAGCCGTCTGACAATCGCAGCTACGAGTTCAGCACGCGGCAGCCGCTTTTTGCTTTCGGATACGGGCTGAGTTACACAACCTTCAGCTTTGACAATCTGCGCGTGGAGCCGAAGCAGATTCTGCCGGGAGGGACGGCGAAGGTCAGCGTGGATGTTACGAATACAGGCCAGCGCACAGGCGACGAGGTGCCGGAATTCTACATTCACCAGAAGATTGCCGACGTGACACAGCCGGTGATGCAGCTGAAGGGCTTTGAACGGATCACGCTGAAGCCGGGAGAGAAGAAGACAGTGGAGTTCACCGTGACGCCGGAGACGCTCTCGATCCTGAACATCGACATGCATCGGGTTGTGGAACCAGGGGTGTTTGAACTGATGGTGGGGCCGAGTTCCGACAAGACCAGCACGGTGCGGCTGACTGCGACGGGAGCGACAGGCGAAACCGGCAAGCCGCCGCTGCCGGCTGCGCCCGCGGGCTCCGAATCTGGCGTGGTGAGCACTTTCGACGATGGGAAGGTTGCGGCGAATTTTGGAATGTGGATTCCGGCCGGGGACTCGATGAGCGGCGGAAAGTCGACCTCAACGATCAGTGTTGTGGAACCGGGCGCGAACGGGACGAAGGGGGCTTTGCAGGTGAATGGCGAGATTGTGGGCGACTCGCCTGCGCAGTTCAAATTTGCAGGGGCGCTCTATTCGCCGGGGGCGGCGCCGATGCAGGCCGTAAACCTGTCAAGCAAGAAAGGGATCAGCTTCTGGGCCAAGGGCGATGGCAAGACGTACACGCTGATTGTGCTGACCGAAGAGCGCAATGGGAACGGCAATATGCCTGCGACTACGAATTTTGTGGCGGGGCCGGAGTGGAAACAATACACGTTCCCGTTCTCAACATTTGAAACGGACGGGAGCGACTTGAGCGGGGTGGGATTTGTCCATGTGATGGAGCCGGGAAAGTTCCAGTTTGAGATCGACCAGGTGGAGATCAAGTAAGTATCTGGCGAGTTGGAGGCGCGCGGTTATGCGGTTTCAGTTGGCTGCGCCCTGCTCCACTACTGCCTTGGAAAGATTCCTGGGGCGGTCGACGTCGACGCCGCGTTCCAGGGCCATGAAGTAGGCGAAGAGCTGCAGCGGAATGACCTCTGCAATGGGCAGCAGGTATTCCGCAGCCGGCTGCACAAAGACGCAATCGCTTACCAGGGTGGGGACTTCCACATCGCCGACATTGGCGAAGGCGATGATTTTCGCTCCCTGGGCTTTCATATCGCGCAGCAGTTGCAGGGTCTTTTGATAGCGCAGCACGGAGCCGCTGACGGCTGGATCGACGGTGGCCAGCACGACCAGCGGCACATGATCGCTGACCAGCGCATTGGGGCCATGTTTCAGTTCGCCGGTGGGATAGCCTTCGGCGTGGACATACGAAGCTTCCTTCAGCTTCAATGCGCCCTCACGCGCAATGGCGTAATGAATGCCGCGGCCAAGGTAGAGAAATGTTGATGCGGAATTGTACTTGTGCGCGAGAGCGGCCATTTGCTCGCGCCAGGCATCGAGCTGCGCTTCGATCGCCGCGGGCAAAGCCCGGACGGCTTCAATGCGCTGCTTCAGTTCATCGGTATCCATGCGGCCGAGACGCGCACCCTCGTAAAGCGCCAGTAGATAGAGGACCGTCAACTGGCCGGTGAAGCTCTTGGTGGCGGGAATTGCGCGTTCGCGGCCGGCAGCAAGTGGCATGGAAACATCGGCCTCGCGCTCCATGGAAGAGCCGGCGGCGTTGGTAATGGCCAGGGTGCGCTGACCGCGCAGTTCCGCCTCGCGGAGAGCCGCGAGCGTGTCAGTGGTTTCTCCCGATTGAGAGAGGACGAGGACGCTGGGATGGCGAATGTCCTGCTTGTTGTCGTTGCCGCGGCAACTGTATTCGCTGGCGTATTCAACATCGACGGCCAGGCCGCAAAGGTCTTCGAGCAGGATTTCGGCCGCGAGGCCGCTGTGCCGGCTGGAGCCTGAGGCGGCAATCAGGATTTCACCCTCGGGGATGGACCAGGCGGCGAGCCGTTTGGCCACATCCGGCTTCAGAAAATCGTGCGCCAGATAAAGGTCCAGGGTGCGCCGAATCGCTTCCGGCTGCTCGTAAATTTCGCGCAACATTTCATGGGCAAAGGTCTGCATGGTTCCATCCCGGCCTGATTCCGTGCTGACGAAACCCATGCCAATTATGATCATACAGCGATAATATGATCATCGATATGAACAAAATAGCAAAATATGGGAGAAACTTTGGGGCAAATCCGGTTCTTGACTCGCGAGAAGGGATAGAATCTTTTCGAATGGCAGAGTCATTGAATCCCCGCTCCGAGCAGATCATCAAGCTTCTTCTGCGCGTGGGCAGCGCGACCATCGAAGAGATTCTTGCCGTGGCCGGCTCCTCCGCGCCCAGCATTCGGCGCGACCTGGCGAAACTGGAACAGCGCGGCCTGATTCGGCGCACGCATGGCGGGGCGACGCTGGTTGAGCCGCTGCTTTACGAGCCCTTCCGCTATGACAGCACTTTTCTGGCTCGCGAGCAGCGCTTTGCCGAAGAAAAGCGCCGCATCGGCCTGGCGGCGGCTGAACTGGTGCTGGGCGGTGAGACTGTGGGACTGACCGCAGGCACCACGACAACGCATATCGGCCGCAGTTTGCGTCATCGCGAAAATATCCAGGTGGTGACGAACGCCATCAATATCGGAATGGAGCTTTGCAATCAGCCGGGGATCCGCACCTATCTGACCGGCGGCGTGGTGCCGTGGGCGTGGTCGTTCTCGCTTACTGGGAATGCGGCGCTGGCGTTTCTGGACGACGTCTACTTGGACAAGGTGTTTCTGAGTGTGACCGGACTGGATGCGGAAAAGGGGGCGACCACCCTTGAGACCGACGAAGCGCTGGTTTACCGCAAGATGGTGAAACAGGCGAAGCAGGTGATTGTTGTCTCGGATTCAAGCAAGCTGGGAAAGGTGAGTCCGGCGATTATTTGCCCGGCAAACGGGATTGCGATTTTGATTACGGATGCCGGCGCGCCTAAAGAACGTGTGGCGGAGCTGGAAGAATTGGGCATGAGGGTGATTTTGGTTTGAAGTGGTTGGGATACTTGGTGGGCCAGATTCGAGGGGACGAAAGCAGATCCTTCGACTCACCACCCCCAGGCTGAAATGCGCCTGAGGCCCCGTTCGCTCCTCATGAACAAGAACTTCATGCAGCGATGGGGACGAGTTGAAAGCCGAGCGCCTTGGCTTGTTTGCGGAGTCGCTTTTCGTGGCGTTGGGCTTGTTTGTGCGCTTCGATAACGAAGACA
>Ga0302198_10005153_pt1 | contig 12232 bp, 8 predicted proteins | sample II_Bog_N2_2_FD_193521 | JGI IMG/M metagenome (GOLD analysis project Ga0302198, IMG submission 193521) | Peat permafrost microbial communities from Stordalen Mire near Abisko, Sweden - II_Bog_N2_2 | ecosystem: Environmental > Terrestrial > Soil > Wetlands > Peat | place: Sweden: Abisko, Stordalen... | reverse complement strand
CACTGATTCTAGAGACTTTAGAAAATCGGGGGGGGGTAGGGGGCCGGAGATGGAGGCCTAGAACGTCTGCTTCCGCAACCATTCGCGGAACTTCGGTCCAAGGTCCTCACGCTGCAACGCGAACTGAACCGTCGCCTGTAGGAAGCCGAGTTTGTCGCCCGCATCGTGGCGCTTGCCTTCATAGTGAAAGCCATAGACCTTCTCGTACTGCAACAGCGCCTTGATGCCGTCAGTGAGCTGGAGCTCGCCGCCTGAGCCAGGCTGCAACTGCTCCAGCAGCGAGAAGATGCGCGGCGTGAGGATGTAACGGCCGATGATGGCGTTCTGGCTCGGCGCGTCTTCGGGCTTGGGCTTCTCCACCATATCGCGCACGATGAGCAGCCGCGGATCGCTGGGGTCCTGCGTGCAGTCCAGCGCTCCGTAGTGCGAGATCGCATCGCCTTCCACGACCTCGGAGCCAAGGATGGAACTCTGGGTCCGCTCGAACGCCTCAACCATCTGCTTCATGCACGCGACCTTTGAGCACACGATGTCGTCAGGCAGGATCACCGCGAACGGCTCATCGCCGACCAGCTCTTTGGCCTGCAGAACCGCGTGGCCGAGTCCGAGCGGCTCGGACTGCCGCGTGTAGGTGATGCGGCAGAGCTGAGTCATGGAGACCGCCAGCTCCAGTTGCCGCGTCTTGCCCCGCTTGGCGAGTGCTGCCTCCAGCTCCGGAGCGCGGTCAAAGTGGTCTTCCATCGTCTGCTTGCCGCGACTGGTAACGATGATGACCTCGGTGCAGCCCGCAGCGACCGCCTCCTCAACGCCATACTGGATCAGCGGCTTGTCGACGAGCGGAAGCATCTCCTTGGGAGTGACCTTGGTCGCCGGCATGAACCGGGTTCCCATTCCCGCCGCGGGAATCACTGCCTTGCGTATTTTTTGATAAGGCATTCCAACTCCAGAATCGTCGCCGCTGCATTTGGGGCAGAACTCCATCCTAGCAACGGCGCAGCCGCTTGAACAGGGAGGTTCGCAATCGGTGCTATAAGACTGGACTGTCGTCGTGCAGCATCGCCTTACGGATTACCTTTATCGGCGCAAATCCTTGACGCATGAACTCGTCATGGAACTGCTGCAGGTTGAACGCTGCTCCCTGTTTAGCCTGAACATCCGTGCGCAGCTTCAGTATCTCCAGCTTGCCTAGCGTGTAATAGAGATAGAGCGCATCGGATGTTCCACGCTTGGTCTCCATCTCCGCGATGGCATGCGACTGATAGCCTCCCGTGACGAAGAACTGCTCGGCCTGGTCGATGCTGAGCGCTCCGCCAACTCCTGTGTGCATCCGTATGCAGACGATGAAGCGCGCATCGCGCAGTAGCGCATCCTGAAGTTGGCCAAGCCGGATGAGCTTGGCCTCGCGGTCGGTCTTTGCAGTCGCAGTTGCGTAGCCTTCATCCAGCATCATCTGCTCGCAGTAATGCGCCCAGCCTTCGATGTTGGTGTTTGCCCCGAGCAGCTTGCGGATTGTGGATGGAAACTGCGGCGTGAACAGGAACTGCACGTAATGTCCCGGATAAGCCTCATGCACGCTAGTGGAAACGATGGTCCCGATGTTGAACGCTGCCATGTGCTCGGAGATGCGTTCGGCGCTCCAGTCCTTCTCCGGCAACGTGACGTTGAAGTATGCCTTCGTGGAGTGTGTCTCGAACGGCCCAGGAGCATCCATCGAGGCCTGCGTTGTTGCCCGCATGAACGGCGGAGTCTCTTCCAGCGTCGGTTGCACGTCGCTCGGCAGCGTGATGATGTGCTGCGTGCGAATGAAGGCAGTGAGCGAGTCGAAGGTGTTGTGGAACGTCGCCAGAAGCTGGACAGGCGGCGGATGCATCGCAGCCAGCTCGGCCAGCTCCTGCTGAGGCGTCTTGCTGGGATCGATCTCCTTGGCAACCCGCGCGAACTCAGCTTGGTTCTTGTGCAGGTCCGCATAGCCGATCTCCAGCAGGCGGTCGAGCGGGATATCGACCATCTCGTTGTAGGCGAGCGCCTTCTGGAAGGTGTCCGAACCATAGCGGAAGTCGCCGTTGGAACGCGGCAGCAAGTCGGTCTTCATCCACGCGGCGTAGCTCTGCAGGGCTATGATGACCGCTGCATTGCTCTTGGCGAACGCAGCCTTGGTCGGAGCATCGTCCGCAGCGGCAAAGGCGCTGGGAACATCATTCTGGAAGAAGCTCACCAGATCGTCGATCTGTTCCAGCGCGATCTCCGTGTAAATGCGCGGTGGATTCTTCAGGTTCTTGCGTGCTTCCAGCAGTGCCTGCGGAATCAGCTTCTCTCGCGCGACGACCGCGCGCAGGCGAACGTTCAGCGGCGCATAAGGTCGTTCCATGATCACGAAGATCGAGTTGGTCACGCCACTTGAATAGTTGTCAGGGTTCTTCTCCCAGTCGCGTAAGACCTCCAGTTGCAGGAGCGCGGCGCGAATGCTGTTGAGCAGGATCTCGCGGTCAGCGGCCGGCTCTGCGTCCAGCTCACCAGGGTCGATGGCGGATATCTTCTTGTCCCATTCGTGCAGCGCGTCTACCTGTCGCTGCACGTTCGCGGCAGAGTAGTCCTCCAGTTGGCTGTCGTACTGGTGCAAGCCAGCTGAAGTCCCTGCGGTAGGCGAGTACTTGAAGTACACCTGCTCGAAGTACTGACCGGAGAGAAACTGGAAGGTCTGGTGCGCTCCATCGGCACGTATGTTCTGCGCCGATGTCGTCGCTCCTGCAAGTAAGGTCATTAGCGCAAGGGTTCCAAACTGTCTGCATCTGAGCATAGAGCTAATCTACCGCGTTCCGGCGCTGGAGGCATCCGGCGATGGAAGTGGTCCTGCCTCGTTGTGGTCCATGCGAAAGCTCAGCCAATAAAGGACTCCCAAACCAGCATAGAGCACCGTACTGAATAGCAGCTCCACTCCGCGGTTCAGCGCCCATCGTCCGAAGAAGTGAAAAAAGTTCGCCATCACCAGAAAGCAGACGGCAACGAACGGCGGAATCGTCCCGGCTTGCCTCAGGCACATGGCGAAGATATAGATGAAGCCCACGAAGAACAAGCCATAGTGATGAGTCCAGGCGATCGGCGATGCCATCGTCGCCAGCATCCCAAACAGGATGAAGTCCGAGGTCGTGCTCTTCCAGCCGCGCAGCGCGGGAACCGCCAGGCCGAAGAGCAGGAGCGCAGTGGAGGAAACCAGGGTCACGACATAGATTGCGGCGTTGTACGGAGGATAAGTAAAGTACGCGCTCTTAACACCTAGGCCATTGCCAAACTCGCGCTGCATCCAACCGTTGATGGACTGGTTCTCAAAGACGACTTCACCGCGATGACCCATGTAGCTCAATACTGCAAGGTAATCCAGCTCATTGCGCCAGCCATAGAGACCTATGGCGACGAGTTGGATAATGACGAAGCAGGCGGCGAAGGTCCCTACGAACCTCCATTGCCTGCGCAGAAGTCCCCAGAGCGCGAACACTGCGAGCTGCGGTTTGAAGATGCAGGCGATAGCCAAACACACCGCGGCGGCTGAGGCCTGCTTCCGCATCCAGAACCATACTGCCAACGTGAACAGGAAGGTGATAAGCGTCTGAATCTGTCCCAGGTCAACGCTGTTGACCAGCGGATAGAACGTGAAGCCGACCGCAGCTATCTGTAGCCTTACCTGCCAGCGATAGCCTGAGTCTGTCTGGTCTTTCGGCAGCACATGCAGGAAGACCTCGGTCGCGAAGAAGATCGTCATTAGAGCGCTGAGCAGCACGATCGATTTCACGGCTGTGTAGGTGCTGAGCCCAACAGTATGTGCGAGCGATCCGAGCAAGATCGATGAGGTCGGATACTGGAATTTCATGTGCTGCTCGAAGAACAGCGTGCGATATATAGGCTGATGTGCGCGGAACGCATTCCATGCGCTTTCGATAAAGAAGGAGGAGTCGTCACCTACATGTCCCAGAACTCCGCGATGGAGGCAGTCAATCGTACTGGAGCTGGGTTTGGCAATAAACAGCGAGCAGACCAGCAGAAGATGGGTCAGCGTCAGCAGGCCGAGCGACAACGGGAGCTTTCTCCGCACACCGTCTCTCATCTGTTCGTCCACGCTAATTGCCCCTCTGCATCGCCAGCTGTTCGAGCAGCTGGCGCGTCTCGTTCAAGACTATATCGGGCGCAGAGCCGCTAAGTGGCCACTTCAACACGCCCTGCGGCGACATCTGTGCGCCGCTCTTGGCATGACGCGCGACAAGCTTCATCAGCACGCCCACATCGATACGGCTGCCTGTCTCAGCTGTAACAGCATGCAGCTTCTCGCTGAAGGTAACGTGCAGCATCTCGCGCATCGGCTGGATAGTCCCTGCCTGACCGGGAGCAGAGCGTGCGCGCTCCGTCGCAATGCCCTCCCTTAGGGCTACGGTCGCACTCGTGACCGGACGATTGGCAACCGCACGCGCAGAGAATTCAATGCTCGCCGTCTGCGGCGCTTGTCCGAAACGTCCGGATAGCGGCGGACGCAGCTGCTGTCCTCCCGTCTTCGGGGTAGACTTCTTTGGAGTCTCAGAGTTCTGCACTAGAGTTCGCTTGCGTTCGATCTGCGCGATACCCAGCATCTCGCACGTCAGCCGAATCTCGGCCGCCGCTAGCAGATGCATCACGTTCTCCGGCAGATCGCCATAGCGGTCCTGTAACTCGGCGCGCACCTCGGTCAGTACAGCCGAGGTCTCGGCTCCGGCAATACGCTTGTACATGCGCAGACGCTGGCCTTCTTCGGGAATATAGCTGTCGTCAATCCTTAGGCTGATACCAAGGTTTACAGTAACCTGCGGACGCTCCTCGCGGCCTTCGCCCTTCAGTCGGTTCACCGCCTCCTCCAGCATTGTCGTGTACATCTCAAAACCGATGGCCTCAATGTGTCCCGATTGCTCGCCGCCCAGCATGTTACCCGCGCCGCGCAACTCGAGATCGAGCGCGGCAATCTTAAAGCCCGCTCCGAGGTCGCTGAACTCCTTGAGTGCTGCAAGTCGACGGCGAGCGATCTCTGTTAGCTGCTGTTCCGGAGGAATCAATAGGTACGCGTAAGCGCGACGGTTGCTGCGCCCCACGCGTCCGCGCAGTTGATACAACTCGCTCAAACCATGACGATCGGCGCGGTTGATGATGATGGTGTTGGCGCGCGGAATGTCGAGCCCATTTTCAATGATGCTGGTTGCAACTAGAACATCGAACTCGCCGTCCATGAATGCCAGCATCGTGCGCTCTAGCTCGGCTTCGGGCAGCTGACCGTGTCCCACAGCTACTCGTGCTTGTGGCACCAGCTCTCGGATCTTCGAGGCGATCTCGTATATGGTCTCAACGCGGTTGTGCACGAAGTAGATCTGGCCGCTGCGCTCCAGTTCCACCTCGATTGCGGTCCGCACGAGCTTCTCGTCGAATTTGGCAACGACGGTTTGGATGGCCATACGATCCTTCGGCGGAGTCTCGATGACACTCATATCGCGAAGCCCCATGAGACTCATGTGCAGCGTACGCGGGATCGGGGTCGCACTCATGCTCAGCACATCTATAGCCGCACGTATCTGCTTGAGCCGTTCCTTATGACGAACGCCGAAGCGCTGCTCCTCATCCACCACCAGCAGCCCGAGGTCCTGAAACTTCAGCCCCTGTGACAGGAGCGCGTGCGTGCCGATCAGGATGTCCACGTTGCCCTGCTCCGTGCGTTCGAGGATCTGCTTCTTCTCCTTCGCCGAGCGAAAGCGCGAGATCATCTCCACGTTCACGGGGAAGCGTGCGAAGCGTCGCTTGAAGCTCTCAAAGTGCTGGAAGCAGAGCACCGTCGTCGGCGTAAGCACTGCGACCTGCTTGCCGTCCTGCACGGCCTTGAACGCCGCGCGCATGGCGACCTCGGTCTTTCCGTAGCCCACATCGCCGCACAGCAGCCGATCCATTGTCTGCGTGGACTCCATATCGCTCTTGATGTCTGCGATGGCCTGGATCTGGTCGTCGGTCTCGTTAAAATCGAAGGCGTCCTCGAACTCGCGCTGCATGTTATTGTCCGGTGAGAAGGCCGTACCAACCGCAGCCTTGCGCTGGGCATAGAGCTTGAGCAGCTCTTCGGCCATGTCCTCCATGGCCTTCTTCACGCGCGCCTTGGTCTTGGCCCATGCAGGATTGCCCAGCCGGTTCAACTGCGGCGCGGGGCCGGACTCGGTTGACCGGTACTTCTGGATCAGATCGAGCCGCGTGAGCGGAACGTACAGCTTGGCCTCGTCGGCGAACTCCAGGATCATCAGCTCAAGTGCCGAGCCATCCGGTTGGTCGATGGTGCGAAGGCCGGCGTAGCGCGAGATGCCGTGCTCCACGTGTACCACGTAGTCACCGACAGCGAGATCGCGGAAGTCGGAGACGAAGGCCGAGGTCTTTGACCTGCGCCGGGCCGGCCGCGCTTCCACATCAGCATCATCGGAGACATCATTGGCTCCAATGACCACAAACTGCCGCACGGTCGCGCGATCCAGATCGAGCACCTGTACGCCGTTGGCGATCGCCGCGCGCACGATCACCGGCGTACGAAGATCGCCGGCGAGAGAGCTTGACTCCGAGTACATCGTCTCTGAGGTGGGCGAATCCGGCCGCGATCCCAATCGATACGCAACACCATACTCCTGCATTAAGTCGGCGAGCCGCTCAACGTCGCCCTGGTTGGGTGCCGCGATCACCACGTGGGCTTCACTCTGCGCCAGCGCGCGGAGCTGGTCTATCAGCGCTGAGATCGATCCGTGAAAGCGTATCGTCGTGCGGGTTGCGAACTCGATCTCTCCAGCATCGCTGCGGTCGCCCTCCAGAACATCGACCGCTCCCAGTTGATCGAGCTCCACCCCACAGAAGCCGCGGATGCGGTCCTGCAGCTCCCACGGTGACAGGTAAAGATCCTCCGGTTTCACCAGGGATCCAATCCCAACCCGCTCATGGCGTTGCTGCACCTTGTTCCACCAGCGCTCGCCCTGGTTGTCCACCATTGCTGGCTCCTCGACGAAGACGCGCGTCTGCTTGCCCATCAGTTCCAGCAGTGAGGACGTCGCCCCTCCGACCGCTGCATAGAACTCCCAGCCGGGGAAGATCGTGACCTCGGTCTGCGACTCACCCTGCTCTACGGCGGACTTCTTCGTCAGGCGAGCGTGAATCGCGCCGAGCAGCGCTGGCGTAGCTGGGGTTTCGGTGAGCGGCAGCAGAAGGACCTCGTCGACCGGCGTGCTCGACCGCTGCGTCTCCGGATCGAACCGTCGTATGGACTCAATCTCATCGCCGAAGAAGTCCACGCGAACAGGTCTTTGCATCTCCGGCGAGTAGACGTCGAGAATGCCACCGCGAACGCTCACCTGCCCGGGCATCTCCACTACATCCACCTGCGTGTAGCCGACCGACACAAGGTGTTCCACCAGCATCTCCGGGATGTGCTCCTCGCCCACGCGCAGCCGCAGGGCCAGTGCCGCATAATAGTCGCGCCCAAAGAGCCTCATGCAGGCGGCTTCGAGCGGCGCGATGACTAGCTTCGCCTGTCCGCTCGCCAGCTTCCACAGCGCGGCGGCGCGTTGCTCCTGGATATCAGGGTGCGGTGAGAGGTTCTCAAACGGCAGCACGTCGTGCGCGGGAAGCCGCAGCACTTCGTCACAGGCCAGCGCTCCGGTCAGCTGGCAGGCAGCGAGAACCGCGGTCTGTAGTGCCTCAGCAGCCTTGTTGTCGGCGACGAGCACCAATGCGGGCGCCTGCGCTGCGCGGACCATGTAAGGAAGATAGAGGGCTCGCGCGGTCGCGGTGAGTCCGGACACACGTCTCCGGCCCGTGCCGCCCGCGAGATGGCGACGCACACGCTCAAAGGCTGCGGAGTGCTCCAGGTCCGCAAGCAACTCGCGGACGAAGGGAAGAATCATGCAGACTTCAGTCTACCAACGCAGGGTTCAAGCGACAGCAAGGCATAGCGAGTTGGTAAAATCATGGCAATGCCTTCAGCGCTAGCAATCTCGCCGGAGATCCTCGCCAAATACCAGCCTGTTATCGGGTTGGAGGTCCATGTACAGCTGCTGACGCGGACCAAGGCCTTCTGCGGCTGCCGCAACGAGTATGGCGGCGAGCCCAATACGCACTGCTGTCCGGTGTGCCTAGGTCTTCCCGGCGCTTTGCCGGTGCTGAACAAGCAGGCAGTGGAGTTCGCGGTGCTCGCGGCGCGCGCCATCGGCTGCGAGATTCGTGAGACCAGCATCTTCTCCCGCAAGAACTACTTCTATCCGGACTCGCCGAAGGGCTATCAGATATCACAGTTCGACAAGCCGATTGCCGAGCATGGTGAGATCATTGTGCCCGACGCTGACGGAAAACCCAAGCGCATCGGCGTCACACGTCTGCATCTGGAGGAAGATGCGGGCAAGAGCCTGCACGATGGCTTTGCCGACTCCGCCTCGCGCACCTACATCGACCTGAACCGCTGCGGCACGCCGCTGGTGGAGATCGTCTCCGAGCCGGATCTGCGCACGCCCGACGAAGCGTTCGAGTACCTGACCAAGCTAAAGGAGATCCTTCTCTACACGGCGGTGAGCGACTGCAACATGGAAGAGGGCTCGCTGCGCTGCGATGCCAACGTGAGCGTGATGCTCAAGGGAGCAGACAAGTTCGGCACCAAGGCTGAGGTGAAGAACGTCAACAGCTTCCGCTACATCCGCTCTGCGCTGGAGTATGAGATCGAGCGCCAGATCGGCGTGCTGGAAGATGGCGGTCGCGTGGTGCAGGAGTCGCGGCTGTGGAACAACTCCGAAGGCCGCACATTCTCCATGCGTTCCAAGGAGCAGGCGCACGACTATCGCTACTTTCCGGAGCCCGATCTTCCGGCGTTGGTCGTCGGCGCGGAGTGGCAGAAGCAGATTCTCGCCGCGATGCCCGAGCTGCCCGAGGCTCGCCGCGCTCGGCTGGTCGCGGAGTTTGGCTTGTCCCTGCAGGACGCTGCGACGTTGACGACGGATCGGGCGCTTGGCGACCGCTTCGAGCTGGCAGCGAAAGCAGCTAAGTCGCCCAAGCGCGTCGCCGCAATCCTGCTCAGCGAGATTACGATGCGACTGCGCGCCGCGGAGATCGACCTTGACCACTCGCCGGTGAGCATGGATGGCATCGTGCTTGCCGCAGACCTCGCCGAAGCGGGCGAGATCAGCAGCAAACAGCTCAAGCAGCTTCTCGACACCTGCTTCACCGAGGGCCGCGACTTCGCCTTTGTCTACGACCGCGACAAGCCGCAGCAGATCAGCGATTCCTCGGCGATTGAGAAGATGATCGATGAGGTCATCGCCGCGAATCCGGCTCAGGTTGCGCAGTTCAAGGGCGGCAAGCGAACCGTTGCGGCGTTCTTCGTCGGCCAGGTGATGAAGCTGTCCAAAGGCCAGGCGAATCCAGCGCTGCTCAATGAGCTGGTGGTGAAGAAGCTGGACGCGTGAGCGACCGAAACGGCGTCTAACGAACCATGCGTTCTCCGTGGAAAGTCGGTCTGCTTTGCACTCTTCTGGCTGCGAGCGGCTGTCGGCGGCAGTATGTTGTGCCGGAAGCGCCGCTGCCTCGAAACACCATCCTGCTCTCGCAGATGATGCGGCAGCTCTCCGCTCAGCCGGGATTTACCGAGGCGCTGCTCGCCGACCTAGACAATGGCGGCAAGAAGGGACCAGCGCTGCTCACTCCGAAGCTCGTGGACGAGCTACGCAGGCGCATCCTCGGCAGCGACTGGCAGGGTCTGGACCGCTTTCCCGGCTGGCCGATGCGGGAGATCAATCCCACAATCGACGTTGCCGGCGAGATTGCCCAGCACGTTGCTCCGACCGATGCGCAGGCCCGCGAGTACCTCGACCTTGGGCCTTATCCGCTGGATAGGGCTGAGACCGTCTCACTCGACCAGCCATCGACGCTTCCACCGTTTACGGCTGAGGGCATCGTTGCGCCGCTCGGAGATGGTGTTGTGCGCGGCGATGGGCCGAATGACCTCGCGCCGGAGCATGCCGAGTCGCAGCGGCTGGCGGATGTGCTGAATCGGCTCGCGGCCAACTCGCTGGATGGCGCGAAGCCATTTGCGGCAGAGCTTGCGGGCAGCAGCGCGACGAATCCCGAGCAGCTTATCGCCGCGCTCGGCGCGAGTGGTGGGCAGATCGTGGTCGACGATGCGCGCTACTTCGCCAACTTCGGCCATCTGCACTACAGCGGACAGGATGTGATGATGCCGTTCTGGATCGACTCGCAGATGGCCATCCCGCACAGTCACGGCCGGCATCTGCTGGTCCCCGCCGTTCATGCCGAGCTGGAATGGCATATTCGCGGTCCACTCGTGAACGCCGACGTCAGCTACTACTTCGGCATCGACGGCAAGAGCGAGTGGCGCACGATGGATACGCTCGACCAACCTTGGGTGCTGGAGCGCAATGCGCACGAGTATCGCGGCGCGCAGGCTGTTGAGGTTACGCGGCTCGCGGGGCTGCTCACGGTTGCGTATATGCATCAGCACATGCAGCGTCCGCAACTGCCGTTCGGCGGCTACTACGCGCTGGGCGTCTGCCAGGACGGCATCTCGGCCATCGAGCAGCGCATGACGGGCAAGTCCACGCTCTTTCCCAACACCGCGGACATTGCCCTGTTCAACGACCCGCGCGATGCGGAGGCGAACGCGCTGCTGGCTGCGATCCCCAAGGACCGAGAAGGCGCAGCGCCAAGTCCGGAACGCATCTTCGGGTCGCTTCCGGTTACGCCCAAGGACTTCAACGCCATCACGATTCCAGGGCTCGCCGCGGACCTGACTGCGACGTATGCAGCGTGGAAGAACCCTGAACCTCATGCGGATCGCGGGAGCTGGATTGCGCTGGTGTTGAGCCTGCTCGCGCTGCTGTGGCTGGTATGGCGAGCGCGACCTTCCGCACAGGCAACGAAGCGCTAGGTATTGCGCTCCAAGCTCTGTGGAGGAGGCACTCAAATGGCAACCACGAAGAAGGCAGCAACGAAGTCCACGCGCAAGTACAGTCCTGCAGCGAGCAAGCAGGTTGAGACCGAGATGCGTGAGTTCAAAGAAGGCAAGCTCAAGAGCGGTCGCAGCGGCAAGAAGGTCACCAATCCAAAGCAGGCGATCGCGATCGGTCTGTCGGAGGCGCGCAAGAAAGGGGCAAAGGTTCCCAAGCAGTCGAGCTGAGGAGTGAAGTCCAGATCGCTGCCGTTGACCCACCCCCTCCTTTTATTTTCTGGAGGGTCTTTGGAATCAGCGGTTTAGGGGGTGACCTCGGGGTCAAAGTATTGATGGTAGAGACTTTATAGGCAAAGTATTCATTTTGAAGCAGTTAACAGCCAACAGTGAACAGCTGACAGCGATGTGGCTCGGCCTCGGGACCTCCTTTCTTCGGCTGAGGTTAAAGCGAAAGGCTGCAAGCGGCTTCTGCCGGTTGCAGCCCTGTGTGTTTCTCTTTCTTAACCCTACTTTTTAAGAATAGCAGACCGGGCCATATAACTACGCCAAGATTTTTCAATGTTTATTTCAAATATTTATCAGCGAGTTAGACGTTTTAACGGGTCTCAGGGGGCTTGACAAGAATTTTGTCGTGAGGCGATGGGAGTGGGTGGCGGCAAGGGGTCTTTAAGAGCTTCGAGCATAGAGCCAGAGAGATAAGAGAAAGAACAGGCAAGAGCCCCTCACGCAGAGGGCGCGAAGAAAGGCGCAAAGGTCGCGGAGGAAGATCAGGCGGCGGACGGAGCCATGGGTTTATTCCAGGCCGAGGATGGAGCCGCGCATGGGCGGGTCGTCCTCGGAGTCATCGTCGCTTGTGGTGGTCTCTTCGGAGTCGGGTAAGGGTGGAGAGTCTTCGCCGGTGTTGAGCGGCCGCAGGTGCATGGGGCCGGTGTAGGGCTTGTGGGTGACCGGCGGGAGCCGGAACTCGGGACCCTTCAGTGGGCCCTCTTCCGCGGCCCCGTCGAAGCTGAAGCCGGGCATGGGCGGGAGGCGGAAGTCGCTGGTCTCGTCAGGATTGAGCTGGACTGGTTCGCCCAACTCAAAGCTGGGCAGCGGTTTCAGGCGATATTCGCCGGTATCCTTGGTCTTTCTATCGGAGTGTTTCATCTCTGTGTACTCCCTGCGGATAAGATGCACAGGGGTTCACGAAGGGTATCCGCGGCGCACTCAGCCGAGGCCGAGGATGGAGCCGCGCATGGGAGGGGGATCGTC
>Ga0302198_10005149_pt1 | contig 12236 bp, 10 predicted proteins | sample II_Bog_N2_2_FD_193521 | JGI IMG/M metagenome (GOLD analysis project Ga0302198, IMG submission 193521) | Peat permafrost microbial communities from Stordalen Mire near Abisko, Sweden - II_Bog_N2_2 | ecosystem: Environmental > Terrestrial > Soil > Wetlands > Peat | place: Sweden: Abisko... | reverse complement strand
TTGATGACACCAATGGTACTGGCAAATGAAATGACCTTGCCACTCTGAGGGACGTTGTTGGCGTCGGTGAGGGTAGCCACCAGCACGCCGGGCGTTGCTCCCGTGATGGCGCTGATGGGGCCTGACTGCACCTGATTGTCCAGTGCCAGCGTCAATATATAACCGGTGCCAAGGCTCGTTGAGCCGGTTGCATCACCCTGGCTTTCGATGCTGATCGGGGTCGCGGTGACAGTGCCCGTGGTAGAAGCATAGGTGGCGCCAATCAGCCCGGCCCCCTGCACCGTGCCAGCGGAAATGTTCACCGAGGCGATGCCGGCGGCATTGGTCAGCGCGGTGCCGCTGCTCGGGTTAATGACACCGATCCCGGCAGTGAACACAATTACGGCATTCGGCACGGCCTTGCCGGTGCCATCCAGCAGCGTGGCAGTAATGGTGCCCGGATTGGCGGCCGCCAGCTTGTTGCTGTCAGTACCCAGGGGCGTCGAGGTCGTGCCGTTGGTCACGGCCAGCGTCAGGGTATCGCCCGAGGTTGAAACTACGGGGGCGGAAGCCACGCCGGTGCCGTCGGTGGTAAACGCGAGGCTGAAGGCTTTGACGTTACCGCCACTGTCTACGTAGGTGATAGTGACAGACCCGTTGGACGAGGCCACGGTACCTGCATTCAGATACAGCACGGCCTGGCCGCTGCCGTTGGTCTGGGCCTTGACGCCACCACTACCGGTGGTTGCGCCGGCCGTGGCCGTGAGGCTACCGAAATTCGTTGCGAAGCTGAGGCTCTGACCTGTTGCAGCCGCACCCGAGGGGGTGGTCAATGTCGCAGTGATTGTTGCCTGCGTAGCGCCCGTGACATTGTTGCTCGGGGTAATGGTCGCCGTGAGACCGTAGCTCGATGTGCCGGTGAGCGGAACGGTGCTGTTGGAGCCGCCACCGCAGGCCGCCAAAATACTGACAATTGCCAGCAGAACCAGCCATTGGAAATGATGTGTGAGCGCCTTCATTGCCCTTGCTCCCTGACGATTATTCATTCTTATTACTCCTGACCAATGGCCAGCAAGTTGCCACAACGGCAATGGCTATTGCTGCTGACCGCAGCCGTACCCTCCCGGAGCATAATGTGCCCGGGGGGCGAATTCAATTAGAATAGCTTTGAAATATCATGCGATTGCATAGAAATCCCAGAAATCCCATGAATTACATTCCCGGTATCGGAACACGAGACATAAAGACTCCAAGCCCGTACGCCAAGGCATAAAATACACCCAAAAGCAGGGGGCTACTTTTGCATCCGCCGCCCCGGCAATATCGGCACACTTCAGCAAAATAGGCCTGAAATATCAGGGAATTGCAAAGAAATCCCAGAAATGCCTTGAAATGAGCCCGGCGCTCGCATAACCTCGGGTGAAAAATACAAGAGTACTCATGGGCTTGATCTCATGGTACTAGCGGCGCCACTCCGCTGACAGCCTCACAACGGGGACATCCATCATATGAAGCTGAACACCCTTCTTATTACCATGTGTGGTCTGGCCGCGAGCCTCTCTGCAGGTAACGCGATGGCGGACTGGACTACCACGCAAGAAGCGCCCTATGTCGCCATTGATTATTCGCGCTTTACCTACAAGGACGCGGGTAGCAACGCCTCCATGCCTTCGGCTGCCGTGCGTGTAGGCAGTGTGGTCCTGCCCCACCTTGCCATTGAAATGCAGGCTGGCGCCAGCTTCAAGGACGGTACGATTTCAGTACCGGGCGCCACCTATAACTTCAACCTGCATGAGTTTGCCGGTGTATATCTGCGCCCGCAGGTAGCGCTGGGCCCAGTGACTGGCTATGTGCTGGCTGGTTTTGACTACCAGAACATCAAGTACCACACGGGAAACAATGCTGCCACGCCCACCTCCGGCACGCAGGAAAACACCAGTGGCTCCTATGGTGCCGGAGCCAGCCTGACGCTGCACGCGAACTATGACGTTAGTGCTGACTACATGCACTATGGCGACGGTCTCACCGCGGTCAGCGTAGGCCTAGTGTACCATATCAATTAAGTAAGCCAGCCCTGGCAGCCTTGGCAGCGCTGGCCAAGAGCTGCCCCGTCTCTCAGAGACCGCTCAGATATCCGATAAACGCCGGAATGCGCCGCTCCAGATAATAGGCCGGCGCACCGGCGCTGCCGCCCTCGATAAAACCCACATGCCCGCCCGTAGGGCTCAGCTCGAAATGCACCCAGGGCGACAGCTCGGCCGCCAGCGGAATCACCCCCGGCGACATGAAGGGGTCGTCTTCGGCGTGGATGACGAGGGTGGGCCGGCGTATGTCGCGCAGGAACTGGCGGCTGCTGCAGCGGGTGTAGTAGTCGTGCACATCGGCATAGCCGTGCAGGGGCGCCATCAGCTTGTCGTCAAATTCCCAGAAGCTGCGAAAAGGCGCGTGCGCGAGGTGCTGCTGTAGCACGGCGGCATCAAGCCGGCCCGCCGCCACCATGCCGTCATACCTTGCCTGCCAGCCCACCATCAGCTCGTCGATCAGGCGGCGGCGGTAGAGCCGTGACATGCCGCGATCCATGCGCTCGGCGCACAGGGGCAGCAGCAGGGGTACAGACACTGCCACTGCGCCCAGCAGGCGCGGGTCGTCACCCTGCTCGCCCATGAGCTTGAGCGTCATGTTGCCGCCCAGCGAGTAGCCCACCACCACGAAGCCACGCCCCGGATACTGAGCGGCCAGCTTGTCGATAAGGGTGCGAATGTCGTCGCTGGAACCGGCATGGTAGGCGCGGGGCAGCTGGCTGGGGCCGCCGGTAGCGCCCCGGCAGTTCATGGCCACGCTGCCCAGGCCCAGCGCCTGCAACTGCGCTTGCAGGCCGAGCACGTAGTGCGAATCGCTGGAGCCTGACAGGCCATGCACGATGACGGTCAGCGGCTGGCCCTGTGCATCCCAGCCCGGTGGCAGCAGCCAGTCGAGCCAGACCCAGTCGCCGTCGGGCAGGGGCAGGCGCTCACGCTCGCGGGTCAGCGTGGGTGGCTTGCGGAACAGGGTGGAGAACATGGTCTGGGCGTGGGCATTGCGCAGCCACCAGGCCGGGCGGAAGGGGCTGGCAAACACGCCGCGCGGAAAAGCTTCCGACGGCAAGCCTGCAGTTGGCTTGGCTGGCGGTGGCGAGCCTTCAGGCGGCACTGGGCGGATCGACTGGTTCATAGCGTGTCAGGAAGGAGTGCACGACTCCGGCTTTGGTTTCACGGTACAGGACAAACGCTGGCGGCAGCTGCAAATCCTGCCAGCCCAGCTCCGTTTCAATATAAACCTGCGAGCCGGCATGCAGGCAATGCTGCAACTCCAGCAGGCGACAAAAGGGCGTAACCAGCCCCTGATTGAAGGGCGGGTCGAGAAAGACGAGGTCAAAGCCGGTAGCCGGCAGGTGCTCGGCAAGGCCCCGGCTGAGCAGGGCCTGCGCGTCGCCATTGATAATCCTGCAACCCTCGGCTTGCAGGGTGGCGGCCTCGCGGCGCAGGCAGTCAGCCTGGGCCGCATTGCGCTCGATCAGGAGGGCGCTGGCGGCCCCGCGTGACAGGGCCTCGAAAGAGAGGGCGCCACTGCCGGCAAAGGCATCGAGACAATGCGCGCCGGACACATCGAATTGCAGCCAGTTGAAGAGGGTTTCGCGCACGCGGTCGGGCGTGGGGCGCAGGCCAACGGCATCCAGAAAGCGGATACGGCGGCTGCGCCAGCGCCCGGCGATGATGCGCAGCTGGTTCGCACCTGCCGGGGCCTGCGGCTTTTTCATTGCGCGGCCGGAGCCGCCGCCGGGGCCTGTTTGACCACCGCCTGTTTACCCACCGTGATGAGCACCATGCGATCCGGATGCACATGGCGGCGGAAGGCGGCGCGGATCTCGTCAGGGGTGACCTTCTGCACGTGCTGGATAAACTGCTCGGTGTAGTCCAGCGGCAGGCCGTAAAAGCCGATCATGCCGAGGTTGCCGACAATGCTGTCGTTGCTGGCCTGATCGAGCGGGTAGTTGCCGACCATATTGGCGATGGTGTCGTCCACCTGACGCTGGCTGGGGCCGTTGTCGAGGAAGGACTGCAGGACATCGCGGGCGATCTTGAGCGCCTGGTCGGCCTGGTCGGTACGGGTGGACAGGGAGATTTCAAACGGCCCCTGCACGCGCATGGGGCTGAAGCCGCTCGATACGCCATAGCTGAGGCCGCGCTTTTCGCGGATTTCCTGCGTCAGCAGGGAGCCGAAGCCGCCACCGCCGAGAATGTCATTACCCACTACCAGTGCGTAATAGTCGGGGTCGCTGCGGGTGACGCCGGGCTCGCCGAGAATGATGTGGGTCTGCTGCGAGGGAAATTCGAGGTGGTCGGTTACTGCGTGTTGCAGTGCAGGCACCTCGGGCAGGGCCGGCGCCGGGCTGCCGGCCGGCAGGGAACCGCTGATCTGCTCGCTGATGGCGTGGGCCTGCCCGGTGCTGATGTCGCCCACCAGCGCAATTTTCATATTGGCGGCGACATAGTACTGATGGTGGAACTGCTTGAGGTCATCCAGCGTGATTTTGGGCAGCGAGGCGGTGGTGCCGGAGGGCGGAATGCCGTAGGGATGGCTGCCGTACAGATCCTTGAAGAAGAGCAGGCCGGCCTGCCCGCTGGGCGACTGGGCCTGTTCTTCCAGCTCCAGCTGGGCGCTGCGGTAGACACGCTGCCAGGAATCGGCCGGGAAGGTCGGGTGCGCCACCACGTCGGTCATCACATCCAGCGCCGGGGTCAAAAAGCGCGGATCGGTGAGCACACGCAGGTCGGCGACGCCCATGTCGCGGTAGGAGCCCTGATGAAACTGGGCACCAAGACTCTCAAAGGCGGCGGCGATCTGGGTGGTGTCGCGGGTGGGCGTGCCCTCGTTCAGCATGGCGCTGGTGAGCATGGCGAGGCCGGGCAGGCTGCCGTCGCGGGCGGCGCCGGCGTCGAAGGTCAGGTGCACGTCGAGCATGGGCAGCTCGTCGGCGTGCACGAAGTAGACATTGGCGCCGTTGGCCGTAGTCCAGGTCTGCACGTCGAAATGGCGGGCGGCACCGGCTGGCACGGCATGCAAGTGCTTCACGCTTTCAAGCTTGCCCAGCGAAGTGATGGGGCCCTGGGTAAAGCCGCCGCCTTCGGGGCCGGCAAACGCCAGCAGGCTGACGCAACACAGGATGGAGCCGAGGACGATACGCTTCATGGCTTGGCCTCCGGCGCCGGATTCAGGAACATCTCGCTCAGGCGGGTGTCCACGAGATATTTTTTGGCGGCGGCGCGAATCTGGTCGGCGGTGACGGCCTGCAGTTTCTCGGGCAGGGTATTTTCCACGCGCCAGCCCAGACCGACCGACTCCAGCGAGCCGATACTGCCGGCCTGATTGCTGATGGAGTCACGGTTGAAGACGTTGTCGGCGATAATGCCGGCATAGACCCGCTGCATTTCCTCGGCGCTGATGGGCTCGGTCTTGAGCTTTTCGATCTGGTCGAGCAGGGCGTCACGCACCTGCGTCAGGGTGTGACCGTCGCTGGGCACCGCCGTCAGGGAAAACAGGGTGTCGCCACGGGCAAAGAGGTCGTAGGACGAACCGATGTCGGAGGCGACCTGCTGCTGGCGCACCAGCCGGGTTTCGAGGCGGGCGCTGACGCCCTCGTCGAGCACGCCGGCCATCATGCGCAGCACGTAGGCGTCTTCGGGCGGGCTGGCGCTGGTCAGGCTGGGCACGTTATAGGCCATGAACAGCACCGGCACCTTGTTGTCGGGCAGGGTCAGGGTCATTTCCCGGTGGCCGGGCTCGGGAATTTCACGCGGCAGCGGCACTACCGGCACGGCGCGGGCGGGAATGCCGCCAAAGTATTTTTCCGCGAGGGTCTTTACCTGCGCCGGATTGACATCGCCCACGACGACGAGAGTGGCGTTATTGGGCGTATACCAGGTTTTGTACCACTGCTTGAGGTCGGCGGCGGTCATGATGTCGAGGTCGGCCTGCCAGCCGATGGGGGGCGTGCGCTCGGGGCTGGTGAGGTTGGCCATGGTGGCAAAGCGCTCCCAGGCCTTGGCCTCGGGATTGTCGTCGGTGCGCATGCGCCGCTCTTCCATGACTACGTGGATTTCGCTGGCGAATTCCTTGGGGCTGACCAGCAGGTTGGCCATGCGGTCTGACTCCAGCTCCATGGCCAGCGGCAGGCGGTCGGCGGCGTAGAGCTGGTAGTAGCCGGTGAAGTCGGAGGTGGTGAAGGCGTTGTCGTTGCCGCCAAACTTGTTGACGATGCGCGAGAATTCGCCCGCCGGCACCTTGTCGGTACCCTTGAACATCATGTGTTCAAGCGCATGGGAAATGCCGGTGTGGCCGGTGGACTCGTAGCTTGAGCCTACCTTGTACCAGACTTCGTTGATGACCACAGGAGCCCGGTGGTCTTCCTGCACGACCACCTTGAGGCCGTTGGCCAGGGTAAATTCGGTGGTCTTGGGTTCGGCCCGAGCACCCAGGCTCAGACCCAGAGCAGCGGCCAGCAGCAGCGGCCGCCAGAGACAAGTGGCAGGATTCAATACAAAGCCCTCAAGAACCAGTTGATGCTCACGTCAAAACCAGACCCCGAGATACTGGTTGGCGGGCAGCCCGTCCTTTCGCTGCGTGAGCCCCGGATTTATTCTGCGCCACCCTAAAAGTACCATAAGGATTTGGAGGGATGGCAAGGAGTGGTAGCATAGCGCATTCTGAAACGCCGCCACACGCTGCCACGTAGTGCTTTTGTTGCGCCTCGCCGAGATCGTTCATGTCAGACCCCAGCAAGCCCGATGCTCCCGCCCCCGGTGACAAGCCGCTGGCTCCGGGAGCCTATGTGCCCGGTGAATATATAGAAGAGCCTTACGACCCGCTGGCAGAGACCCTGCCCTCAATGCCGGCGCTGACGCCGGAGGTGATAGCGGCATATGAGGCCAAGGCGGCACCCGTGTCTGCACCGGCACCTGCTCCGGTAGCGCCCGTTGTCAGATCAGCTGTTGTTGCCCCGGCTCCCGCGCCGGTTGCGCCGGTTGCCAGAGCCGCTGCTGCCGCGCCCCCTCCTGCGCCAGTAGCTGCCCCGCCCGCCCCTGCTCCGGCCCCAGAGCCTGAAGGCGGCAGCTTCCTGCAACGCATGAAGGCCGGGCTGGCACGCACCCGCACCACGCTCACCGGCGGCATGGCCACCCTGCTTATCGGCTCCAAGGAAATTGACGACGAGCTGCTGGAAGACATGGAGACGCGCATGCTGATGGCCGATATCGGTGTCGATGCCACCCGCACCATCGTCAACCGCCTGACCGAGCGCGTGGGCCGCAAGGAGCTGACGCACTCGCACGCGCTGTATAAGGCGCTGCAACAGGAGCTGGCCGAGCTGCTGACACCCAAGGTGGCGGAGCTGCACATCGACCTGAGCAAAAAGCCTTATGTGATCCTGATGGTCGGCGTGAACGGCGTCGGCAAGACCACCACCATCGGCAAGCTGGCCAAGCGCCTGCAAAAGCAGGGGCACAGCGTGATGCTGGCCGCCGGCGACACCTTCCGCGCCGCCGCCGTGGAGCAGCTGCAGGTCTGGGGCGAGCGCAACCATATTCCGGTGGTGGCGCAGGGCACCGGCGCCGACTCCGCCTCGGTGGCCTTCGACGCCCTGCAAAGCGCCAGGGCCAAGGGCGTGGACGTGCTCATCGTCGATACCGCCGGCCGCCTGCACACCAAGACCAACCTGATGGAAGAGCTGAAAAAGGTAAAGCGCGTGATGCAGAAGCTGGACGCCAGCGCGCCGCACGAAGTGATGCTGGTGGTAGACGCCGGCACCGGCCAGAACGCCCTCAACCAGGTGCACGAATTCAACCTGGCCGTCGGCTTGACCGGCCTCACCATCACCAAGCTCGATGGCACCGCCAAGGGCGGCGTGCTCTTCAATATCGCCAGCAAGAGCATGGTGCCCATCCGCTTTATCGGGGTGGGGGAAAAGATTGATGATTTAAGGCCGTTTAAAGCGAAGGATTTTGTGGAGGCGATGTTTGAGCCGGAGTGAGGGGCCGGGCGCTCCCTTTTACCTGGAGCTTCACGACGCCAGGCTTGAGGACATATTGCTGCTATCCGGCGCGATACTTCGGATTTCGTTTCAGCATATTTGCTCTTATCACAAAAGCGCAAAGGGGCCCGATGAGGTCTGGAGTGCGAGGGCTGTAATAGAGTTTTACGGGGTCAGCGGGCTTGTGATGACAGGCACACTTGGCACCAGTGACTATGTTTCAGATGGACAGCTTGTGGATAATCTGGGTACGGGGAGGCTCCCACTGCTACCCGTAGGAGAGTTGAGACAGGCACAATCGTTCAACTTGCTGCTTGCCGGCTCTGGCACGGAACTCAAACTGTCGATGGATTCTGTGATGCTGGTTTCCTTATCGCCCTACAGCTATCTTCAACCCGCGCCTGTCTAAAACCGTAGCTCAGGCTACTCGCTGTGAGGCTCGGGCCGGTAAAATGCGCTGGATCCCCGCGTTCGCGGGGATGACGGTTTTTCTTTTATGGTTTGGTTGTTTCGGCTGTATTTTTTTTAGTTCGGTTAATTACTCAGCGGATTGGCCGCGCACTGAAGGGGGCTCCCGAGACCCCATGAGCGAACCGAGAAGCGCAGAAAAATCCGGAATAGCCCGCAGGGTTGGCGGCAGGGATGCCGCCAACCAAAAAGACTGCACAGGGACGTGCTGTCTTTTTGGCCCGGATTTTTTGAGCATCGCAGGGTACCCCCACGGAGTGGGGGTGAGCGTTCGGGGCGCGTGGGGTTCTTAGGGGGCGCCGCGACGCGCCCCCTAAGTGCCCGCCCGGCACGAGGGCACGCGGAATCACCTTTAATCAGAAGTCAGCCCGCGAATGCGGTGGCAATAGGTAGTCCGGGCTGCGCCAGGAACACAGCCGATGAAAGGTACCTGAGGGGCGGATGAGGGTAACAACACCGGCCTGAGTGCAATTCGAAGCGCGGCCCCTCACCCCTGCCCCTCTACCAGCTGCGCTCCCGGCGCAGCCCGGACTACCCGCCGTCCAGGCGGGCATCCCGGAGGGAGAGGGGACTGCTTTATTTTCCACCATCATTGCCGGCCAAGGCCATTCAAGAACCACCGAGCAGGAACACGCAGTCGCCATGATTCTCTTTGAAAACGTCTCCAAAACCTACGAACAAGGCCTGGATGCCCTGAAGAAGGTCAGCTTCGAGCTGCCTTCCTCGCATATGGCCTTTTTGACCGGCCACTCCGGCGCGGGCAAATCCACCCTGCTCAAACTCATCATGCTGATCGAGCGGCCGAGCAAGGGCCGGGTAGTGGTGAACGACTTCGAGTACAGCAAGCTCAAAGGTGATGGCATCGCCATGGCCCGCCGCCAGATCGGCATGGTGTTCCAGGACCACCACCTGCTCACCGACCGCAGCATCTACGACAACGTCGCCCTGCCCCTCATCATCGCCGGCCTCAGCCCACGCGACATCCCTAACCGCGTCAACGCCGCGCTTGATCTGGTGGGCCTTGCCCACCGTGCCAAGGCCAAGCCGCTGGCGCTGTCGGGCGGCGAGCAGCAGCGCGTGGGTATCGCCCGCGCCGTGGTCAGCAAACCCTCGCTGCTGCTGGCCGACGAGCCCACCGGCAACCTCGACGCCGAACTGGCGGTGGAAGTGATGGGCATTTTCGAAGAGCTGTCACGCGTGGGCGTCACCATTCTGGTGGCCACCCATGACCTGCCGCTGATCGGGCGCTTCCGGCACCGGCTGCTGACCCTGAAGTCCGGCGAACTGGTGGGAGACTATTCGTCATGAGTAATGAAATGCGCGGCGCCGCCCTGCAAAAATCTTCCTTTGCCAGCCGTCTGGCGCACTGGCGGCAGCACCACGCCGAAGAGGCGACCAGCAGCCTGCGGCGCATGCGCGCCACACCGCTGGCCACGTTCATGACCCTGCTGGTGATCGGCATTGCCCTGTCGCTGCCGCTGGGCCTGGCCAAGCTGCTCAACGACGCCCACCAGCTGGTGCAGGGCTGGACGGGCAACGCGCAAATCTCGATTTATTTGCAGCCCAGCCTGCCCGACGCCGCCCAGAATGACCTGCGCCAGCAACTGCAAGACCATGCCGGCGTCGTGCGCGTGGACCTGATTACCCCCGCGCAAGCGCTGGAACAGTTCAAGGCCGACTCCGGCTATGGCGAGGCCGTGGACCTGCTGGGCAGCAACCCCCTGCCGCCGGTGCTGGTGGTCTACCCCGCCGACAGCGACCCGCAGGCGCTGGAGTCCCTGCGTGCCGAGCTGGAAGGCATGCCCGGCGTGACCTCCGCCGAGCTGGATGTGGCCTGGGTGCAGCGCCTGTCCGCCATATTGCAGGTGGCCAACCGCCTGCTGCTGGCCATGGCCGGTGCGCTGGCGGCAGCGGTGCTGCTGGTGGTGGGCAATACCATACGCCTTGGCATCGAGTCGCGGCGCGAGGAGATCGTGGTGATCAAGCTGCTGGGCGCTTCCGACGCCTTCGTGCGCCGGCCCTTCCTCTATATGGGCCTGTGGTCGGGCCTGTTTGGCGGGGTGCTGGCGCTGGTGGCGGTGGCGGTCTTCATCTTCTGGCTGAGCTTCCCGGTGAACCGGCTGGCTTCGCTGTACCACAGCGGGTTTCACCTGAGCGGGCTGAGTATAGGCGAGGTGGTGGGGGTGCTGGGGTTTAGCTGCTTGTTGGGGCTGGCGGGGGCTACGATTGCGGTGGGGAGGCATTTAAGGCAGCTGGAGCCGGGTTGAGAGACTTGGCAATAGTGCGCTTGCCACCACAGCTTGAATATAGGCGCCTTTTGTCAATAATTGGCAAAGCATGCGCACTATCGTGAAGACAATCGAGAGCAAATTCGTGAAAAAATATGACCATAGACAAACAGGACTGGCGATGTTTGCAGTCATCATCCCTGCAACCGGGCTGGCCTATGCAGTGTCAATTGCGCTCGCCCTGTCAGCTAGTGGTTCATGCGTAAAATAAGGTAACAAATTGGTATTTGCTGTATAATGCAGTCATGCAACCACTACAGTCCCCACTTTTATCATTGAGCGCTGACGACCGACGTACATTGAGCGATTGGTTGAGAAGCACAAGTCTGCCACAAGGCCTGATAACGCGCGCCAAGATTCTGCTTTCCCTTGACGAAGGCATTAATCCAACGGATGTCGCGCTGGCACAGCGGGTTTCCCGCAAGACCATTTATAAATGGGTCAAGCGCTACGACGAAGCCGGTGTTGATGGTCTTGCGGATCAGGCCCGTCCAGGGCGGCCAACGGTTATTGAGAAAGATACGGTCAGTCGAGTACTGACGTTGACCACGGAGCGCGTACCGCACGAGGCTACTCACTGGAGCGTGCTGTTGATGGCCAAATACGCTCAGGTAACGGCGTGGCAAGTACGGCAAATATGGAAGGCAGCGGATTTGCAGCCGCACCGCATCAAGACCTTCAAGATCAGTAATGACCCTCTCTTTGCCGACAAAGTGGTTGATATTGTTGGGCTTTATATGGACCCGCCACACAATGCCGTAGTGCTCAGCGTGGACGAAAAGACCCAGATACAGGCTCTGGACAGAACACAACCCAGTCTCCCGTTGAGCCCTGGAAGGATTGGTAGCCGTACGCATGACTACAAGCGTCATGGCACCACCAGCCTGTATGCCGCGTTCAACATACTGACCGGCGAGGTGATGGGTCAGGTGACCAACCAACATCGCTCACAGGAGTTTCTGGCGTTCCTGAAAGAGATCAAGCGCCAGGCACCCAGAGGCAAGGATTTGCATATCATTCTGGATAACCTGAGTGCCCATAAAACGCCTGCCGTCATGGCGTGGGTAGAAAAGAATCCGAGGATACATTTTCACTTTACGCCAACAAGTTCGTCTTGGCTGAATGCCGTAGAGGGCTGGTTCGCTCAACTTGAGCGTCGAGCCCTGTACCGAGGAGTATTTACCAGTGTCGCGGAACTGAAGGCCGAAATCGAACGATTCATTGAGGTGCATAACAAGGAATTGGCAAAGCCCTTCCGCTGGACCAAGAGTGCGGAAAATATCATTGCCGCAGTAAACCGGGCCAAGTCAGTGTTACCTAATTAAGCGCATGAACCACTAGGCTGAACCCGCACAAACAAGGTTGGTTGATACGGGCACATCACCTGAAACGCTTACAGGAGTGCTTATGCTGCTCGGTATTGATATTGCCAAGGA
>Ga0302198_10005138_pt1 | contig 12254 bp, 7 predicted proteins | sample II_Bog_N2_2_FD_193521 | JGI IMG/M metagenome (GOLD analysis project Ga0302198, IMG submission 193521) | Peat permafrost microbial communities from Stordalen Mire near Abisko, Sweden - II_Bog_N2_2 | ecosystem: Environmental > Terrestrial > Soil > Wetlands > Peat | place: Sweden: Abisko, Stordalen... | reverse complement strand
TGGGCGCGGTGTGGATGATCGCCGGCATCGCCTATGGCGCGGTGCGCACGCGCGGGTTCCGATCCGAGCTGGTCACGTTTGAAGTCCCGGCGGATGGGGCATGAAGAGCTGAAGTCAGGGGCGGGGGGGGAGTACGCACGGCGAGGATTCGTGCTATCCCACCCTTGCCGCAAAAACAAGAACGCGGCAAGGATGGGGCACCCGAGCATTTGCGCTGATCAATTGCTCGGCGCGGGGATGCCGAGAGACGCGGCTGAAGGTAGGGGCTTGCCGTTGCCGAGGTCGTGGTATGCGTCTTCAATCGCCATACCGCGGCGCTGCCACTGCTCGATGGCGATGTCGTAGCGGACGGTTACGTTGTTGAGCCACCAGGGGCGATTTTCGGTGAGCCATACCTGCGTGTACTCGGATTTAATGGCGGAGTAAGCATCGCGCAGATCCTGACAGAGGCCGTTGTCGCCACTGATTTCGTAGAGCATGTTCTCTGTGTCGTCGTCGTGCTGCTTGTCGTGGGGACGCGCGAATGCGCGGGCATAGCCATCCGCAATCTCATGCGCGAACTCGAACTTCATACCGATCAAATCGAGGCGGCGCGCGCCCAGATCGAGCGCTGTGAGAGCGTCGCTTTCGCGCAAGCCGGGATTGGCGAGGCGCGCCTGCGTGACGAGCTCAACGGCGCGCTCGGCGTGGCGGCGCAGTTGGGGCGCGAGCGGGAGGAGCTTGGCTGAGAAGGCCTGGCCTTGCGAACTCCAGGGATCGACCCAGATCAGGTCGTCGCTGCGCGTGTCGATCTTGGCTTGCGACATCACATCCTGCGCGGCGGCGATCTCCGCGAGAGCTTCATTGATTTTGCCGGACGAATCGCCGTGAAAGACGGGTCCGAAGGCGGCCTGGTACGCGGAGATCGGGCTTTCGCCGGGCTGCCACGCGGCAACTGCTCCAAAGAGCACGGTGTACCAATCCATGTTGAAGAGGCCTTCGCCATCATCGTTCCACACGGTGTTGATGGAGCCGGTGGAACCCATGCGCTGGCCATCGCGGATGAAGCCCTGAATGTTGCCAAAGGCGATCTTGGATTGCGGATAGACCTCGCCCCAGTTGGCGTCGCCTGGTGCAACCCAGGTTTCGATACCGGCCGCGCGGAAGGGCTCGATCATCTTGTCGAAGCCGCTGGTGTCCCCGTAGTTCCAGGGCACGGCGATCATGTCTTTGGGCAGGCCGGGGACGGCTTTGGCGTCGTCTCCGCCAATATCGCCCCAGAAGACGATGCGGCGATGGAGCGGCGCAAGCTCATCGTGGATGTGCTTGAGAAAATCCACGTAGACGGGGCCATAACCGCGCTGTTTGACCTCGGCCGCGGTGAGGCCTTTGCCCAGGTCGCTGGTTTCGTCGGCGCCGATGTGGAGAAAAGGCGAGGGGAATTCGTTGGCGATGTCCGTGAACCAGTCTTTAATGAGCGGCAAGGACTCGGGCTGGCCGGGAGCGAGCACGAAGCCGTGCGGGGTTTCCGCGGCGTCGCTGTAGAGATCGTATTTGAGCACGTGGTGGAGATGGCCGAAGGCCTCCTGTTCGGGGACGATGGTGATGTGCAGTTGGGACGCGTAACGGACGAGTTCGGCAACATCGGACGGCGTCATGGCTCCGCCGAAGGGAGCGGGCATGGGGTGATCGGGATAGAGCAGGGTGTGTTCGAAGTAGGGTGAATAGAGATTGGCCTTGTAGGAAGCGAAGACGCGGAGTTGGTGCTTTTGAAAATCGAGCGTTGGCACCGGGCCGCGGGAGAGATCGTCCTGAATACCGCGATACTTCATCGCGGGCCAGTCGCGGATGGTGCCGGTGGGCAGAACAGGCTTGACGCCGGGGAGGGGAAGCAGCTGCTTGAAGGTCTGCACGCCGTAAAAGACGCCTGCACTGGACGCAGCGATGACGGCGGCCTGGTGCGGCTCGACGATGAGGATGTATCCCTCATCGGCCATTACGGCTGGGAAGGGAAGATTCAGAGTTGTGAGCTGTGCCTTGGCTTCAGGCGAAGCTGTGCGCAGCAGGACCACGCGATAGGCAGATGGAGATTGCGCATGGACGAGAGGCTTGATCGCTTCGCGCAGATCGGCGGCGGCGAACTCGTCTTCAGCGTCGTGGGACGGGACGGTGACTATGAAGGAACCGGAAACGACTGTTTCACCTGTGAAATGCGCTTCGCGCGGGGCCGGGAGCAGCTGCGGCTGGGCCGTGGCAAGTGTGGGAACGAGGGTCAGGGCAGCAAGGATCAACAGGTTGACTTGACGAAAATGCGACATGTGGTTTCCTTTTGGCGCAGGCGATTGAACGGCAATTGCGGTGCGAGGCGCGCCGCACTTGCCGGATTGGTGAATTGTAGTCTCCGAGCTGAGCAACCGGGACAAGGCATTGGGAGAACAGGGCGCGAGCTTCCGATGCACAGAGCGTCCACTAAGACGAGGGATGCGGCTCGACAACTGCTTTGGAGAGATTGCGCGGGCGGTCGACGTTAACGCCGTGGGCCAGAGCCATGAAGTATGAGAACAGCTGGAGCGGGATGACTTCCGCTATGGGAAGCAGGTACTCTGGCTCCGGCTCGACGTAGATGCAGTCGCTCGCCAGGGCGGCAATCTCAGTGTCGCTGGAGTTGGCGACGGCGATGACACGCGCCCCTTGCGCCTGCATGTCGCGCAGCAGCTGGAGAGTCTTCTCGTAACGCAGGACAGAGCCGGGGAGAGCAGGATCAACTGTAGCCAGCACAACCAGTGGAACGGAGTCGCTGACCAGGGCGTTGGGACCATGCTTCAACTCGCCGGTCGGGTAACCCTCAGCGTGAACATAAGAGGCTTCCTTGAGCTTCAGCGCGCCTTCGCGGGCGATGGCGTAGTGGATGCCGCGGCCAAGATAGAGAAAGGTGTTTGCGGATTTGTATTTTTCTGCGAGCGCAGCGGCTTGATGGCGCCAATTGTCGAGCTGGGCTTCAATGGATGCGGGCAGCCCCTGCAACTCGCGGATGTGGAAGGCAAGAGTCTGGGCATTCATGCTGCCCAGGCGCGCTGCTTCATAGAGAGCGAGCAGATAGAGTGCGGCCAGTTGGCAAGTGAAACTCTTGGTGGCGGGGATGGCGCGCTCGATGCCGGCTGCCACGGGCATCGATACGTCCGCTTCAGAGGCCATGGTGCTGGCGGCGACGTTGGTGATGGCGAGGGTCTTCTGGCTGCGATGGCGGGCTTCGCGGAGGGCGGCAAGCGTGTCAGAGGTCTCCCCGGACTGCGAGAGCACCAGGACGCTGGGATGACGAAGAGCGCCGGTGGGATCGCTGCCGCGGGTGCTGTATTCGCTGGCGTACTCCACGTCGACGGCGAGGCCGCAGAGGTCTTCAAGCAGGATCTCGGCAGCAAGGCCGCTGTGACGGCTGGAGCCAGAGGCGGCGATGAGAATTTCGCCTTCTGGAATGGCCCAGCCTGCGAGCAGCGCGGCTACTTGCGGCTTGAGCGCATTGTGAGCCAGATACAGCTCGCAAGTACGACGCAGGGCGTGGGGCTGCTCATAGATTTCACGCAGCATGTCGTGATCAAAGGTGGTCATAGGCATAATTCCGACGCCGGACTGCCGAGAGACAATTCGGTTCCACTTCGATCATACCGCGCTAAATCAATCATGCGAATGATCGGCGGCAAGAAAATTGAGGAGATATTCTCAAAATATCCGAAAAGAGATTGCGCGGCTGCATGGCTCTGCGGTTAGAATCGGTCCGGTATGACCGACTCCATCAATCGCCGTTCCGAGGTGATCATCAAGTTCTTGCTGCGGACGGGCAGCGCGACAATCGAGGAGATTCTTGCCGTGGCCGGCTCGTCGGCGCCGAGCATCCGGCGCGACCTGGTGCGGCTGGAAGGCCGCGGGCTGATTCGACGGACGCATGGCGGCGCCGCGCTGGTTGAGCCGCTGCTGTACGAGCCGTTCCGCTATGACAGCTCGTTTCTGGCGCGCGAGCAGCGCTGCGCGGAAGAGAAGCGGCGCATCGGCCTGGCGGCCGCGGAACTGGTGCAAGCGAACGAGACCGTCTGCCTGACCGCGGGAACCACGACCACTCACGTGGGCCGCAGTCTGCGCCATCGTGACAAGATTCAGGTCATTACGAACGCCATTAACATCGGCATGGAGCTCTGCAATCAGCCGGGTATCCGCACCTATCTGACCGGCGGCGTGGTGCCGTGGGCGTGGTCGTTCTCACTCACAGGCAATGCGGCGCTCGATTTTCTCGACGATGTTTATATGGACAAGGTATTTCTGAGCGTGACCGGCCTTGACACTGAGCGCGGCGCAACGACGCTCGAGACCGACGAGGCGCTGGTGTTTCGCAAGATGATCAAGCAGTCCAAGCAGGTGATTGTGACGGCTGATTCGAGCAAGCTTGGCAAAGTAAGTCCAGCTTTCATCTGTCCGTTCAGCGATATTCACACTCTGATTACCGACACCGGCGCGACGGTTGAGGCACTGGCACCGTTCGAGCGGCAAGGTATCCGCGTTATTCGTGTTTGAAACTGCGCCGCCCGCTGATCGAACGCTGAAAACAGGCACGTGTGAACTACACGCCAGATCATTCCCGGAGAGTTGCCCCTGATGGGATTGAACACAGTCGACATGGTGGTGATCGCCGTGTATCTTGCGGGAGTGACTCTGTTCGGCCTGCATTTCCGGCGCAAGCAAAAGACGCTGCGCAGTTACTTCCTTGCCGATAACTTGATTCCGTGGTGGGCCATCTCGCTTTCCATCGTCGCGGCTGAGACCAGCACCCTGACAGTTATCGGCGTTCCCGGCATGGCTTATGACAAGGACTTCCGATTTATACAACTTGTCATTGGCTATCTTGTGGGGCGCATTCTTGTAAGTGGTCTGCTTGTTCCGCAGTATTTTCGCGGGCGGCTTGTGACCGCATACCAGCTCATCGATCGACGGTTCGGCGGCAGGTTGCGATCGCTTACGGCGGGCATGTTTCTGCTGACCCGCGCCGCGGCAGAGGGTGTGCGCGTTTTTGCGGTGGCCATCGTTATCCGCATCGCGCTGGGTGGGCTGCTGGGCAGGCTGAACGATGCACAACGGGACGTGACAGCCATCGCGATTGTGACCGCATTAACCCTCGCCTACACGTTTGAAGGCGGTATGGCTGCTGTTATCTGGACCGACGTGGTGCAATTGACAATCTATGTTTGTGGAACGCTGGCGGCCGCTTATTCCATTCTGCACGCCGTTCCCGGAGGATGGGAGACGATTCACGCCGTGGCCGAGGCGGCGGGCAAGTTTCGCGTCTTCGATCTCTCGTTGAACCCGATGGTCACTTATACCCTGTGGTCTGGTGTGATTGGCGGTGCGTTTTTGACGACGGCGAGTCATGGAACGGATCAGTTGATTGTGCAGCGGTTGCTGGCAGCGCGCAGCGAAAGCCAGGCTAAGGTTGCGCTAATCGCAAGCGGGGTCGCCGTCTTCTTCTTGATCTCGTTGTTTCTGCTGGTTGGTGCACTGTTGTATGTGTTCTACAGGCTGGTTGCACCAGCGACGACCTTTTCGAGGACGGACACGATCTTTCCTGCCTACATCGTAACTCGATTGCCCCATGGGCTCGGTGGTTTGATGATCGCGGCAATTCTGGCTGCGGCAATGTCGAACTTGAGCGCGGCGCTGAACTCGCTTTCGTCGACTACGATTGTGGATTTCTATGCTCGCTTCAGGCCGAAGTCGAGCGAAGCACGGCGGGTGCAGTTGTCGCGGACTGCCACGATTGGCTGGGCAGCGCTGCTGTTCGTGTTAGCTCTGTTTGCGCGGCACGGCGGCAAGGTCCTGGAGATGGGGCTGTCAATCGCCTCAGTTGCTTATGGATGCCTGTTGGGCGTGTTTATGCTCGGTGTGCTGACCAGGAGAGCTTCGGAAACGGGTGCGATCATTGGCATGCTTATCGGATTCGCGCTCAATCTTTACCTGTGGAGATTTACGGCGGTTCCCTATACCTGGTATGTCGCTGCTGGAAGCATTGCGACTTATGCCGCTGGCTACGGAGCAAGCTTGATTACGGGGCGTGGAAGTCATCGAACACATCCCATGCGGGCAATTCGCATTGAGGAGTGATAACTCGGAGAGGAGCGACATGTATCTGCGACCTGGCATGACAGTTAGAGTGAAGATGCTCAGCAGCTGGCTCGTTGCAGCGGGTGCAGTTGTGGGATGCGTTCTTGCATGTGCATCGGCGCTTGCTCAGCAGGGGCAGACGCCCGGCAATTTTACGACGGTTGACTCCATCATCGAGAGAACGGTCGCTGAAGGGAATATTCCCGGAGCCGTGCTGATTGTGGGACACAACGGCAAGGTGATCCATCGCAGGGCGTTCGGATCGCGTTCGCTTGAGCCGACGCGTGAACCCATGACGATCGACACCATCTTCGATCTTGCCTCGCTGACTAAGTGCATTGCCACGGCGACCTCGGTCATGCAACTTGTAGAGCAAGGGCGAATCCGATTGAGCGATTCGGTGTCGACTTACATTCCTGAGTTTGCGCAGAACGGAAAGAAAGATATCACGATTCGCGATTTATTGACGCACTATTCGGGCTTGCCGCCAGACCTGGACTTGAAGATTACATGGTCCGGACGGCAAGCCGCATTTGAGATGGCGATGCGCGAGAAGCCGACCAATCCACCCGGGTCTCAATTTGTTTATAGCGACATCAACTTTGAGACACTTGGCTTCCTGGTTGAGAAGGTCACCGGCGAGCCGTTGAATGAGTACGCTGCTGATCATATCTTCAAGCCGCTGGGGATGAAGAATACGCGGTTTCTACCGCCGAAGGACTGGGAGGCACGCATTGCGCCAACACAGTTTGACGAGCAGGGCCACATGCTGCGCGGTACGGTCCACGACCCGACAGCGCGGCGCATGGGTGGCGTTGCAGGGCACGCGGGGCTGTTTTCAACCGGCGACGATATGGCGTTGTTTGCCGAGGACTTTCTGAGCGGATTCACGGTGCTGAATCGTTCAGCTGTAGCCAAGATGACGTCACCGCAGCAACCGCCGAATGCGCCGGTTGTGCGCGGACTTGGATGGGATATCGATTCGCCGTTTTCAACCAATCGCGGCGAGCTTCTGCCGGTGGGCTCCTTCGGGCACACGGGATTCACGGGCACGTCGCTGTGGATCGATCCGGTGACGGACACCTACATTATTCTGCTGACCAACGCGGTTCATCCGCATGGCGGCAAGACGACCGTGTCGTTGCGGTGCAAGGTGGCAACGGCGGTAGTGCAGGCGCTGGCGCTTACTGTAAGTGAGCAGGACAAACTGCGCGCAGCAGAGATAACCGGCTACAACGAACTAGAGCCGGCGGCGCGGCGCATCAACTATCACAACGGCGAGGTCAAGGTTGGGATCGACGTGCTGGAGGAGCACGGATTCCGCGAGTTGCATGCGAATACAAGTGGCCCGGTACGGGTAGGACTGGTGACAAATCAGACAGGGATTGACGGGCACGGCCAGCGAACTGCCGACGCTCTCACACATGCGCCCGGCGTGAAGCTCGCCGGTATCTTCAGTCCGGAGCATGGGATTGCTGGAAAGCTTGACACGACAGAAATCGATAACTCGAAAGATGAAGCAACCGGCGCGCCGATTTATAGCGTGTATGGGGAGACTGACGCGAAGAGACGGCCTTCGCAGGCAGTTATGGCCGGCCTGGATGTGGTTGTATTTGACATTCAAGATGTCGGCGTGCGGTTTTATACCTACGAGAGTACGTTGGGGTATTTTCTGGAGGCGGCGGCGAAGGCAGGAAAGGCGATTGTCGTACTGGACCGGCCTGATCCGATCGGCGGCGGATTTGTACAAGGACCAATGGAGGACCTGGGGCGCGAGTCGTTTGTGAGTTACGGACAGACTCCCGTGCGTCATGGAATGACGATGGGCGAGTTAGCGCGCATGTTCAACGCCGAACGGAAGATCGGCGCTCAACTGACCGTGGTTCCGATGCAGGGATGGATTCGCGGGGATTGGTTCGACTCGACCGGCGAGTTGTGGGTTAACCCTTCGCCCAACATGCGTAACCTCACGGAAGCGATCCTGTATCCAGGCATCGGATTGATTGAAGGCTCGAATATTTCGGTTGGCCGGGGAACCGATACACCATTCGAGTTGCTGGGTGCGCCGTGGGTGAAGAGTGCAGAGTTGGCCCATTACCTGAACTCAAGGGAGATTGCAGGTGTGCGGTTTACGCCGGTTGACTTCACGCCTGACAGTTCTAACTATGCCCATGAGAAGTGCGGCGGAGTGCAAATTGCGGTTATCGACAGAAACACATTGGACGCGCCGGAGCTTGGGATAGAAATCGCAGGCGCTCTACAGTCGCTCTATCCGGGGGTGTATAAGACCAGCGGATTGGATGCTCTGATGGCGAATAAGTCGAGCCTGGAGGCAATCGTGTCCGGTCGCGACCCGCGACAGATTGCAGAGCAATGGCGAGATGGGTTGGAGCAGTTTGAGTCAGTGCGAGCGAAGTATCTTCTCTACTGAGGCAGTCGCCGGCGGACTCGCGAGGATGGTCAGAAGTAAGTCTGGATGATATCGATCACCTGATAACTGGAATTCAGGATGGGGAGTGTGCGCCACTTGTCGAAGGTGAGACAGGGGTGGCAGATATCGAAGGCAATCATGTCACCTACGCGGAGGTCGTCGCCGGGTTGGATGTCGAGATAGGCGTGTTGATCCATGAGCTTTGTTACTACCCAGTGAGGCGGCGCGGCTTGCGGCGATGCGGTCGATGGGCGATAGTGCAGCGCCGGAACGGGAAGTCCGGAGTCGAACGATGCGTCACGTCGGCCGAGACCGATGATCGCTCGCGCAGGCTCAGGGATCGATTGCACGTATGCCCACACGTGGAGCGCGGGCAGAAGTCCTGATTGCATGCGGCGTGCGACGGGATTGTGTGCGAGGATGCGAGCTTGCGCTTCGCGATAGTTGCCCACATCGTGCGTAAGATAGCAGCCGGGGCGGAGAATTATTGCAACAGACGCGTTGAATTTGGCAGTAGAGCAGACCTCGGCCACAACGTCATACCACGCCGAGCCCGCGCCGGAAAGGAGCACTGTTTCATGTTGAAAACGATGCTCGACAATCAGTCTTTGTGTTGTGCCAACAGCGCGCTCGAGAAATGCGCGGACGGCGGATTCGTCGTGGAGGATGCCTTCATAGAGTTCAACGCCAGCGAGTGCAATTGCGGCGGGCCAGCGCGCCAGGGCGGCGAGAACTGACTGCAACTGCTCATCGGTGCGGATGCCGGCGCGCCCGCCGTTGATGCCGAGTTCGAGGAGCACGTTGAGCCGCAAGCCGAGAGGGGTGAAGAATGCACCGAGTTGATCGATCTGTTCGGCGGAGTCGACAAGCGAGTAGAACTCGAAGGCGGAGTCGCGCAGCAGGTCGGCGATGATGGCCATGTTCTGCCGGCCGACGAGTAGATTCGCCATGAGGACGCGGCGCACGCCATGCACATAGGCGACCTGAACCTGGTGCGCTGTGGCCAGCGTGATGCCCCACGCGCCTGCCTCAAGCTGCAGAGCGAATAAGCGCGGCGCCATGGTGGTTTTGCCGTGCGGTGCAAGTTTGACTCCATAGGTGGAGATGAAGTCGCGCATCCAATTCAGGTTGTGGTGCAGTTTCTCTTCGTAGAGAACGGCGGTGGGCAGGCTTAGGTCTTCGCGCAACAGGTTCCAGTTGAGATGGACGAGGTCATCTGCGCTGAGCGCTTGATGGAAGGATCCGAGGCCTTTGTTAAGTGGCGCGATGGAGTGCGACGGGGTGATGCGGGTTGATTGATTCTCAGGCACGGAAGGGAATCTCCTGGTGTTGCGGGCGAACTGAGTTGGGTCTGGAAGATGCGCCATGGATAGTCTATAGTCTGAACGAGCGCCATGTTGAGTTGCGACACATTGATCCGCAATGCGAGTGTTCTGGACGGCAGCGGGAGAGCCGCCGAGCAGGTCGATGTCGCGCTTTGCGGAGGACGAATTTGCGAAGTTGGCGCGGAGCTTGCGGGTGAATCAGTCATGGTGGTGGACGGCAGCGGGCTTGTGCTTGCGCCGGGATTCATTGATGCGCATACCCACGATGATCTCGCGGTGATTCGCGATCCGGCGATGCCGGCAAAGCTGTCGCAGGGTGTGACGACGGTGATTGTGGGCAACTGCGGCATCAGCGCCGCGCCCGTGCGATTGGGCGCCAGGCTGCCGGATCCGATGAATCTGCTGGGTACGGTAAGCGACTTCAACTATCCGAGCTTTGCATCGTATGTGGTGGCGGTTAGAGAGGCGCGGCCTACGATCAACGTGGGCGCGCTAGTGGGCCACACGGCGCTGCGCAACAACCATATGGATCGGCTGGATAGGCCAGCGACGGACTCTGACGTTGAAGCAATGCGTGAGCAGTTGTGCGAGGCGCTGGAGAACGGCGCGCTGGGGCTGAGTACAGGACTTGCGTATCGCTCGGCGAATGCGGCAACAACGGCAGAGGTGATGGCGCTGGCACGGCCGCTGGGCGCGGCGGGTGCGGTGTACGCAACACATATGCGCACGGAAGCTGAAGCGATTCTGGATGCGATGGAGGAGGCATTTGAGGTTGGACGCATGAGTGAAGCGCCCGTGATTGTGTCTCACCTGAAGTGCGCTGGGATCGCAAACTGGGGACGGAGTGGAGAGGTGCTGGCGGCGCTTGACGAAGCACGGGGCGCGCAGCGGGTGGGGTGCGATTGCTATCCATATGCCGCAGGGTCGAGCACGCTGGATTTGCAGCAAGTGGACGAGCGGGTGAAGATTACGATCACGTGGAGCACGCCACATGAAGAGGTCGCGGGACGGACCCTGAACGAGATCGCAGAGGGTTGGGGAGTGACGCAGATGGAAGCAGCGCGGCGGTTGCAGCCGGCGGGCGCGATTTATCACAGCATTGCGGAAGAGGACATGCGGCGGATATTGGCGCACCCGGCAACGATGATCGGTTCGGATGGATTGCCTTGTGATCCGCGGCCGCATCCGCGGTTGTGGGGAACCTTCCCACGGGTGCTGGGGCATTATTGCCGCGAAGAGCGATTGATGACGCTGCCGACTGCCGTACACAAGATGACGGGCATGCCTGCGCAACGTTTTGGACTGGCGGAGCGAGGGTTGATTCGCAAGGGATATTGGGCAGACCTGGTGTTGTTTGACTCAGAGCGAATTCGAGATACGGCGACCTTCGCCGATCCTGTACGCGCGGCTGAGGGGATTGCGGGCGTTTGGGTCAACGGGCAGCTGACTTACACGAGCTCAGGTGCGACAGGGGCGCGGGCGGGGCGATTTGTGGCGCGTGGCCGCACGACGTGGGTGCAGTGAAGAGGGCTTGAAAAGTCCGGCGGCAGCCGTGGGATTGGAGCAGCACTGCACTGATGGCAACGATTGATCCGCACAGCATGTTTCTCATCGGGTCGGCGATTGCGGCCGTGATTGGGCTAATCGTTCTGATCACGGTCTTCAAGCTGAATCCGTTTATTACGCTTCTGGTCGCATCATTGGCGCTGGCGATCGTGACGGGGATGCCGCTGTCGTCGGTGGTGCATTCGTTTGAAGCGGGCGTGGGCGGGACGCTTGGACACATTGCAGTGGTCGTGGCGCTGGGGACCATGCTTGGCAAGATGATGGCCGAGTCTGGCGGCGCGGATCAGATTGCGCACACGCTGATTGGCTGGTTCGGCGAGAAGCGCATTCACTGGGCGATGATGGTGATCGGCCTGGTGGTTGGTCTGCCGGCATTTTTTGAAGTGGGATTTGTGCTGCTGATTCCGATTGCATTCACGGTGGCGCGGCGCACGCGCACGTCGCTGATCATGGTGGGTTTGCCGATGGTGGCGGGGCTCTCGGTGGTGCATGGGCTGGTGCCACCGCATCCAGCAGCGCTGCTGGCGGTCACGATCTATAAAGCAGATGTGGGGCGCACAATCTTTTTTGCGTTGTTGATTGGCGTTCCTACGGCGATTCTTGCGGGGCCGCTCTACGCCAGGCTGATTGCACCTCATATTCATCTTGCGGCGGACAATCCGATGGCTGCGGAGTTTGTGGATGAGGGCAAGGAGCGCAGCCGGCCTGGATTCTGGTTGACGCTATTCACGATTTTGTTTCCGGTTGTGTTGATGCTGGTGGGCAGCTGGGCGGATGCGATGTTTGCGCCGAAGAGCGCGGCGAACGAG
>Ga0302198_10005135_pt1 | contig 12258 bp, 7 predicted proteins | sample II_Bog_N2_2_FD_193521 | JGI IMG/M metagenome (GOLD analysis project Ga0302198, IMG submission 193521) | Peat permafrost microbial communities from Stordalen Mire near Abisko, Sweden - II_Bog_N2_2 | ecosystem: Environmental > Terrestrial > Soil > Wetlands > Peat | place: Sweden: Abisko, Stordalen... | reverse complement strand
CCATTGGCCCATCAGCCGTGCTTCGTGGCTTCGGACCTTCGTGGTGGAGAATCCTGTGCTGCGAACCGCTCGATAAGTTTCCGGACAGACACTTCTGCGTACCAGCAGGCCAGTTGGTTGGTTTCGGCCGTCACGGTGCATCCGCGCGGCCAACCGCGCCCTTTCAAAGCCCATCCGGGCAGCCTACCCGCCCAGGCGCCGCCGCGACACCATCGCATCGAAGGCGTCCTTGATCCGAGCGATATAGCGGTTCTTGTAAGTAAATGTCGCGTCCTTCTCGTCATGCACCAGCATCGACGCATTCGCCTCGAACACCACGATCCGCCCCGCCGGGTCCAGGCCGCAATCGACGCCGCCGTAATCGAGCCCGGTCGCCTTCGCCATCGCCCGCAACGAGTCCTGCTGTGCCGCGTTGAACACGCTGCCGGGGTCGGACAGAAACCGTTCCTCCTCCTGGCGCATCCAAAGCTGGTTCGCCATGTCGGTCCGGAAGTGATGCACCTTCCAGTCGTCGTGAATCGCGAGGTGGTACGGCAGGATGTCGCCATCGACGAAAATCACCCGGTACTTGCGAAAGAAACCATCTTCCGACCGGTAATCGATAAAATCGATCAGATAGTAGTTCGCATCCGGCGCCTTCGCCACGAAACCGGCGATGTCGTCCCAGGTGTCGAACTTATCGAAATCCTCGCCGCCATGGGTGCCGGCGACCCGCACCAGCATCGGCGGGTTGAAGCCCGGATAGTGCCGGGCCCGAACCGCCTCCGCCAGCACCGGACCGGCGACCCGGGCAGTGCGGGGGACAAGACAGCCGGGAATATCGGCCAGACGCCGCGACATCGTTTCCCGGTCGGTGTGCATGATCAGGCGCGGATGGTTGATCGTCGGACGGCCCAACTGCTCCGCCAGCGCGAGCGCCTGCGGCAGGACGTCCTTGCCGTCATCGGCGTTGCAGATCATGTTGAACACGACATCGGCCTTGTCGCGCAGCAGCTCCAGATCGACCGGCGTATCCGGCAGCACGCAATGGAAATGCCGGTCGTACCGCGCCCGTCCCGCCAGGTAATTCACCGGTGTCGAGCCGGCCAGCGGCGTATCCAGGAACACCGCCGAGAAATCCGCTTTCGCCTGATTGGCCCGCCAGGTGATCAACGGTTGCAGCTTCTGCGCATGGCGGAACAGGATCAGCGCCGCGTCGGTCCGTTGCTTGCGCATCAGCACATTGCCAAGCTCCACGCAGGCATTCGCATCGCGCGCATCCAGCGCGATCGCTCGGTCCAGATGGCGTTCGGCCTCGTCATCTTCCTCGCTCAGGCGGCTGAGCAAACGGCCAAGAGCGCTGTGGGCAACCGCGGCATTCGGATGCAACTGGACCGCCAGCCGGTAGCTGGCTTTCGCATCCATCCAGTGCCCCATATCCGCCTGGACGCTGCCCAGGTTGATCAGCGCCTCCAGATAGTCCGGCTTGAACGCCAGCGAGCGGCGATAGCTGGCCTCGGCTTCACCCAGGCGGCCGAGTTCGCGTAACGCGTTGCCGAGGTTGTTATGGGCGATGGGGGAAGCCGGATAGAGATCGATCGCACGCTGGCAACAGGCCACCGATTCCTCGAACCGCCCCAGACCGCACAGGATGCGGCCGAGGTTCGAGTGCGCCTCCGGCTGTTCCGGGTTCAGCGCCACGGCGTGCTGGTAATTCTCGATGGCCTCGTCGGTGCGGCCGACCGCGTGCAGGGCGTTGCCGAGATCGTTGTAGCCATCGGCCTGGTCGGGCGCGAGCCGGACGACGCGCGACAGCATGGCGATCGCTTCCTGCACCTTGCCCAGTTGCAGCAGGGCCTTGCCCGCGGCCTGCCATCCCAGCAGATGCCGGGGATAGCGGGTCGTCACCCGTTTGGCGGCGGCGACCAGTTGCGCCCATTGTCCGGCACCATACAGCGTGACCAGTTCCGAGGCGACCGCCGTGGGCAAAGCCCTTTCGCCGTGCTTCATCGTGTTCTCTCCAATACGGCGTTACGGTGCGGTCGCTGCCGCCAGCGCCGCGAAAACCCGGACCAGGCCGTCATCGCCGGCCGCATCCAGCAGGTCGCGGGCGCCGAACGCGATGCGCAGGCCGCCGAAGGACCCCAGCCCGACCGGCTGCCCCAGCAGAACGCCCCTCCGAGCCAGGCGCTCGTAAAGCGGGCGGAGTTCGGATGCCGGCAGCAGCCGCTGCCGGTCGCGGGGATCGCGCACCGCGAAGGTGAAAATGCTGGGCTGATCGGCCCACCCGGATCCATCCGGTTGCATTCCGCCGACCGGCACCAGGGCCGGATTGGCGGCGATCGCCTGCGCCACGGACGCGGCCCGCCGAACCAGGACGTCCGCCATGCCGGCGGCCAGCGGCTCGAAGGCCTCGATCGTGGCCAGCGCCGCCGTCCAGCGCAGCGCCGAACCCAGCCTGGCGGTATCGCGCAGCGCGAAGGGCAGGGGGCGCTGCCAGATCGGCGGCGGCCGGTCCCGCGGGAACAGCACGGCGCCGGAGAAGGCCGGCCCGCCAAAGAACTTCGATCCGGTGACGACGACCGGCCAGCCACGCCGGAGGCAGGCGACGACCGTCTCGGGCGCGATGCGCGCCTGGCAGGCATCGACGATGACATCCGCCCCGGCCGGCGGCGACAGCGGCGCGATCAGGCCGGTTTTCGTGCTGTAGGTCAGATAGACGATGACGTTGCCCGACGCGGCCGCCACGGCAGCGGCGAAGGCGGCATTCACCGCATCGGCGGGAAGCGGCGCACCGTCGGCCGACCGCAGCGGGATCTCCACCCGGGTCGGCTCGCCGTCGGTCAGCGACAGGCCGCTGTCGGGTCCATCGAAGATGCGGCCCTCGGCGGCCAGCGGCACACCGGTGCCGGTTTCCACCGCCGCGGGCAGGATCGCCGTCATCGGCGCGTCGGGCCGTTCCGCGGCAAGCAGCATGGCGGTCGTCAACAGGGCATCGGTGCCGGAGGGGCACAGGATCGCCTGCGCCAGCCCGCTGGCCCCGAAATACTGCAGCAGCCGGGTTTCGATCTGGCTGGTCAGGGCGGCCAGCCGGTCCGCGCGCTGGCGTGGCGAGGGTGCCCCGACGACGTCCGCATAGGCCGCCGCGGCGCGGTCGAAGCCCGGAACCGAGACCGGCGATGCGGTGCAGGACGAGGCACAGACCAGGTCCGGCGCCGGCACCGACGGGCAGAGATACTTGTTCAGGCCGGTGTGTGGATCGGCCGCGATCCGGCTGTCGCCACCGGAGAACAAAGCCGCGATGAAGCCGGCGGGGCGGCTGACCGGGGGGACGGGGTCTCGCCGGGACCGCCCGGGACCGCCATCCGTCTCCGACCGCAGTGTCGCGCTCATGCATCCAGCCTTTCTGCCCGGGCGTGGCTTCGGCGCGCCCGGATGGGCTGCCTGCCTGGGGGGATGATGCTGGTGAAAGGTTACTATTTTCTTAACAGCATCCCGGGGTGACGGGGTGGCGGGCTGCCTCCGGTCCTTCAGGCTTTGGTCGCGGGCCCGGGCGGCCGGGAGGAACAGAAAACCGGCATAAGGCAAGTTTGTGTCTCGGCCCTCGGTAGCAAATGCGGAATCTCGCGCGGGCCCTCCGTGCCAATGAAGCTGCGGCACCTGAAACGCTGGAATGCCCAACCTCCGGCCACTCAGGACCCGACGTCCGCATGGGCGTTTTGAGTGACCTCATGCCGGTTTTCTGTTCCGCCCAGCCGCCCGGGCCTCGTATCGACGCGCGGGCCAACCGCGCCATCGCAACACGCTGCGCCATGCCCGATTTGCGTCACCGGACGGTAACGACAGTACCTTGCCACGTCGATATTAACGCTCTGCCTACATTCAAGGCAAATCCCACGTGTCTGCGGGGCGTATTTTATGTTTCACGGTTAACGTTTCGTCAATCTTTTGACCCCATGATGCCGGCCGCTGTGCAAATAGCCGGCTGGCAAAAGCGCGGCTCCACAGAAAGGTCCCTATGTGATGGCTGCCACAGGCTCACTGGCTCAACCGGCGTTTTCGGGTGACCGCCTGGACCAAGGTGCCGCCGGTGGCAAGGCAGCCTCGGTTCCGTCCGCGACCGAGAACGATGATGCCTCGCCGGAGCGTGTGGTCTTCCTGGCCAAGCATGCGGAAACGGTGGCCGCCGACAAAGCGCGCGCGATCCAGAACATCACCGGGCAGACCCGCATTCTGGCGCTGAACGCGATGATCGAGGCCGCCCGAGCCGGCGAGGCCGGGCGCGGCTTTGCGGTGGTCGCGGACGAAGTGAAGTCGATTTCCGCCAAGGTTGCCCAACTGGCGATTGATATGGAAAGCGAGCTGCGGGTTGCACTCGACGCCGTGCGCACGGTCGGCAGCCGGATGGCCGAGGAGACCCGCGGCCAGCGGCTGACCGACCTCGCGTTGAATGCCATCGAAATCATCGACCGCAACCTGTATGAGCGGACCTGCGACGTGCGCTGGTGGGCGACCGATGCGGCGATCGTGGAGGCGGTTGCCGAACCGTCAGCCGAACGGCTGACCCATGCCGAGAAACGGCTGGGTGTCATTCTGTCGGCCTACACCGTCTATCTCGATCTGTGGCTCTGCGCGCCGGACGGGCGTGTCATCGCCCACGGCCGGCCAGATCGTTACACGGACGTTCTCGGCCTGAACGTCGCCAACGAGCCTTGGTTCCGTGACGCCCTGGCGACTGCGTCGGGTGACGATTATGCGGTGGCCGATATCACGGCATGCGCGGCCTTGAAGCGCGCGCCCGTGGCGACCTATGCCGCTGCCGTGCGCGATGGCGGCGAGACGAACGGCCGGGTGATCGGCGTGCTGGGCATACATTTCGATTGGGCACCCCAGGCCGAGGCCGTGGTGAAGGGCGTGCGGCTGTCACACGACGAAAAGGCGCACACGCGGGTCATGCTGATCGACGCCCGCAACCGGGTCATCGCGGCATCCGATCAACGGGGCGTGCTGGAAGAAACGGTCGTGCTTGAAACGCAGGGGCAGGACGCTCGGGCTTATCGTGACCGCGGGGGCCATGTGGTGGCCTTCCATCGCACGCCCGGGTACGAAACCTATCGCGGGCTCGGCTGGTGCGGCCTGATCATCCAGGCGCCACGCTGAAGCTCGGCTTGCGGGGTTACGCCGCCGCGCATCGTTTTCTCCGTCTGCCGGCATGACCACGGTCTTGGTCCATCGCCGGGCCTGCTTCAATGCACCATATCGCACTATATCGCACCTAGATATTATAGTGCGATATAGTGCAATCCTCGTTGATGGGAAGCCTCTGTTGCTGTCGTTCACGTCCAGCCCGAAGCTTGAAAAGGCGTTGAAATCGGTCCACGGCGAGGTGAACCGCCTCGCCGCGGCGTTGGCGGGCGTGTCCGGCGCCGAGGCGTCGTGGCTGCACCGCCGGGCGCTGATCAGCACCATCGGCGCATCGACCCGCATCGAAAATGCCGTGCTGACCGACCCCGAAATCGACTGGGTTGACACCGCCCTGTCCCGGGACGGGCACGTCACGGCGTTCGACGCCAACAAAGCTGCCATTCTCGACAAGCTCTCCAAGGACCGCGAGCGGAGCGTCGAGGAGGTCGTGGGCTGCCGTGAGATCCTGGGGATCATCTACCTTCAGGCGAGCGAGCTGTTTCCCTTGACGGAAAGCACGATCCGCGGCCTGCACCACACTTTGCTGAGCTTCTACCCGGCCGCCGCATTGCATGCCGGCGGATATAAGACCAGCCCGAACCAGGTGATTGCCGTCAATCACGACACCGGCGAGCGTCGGATCGTTCTCGATCCAACACCACCAGGTCCGCAAACCGAGGCCGCCATGCGCGATTTGATCGTGTGGTACAACCAGACGATCCGCGAGCATCCCTGGCCTTTGCTGGTTGCGACCGAATTCGTGTTTCGCTTCCTGGCAATCCACCCCTTTCAGGACGGCAACGGCCGCCTTGGCCGAGCGCTGTTCCTGCTGGCACTGATGCAGGGGGATGATCCGGAATTAAGCCGGATCATGCGGTTCATCGCCATCGATCGCCAGATCGAACGTCATCGTCCGCTCTACTACGCTGTTCTGCATCAGGCCTCCGGCGGCAGGTTTCATGCAGACTCTCGGCTTTACCAATTTGAAGGCCTGGCTGCGTTGTTTCTGAAAATGCTGGAGAGCGCTCTTGCCGATGTCGCGATCCTGCGCCGCCGCTACGCGGCCTTGCAGCGCCTGTCGGAAAGCGCCGTCACGGTACTGGGCTGCTTCAAATCAAGCCCGGAACGTTGTCTCAAGGTGGCAGATCTGATGGCAGAAACCGGACTGGTGCGGCGGACGGTGCAAAACGCCTTGGTCAGTCTCACGAAGGCCGGCCTGCTGCAACGCCTCGGTGCAGGACCTGGCACACGGTATCAACTGTTATTTTGAACCCGTCGCAAAGAATTGGCCTGGCAATCAGGTTCCGATATCGCGATCCCCCTCCGCGAACACCATCGCCGTGACATTGTTGCGCCAGAGATCGGCCGGACGGAGATAGCCGAGGGCAACCTGCGTCGAGCTGTGCCGGGTCTGCCGCATCAGGTCGGCGAGGCCCGCACCGGCATCGCCCGCGGCGGTGGCGAGGCCGGCGCGCAGCGAGTGGCCGGAGAACCCCGCCGGATCCAGCCCGGCCGCCGCCGCCGCCTGCTTGACCAGGCGCGCGACCGCCTTGTCTGACAAAGCCGAACCGGTCAGCCGGCCGGCTTTGGTCAGGCCGCAAAACAGCGGACGGTCCCGGCCGGAGCCGCCGGCCAGATCGGGACCGCTGCGCCGGTGCGTCATCCAGGCCTCCAGCGTGGCGGTCGGGCAGAACCCGGGTTCGGCCGGATTGGCCCAGACCGCAACCGTCTGTCCGCGCCCCTGCTGGTCGGTCTTCGAGCGGCGCACCAGCACCCGCAAGCCACGTCCCGGTTCGGTTGCGACATCGCCGATGGTCAGCGCGACCAGTTCCGACCGGCGCAACGCCGCACCAAAGCCCAGCAGCAGCATGGCGCGATCGCGCGCCACCAGGGCCGCGCGCGCGGCCGGTCCGCCATCGTAGGCCGCCAGCATCCGCCGCAGCAGATCGGGCACCGCGGGCACCGCCTGGCGGCGCGGGCGCACACCTTTCGTGCGGGCAATGCCCTCCAGCACCATCGCAAGGCGCGGGTGGCGCGGATCGAGCGGAATGCCGGCGAGCCGGTGCGCGATGCGGATGGCGGCGAGATGGACCCGCAACGAGCTGACCGCCAGCCCCTCATCGGCACGCTGCACGACATACAGGGCAATGGTGTCGGCATCGCCGGCCAGCGGCTCGCGGCCGAATTCGTGGCACCAGACCGTGAAAGCCTGCCACGCCCCGCGATAGGCTCTGCGGGTGCCCTCGCCGCCGGCTCGACTGGCGTAGTGGGTGGCCCGAACGGCAAGCGCCTCGAGCTCGGCATCCCGCTCGGCGGCGCCGGGGATCATCAGCGTTCCCAGCAGGCTGGTCTCCAGCGGGAAGGGCATGCGGCTCTCCGTCATCGGCGCGGCCAGAGCCGCGTCGGCCGCCGGCTCATGCCCCCTAATGCGAGAGTACGCCGAAGACCTGCAACAGCTTATACGAGCCGACGAAGACGTGGGCATTCGCGACCGTGGGCACCAGATTGGCGTTGGCGCCCGAATTGGCCGGCCACTGGCCAGCCGTCCAGCCGGCCGACGGGCCAAGCTGCGCCAGCGAGCCGGGCATCAAGGCGTAGAGCGTGATGACCGCGTCCTGGTTCGGGGTCGCGTTGGGAACGGCACGCCGCAGGGCCCAGATGATGCCGGAGCCGTTGGCGTTCTGGTTGGTGGAGACCGCGGTGAAGCCGCCGCCGTCGTTCTGCACCTGGCCCGGCATCGACCAGCTCGCCAGCAGCGCGAGCTTGGTATCGACCGGGACACCGGTGCTGTTGAGCACCGGCTCGACCTTGAACTCCCGCACCGTGGTCGTGTTGTCGCCGTCGTTCTTGGCCGAACTGGTGACGATGCGGATGTCGCCATCGGCCCCCGGAAACGCCGAGGGTGCGCAATGGCAACTGCCGATGGTCGGGGGGTTCGCCGAAGCCTTCAGGGACTCGCGATCGATGCTGTAGAGTGTGCCGTCCTTGCCGGCCCCGTAGGCCTGCAGGAAGCTCACCGAGGTCAGAATGCGCCGGCCGGTGGTCCCCTCGCGGCGGGCATAGCGGAACGTGGGATCGGCCAGCACGATGCCGCCGGCGGCGAAATCCCAGTCGTTCTGGTCGAGCGTCGTTTCATTGGCCGGCGTGAAGTGGCCCTCGGGCGCCAGCGCCGCGGACAGTTTCACCAGGCTGTTCGCCGGGTTCAGATTGGGGTCGTATTGGCCGGTGGTGGTGTTTCCGGTCAGGAAATACAGCGCATGCACGCCCTTCGAATCGGGCAGGGGTCCTTCGGCGATGCCGTCGCCCGACATCCAGACCGAGCTCAGGGTCGCGGTGGGAAATTTCTGGTCGATCAGGTACGTGTCGTCGCCGCTGGTCGGGAATTTGCCGTTCGTGCCAAGCCGGGGCAGTGCGAACACCCAGCCCGCCGCCTGCTGATCGCAGAACGAGGCAAAACCGACCGTGATCAACTGGGAATGCGCCGAATAGAGCAGCGCGGCACGCTGTCGCTGCAGCGCCGGCTGGAACGAAACCTTGCCGGCGCTGCCCTTGATCTGGATGCTGTCCTTGACCGTCAGATCGAGGCCGAGCGCGTAGAGATAATAGGCCTGGCCGGTGCCTTGGACCTGATAGGAAACGACATAGATCGTCTGGCCATCCGGATCGATGACCGGCGTGCTGTTGATCCCGACGACGCTGGAATTGTTGTTGCACTTGGACAAGGGGACGGCGGTTCCGAGGTTTTTGGAATTCAGGATCGCGGTGTTGTCATAGGACGACCTCGACGCATCGATGGCATAGACCGTGTTGTTCTCGGTCACCACATAGGCGACCTCGGCCGCGCTTTTGCCATTCGGGAATGTCACCGCCGTCTTGGACGCCCAGACCAGCGGTTGCGCATCCACCTGCTCGTCCAGCGTCACGGTGCCCAGCGATCCGAAGCTTTTGCTCGTCACCTTGCCGTTGAGCAGGTCGGGGTCCAGCACCGTTTCGGCGGCGTTGAGGCCGGTGCGTTGATTGTCATTGTGGAAGGTCAACACGCTGGTCTGGGCCGACGCGAGGTTGCCCGCAAGCAACCCGAGGCAACTCAACGCCAGAAGACGCGTGGTCAGAGCGAGATGCGTGGCTCGTCTGGTCATGATCAGACCCCCCTGTTTTTCTCGCGGCCGACGTGACCGTATCGCGCCGGCCCGCTGCACGACAATCAAGTTCTCATGATTGGATCGCGCCCGTCACGGCGAAAGGCTTGATCCCCATCCGACTTGACCGATACGACAATTTTGGCGCGGCGAAATGGTTTCGTCAACGCGTTTGTCGGCCGCAACGGGCTGCGGCCGTCGTTTCATCCGCCCCGATGATCGCCGCTTGGCCCGCGTGCCGCCGGAGACCCCGGCGATGCGGATGCCCGGTGCGGCGGCGTGGCGCGCCTATTCCGTCCGAAAAGCAAGATTATCGGACGGAATTGACTAGGCGCGCGGCCAAACCCACCAAGTCATGAACCGACCTTGCCATGTTTCATGCAAACCGGCTATTCTGACCTTGTAAAATCAGAGAGTTAAGAAATTACCGCTATGTCGTCCACCGACCGGGACCCGTTCCTCCGTCCCATCTGGGAAGATACCCCGGACGAGACCGACACCCCTGCGTTGGTCTGGGCGGACACACGTCCCCACGCCAGCCGGACACAAGCCGGAGAGGCCGCATCCTGGCTGGCCCCGCTCGCCGCGGCGCAGGATGCCCTGGCGCGCCTCGATGCCAAAGCCGAGACCGTGCCCGCCCCGGTCCGCACCGGCCTGGTCGTCCGGCTCGCCTTCCGCGAAGCCGCGGGTTTCCTTGCCGCCCGCGACGCCTGGGTGCATCCGCTCGACCTCGCCTTGCGCGCGCTCGACCTGGCTGGCCGTTTCGACACCGCCGCCCAGATCGGCCGGCCACACAGCGCGATGCCCAACACGTTCGATGGATCGCCGGACCTCTGGCGCGCGGGCGACGACCTGCCGGCCCTGGCGGGTGGCGAGCAGGCCGTCACCCTGGCCCTGCATCTCGTTCGGATGCTCGCCGCCCTGCCGCGCCGGCACGATCCGCTCGCCAGTCCCGAAACCGCCGCCATCATGCTGGGGCCCTTCGGCGCGCGCGCGTTGGATCCGGCCCGCTTCACCGCGTGGCGGCGTGCCTGCCTGGCGGACGAAACCGGCCCCACCGCCCTGCCCCCGCTGCTGGCGGCGGCCCGCGTCGCGGAAACCTGGATGACGGCGGGCATCGTTGACCAGCCGGATGCGATCCAGGCGCTCGCCGTCGCGGCCTTGCATCTGGTCCGGTCGAGCCTGTTGAAGACCGTTCCGCTGCCGGTCTGGGCGGCCTGGCCGGTGCTGGGCCAAAGCGATGCCGGCGAACTGCCACGGCTGCGCGGCGAGGCGGCAAGCCGGCTGACCGGCAGCGCCCGCGCATCCTGGATCGTGAGTTTCCTGGTCATGACCGCGGAAGCCGCGCGCGCGGGCTTACGCGAACTCGACCGGCTGCAGGCGGTGGCCGCGGCGGGGGCGCGCCTCACCGCCGGTGCGGACCGCCGCTCCCGTTTGCCCGACGCGGTGGCCAGCCTGCTTGCGGTTCCCGCGCTCACCCCCAAGGCGCTGGCCGTTCGGTTGCGCCTGTCGCCGCAGGCCGCCACGCGGCTGCTGACCCAACTCGCCGCGGCCGGCCTGGCGCGCGAAGTCACCGGACGCAAGAGCTTCAGAGCCTTCGCCGCATGACAGGGTCGGGTCGCGTTGCTGCGCCGGCGGTTGGGGCGGAGAACGGGGCGGATTTGCCGGCCGCCGATCTGACGGATGCCGCGGTGTTTGCGCAACAAGTGCTTGCACTGCTTCGCTCGCAAGCGCTATGAGACCGCACCTGGACCAGCGCGGCACAGGGTATTCGGGCGGAATGCAGGTACGATACGTATGACCAGGTGCCGGCGGAGGTCAGGCAATAGTCCCACCGGGAAGCCTGCAAATTTGTCAGCGTGAGGGCACGGTTTGTGAGGATCCTGGGAAGTGTTGACCGGTGTGATGAAGCGCTGATCGAAGGCTGGATAACGGTCGCCGATGACGCAGGGACCAAACTCGGCCTGGAGTTTGTGCTGCGTGGCGAAGTCATCGGATGGTGCGTTGCCGACCAGTTCCGGCAGGACCTGAAGGATGCCGGTATCGGCGACGGCCTTTGCGCATTCTCCTTCCCGACACCAGTGTTCGTCCCGCGCAGCGAACTTCCGCAGATCACGGTGCGGCTCGAGGCGTCGAATGTCGTCCTGCCGCGCCGCGACATCAAACCCGCCGAGACCCCGACGAGCATCATGGCCGAAACGGTCAGCCGCTTCGGCGGACTGTGGATCGACCGTTACGACTGGCTGGACCGGCTGGCCGCCAAGCACCGCAAGGGCGAGATCTCGGATGAGCTATCGGTCGCGATCTTCCGCTTCGTGCGCGACGGCTACCTGGTCCTGAAGGGCGCGGTTCCGGACGCGGTTGTCGATCGGCTGAACGCCGAGATCGAGCGGGTGTGGAAAAATCCGCCCAACGGGCTGCAGGTGGAAACGTTCGAGCCGGACGGGAAAATGCGCACCACGCGGCCCGACGTGACCTTGCGGGCGGGGCGGACCAAGATGCTGGACCTGTATGCGTTCTCCCGAGTCACGCGGGAGGCCATTGCCGCCCCACGGGCGGTGGCGTTCCTGTCGGCCATCTTCGAGGACCAGCCTAAGGCGTTTCAGGGCCTGACATTCTGGAACGGCTCCCAGCAGGCGATCCACAAGGACACTGCTTATGTGAAGATCGACAGCAACCCCATGCATCTGGCCGCCACCTGGCTGGCACTGGAAGACGTGGCGCCCGGCACGGGCGAGCTGGAATATTATGTGGGCAGCCACCGGTCCCCGGACTTCCTGTTTGGCGGCAGCAGCAAGTGGATGGAGAGCCATACCGCCGAGCACGCTCGGTCTTTGCAGAGTTTGCATGACGACGCCAAGGCGTTCGGACAGGTGAAGAGTTCATTCCTGGCCGAGAAGGGGGATGTGCTGGTGTGGCATGCCGATCTGGCGCATGGCGGCTCGCCGATCGCCCA